>ERZ1066120.101-NODE-101-length-87294-cov-10.337475_pt1 | contig 87294 bp, 65 predicted proteins | sample MGYA00382767_ERZ1066120 | MGnify/ENA primary metagenome ERZ1066120 (study PRJEB33369, sample SAMEA5778350) | biofilm metagenome | biome: Industrial cooling water; feature: Water cooling tower basin; material: Biofilm | place: United Arab Emirates | collected... | reverse complement strand
ATATATTGTGGCAGTTTTTGACCCCTCTTTTCTTAGACCTTGTGAGAAATCCGGGTAAAGCCTCTAGTCACTACTAGATAAAAGGGTCTTGTTTGAAAAAGGATTAACAGGTATATAAAACCACCCAAAAATCTTCCTGTTAATCCCATTGTCTCAATTCAAGCTTATAGGTGCATTACATCAACTTCAAAATGTAAATTAGCTAAGGTTGACTTTCACTACTTTTTTCATATCTTCTTCCAATTTTGGTAAAGTCAACTGCAAAATACCATTTTTGTATTCGGCTGTGACTTTATCATTTTGAATGTTAACTGCTAAAGGAATCATGCGTTCAAATTTACCATAGCGGAACTCAGAGCGAACCATACCTTTTTCTTCAGTCTTGGTTTCTTCTTTTCGTTCCCCGGTAATTTTCACAGAATCTTTAGTAACTTGAATATCAATATCTTTTGCCTCCATTCCGGGAAGTTCTAGTTTGAGACGAATCGAATTTGGTGTTTCTTCCATTTCCAATGATGGCGCCAAAGCCGTAATTTGAGAATCACCGTTGCCTGTGTACAAAAATTTATCAAACAAGTGATTCATTTCTTTTTGTAAACTTTCCATTTCGCGCCAGGGTTCCCAAAGCTCAATGTTTCTTAAAGGTTGCCAACGTGTTAATGGCATACTCCTTACCTCCTGTTAAAGCGAAAGTACTAGGGTAATTTTTGTTTGTGTACTTCTGATTTACTCCACACTTATACGCTAAGAAAAAAAGTTGAGGATTTTGTGAAGATAGGGGAATTGTTGCATTTTGAGTAATTATGTGAGCAAATGCTAGCAAACCAATTTATCTTCACAAGTTCCTCAAAATAATCACGTATAACCTGAGAAAGCAAGCAAACCAGAAATTTCCATCATGGTTTATCAAATAGACCTCAACACCATTACTGGACTCTCAGAATCGGAAGCAAGTTACCTGAGTCAGCGAAATGGTTATAATGAACTACCTTCTAGCAAGCGACGGAATATTTGGAAAATTGCGAGTGAGGTTGTTCAAGACCCAATTTTTTTGCTTTTAGTAGCTTGTGGCGCCATTTACCTGGTTTTAGGAGATGTGCAAGAGGCTTTTATATTACTTGGTTTTGTATTTTTCATCATGGGTATTAGCCTTTACCAAGAAAGCAAAACCGAAAAAGCCCTAGAAGCACTACGAGATTTATCTAGTCCCCGTGCTTTGGTAATTCGAGACAGGCGCCAGCAAAGAATTGCTGGTAGGGAAGTTGTGCAGGGTGATATTATCGTACTTGCAGAAGGCGACCGTATCCCTGCTGATGCTGTATTAATTGATAGTATCAACCTCTGTGTCGATGAGTCTTTGCTTACAGGTGAGTCTTTACCAGTACAGAAAATTGCCGGGGAAATTTGTAGAGACGCGACATGTCGCGTCTCTACACAAGTTGAGAATTATGTTTATTCTGGGACATTAGTTATTCAAGGACAGGGAATTGCTCAAGTTACAGCGACTGGTAGCAGCACAGAAATTGGCAAAATAGGTAAAGCTTTACAAAAATTAGAACCAGAACAAACCGCATTACAAAAAGAAATGGCTTTGCTTGTCCGCAATTTGGCAATTGTGGGTTTATGTTTTTGTGCTGTGGTGATTATTGTCTATGGATTAACTAGGGGTGACTGGCTGAAAGGATTTTTGGCTGGAATCACTCTCGCAATGGCTATCTTACCTAATGAATTTCCTGTTGTGGTGACAATTTTTCTGGCTTTGGGTGCATGGCGCATTTCTCAAAAACAAGTTTTAACTCGTCGTGTACCTGCGGTGGAAACATTGGGAAGTACAACAGTTTTATGCGTTGATAAAACTGGTACACTTACTCTCAATCAAATGTCTGTACAGCAGTTATTTCCTTGGAAATATACTAAGGGTGGCGCCGAATTTTCTGTCTTTACAAATCTTTACGATTTAAACCTCCATGAAAGAGAACCCTTACCAGAGTTCGTTCATCAATTAGTCGAATTTAGCATTCTTGCTAGCCAAAAAGACCCTTTCGACCCGATGGAAAAGGCTTTTAAACAACTTGGGGAAAAATATCTTGCTCTTACAGAACATTTACATAATGACTGGACACTTCTGCGGGAGTATCCTTTATCACCTGATTTACTGGCGATGTCCCATGTATGGCAAACAACAAATGTTAAAGATGGTGACTATGACTGTATAATTGCGGCTAAGGGGGCGCCAGAAGCAGTTGCAGATTTATGTCACTTTTCTCAGGCAGAAATACAATTGCTGACTGCTCAAATTAGCCAAATGGCAGATGCTGGTTTACGAGTTATCGCTGTTGCTTTAGCTACATTATCACAACCTCAATCTCTATCTCTTCCTCCCCATCCTGCCCTTAGTGCCAAGCATTTACCCGAAATACAGCATGATTTCGGCTTTGAATTTCTGGGGTTAGTGGGGTTAGCAGACCCGGTACGTCCTACCGTTTCCCAATCTATTCAGGAGTGCTACGGCGCCGGAATTCGAGTAGCCATGATTACAGGTGATTATCCCGGTACAGCCCAAAACATTGCTCGTCAAATTGGCTTAATCCAAATGGGGGAAATAATTACAGGGCAAGAATTGGAACAAATGAATGATATTGAGTTGCAAAGACGTATCACAAGTGTAAATATTTTTGCCAGAGTTGTTCCAGAACAGAAATTACGTATAGTTAATGCTTTCAAAGCTAATGGTGAAATTGTTGCCATGACAGGTGATGGAGTCAACGATGCACCAGCTTTAAAAGCAGCAAATATCGGAATTGCAATGGGTGGACGTGGTACAGATGTTGCGCGAGAATCCGCAGCGTTAGTGTTGTTAGACGATGATTTCTCATCAATTGTACAAGCTGTCAAATTGGGACGGAGAATTTTTGACAACCTGAGAAAAGCAATGGCTTATTTACTTGCCATTCACGTACCAATAGCAGGAATGTCACTAATCCCTGTATTTCTCAAATCGCCATTAGTTTTATTACCTGTTCATGTTGCTTTTTTACATTTGATAATTGACCCTGCTTGTTCGATAGTTTTAGAAGCAGAACCCGCAGAAAAAAATATAATGAATCGTCCTCCTCGTCATTCTCAAGAACCTTTATTTGGTAGAAAAAACTTGAGTTTAGCGGTACTTCAAGGAATAGGAATTTTAGTCATTATTTTGGCGATTTACCTAATTTCTCTTTATCGTGGACAAGGAGAATTAGATGCTCGTGCTTTAACTTTTACTACTTTGATTCTTGCTAATCTTGGATTAATAATTAGCGAAGGGTCTTCAAGCCGATTTAATTTAGCAACCCTAAAAACTCAAAATCCTGCTTTTTGGTGGGTAATTTCTGATGGCTTGCTATTTTTGTGCTTGGTTTTATATGTTCCATTCTTACAACATTTATTCCGTTTTTCATTTTTACATCAGATTGATTTAATTATTTGTTTAGTGGCTGGTGTTTTATGCTTTTTCTGGTTTGAATTGCTAAAAAGATAAAATTCATTATTTCAAACATCAACATTCCATAACAATGTGAGGCTTAATATGAACTTTTTAAAATTTACAAGTATTTTCTTTGTGACGATTATCCTAACCCTGGCAATTAATATGAGTGTTGCAGCTTTTCAAAATGTAGAGAAGCTGTTAAAGGATGGTACTACTTTTTCTGGTGCCTTTCAATTAAACCCAACTCAAATAAATGTTTGTCCTGTAAGTCGAAGAACTCTTGAGCAATTGTTTTTTGATTTTGCAGTTTCTTCATCTGAATTTCAATTATGGCTATGACAGCAAAATATTCTCAAGGCTTGAAGATATATTCTAATACCAGCCATATACTTATAATCACGCCTGCACCTAATAATCCCTGGCTCCACAGTAACGTTACGCCTTCATAAAGTAATGAAGACTCGTTGGCGCCAGTAGCAATTAGTAACGAGCCAGAAAGCATAAAACCAACTGCAAGAATAGCTAAAGTCAAACGTCTTATTGCTTTAGCGGATGATTGTTGAAATTCATTTTGTTCACGCCAACGCCAGTTAAACCCCAACTCAGAGCGTTCCAAACGGTCAACAAGCACCTCTAAGCGTTGCGGGAAGTCGAGCAGAAATTGTGATAAATACAATGAAGAACGTGCAATATCTGGGACAACCTGCGCTCCAAATAGTCTATCTTGTAAGGAACGTTCCACCACCGGACGCGCAACTTCAACAAAGGGGAATAAAGGGTCTAAATTACGAGCAATTCCTTCAACATTTGCAATTGCTTTTACAAACAAGCCAATTGTACCTGGCATTTGAATATGATTTTCACGGGGGATACGTAAAGCTTCGTTTAGTAACTCTGCCATATTAATTTCTTCGAGCGGGCGAGTATAAAATTGGCGTAAGAGTCGGTCAAATGCTGATTCGATAGCTCGTATGTCTATTTCCAAGCGAGTAAACCCTAATTGCCGCACAGCTTGTGCAACTTGCCGTGGTTGTTCGTAAATAATGCCCACCAATAAATCGGTGATAATTCGTTGGGTGCGAGGGTCGAGGGTTGCTACCATACCACAATCGAGTAAAGCGATTTTATCTTCGCTCTCATCACCGATGTAGAGAAAATTACCAGGATGTGGGTCAGCATGAAAGAATCGATTTAGAAACATTTGCTGCATGATAACTTGCACTATCAGCACAGCAAGAGCTTTTTTTCTAGGTTCTGGCAAATTAACTTCAGTCAATTTTTTACCAGTAATCCATTCCAACACTAATAAGCGTTGGGTACTCATGTAAACTTTAGGAACCAAAACTTGTCCGGGTTTCCATAATGAGCTTGCAGATAAGTAATCATTAAGTTGTTGGGTATTGCGAGCTTCGCGTCGAAAATCTAACTCTCCAGTTAAACTAGCACGAAACTCAGCTACCAGCCCTTGCAAATCATACGCTTGTCCAACACTATCGCTACTAAATAATTTTGCGAGGGATGCTAAAACTTGTAAATCCTGCTCAATTACTTGCCCAATACCAGGACGTTGAACTTTAATTGCTACCGTTTGACCGTCTATCAGCTTACCACGATGCACTTGACCAAGAGAACCTGCGGCGACTGATTCTTTTTCAATCTCTGTAAATATAGTATCGATTGGTTGTTGTTGTTCGGTTACGATGATATTTTCGATTTCTTGCCAAGGTAGTGCAGGTACGTTGCTTTGTAAAGTTTCTAGTGTTTGAATGTATTCAGGCGCCAGTAAATCAGGACGAGTGCTAAGGAGTTGTCCTAGTTTAACAAATGTTGGTCCCAGTTCAATTAGAATTTGTCGAAGAACATCGGGCAGGGGTAAAGAAAATTTTTCTGGTTTTGGGTTGATAGAAAGCTGGTTGCGAAAATAGTCCCAACCATTACGCGCAACAACTTCGATAATTTCAGCTTCACGACTGTTGGCGAATGGTAAATAATTGCGACTTACCATCAACTGCTCCTTGTCACTTAAAAAAAGAAAGAATTAGCCCATATTTTAAGGCTAGTTGGCAATCTTGAGGATGTTGTGAGGAACCCATCTTCTTGAGGCATCACTGTCAATAAATATTGTAAAGTATTATACACACTCACAACTTCCTCACAATTATTGATTAGAGTCAAAATATACCAATAATCCGACCTTTGTAAAGGGAGGAATTAATTATGGCTATCGCCAACAATAAAAATACCAAAACTCCCGGCAGTAAACAAGCATTATTTGTAATTATTTCAGCAGTTGTGGTAGCGAGTGGTTATTTTGGCTGGATAAAACTGAGGCAGGGACAAGAAAAAGATATTCAGCAAGCTAGGATTTTATTAGAGCAATTATGTCAATCTGAGATACCAGCTAATACTAATGTTTTAGAGACATATCAAAGGGTGAATGAAGTAACCAACAGATTGCATCGTGTTCCTAATATCCCTGGTTTACCTTATCAAAAAGCCCAGGATGAACTAAATAATTTTTCTACCTGTATAAAAAGTATAAATGCACAAAAGGACTTTGTTGAAGCCCAAAGATTGAGCCAAAAAGCTTTATTAATTAATGATACCAAAGTGCTTGATGTCAAAGACTGGCATAAAATAAGTTCTGATTTAGACAAAGCTATCATTTTGTTAAAAAATATTCCGCAAGATACTAGTACTTACGATAAATCCCAAAAAGAGCTTAAGATTTATCAAAATAAACTCAAGCAAATTCATCAAAAAATCCAAAATGAAGAATTAGCAGCTAATGCTTTTAAACAAGCTGAGAACTTCAATCAAGAAGCAGACGATATTACTAATCAAAGTTCATCTAGCCTTGAGTCTTTATCTGAAGCTGAATTTAAGATAAAATCAGCAATTGAAACATTAAAAGATGTTTCCAATAACACAAATATCTCGCAGAAAATACAAAATAATTTATTAATATATCAAAACAAATTAAAGGATATTCAGTATCAAATTAGTACTAAAAAATTAAAACCTTTGGTGAAAAGAATCTCCAATTTTGCGTCCTCACTCGATGTTAGTATTGGATATAATGAGTATTCCAAGCAAGTCAAACAATTGAAAGATGAATATGAGAATCTTACCAAAGAATCACCAGCAGTAGTTAGTCACCCTGGAGCAAAGGCATTAGCAAAAGCCTTAAATCGATACAATGATGCTTTAATTGTATGGCGTTATTGTCATGAAGGTAATTGTTTAAATCCTATATCTGCTGGCATTCTTGATTATAGACCGATAACGTGGTTACCAGCTTCTTTTGCAATCAAAGGTAAGCCTTTGCTCAAAGCGTATCCAGTGGAATTAACTTCTAATATCTTTGGACAAAAATTTGTTCAACAAGATGAAGTCTTAACTGAGATATGGAACCGAGCAGCGCAGGATATTAAAGAAGTTCGAGACCAAAAATAACAATAACTCAATTAGAAACAAGCAATACTGCGGTGCCAGTGCTAAAAATTCTTCCCCCTGAATGCCTTGTTAAATTGGCTACCGACCTCAAAATACGCTCTCCCCAAAGCATAGAGTAGGGAAATGTTGGTATATCACTCATGTGTATACCAACTCTAGAAATTTATTTTTCTTCATACTTAATTAAGCCCGTAATCCAGTTCTCTACATGAAAATCTTTAACCTTTAGAAATTCCTCTATCGACTTAGAGGTGACATAAACTACAAAGCTACCGTGGCGATTAAGCATTTCTTGATAGCAAAGAGCCATTTCACAGATAGTTCGTTCTGGTATATTTATACCCTTTTCCCTGCATTCTTTCTCCAACTCTATGGATTTTTCATAATGCTCATATTCTTCGACAACCCAAGTTTTATAGATTTGAAAAACTTCCTTGTATATATCGTAAAGCTCCTTGTTATTTTCCCTGAGAGCTTCCTTTATTAGATCCTCTTTAACAAGCTGGCTGATGGCTATCATCTTATCATGCTTTATAAACTGCTCCTTGACTCTCTCATTGCCACTTAGCAGGGCTTTTATGGTTTCAGAATCAACATAATAGTTGATTTTTGATGCAGGTTCATATTCAAAAAAATCAGTTGTATCAATAAAATTATCCAGCCTGGATTCTTGGTTATCGGATTTGTTTGTTTTTTCATTGGACATATTTTTTCTTAATATTTTGTATGTTTTCAAATAACTTTTTAGTTAAATTATAGTTGGGAGTTTCTACCATTTTGTACATACTGCTAAAGCTTAGGTGAAAAACTTTAGTTGGTTGATGCTTGGACTTAATTTCTTCAAGCACTTCTCTGGCTTTATTCAGTTCAATTTTGCTGATTTCGGTTGTCATATAGTATTTTCACCTTTGTCTATCATTTTATGTATACTAGACCAGAAAATAGCGATAACTCAATCAGAAACAACTAATACTGCGGCGCCCTTAATCTTACCGCTACGCAAAGCATCTAAAGCTTCGTTGGCTGCGGTAAGGGGAAATGCTTCGACTTCGGTATAAATTGGAATCTTCGGCGCCAATGCTAAAAATTCTTCTCCATCTTGCCTTGTTAAATTGGCTACTGACCTCAATATACGCTCTCCCCAAAGAATAAAGTAAGGAAATGTTGGAATATCACTCATGTGTATACCAGCACACACAACTATCCCACCCTTACATACTGCTTTGAGTGCAGCGGGAACGAGGGAACCAACAGAAGCAAAAATTATTGCTGCGTCTAAAGGTTCTGGGGGTAACTCCGAAGAATTTCCTGCCCATACGGCGCCTAGACTAAGGGCAAATTCTTGACCCTCACTATCGTAAGGGCGGGTAAAAGCAAATACCTGCCGATTTTGATAGCGAGCGACTTGAACTAAAATATGGGCAGCAGCACCAAATCCATAAAAACCAATATTTTTAGCATCTTCTATCATCCGGTAAGCTCGATAGCCAATTAAACCAGCACACAACAAAGGCGCCGCTTGCAAGTCTGGGTAGCCAGATGGAATCGGAAAACAAAAACGCTCTGATGCTACTGTATATTCCGCATATCCCCCATCAATTTGGTATCCTGTAAAAAAGGCGCCGTCACATAAATTTTCTTTCCCTGTTAGGCAATAGCGGCAATGGTTACAAGTATGCCCAAGCCAAGGAACACCAACTCGTTGCCCAACACGAAAATTTGTTACTTGCTCTCCAGTTTTGACAACCGTACCAACAATCTGATGACCTGGAATTAGTGGTAATTTTGGGTTTGTGAGTTCTCCGTCAACTATGTGTAAATCTGTACGGCAAATACCACAAGTATGTACCTGAATCCTTACGCTGATGGGAACCGGGAACAGGTAAGGGTACATCCGCAAGTCTTAGTCTTTGGTTTGGTGCATCCAAAATCATGGCACGCATATATTTTCATCCTTATTTTTGTCAGTGTCAGCAGTTGCAACTGGAATTAGCTTTGGAATAGTTCACATTGGTTCTCCCTATCTTCACAAATTCCTCAACTTTGTTTCTTACTATATTAATATGCAGGAATAAAATGTTTGCTTGCATATGAACTAATTTTTTATCCGCTTAATAAGTTAGGGTGGACTACTTGTTCTCCAAATATTTTGTGTAATGTGAGACTTGATACTCAGTAATCTACTCTAGATTATTGAGCGGTTACTCTACTTTTATAACCCATTTGTTTGTAAAGCGTCAGGTTAGTATCAAGGAGAGGTAAGAAATATGTCATAAATAAGTTCCATTGATGTTGGTTAGTTTTATCTCCAAAAAAATATCAAGGAGCAAATCAATGAACAAATATTTAGTTGTTGCAATCGATGCCTCTAGAGCAAGATTTTTAACACTTGAGGCGATTGATGATTTACTAGATAACTCAAAATGTCACCTTGTTGAACATGAAGGGTTGTTAAATTTGGTTGGGGAATTAGCAGGAAAAGAACTTTGGACAACTACTAAAACGGGTCGAAATCAAGGATTAGGAAGTAAGGCACATGCATATGATGATGGTCGCGAAAATCATCTCCGTGAGTATGAGCGTAGATTTGCACGAACGGTAGTAGATAAAATTCTGCATTTTACAGAGTCTCAAGCTATTCGTCAGTTAGTGCTAGTTGCAGAAGCGCAAACTTTAGGCATTTTAAGAGAATTTATGATTTCTTTACTGCCTAGTAATTTAAATATACAAGCAATTGCTAAAGATTTATCTAAATTTAAAGCTACAGAGATATACAAGTATTTAGCTGGCAAAAATATTTTACCATCGCATTGAGTTAAGATAATTCAATTCGATTTTTACAAATGGAAAAAGTTATATCTGAGGATTAGATACTATGAATCAACAACATATCCCAGCTTATCTAAATCTCATTCAAGAACTTCTGAGATGTCCAGATGGTGAAGAATGGAATGTTTTACATCAGTACGAACAACTTCTGAGCTTTGAATTTGTTGAGTTTATGGCGCAAGTTGCTCAAGAAATGATGACCAATGGGAAGTTGGAACCAGCTAAATTCTTGTATCATTGGGTAGAACAATTAAAGCATATTTATCAACCCGCCAACTATCCGCACACTAACAATAATTATCCTCAAGCATATCTTGATTTAATTCAAAAATTATTAGACTGTCCAGAAGGAAGAGAAGCAGATATTTTAACAGCCCATCAAGATTTAGTCGATTCACGACTTGTCCATTTACTAAGACAATTTGTCAAACAAATGCTTGCTAGAGGAGATAATGACACTGCTAATTATTTAAATAATTTAGCAATAGAAATTAATCAATTACTAGCTAGGCAAGCAAATATTATTAAACCCAATCTTGAAAACCAACAAATAAAATATCCTGTTAATGGTCATAATCTCAATCATTTTTCTGACATCAATGATTTGATAAAATCTTATCAGCAAGATAATCATGAAAAAAATTCGGAGTTTTCTTTTCCTAACTCCTTAGAAAATACTGCTGATAATCCAAGCAATACATTTTTACAAAATCAGGAAACACAAGCCGAAAAGACTGTTGTTCCTAAGTTGGAAGAAATAAGCACATCGTTTCAAGCACCGTCTGAAAATCAACCAAATACTTTCAGTCAGCAACATGTAGAAATATCTTTAACTTCCCAACTTGAGGAGAAACTAAATAGCATTAACACATCTTTACAAAAATTAGAACAAATCTTGATTTCCCGTTCTCAACCAGTAAATCCATTATGGTACATGGATATATTGGAACGCGCTCAAGCTTGTGACTGGTTATTATCAAGTGAGGAAGTTGAGTGTTTAATAGGAGTTAAGCCCAAATGCGAAGTCGGTAAAGATAGTTTTCAACGTGGTTGTTGGATATTTACTAAAATTGGAAAGATGGGTTCTCAGACCGCGTGGAAAATTTCTAAATATTAAGTTTAGCAGAACAATAATTTCAGCCTCACAACTTCCTCAAATTATTGTTGTAAATTAAAAATAGAGATTAAAAGCAAATTAAAAGTATTTATTTGCCATCAGGGTGAGTGTAACAACAAGAAGAATCTTGTCGGAGGTGGCTATGAAATCTAAATATCATTTTTCAATTGAACGAGATATTTTCACTATTTATACTGTTGCTCTGTTCACAGCAGTAGGGGGAGCTGCATTGTGGGCAATGCAACACATACCGACTCCCGTTAATAATCAACAGCCTATTCCTGTAGAAGTACAAAAGTCATCAACGGGAGCAAACCCCAACATCCAGTATCCTGCAATAATTAAGCCAACACAAGTATCTAAACTGCCCAAATCTGTAACTCCAGCCAATATACCTTCACAAAAATTAACATCAAAAGTCAAAGTGGCTATCAGCAGAATGGAGCCAAAAGCTTACTGGTTAAAATTTGAAGGTAAAGACATTAAGCTAGTATCACAAAAAGTAGCAGTGAAAGAAGGTACATCAAAAGAACTTGCACTCAAACAAGCAATTGATAATCTTCTTACTAATCCTCAAACTACAAGCTTAACTACGACTATCCCAGCAGGTACAAAGTTATTGAGTCTGCAAATTAAAAACAATGAAATCCATGTAAATCTCTCAAGTGAATTTACTACTGGTGGTGGTAGTACCTCAATGATTTATCGAGTTGCTCAAGTAATCTACACAGCTTCAAGTATCAATACTAAGGCAAAAGTGTATATTTACGTAGAGGGAAAATTACTTGATGAGGACTATCCACTTGGTGGCGAAGGCTTAGTTTTTAATGAACCTTTAACTCGACAACAGCTAATCAAAGATTTTTCAATTAATTAATCGACCTGCGTCTAGTACGTGAGTCTTGTGACAAATTTGAGCAAGAGTTAGAGTCATTAGCTTAGTACATCTTCATATACAAATGGTATGGAAATGTAAATTTATTTAAAAAATCACATCAAGTAGTAATTTAATGAGAGAAAATATACTTATGATTAGAAGCGAGCTTTAACCTCCTACCCTGTTCAAAAAGATACTTATAATTGCTGTTCATATAAGTAATAGCGGAGGTGAGAATTTATGCAATACTTAATGCACGATTTATTAGTATCAAGCGACATCACATATTTAATAGTCAAAATCAGCGTGCTACTTCTAGTTCTATTAATATGGATGTTAGTAAGGGCACATCCTTCTTATTAAATCTTTACTTTTTGAATTGGCTTTTTTGAAACATAACTGTGCGTGCGAAGTCTAAGATTTCTGACTTACTCAAAGAAGTTAGAAATCTTGTTTTTCCCTCACGAATAATTTCAGGTCACTAATAAAAATTTATGAATTCTATATATAAAGGCATATTAATCATCATTTTTGTTGCGATTATTGGTCTATCGCACACGCTCACACATATACTCACAGAATCATGGTGGTTTAATTCTGTAAACTTTTCTGAAGTATTTTGGACGCGATTAACCTGGCAAATTCTAATTTGGGCAGTTACCTTTGTTGTCTATGCCTTGTTTTTATGGGTAAACTATCGAATTGCGGTGCGTCAAACTCGTTATAGTTCATTTAGCTTCTTTGAAGATAATCCATTCTCAGACTATGTTAATAAGGGAGCAAATTTAATCGCTTTAGTTTTTATTTGTTTTGTTGCTTTCAGCGCAGCTAGCATTAGTACACCAGCATGGGAAACTACCCTAAAATATCTGCATTCTACAGCTTTTGGAAATCGCGACCCCATTTTTCAAAAAGATATTAGTTTCTACATCTTTAATTTACCGCTTTATGAAACTATCTGGAATTGGTTTTTATTTCTTTTTCTGGGAGCATTTGCAGTTTCGTTTTTAATTTATATTCTTAAAGATAGTTTGACAATGCGACGTAACGGGCGAAATATTTTAAATGGCAAAGCTAAAAGCCATTTAAGCCTATTGATGGCAGTAATTATTGGATTAATTGCCGTGAATTTCTGGCTTCAACGTTATAGTTTGCTTTACTCAAGCAATGGCGTTGTCTTTGGTGCTGGTTATACAGATGTTCATGCTCGATTATTTGCTTACTCGATAACGAGCATTCTTTTGCTGTCACTCGCGTTCCTATTTGTTTTTTCAATCAGGCGCCTTTTTTCAGCGTTGACAGTCGGTGGAATTGTATTATTTGTCGGTGTTCTAGTTTTGCTCAACGGCATTTATCCCTGGCTTTTGCAACAATTCATCGTTGAACCCAATGAATTGACGAAAGAAAAAACTTACATCGCCAATAATATTAAATTTACTCAGGATGCCTATAGTCTAACTAACGTGCAAAGGCAAAACTATACCGCCGAAACCCAACTCAACCGCAATGCTTTAGAGGAAAACCAGGCAACTATCCGTAACATTCGCTTGTGGGACTATCGCCCACTACTAAGTACTTATCGCCAAATTCAAGAAATTCGTTTATACTACCGATTTTCAGATGTAGATGTGGATAGATATTTTCTGAATGGCAACTATCAACAAGTGATGTTATCAGCACGGGAACTAGCCAGTTCCCAATTACCCCAAGAAGCACGTACCTGGGTAAATCAAAGGTTGAAATATACACACGGCTATGGTTTAGTAATGAGTCCTGTTAATCAAGTCACCACTGATGGCTTGCCTCAACTGTACATTAAAGATATTCCACCTATATCTAATGTAAATCTTTCAATCAAGCAACCTGCTATTTATTACGGCGAAGAAACTAATAACTATATATTTACTGGCGCCAAAACCGAAGAGTTTGATTATCCTACAGGTGAGGGTAATGCGCTTACAACTTACAAAGGCAAAGGTGGCGTGAGTATACCATCGGTCTGGCATCGATTAGCTTATGCATATGATTTGGGTAGTCTGCAAATTTTAATTTCTAATTACTTCAGCAATCAATCGCGCATCCATTATTATCGCCAGATACCAGAGCGGGTAAAGCATGTTGCACCGTTTCTTAACTTAGATAATGACCCTTACCTAGCAGTAATTAATGGTAAACTCCTGTGGATTGTAGATGCTTACACCGTTAGTGAGCGTTATCCCTACTCTCAACCAATTGAGCAAACTAAAAATGCTACAGACATTTTTAAAGGAGAAAATAATCAGAACATTTTAGGTAGCCATATCAATTATATCCGTAACTCAGTTAAAGTCATTGTTGATGCTTATAATGGCACAATGCAATTTTTTGTCGTTGATGAAAGTGACCCCGTACTCAAAACTTATCGTCAAATATTCCCTCATTTATTTGAACCGAAAACAGCAATTCCAGCAGAGTTAAAAGCTCACTTCCGGTATCCGCAAGACCTATTCAAAATTCAGACGCAAATGTATCTTACATATCACATGAGCAACCCGGAAGTATTTTATAACCGCGAAGACCTATGGCGTTTTCCGATTCAAACTTACGAAGGGAATCAACAAATTATGCAACCTTATTATATTCTGATGCGGTTGCCGAGGGAAGAGAAAGAGGAATTCATCATTATTTTACCATTTACACCTGCGAATAAAGACAACATGATTGCTTGGATGGCAGCGCGTTCTAATGGTAAAGACTACGGAAAATTATTGTTATATGAGTTTCCTAAACAGAAATTGGTTTTTGGACCAAGACAAATTGAGGCAAGAATTGACCAAACCCCAGAGATTTCCCAACAATTTACTTTATGGAATCAATCTGGTTCTAAAGTTATTCGTGGAGATTTGTTGGTAATTCCCATTCAGGAGTCATTGCTATATGTAGAACCAGTATATTTACGGGCAGAACAAGGCGAACTACCTCAACTTAAACGAGTAATTGTGGCATATGATAAAGCAGTTGTAATGGAAGAAACGCTCTCTAAAGCCCTTGCAGCAATTTTTGGTAATGTTGAAGTTGAGAAAAAAGCAGCAAGTTCGGTGACAGGCGCCAGTTCAAATTTGCTAAAATCAGCTTTAGAGACTTATCAACAGGCACAGTCAGCATTACAACAAGGTAATTGGGCTGAATACGGGCGCCATCAGCAGGAGTTAGAGAGAATTTTGCAGAAATTAAATCAGAGATAACTAATAAGTTGGATTAATTTGTGGATTTTTTCCCTCATAAAAAGACAGATTATATGTTAAAAATATTAAAAAAAACGCTACTTTTGTTGGATGATTTACTGACTTTCCTAAATGAGCTTCGGAGAAAAGCCAAGCCAAATACAACCATTTTATCGGTAGGGATAAAAATGCGATTCCAAAAAATGTTATGGAATGTAGATTGGCTAAGGAATACAGTTATGTTGATATTGGCAGCATTAATTGTACGCTTTTTATTTGTAAATTATTGTAATAACGATGTTTGTAGAAATTGATATCGAGGTAAACATACAGCCATAGTTTCTCTCTTACTAGAAAGAATTTAATTGACGATAACCAAAGTAAATTTTTGATAATTCTAAATAATTTTAAGGAGCGTTGTGATGAAGCTTATTTCTACTATCATTGCGGGCATTTTAGCGGTTGTCACTATTACATCACCAGCTTTTACAACCTCTGCTGACACCACTCCAACAACAAAACCGATTCCTAAAGCGCGTATTATATCATGTCCGATAACGTAACCGTAATAAAATCCTCGTAGAGACGTTACATGTAACGTCTCTACATTATCGGTAATTATGGGTAATCAACCGGACATGATATTATTTCTTCAATTGTCAACATTATAATCATTAGGTAGAATTGCATGAGTTAAAGTAGCTTCGCTTAAATCTGCTTCGCTTAAATTAGCTTCACTCAAATCTGCATGTGTGAAGTTAGCGCACACGATAGTATTTGTGAAGTTTGTAGCTTTGAGTTTAGCTTCTGTAAAATTAGCTCCATTAATTATAGCTTCCTTCAGATTTGCACCACTCAAATCTGCTCGGCTAAAGTTTACTTCGCTTAGGTCGGCTTTAATTAAGTCTGCTTCTTGCAAATTTGCTTCGCTCAAATTAGCTTGACTGAGATTAGCTTTAAATAAATCAGCTTCTTTTAGACAAGCTTTGCTCAATTCGATTCCTGTAAGATTTGCTTGTCTGAGATTAGCTTCGCTAAGGTTAGTCTCGTTCATATCAGCTTGACTAAGATTATTATGAGCAAAATTAGCCCGACTTAAATCGGCGCCATGAAAGTTAGCACCATAAAAGTCGGTATCACTAAAGTGTGCTTCAATTAATTTAGCGTTGGCAAAATTAGTTTCGTACAAATTAGTATGTGTGAAATTAGCGCGAGTAAGATTAGCTCCCCTCAAATTTGCTTGAGCCAAGTTAGCACTATCAAGGTTAGTATCACAAAGAGTTGCTTTGCTTAGGTTTGCTTCTCGTAGAGAAGCTTTGAACAAATTGGCGCCATCAAGATTAGCATAACTAAGGTCGGCAAAAACCAAATCGGATTTACATAACTGAGCGCCACAAAGATTTACGTTCTTCAAATCAGCATAGTTTAATACTGTTGAACTCAAATTTGCTTCAGAAAGGTCTGGTATTAAATTCGGATTAATTTTTCTCCAATAGTTCCAACCATCTACACTTTTTTTAAGAATCTGAAGATGTTTTTCGTTTGCCATATATAACACCCCGTTTGGAGATATAACTTAGCTTGATGGATGAACAAATTTATATAACATAAAGCCTATATGAGTAGACATATGGCTGCGGTTAGTCCTTTGTTCATCTTCTCTATACAATATTCTCTTTAATTACAAGCTACAAATTAATTGTGAGATTATTGTGAGGATGCCTCAATAGGAAGGAATTAAATTTTAGTCGAATTTAGCTTAAATCAATAAGGAACTCACATCATTGATTCTGAGAAATAGGATTATGAGGAAATGTTAAGTTGAATTTTACTATCATCATGAATCTGCTCGCTAGGATGGAGAATAACTGCTTCTTTCTCTTTCAATCCTTGACGAATTTCTGCTTCAAAATCGCTCCGCTGTCCAACTTCAACCCGGCGCCGAATTGCTTTACCATCTTGAGCTACAAAGGTACACCATGATTGACCACAGCGAAACAGTGAGCTTAATGGCGCCTTTAAAACATTTTTACCATCCCAAATTACAATTCTTACATCAACACGGTAAGCATCACCAAAAAACTTAGGTGCATCAACAAAATCGCCAATTATGTTGACACGCTGTTCTTCTACACCCAAGGCAGAAACTTTGGTAAATGCAGAAGGCTCTATCAGTCTAACTTCCCAAAGCTTCTTTTACTGAGGAAGTCAGGGGAAGTGGGTCAATACGTGCAACCACTGCTCCTTGTTCAACTTTATCACCCTCATCCAATTCTATACGCACGAGACGACCATCAACAGGCGCCGAAATTGTAAAGCGATTACGCACTCGTGTTTTACCTTCTGCGTTGACACTAACCTGCAATTCACCACGATTAAGGCACCTGGTATCTACAGGAATAGGAGCAGGGCGGAAAGCTTGTACAATCAAAATAACGATAGCAACACCTATTGTCAGATAAATAAACGATTTACGCGATATTTTAGGTAAGCGTTTTTTTAATCGTTTGGTTTCCGAATTAGGTTTATTGTCAGTCGGTTGTTCTTTTAACCACCGAAAGGGTAAAAGTTTCATATTGAATATTTGTATATAAATTTACCCAAATACTGATATGTTGGTAATATATATTAAGATTAAGCGGTAAAATTGAGGAAGTTGTGAAGATATTTACTCTCTCATTTTTAACACAGCGATTAAATCTAGGTTCTTTAAATGGCGCCGCACGATTAGCCCAGAAATAATAGCCGCAATTGTCACCACCACAAATGCGAAAGCGTAAGTTGCCTTAGTTACAACCCAAGGGATACGGTAAAGTTCTGAATTGTAAGTCAGAGACATCAGCACGCAAAACCCAAACCCAATTACAAATCCCAAAGGTATTGCAACAAGCGTTAAAACAGCTTGTTCACCTAAAAGAATAATGGAAATTTCTGCTTGGGTAAATCCGATAACGCGCAAAGTTGCCAGTTCTCGACTGCGTTCTGACAAAGCGATACGCGCGGCGTTGTAAACTACCCCAAAGGCAATTACGCAAGCAAAGACAACTAATACAGTGGTAAAAATACCAAGACTGCCTGCAATTGTTTCTTGAAAGCGCTTAATTGCCATTTCTCGCACGGAAACTCCAGCTACCCCTGGTATTTGTTTTAACATTTTATACAATCTATCAATTTGCAAAGAGTCGGCTGCTAAATATGCTCCTGATATAGTTCCACCTTCACGCATCAATCGATTTAATGCTTGTATATCCATATATACAGCGACACCAATCAATTCATCTACTAACCCAGCTACCGCAACTGTACGTATAGGTCTTTCTGCTTCTAACACTTCCACCGTTAAACTATCACCGAGTTTAACACCTAAGATTTCTGCGAGTTTCGTGGTTATTACTACCCCATTAGATGGCAAATTTACAGCACGCAAATTTTTATCCAACAGGCGCCGTAGTTCTGCATTTTGTTCTAAACCTGTCAGTGCAATGCGGTAATCCCGGTGTTCAAAACGTAACCTTGCGGGTACAGAACGGAAAATTTCGGTACGCAATACACCAGGTAGATGGGCAACTTCATATCGCGCACGAGAGGGTCGTGGTTCGTTGAATACAATCATCACGTCTTCGCGCTGAACGTTGCGAAATTGCACATCAATCATGTGTTGCATCGCATCAGTCAAATAGCTACCGACAACTAATATCGCGACTGCAAGAGCTATTCCAATGATAGATAAACATGCTTGTACTGGCTTGCGTTCGAGGTTTCGCAGAATCATTCTACCTACGGGAGCAAGTAAAAATTCAAACCCCAGACGCTCAATAATCGTAGGACGAAAATGTGCGGGTGGTTCAGGACGCATTGCTTCTGCTGGTGGTAGGGAAACAGCTGAATACACTGCCATAAATCCGCCAATTACCGCAGCACCACCACTAATTAAAATTGCTCCCATCACTAAACCAATTCCAGCTTCGTAGCGCAGTAAAGGAAATGAGAAAAACCTAGTATAGTTTTGGGTGATTGTTGCACCAAACCAAAGTCCAAGGGCTGTACCAAATCCGGCGCCTGCCAATACAATAGTTAAAACAAACTTTAAATAGTGCGAACCTATATCTATATTGCTATATCCAAAAGCTTTGAGAACTGCTATTTGGTCGCGTTGAGTGGCAATAAGCCGAGAAAGCAAGATATGTAAGAGAAACGCAGCAATGGCAAGAAAGATTGTTGGTACTATTGTTGCAGTTCCTTGGAGTTGTGTAATTTCTTCCGAGAGAAAACGGTTAGAAAGTTGGTCAGAGCGACCATAGGCGCCAAACCCACCATAATTTTCTAAAACTTTATCCAGGCGAAATATCACCGAAGCTTCAACAGCACCTCGCATACACGAAAGCGTCACATCATTAAACGCACCATCCATATTAAAAGCATTACCTAACGCTTCGCGTCCCATCCAAAAAACACCAAACCGTTGGTTATCAGGGAAAATATCACCCGTTCCCTGGATGGCATAAACATATTCTGGTGAGAGTGCTATCCCAACAATTCGCAGCTTTTGCCAACGTCCATTGATAACGGCGCCGACCGAATCACCTAAATTTAGTTTATGTACTTTAGCAAAACTCTCACTGACTAGTACTTCATCACCTTTATCTGGTTGAATGTAACGCCCCCGTCGAATGAAAATGTCATTGAGCATTGGCATCTGCTGCCGTGGTATAGATATTAACCTCCCTGTCGCAGGTTCACTTTGTCCGGGAATATCGAGATTTACATCCGCAACTACTCGTGTTTGTACCTGCGCGACTCCATCAATATTCTGAATTTGTATTGCCAGAGATTCGGGAGCGCGTTTAAGTTGAGCGAAAACTTGGGCAAAGTGGTACTGTTCGTAATAGCTAGCTTGGGAAAGTTTTAATGATTCATATGCACTCAGCATCGAGACAAAACTGGCAATACCACAAGCGACAACTAGCGCGATGGCAATAATTTGACCTCGTTGACGTATTAAGTCACGGGTCAGTTTTATATCAAGTGGTTTCATATCATAAATGCCAACCTTCACTACGTACAGAAGAGAAGGAAAAAAAGTTTTTATGTATTTACCATTCTAACTGGCTGGGAGATAGTTTTTTTTCATTAAGTTTTACGTTTGTAATCTGTCCACTTCGCATTGTAATTACCCGATCAGCCATTGCTGCGATACCAGCATTGTGTGTAATTACTACTGTTGTCGTTCCCAGTTCTCGATTTACTTGTTCCAAAGCTTCCAATACCAGTTTACCTGTTTCATAATCCAAGGCGCCTGTTGGTTCATCACATAATAATACTTCAGGACGCTTGGCAATCGCGCGGGCAATGGCGACTCGTTGTTGCTCACCTCCTGACAATTGTGCAGGAAAGTGGTTGAGACGTTCTTCTAATCCAACTAAATTTAAGGCATCTTCAGGACGTAAAGGATGACGGGCAATTTCCGTCACAAGTGCCACATTTTCTTTAGCTGTTAAACTGGGAATTAGGTTATAAAACTGGAAGATAAAACCAACACAATTGCGACGAAAACGAGTTAGTTCTGCATCACTAGCATGAGTCAGGTTTTGTCCACGAAAAAATACTTCGCCGCTTGTTGGTACATCTAAACCACCAAGTATGTTTAATAGCGTTGATTTTCCGCTACCACTAGCTCCTAGTAATACTACTAACTCACCTTCGTAAAGGTCGAGGTTTATTCCTAATAAAGCATGAACTTCCACTTCACCCATTTGATAAATCTTAGTAATATTTTCTACATGAAATACGCCTACTGGTGGCATGATTGAATTACTGTAAATTGCTGGGTGTTCTTCTGGCAGATTGTTCATAGCTATAATGAATAAATTATTTAAATATAAATAATAATTAGAGAGTTTGCACGCACGCTATATGACTAGAAATTACACAGGATTGCTATAGAGTATTTTACTCTTACTAAAGTAAAAAATAGTACCTTTGATTTTAATTGCGTAAGTAAACTTTTGTAAATTTGGAGACTTCCTCATAAGTTCCTCAAATTTTGAGTTTAAGTTCAAATTAATACCAGATGTAGTGCGAGTAAAATCTATCGATCTTGGTTTTAGGGTGAAGCATCATGAGTAGTGAGCAAGAACAAATGTTTGAAGTTTACCTTCAAGAGTACGGTAAGCTCAAGGATGAACAAGCAAAACGAATCGGTTTCCGCGACAACCTGCTTTATGTAACATTAGGGTTGTTTGGAGGTGTGTTATCTTTCGCCCTTGGTGAAAAATTTAACCCTTATGGACTCGTGGTTTTACCTTGGGTTTGTCTTGTTTTGGGTTGGACTTACCTTGTTAATGATGAAAAAATCTCGGCTATCGGCAAGTATATCCACGAGCAACTAGTCCCAAAAATTAGTCAACAGATGGGCAACACGAATAGAGAAGATATCGAATCTATCTTTGCTTGGGAGCTTGCCCATAAAATTGATAAGCGACGAAAACAACGAAAAATACAGCAGCTGATGATTGATGAAATTGCTTTTGTATTTTCGGGGATTGCTGCATTAGTTGCATTTTGGTTTTTAACAACACAACCACACTGGGCAATTCAAGTTCTTTGCTTGGTAGAACTGGGACTGTTGATAATGCTAGGGGTGGAGATTTTTGTTTACGCTGACTTAGCACAAGGTCACTCTACTAAAGTCAAAATTTTAAAAACAAGTTAATTTTGCGATGCTTAATATTCCTGACTTATTCAAGGAGTAGGGAATCTGAACGCATAATTGAAGTGGATATTTGCTTTGTAAAGCACAAGATTTATTAGGGGAGATAAGGTATGGCAGAAAATCTAGTTGACTTTGCAATTATAACCGCAATTGAAGTCGAACGCCAAGCAATCTGTAAAGCATTGCAAATGACTGACAGTCATAGAGTTTTTAAGGAACCACGTACATACTGGCAAAACCGTTTAGAATTTCAAAATGGAGAATTTTACGAAATAGTTGTTACACAGTTACATGATGCAGCAACTATTGATGCCGTTCGTGCTGTGGATGATGTTATACGTCATTGGAAGCCAGCAGCTTTGCTAATGGTTGGTATTGCAGCAGCAGCAAAAGAGAATGTGAAACTTGGTGACCTTGTTGTGGCAAGAGAAGTTTGTTACTACGAACGAGGTAAAGAGACAGTTGACGGTATTTTGCCAGAGCCAAAACAGTATACAGCAGATGAGACGCTGTGGGGTCATGTAATTTCGTTACCTACATGGAAATCAGCAATTTCAATCTCCAGACCCGACGGATTAGATACTCGTCCTAAAATCCATTATGCAGTGATTGCTTCTGGTGAAAAAGTCATTGCTAATGCAGAAATTCGTGATGAAATTGCTGCTAGCAACCGAAAAATTGCAGCAATTGAAATGGAAGGTTATGGTGTTAGTGCAGGTGCTTATAAGCAGCATCAACCAGTTCGTTGCTTAGTTATTAGAGCTATCAGCGATTTTGCAGATGCAAGTAAAAATGATGAATGGCAACCATATGCAGCATCAGTAGCAGCAGAGTTTACAAAACATTTTTTATTAGATAAACCTTTACCCCTAAAACGGCAAAAAAAATCTGCTTCATTACCTTCCACGGTATTTGACAAACACTACAATCTGCTGAAACAATCAATTATACAAGGTCAGTTAATACCTTTTCTGGGAGAAGAAATTAACTCTTGCGAGTGTCCATCAATCAGTTCGGAATGGCAACCAGATTCTTCCTACCCACCCAGTGATTATGATTTGGCTCAGTACTTAGCTAATAAATATAGTCTTGGGACTCCTTCAGCACCAATTCAATGTCCTAATTGGGAACAGTTAAAGGAGGGAGGATGTCCAGTTGCAAAATTGAGTCCTAATCTGGCTTTTAGTTGTCCATTATTTGGTACTCAAAGATTAGTTCGTGAACCAAATGACCTTCCTTTTTTATCTCAATCTCTAGACCTTATATTTGGCACAATGGGTCTTTACTCTGAACTGCATCAAATTTTCGATAAAGATTATGAACCTAACCAGTTGCACAATTTTTTTGCACAGCTTCCTAGCATTATGCGAAATAAAAGCTATCCACTTCCATATCAGCTAATTGTAACCACCAATTATGACGATACTTTAGAAAGAGCTTTTAAAGAAGCTGGACAACCATTTGATTTAGTTTCTTATATAGCAAATAGCAAGGATGATAATTGGGGTAAATTTGTTCATCAACCCTATATAGGTAAGCAGAAAGTAATCAACAAGCCCAATATTTACAATGATTTTCCATTTGGTAAACACCCCATAATTTTAAAACTTTACGGCGCCATAGATAGAGAGTGGGGGCAAAAAGACAACTTCGTGATTACTGAAGACCACTATATGGACTATTTAAGTAAAACTAACATTCCTACAATTTTTGTAGATTTAATGAGAAAAAATCATATTCTCTTTCTGGGTTATGATTTAAGTAAGTGGAAACAACGTCTTATATTTCGTCGCATTTTGCAAGATAAACCCCTTGACCAATGCAAATCATGGGCAGTTAGGGAAAACTTCAGCGAATTAGAGAAAAAACTCTGGTATCAGAGTCAGGTGGATATTATAGACCTTCCACAAGAAAGTTCACTAGGAGCCTATATTAACGAGCTAAATAAGCAAGTAGAGGCTATACCCAAAAAAGTGCAGGCAAAAACTACAAATTAGAGGATTGCACTATGGATGACTACAATAATCAACAATCAAATAATATGCCCTACAAAGGGTTAATACCTTACTCTGAATCCGAAAAAGACGCATTATCATTTTTTGGGCGAAAAGCGCAGCAAGAAACTATTAAAAGAAACCTGAAAAATTCACGTTTGACATTGCTTTTTGGTGAGAGTGGTGTCGGCAAAAGTTCTGTTTTGCGAGCAGGTATTGTTTATAGCTTGCGTGAAGAAGCAAAGCGAAATTTTACTGAATTTGGTATGCCCAAGTTTGCAGTTGTTATGTTTCCACCCCTTGAAGGACATCGTTCTTGGCAAGAAGAACCGCTGACTGAGTTATTAGAACAGGTGGAAGAGGATATTAAAAATATTGGTTTGGATACCCCAGCACCAGAGCCAGAACTATCATTTGCCGAAAAATTATTAGTTTGGACAAGACGTATATCTGGAGATTATTTATCTGGCGAATTATTTATCATCCTCGACCAGTTTGAAGAATATTTCTTGTACCACCCAGAGGAAGATAGTCAATTAATATTGGCTGCTGAACTAGCACGGGTATTAAATCGTTCTAACTTGCGTGTCAATTTTCTAATTTCCATTCGTGAAGATTCTCTAGGTAATCTTGAACGCTTTAGAGGGTATATTCCTAATTTATTTGATAACATCTTACGCATTGAACATTTAGATACACAATCAGCGACAGAAGCAATTGAGAAACCGATTACAGAGTATTATAATCACTTAGTTCCACCAGAAAACACAGTCGAAATCGAACCAGCATTAGTTGAAGAAGTTTTGCGACAAATTAGTCAAAGTCAAGAAGATTTAAAAGCTACAAATGGTCGTGGTGGTCTTGACAAACAGAAATTGCATTCAAAAAGCAGAATTGAAGCTCCCTATCTACAACTGGTAATGACCCGTATTTGGGAGGAGGAGATACAAAGCAATTCACGCTGTTTGCGCTTAGAAACTTTGACGCAACTCGGTGGTGTTAAAAAGATTTTTAAACAACACTTGACAGAAGCAATGCGTTCGCTGTCACCCGATGAAAAGGAGATTGCTGCGAAAGTTTTTCAATATTTAGTAACACCATCAGGCACCAAAATAGCTTATCCAGTGCTAGAACTGGCAAAGCCTGAAAAAGTGGATATTATGGAGCTAGCAATTTTGCTAGAAAAAATGTCAAGCAGCAAGCAACGAATTATACGACCAGTCGGGCAACTTCCCAATCAGACGCTTGAAAGCAAACGCTACGAAATTTTTCATGATGTACTGGCTCAACCAATATTGGATTGGCGAAAGCAATATTTAGATAGAAAACAACGTCAACAAGAGCGTCAGTTGCAGCAACAACAACTTGAAGAGGAACAAAAGCAACGCATAACCATAATTAAACAAGGATTACCAGCCCAGTCATTGCGTCAGCTACCAAGGAGACAAGATGAGTTAACAGCTTTATTAGCGCGCCAATCATATCTGTTCAACCAAAGGGATAAACTGGGTGTTTTAGATCAGGTAGATGATGCGCTGCGTCAAGTACTTAGCATTTCTAACTTTAGCAATATTTTAGGGTGCAAAGGTATTATTAAGTCGGTTGCTTTTAGCCCATCTGGGCGAACACTTGCTGCTGGAGGTCTTGATGGTGCTATCCTTCTTTGGAATCTGCCATGCCATACTCAGCCCAAAATAATAACTGCGAATAAAGATGAGCCTATTCACTCAATTGCCTTTAGCCCAAACAGTCAAATATTAGCTTCAGGTAGTGATGGCGGAAATATAAAACTTTGGGATTTGAGCCAAGATAAAATTGTTTTTCAAAATCTCGGAAACCATAATGGTCATGTATGGACAGTTGCCTTCAGTCCCAACGGCGAGATATTAGCTTCAGGTAGTGATGATGGAACTATAAAACTTTGGGATTTAAATCAGCCTAATGTCGCTCAAGTTCTCAAGGGTCACGCAAAGGGAGTTCGGGCATTAAGTTTTAGCCCAACTGCCCAGATACTAGCATCAGGTAGTGATGACAAAACTATCAAATTTTGGGATTTGCAAGAGCCTGGTAAATTTACAGTTTGTCGCGGTCATTTAGATATAGTTAGAACAGTTGCTTTCAAGCCAGATGGTAACATCTTAGCTTCTGGTAGTGATGACAATACTATTAGACTTTGGGATGTAACTGAGTTCAAGGAAATTCTCAAAATTCAAGCTCACGGTGAGAAGGTTCGGACAGTCGCTTTTAACCGAGATGGCAAAATCCTGGCTTCAGGTAGTGATGACCAAACAATCAAGCTTTGGGATACGCGCGAACTCAATAAACCTCTCAAAATTCTTAGAGGTCACTACTTTGACATTTTTTCAGTAGCCTTCAGCGCAGATAGCCAAATGTTGGCTTCGGGTAGTGGCGATAACACTGTACGACTCTGGGACTTGCAGGCGCCTGTTGCCATCCCAAAAATCTTACGAAAACACAATCAGAAAGTTCATGCAGTTGCCTTTAGCCCAGATGGTCAGATGGTAGCATCGGGCAGTGCAGACAATACTGTGCAAGTGTGGAATATAAACCAACATAGTGCAGAACCTCAAGTATTTAAGCATGGTGGTGAAGTTTTTGCAGTAGCTTTCTTTTTTAGCAAAGACAACCAAGTTCAACTTTTGGCTTCGGGAAGCACTGATAATAAAGTGAGGCTTTGGAATTTACAAAAACCCAACGCCAAACCCTTGGAGTTACTAGGTCACAATGATGGCATCAGCTCAGTTGCGTTTAGTCCTGATGGATTGATATTGGCATCAGCAAGTTGGGATACAACTATACGTTTGTGGAACTTGAAAGATATTGATACAAATCCAATTATTCTTGAAGGACATACAAAAAGCGTAACATCGCTTGCATTTAGCCCAGATGGAGAGATTTTGGCATCAGGTAGTGATGACAATACTATTAGATTGTGGAAGGTAAGCCAGCGCAAGCCAAAACCCATTATTTTACGAGACCATAATGGTAGGGTATGGTCAGTTGCATTTAGTCCAGACGGGAAAACGCTTGCTTCGGGTAGCGATGACTGGACTGTGAGGTTGTGGGATATAAAACAGCTTGATGGCAAACCCATAAACCCAAATATTTTAGGTCATCACAACACTTGGGTCGCTTCAGTCGCATTTAGTCCAGATGGAAAAATGCTTGCTTCTGGTAGTTATGACCGAAGCATTAGATTATGGAATCTTAATCAGCTTGACGAACAACCTATTATCCTTGCTAACCACAATCAAAGCATTACATCAATTGCATTTAGTCCAGATGGAAAAACGCTTGCTTCTGGTAGTTATGACGGTACTGTTCGTCTTTGGGTTGTAGATACTGAAACTTTAGCTATTAGCGTTTGTGAAAAAGTTTTGCGTAATTTATCCCCCGATGAATGGCGCCAATTTATGTGTGATGATATTCCTTATGAAGCAACCTGCCCCAATTTACCACTCCTGTGACGGCGCCGGATTCAAAAAATTACTCCGGTAATGCTCCAAACTACTAATAATATATAAATTTTTGAAAATAAATCGCCTAACAGTCATATGATTTATTTTACAATAGTAGTAAGAAGCATATATTTATGCATCCTGTCAAGAAAGCTTGTGACACTTTAAGATGCACTTGCCCTAATAATATATAGGGATTATAGGGCAAACATTTAAAATAGTCTATGGTAAACATCTAAAAAGTATATCAAACTCTACTTACATTACTTATTAAAATTATTGTAGCTCGCTAGTTTATTATCTAAATTTTCCTGGTATAAACCGGGGGGGGATAGTGATAATTAATACATATAAAATCCTCATTATTGATAATTGTGTGGAAAATAGAGAAACTTATCTGAGTTATCTACTTCAGGATAAACAATATAAATATAGTGTTTTAGAAGCTTCAACTGGAGAAGAGGCGCTTTTGTTGTGTCTTTCTGAACCGCCAAATTTGATTGTAACTGATTATCTGTTGCCAGATATGAATGGTTTAGAGTTTTTGCGTAATTTGAAAACTCAGTTTAGTAAAACTTGCCCGCCAATTATCTTCCTAACAGATCAGGGGAATGAACAAATAGCAGTACAAGTGATGAAAAACGGCGCCGCTGACTATTTGATAAAACGAAATACAACAAAAATGACTTTCGTCACAACAGTTAAAAATGTATTAGAAAACACGCACAAAGCGCCGCAACAAGCTAATGTTGAGTTAGAAAAACAAGTGCAAGAGCAAACTACTGAACTTGAACGAGCTAACTTTGAATTACTTTTAACCCTGGAAGAACTACAAGTAGCTCAAGAGGAACTACGCCAATCTAATGAAGAATTGGCTATAAGCAAACAAGCAATTGAATTAGAACGTCAACATTACCAAGATTTATTTAAGTTTGCTCCAGACGGGTACTTAGTAACTGATATTTGGGGAACTATTCGAGAGGCAAACCTGACGGCAGCATCCTTGCTCTCTATACAACAACAAGGTTTAATTAGTAAACCACTGGTCGTATTTATTGCTAATAATGAACGCGATGCTTTTCGGAGGCGATTAACGCAGTTGCCAGAAATGCAGTGTCAAGAAGAGGGTTGGGAAGTTTTGCTTATGCCACGTACAGGAGAATCTTTCACCGCAATGTTAGCTGTCAGCAGTATACATGATGAACAGGGTCAACTTCAAGGCTTCCGCTGGCTGATTCGCAATATTAGCATTCGCAAGCAGATGGAGCAAAAATTACAGGCAGCTTTGTACAAAAGTGAAACTAAATTTCAACAATTGGCTCAGAATATCCCTGGTGCGATTTACCAGTACGTTTTGCATCCTGATGGCTCCGATGAATTTACTGATGCTAGCCCTGGCTGCCGTGATATTTATGAACTAGAACCTCATGAACTATTGCGAGACGTTGGTTTAGTATGGGCAATGATACATCCAGATGATGTAGAAGCTGTTCAAAAAGCAAATGCCCTTTCAATGCAAACTCTTCAAGCATTCGATATCGAATTTCGCCTCATCCCACCATCCGGTTGCATCAAGTGGGTACATGCTAGGTCTAACCCACAACGGCAGGAAAATGGAGACCTGGTTTTTGATGGTTTGGTAATGGATATTAGCGAGCGCAAACAGACCCAAGAGAAAGTCCGCGAACAAGCTGCTTTACTTGATGTCGCTAACGATGCCATTTTTGTCTGCAATTTGGAAAACCGAATTTTGTTCTGGAACCAAAGTGCTGAAAATTTATATGGTTGGACACAACAAGAAAGTTTGGGGAAACAAGCCCATGCAATACTTTACCGAGAACCATTCCCAAAATCTGAGACTGGGTTAGAAAGAACTATTGAAGATGGTTCTTGGCAGGGAGAACTGAAACAAATTACTAAAACTGGTAAAGAAATAATTGTTGCTAGTCGTTGGACACTAGTACGCGATGAATCTGGGAAACCCAAATCTATTTTAGTTGTTAATAGCGATATCACCCAAACAAAACAACTCGAACAACAGTTTTACCAAACCCAACGGTTAGAGAGCTTAGGTGTACTAGCAAGCGGCATTGCCCACGACTTAAATAATATACTCACGCCAATTTTGGCAGTTGCTCAACTACTACAACTAAAACTTCCTAATCTTGAACAAAAAAATCGGCAACTAATAAACATTCTAGAAGAGAATTCTAAACGTGGCGCCGCACTTGTTAAACAAATTACAGCTTTTGCACGGGGAGCAGAAGGAAAGCGCGTTCCCCTACAAATAAGACATATATTTCAAGAAATCGAGCGGATTCTTAAAAGTACATTTCCCAAATCAATTGAAATATCTATTAATATAACAACCTCAAATCTTTGGACTATCTCGGCAGAACCCACCCAAATACATCAGGTATTGATGAACCTGTGTGTAAATGCTCGTGATGCCATGCCTTTGGGAGGAACCCTGACCCTGGCTGCTGAAAATTTTCAAGTCGATAAAAACTATGCCAAGATGAATCTACACGCAGAAGTTGGCAACTACGTAGTTATAACTGTATCAGATACAGGATGCGGTATGACACAAGAAGTGAAAGAGCGAATATTTGAACCATTTTTTACTACCAAGCAAGTTGGTAAAGGTACAGGATTAGGACTTTCTACTGTTATTGGTATTATTCAAAACCACGGTGGTTTTATCAACGTGCATAGCTCTTTCGGGAAAGGCAGCCAATTTCAGGTGTTTTTGAGGGCAATTGAGGCGCCAGTTACCGAAAATGTAGACCGCTCCCAGATGGTTTTAGGAAACGGTGAATTAATTTTGGTTGTGGATGACGAAGCATTTGTGAGAGAAATAGCCAAAGCCTCACTCGAAGAGTCAAATTATAGAGTCCTAATTGCCAGTGACGCGATTGAGGCTTTCTCCCTTTATGCCCAACACAAAAATGAAATTAGATTAGTGCTGATGGATATACAAATGCCGTCAATGGATGGGTTTCAGGCGATTCGGGTTTTGCAACAAATGAATGCCACTATCAAAATTATTGTGATTAGCGGATTGGTGTCGAATCAAAAGCTTTTAGAAGCGAACAAAATTAACGTGCAAGCATTTTTATCGAAACCCTACACCGTAGATGAATTATTGGCTACTATTCAAAGTGTTTTACGTGCTTAATATTACAAAGAACATAGACATATTGCTAGCATCCTATGTTTAAGTTTAAAGATACTTTTAAGCCGTATTAAGGCACAATGGAACGAAATTAAATATTTTAGCGCTAAATAAACCTTTATCACTGATTTTTAAATCTGGAATTACTAATAGTGCCATAAATGAAAGCGTCATAAACGGTGCAGATAGTTTTGAACCCAAATACTTAGCATAAGTATCAAGACGAGAATACTGTTGTGCAACATTATAACCATCATTCATACTCATCAAACCAGCTATTGGTAACGGCAGCATTTCGATGTGATTTCCTTCAACAACTGCTAAACCTCCTTTTGCCCTAATTACAGCATTAACTGCGGTACAAAGCTCAGAGTCTGTTGTGCCAACGGCTATTATATTATGTGAATCATGGGCTACACTCGAAGCAATGGCGCCTCTTTTCAATCCAAAATTTTTAACTAAGGCAACAGCAGGTGGGACATCGGCATAGCGATTGACCACAGCAATTTTGAGGGTATCGTGTTCGATATCAGAGGTAATCTTGCCGTTTACAATATGAGCTATTTCATGCCGTTCGATTGTTATTAGTTGACCGTCAATTGCCTCAATGACACGTACCATAGAACCACAAGCTGGCAAGTCAAAATCAGCAATTTTCTTTTCTCCTGTTAGAAAATAATTAAGTGGGAATACAGGTACAGACTGTAATATTGATTTTCCAGCTTCAGCAGCTAAAATTCCCTGACAATAGGTACGCTGAACTTTAAAGTCACGTAAATTATTAACAACAATAAAATCTGCACTGTCACCCTCGCGCAGCAATGCTACATCTAACCCGTAGTGCCATATAGGGTTAACGCAGGCAACTTGCAAAACCTTCATTACATCATGACCTAGCGCTACCGCGCGCTTTACTAAGTGATTGATATGTCCTTTAACCAAATCATCAGGGTGCTTATCATCACTACAAAACATACATTGGTCAGTATGGAAATCAATCAAAGAATGCAAAGCATCAAAATTTTTCGCTGCTGAACCCTCACGAATAATGATTTTCATTCCTACTGCTAGCTTGTCTAATGCTTCTCGAAGTGTGACGCACTCGTGGTCAGTAGAAATACCAGCAGCAATATATTGTTTTGCTTCCTTACCAAATAATCCTGGTGCATGTCCATCAACTGGGTGTCCCATCTGGCGAGCAATGTGAATTTTTTCCATCACAAGGGGATTACTTGTTAGCACACCCGGAACATTCATCATTTCGCTTAAGTAAGATATACCATCAAGCTCAAACAGTTCGCTAATATCGCTCGCTACAAGTTCCGCACCTGCTGTTTCAAATGGTGTTGCGGGAACACAAGAAGGGGCGCCGAAAGTAATTTTAAATGGTGTTTGAGTTGCATTCTTTAGCATAAAGCGAACACCAGTCAGCCCTAAAACATTAGCAATCTCGTGAGGGTCGCAAACGGAGGCTACTGTACCATGTACACTTGCTAAACGAGCAAATTCCGATGGTATCAGCATTGAGCTTTCAATATGAATATGGGCATCGATAAAGCCAGGAAGTATATATTGATTGTAACTCTTACCCTCTTCATGCGCGATAGAAATAATACGTCCTTCATCAATAAAAACTGTTCCTGGGAAGATAGTTTTGTGCAAAATATCTACAATATTACCTGAAACGCTAAACTTTGTCATAGACCACCTTTAATGTCGTTAAACTGTACGGAATATAATTTTGTATAATTTATCCAAGGCACAAACTGTACTTAAGCAACTCAGTAGTCTGCTGTATATTTTCCTTTTAAATATCTTAAGTAAGAATTGTGAGGAAGTTGTGAAGTATTTTTTTATTTATCTGTTTTTTCGTGGAGTTCTCTTAACTTGATAAACCAGCGTCAGCGCATCTCAAATTAGATCAACAGTAATGTATAAATTTTTGAAAAGAAATTGCCTAACTGTCATATGATCTACTTTACAATACTAGTAAGGAATATAAGGTTAAATTACACAGCTACCAAATTCAGTTATAGTCAGGGTGAATGTGTGGTTATTGTGTATTCTTTTTAGCAAACTTACAGGTGAATAGGTGAATTAAAAACTAGTTTTAGTGTATCTGAGGTATAAATTTAATTTTACATTTTAACATTGATGTTAGCAGTAAAACATAATTAACTAACATCAGTAAAGTTTGCAGTTGAAAAATATCAACTGAATGAGGTGATAAAATTATGAAATATACTGCTGCCATTGTTTCGATTGCACTCTCCCTTGGATCTATATCCTTGCTTCCAAAATCAGCACTAGCAACTGATACGTATTCGCAATATCATTCTATTGATAATTCATCTGTGATTGTTGCTCAACAACGCGGAGAACAGTACGGAAACGATAGAGAATACAGAGAATACAGGGGTTATAGAGAACGCAGAAACCACAGAGACCACAGGGATTACAGAGACCACAGAGACCACAGGGGAAACAGAGAACACAGAAATTACAGACATGTTCAGAGATTCTGGGTTCCAGGTCATTGGGAAAGACAATTCAACGGTCATCGTAGATGGGTTCCAGGTCACTGGGTTTATCGCCGTTAAAAATGCTTGTAGAGAACGCCAGTTTGCTCAACGGGGGGAACCCCCGCACGCAACTGGCTCCGTTACACATAACGTCTCTACATGTACCGCATTTACACGATATTCGCTGTAAAACCTAGGAAAATAACAATTAATGTCTTGCTAATAATTCACAGACCTATAGGCATATTGTATTTAATAAATAGTTATGCGAAGTTATGCGACGAATAAGGGAAACATCACGGAGCAAAATAATGAAAAAACAATGGTATGAGTCTCTCTTTGAAAATTACGGATTGAAATATGATAATGAAAATTTCCAAAAGGGAACTGTTGGTGAATGTGATTTCCTTGAAAAGGAGATAAATTTTGATAAATCATTAAAAATATTAGATGTTGGATGCGGAACTGGCAGACATACAATTGAATTATCAAATAGAGGATATACTGTTACCGGAATTGACCTGTCAGAAACTCAACTTAACAGAGCGAGGCAAAAAGCAGAAAGTTATAATTTAAAAATTGATTTTCAGAAACAAGTGTCAAACGAGAAGATGCTGATACTGTCTTAGCAGCAATGAAATCACACTCTGCAGGAATAAACGCGCGCTCCGTTGGAGAAGTTATTGATACACCTGCAGGAATTGTTTCATTAAAGACTGGTTTTGGCGCCGAACGAATTGTTGATATGTTAGTAGGTGAGCAATTACCTCGAATTTGTTAAAAATATTGTCAGAATTTTTTAATCAATTGTTTCAGGTTGCGTATTTAATCCTAACTCAGGATGATGAGAGTGCCAGACTGCATAAATAGCCCTGACTACAAACACCACTATTGCCAGGGCGCCAATTGTAAAAATAATATCTCCAGGCATTCTCAACCATACCGTCCATTGCATCCAAGTGGAACTAATCACAGCAGCGCTGCGAGCATACCAAGTACCGTAATTCACTGACTGCACTAATTGGTAAAATCCACTAGGAATTAATGCAAATACTAGCATAGCCACTAAACCAGCATTGATTGCCCAAAAAGCAAAGTTCAACAATTTTTCATTCCATGCGCGCTCTGGCACAATTTCTCGCAAAGCAAACAGCATTAATGCTTGTGCCAAGGAACCATACACTCCAAATAAAGCTGCATGGGCATGAATTGGTGTTGTATTTAACCCTTGAGAATAGTAAAGGACTATTGGCGGATTGATGAGGAAACCAAAAACGCCGGCGCCAACTAGGTTCCAAAAGCAAGTAGCAATGAAGAAGCGCAACGGCATACGGTAAAAACCTTGTGCTTCTTGCGACATTTTCAACGACTTCACGACTTCAAAACCAATTAGGGTTAGCGGCACAACTTCTAACGCTGAAGCAACGGCGCCCATTGCAGCAATAAATACTGGAGTGCCAGCGAAGTATAAATGATGCAGCGTACCAATGACGCCACTACCCAAGTATAGAATGGTAGTTAAGTATGTGGCACGTAAAGCTGATGAACGTTTGAGAAAACCTAACTCGCTACATAGATAAGCAATTGCAACTGTTGCAAATACCTCGAAGAATCCTTCTACCCACAGATGCACCACCCACCAACGCCAATATTCGGCGACACTTAGCGGTGTATGATTTGTATACATCAAGCCAGCAGAGTAGAACAGGGGAATTGTAATTGAACTATAAAGAAAGAAGTGGTTCAACCCAGTACGACTACCTTCTTCCTGAAGTGCTGGTTTAAGCGCGCGGTACATTAACCACAACCAAAAAACCATACCCCCTATCAATAGTAATTGCCAAATTCTTCCCAGTTCAACATATTCATAACCTTGGTGTCCCCACAAGAAACTATGTTTGCCCAAAAGTCCCTGCACACCAGCCCAAGAACCAATAACTGCACCAACAACTACAATTGTCAACGCTGCTAACAAACCTCCATTCAAAACTGCTTGGTGCTTCGGTTCGTGCTTACCAAAACGGGGAGCAAAATATAAACCTGCTGCTAACCAACATGTAGCAATCCAGAATACAGCTAATTGTAAGTGCCAGGTACGAGAAGCTGCGTAGGGTAAGAATTGATTTAAGGGAATACCGTAAAATCCATCACCCTCAACTGCGTAGTGTGCTGTCACCATGCCCATGAGAATTTGCACTACAAACAGCGCCATTGCTACACCGAAAAATAGGGTGGTAACTTTTTGGCTAGCGGTGGGAATACGAACTGCGGGAAGTTGTTTTACTTCTAAAATCTCTTCTGTTTCTTCAGAAGTTAAATAAACAAACAAAAATAGAGCAATTGCTGCAATCAACACGATAACCGATACAATTGACCATATTACAAACTGTGCTGGAGGTTGATTGCCAATCAAATCATCGTGGGGAAAGTTTGCCGTATAAGAAAATGGTGCATTCAGACGATTGGCGGATGCTGCCCATGCAGTCCAGGCAAAGAAAGCCGTGACGTTATGAATTTGGGTATCATTCTTGAACCAGCCATCGGGAATCGAATGAACTCGCGAACCATGCGCTAATAGTTGGCGATAATCTTGAAATATCTGTTTTATACCTTGTGCTTGAGAAGTTGTTAGGCTTAGTTCTTGTGTTTGAGAATTATAACGATTGCTCTTAAATTGTTCTTGAACTCTGGCTTGCAAACTAGCACGTTCTGGCGCCGATAATGCTTCCAAGTCAGCCTGACTAAATTTGGGATTGCCGTTATGTAAAATACCTGCTGTCGCTAAACCCCAACGGTGCAAAAAATCAGCCGTCCAATCAGGCGCCAGGTAGCTACCATGTCCCCAAATACTACCGATATGTTGACCACCACGGGCAAGATAGGTTTCTTGACCTGTTTGAATTTCTGAAGCAGTCAAGATAACTTCTTGCGTTGGAGAGACAACAGTGACGGGAATAGGAGGAGCATTCTTCCAAATAGCGGCACCAGCACTTAATAAAACGGTGAAAGTAATAATACAGATTAAAACTAACCAAGCTGGCAAGCTTAACCTAGGCTTATGTGTGGAAATAGAAGTTTCGGCGCCAATACGTAAAGATGGGCTTGTCATTAATTCATGTTCCTGAAATTTTTAGTTTTTAGCTTCCAAACCAAGCTTCAGCTTAAACATAAATTTTGAGGAACTTGTGAAGTTACCACATTAGACTCACATATTCCTTCTGCCTCACAGCTTCGTCACTTCAAGTAAATTTTTGTTGCGATTACTGTACTCTCCATCTAGCTGGAGAGGTTAATTTATTAATTAAGACAAGTTGTGAATTCAATACAGTAAAAATAAATTGCAGATAAAAGAGAGGTAAAACCATGAAAAATAATACTTTAGATGAACATGAAGATAGATTTAGAAGCTTTGAAAAATGCCACTGATTTTGACAAAGAATTCATCCGTCAGATGATTCCCATCACCGAATGGCTGTAATGATGTCACAAATGTTTACAAACAAAGCTAAAAAACCAGAACTTCGCAAGTTAGCTCAGTCAATAATTATAACCCAAAATGCTGAAATTAATCAGATGCAGCAATGGTATCAAGCTTGGTACAAGTCAGACTCCAAAGAAGTTAATTAAATTTCACGCCCGCATTTGCTAAATTATTCTGACCTGTAGCAATGATTAAATTAACTTTCTGCATTAAACCATTTTCATCAACTTGATAGTGATGAAATAATGTACCCCTTGGCACCTCACTTACACCTACTCCTTCTAATTGGTTAATACCAGCATCAGCACATAATCTATTGACTCCTTCGATCAAGGTGCTGTTAGTAAAAGTAGCTTTTGTACTAAACCTAGGAGAATAACTGGGAAATTTGATTTCTCTGCTGTAAAAAAACACTAAGTTCTTCAGGCTTAACTTGCTTATTGATTTGGTAAATCACCAGCCATTTACCTTTACCTTCCAAACACCAGCCAGGATTCTGGCTAAAGAATTGTAAGACATTGAAATTAAATGCCGCTCGGATAGCAGGTTCTGACTGCCCTTGCAATCGATAACACTTTGAAAACTGCGGTGTGAGGTCAAAATCGATGTCTTGCCGTCCGAACAATTCTCCAATTTTGTCAAATATATTTTCAGGTCGGAGGCAAAACTCTGGCAAATTCCTATTAGGAACCCAGAAAGCTGCCACCGTCTGGTGGTATTGAATAGAGCTATCACCGCTTGCTTGTTCAAATTCATAGTCGAATATGATGGCTTCCCCATCTGCACTATGCTTGCGTAGGATATTTCTGATTTCTCGTGAAGTCCCTTGCTTAAATAGGGGAAGTTGGAAGAAATCTTGCTGTTGCAGCGTTTTGTCTGACTCACAAAAAGTAAAAGCAAGAGTAGAGGCAGTTTGTCTAAACGCTTCAGTTCGCCTTCGTCGCTGTTTCGGGGCAACAATCCCGAAAAATATAGCCTCAATGGCGCCGAATGCGAACACAGCTGTGCTTATCCCCAAAGGCATATAAGATACCCAAGAAACTCCAGGCTCAAGAACCGACTTATTAGGATCGGCAGGATTAAAATAAACCTTTACCTTTTGCCCTGTTGAGTATCGGTGTATAATTGACCAAGCGTATTCTGAATCACTACTACTATATTGTCCAAAAGATACTTGGTCTGATGAGTAAGGCTTTTCTCCTATACTATATTTATAGCGAACGTTTGCACTAAAAGTGGTTGAACCTTCATCCTTAATCTCTTTGACCTCTGATAAAATTATTACTCCATAAGTTGTTGGCCAGTCCAAGCTATCTTGAGCATTTTTTAGTTCTTGATATCCTATAGGAAATATAAAGCCCCCAGCTACCATGAAGACTAGACCTACTGCTGTTCCTATAATTGTTTGAGATTTGTTCATCTTTTTTTTGCGTTCACGCAGTGTTCCGAAGGAAAGATACCCCGACTGAGACGTAGTAGGTTGGGGAGGGATAGCAATCAAATTTGATGGTTCGATGCCATCAAATTTGATAATTTCCCAGTTGGCAACACAATTAATCCTGTGTTACGTCGCACCAACTGGACTTTGTTTTTACTACATTGACCTAACCGTTCCCAGTTAAAGTCAGATACAGACACTTGTGTTTTGGTGTCACCACTTACCCAACCAAAAAAGGTTTTTTTACCTTTAGTCGCTTTGACATAATCACATGAGTCTAAAACCATGACGGGTTATAGTTCCACCATATTTACGGCGTTGAGCGCCCTTCGAGGGCAACATTAAATGTAGTTGACGACGCGATACAGGCGGGCGTTTAATTACGGTAAATGGTGCAGGTGTTATTTTTGACTTTTGGCGCCGGACGATTACCTCTAATAGCTACTGCCAAATTTAAGAAATGTTACAGCCGCAGTGTTTGCAAACTGATAAAAATGGCTAATTCTAGCGAAAACATTTACTTTGTCAAAAAGTGCTGCCTTTGCTTCGGAGTTAATACTTAGAATGTCAGTAGAGTCAAGTATTTGTAATTGATTGTGGTTGGCAAGTTCCTGTGATATTAACACGCCAACCAAGTTTTTTTCTCTCAATTGCGCCAAGCCTCACTGACAACATTTCCATCTACATCCAGCAACTCAACATGCAAAGGCATTTGTCCCACAGCATGAGTTGAACAACTCAAGCAAGGGTCAAAAGCTCTTATTCCCGCTTCCACACGGTTTAACATTCCTTCAGGAATTTCCGAACCATGAATAAAATGTCGGGCGATTTGCGCCACTGTACGATTCATTGCTAAATTATTCTGACCTGTAGCAATGATTAAATTAACTTTCTGAATTAAACCATTTTCATCAACTTTGTAGTGATGAAATAATGTACCTCTTGGTGCCTCACTGACACCGACTCCTTCTAATTGGTTAATACCAGCATCAGCACATAATCTATTTGATAATAAATCTGGGTCATCTAGCAATATCTCTACTCGTTCAATTGCTGCTAAAATTTCAATTAATCGGGCGTAGTGATAGAAAAATGAAGAGTTGACAGTTCCTTTACCTCTATCTCTAAATTCTCTCAATTCTACATCAGCTAAAGCTGTACCAATGTGGTTGCAAATGTTCAGACGTGCTAGTGGTCCTACCCGATAAATCCCACTATCTAAACGACAGTGATCGGCTTTGTCGGGATAACCTAAAGGACGATAATAAGGAAATTTTAAATATGAATCAGGCTCGACTGCTTCGGCGATAAATTCTTGATAGCGAGTTGCATCTAGTTTATCGGCAATGATATTTCCGGCGCCGTCTACAAAACGAATATGTCCGTCATAATTTTCCCACAATCCTTCAGGAGTTACCAATCCCATAAACAAGCTAGGAAAATTTCCAAAGGTCTGCACTTCTGCTTCATAGTCATTAAGTAAGTGTTTAAATTTTCCCAAGGCACTTACAATAGTAGTTCGAGCCTCAGAAATAGCATCTTGGATGTGAGTGCGTCCTTCTTCTGATAAGGGTTGTCTCACACCACCAGGAACTGCCCAGGATGGGTGAATTTTACGACCTCCCAATTGTTCGATTATCTCTTGTCCAAATTGACGCAAGCGAATACCACCACGAGCTAATTCTGGTTCTGCTGAGATTAAGCCAAATACATTGCGTTTTTGCGGTTCACTATCCATTCCTAATAATAAATCAGGGGCACTAAGGTGGAAAAAACTCAGTGCATGGGACTGGATAATTTGTCCCAAATTCATTAAACGACGCAGTTTTTCGGCTGAAGAGGGGATAGTAACAGCTAAAATATTATCGCCTGCTTTGGCTGAAGCTAATAAATGACTTACTGGACAAATACCACAAATCCGCGCTGTAATTCCTGGCATTTCCCATAAAGGACGACCTTCACAAAATTTTTCAAAACCGCGAAATTCTGTAACATGAAAGCGAGCGTCGCTTACTTGTCCTGCATCATCTAAATAAATACTAATTTTTGCATGTCCTTCAATACGGGTAACTGGGTCGATGATAATTTTTCTTGACATAATTTAATATAATTTAGGTAACTTATTAACTTATCAACCAAATTTAAGAAATTCTCGTCCTTCTAATACTGGTGTTTTTCCTTGCAACAACGCTTCTAGTACGGTTCTAATTCGAGTTGCGTCAGGTGGACAACCTGGTAAATAAATATCAACAGCGACTACCGTATGAACTGGCTGCACTCTATCTAGTAAAGGGGGTACAATACCTGCTTCTTGGGGAATTTGACCGTTGGTATCTGCCGCCTCAATGTAACAATGTTGAAGGATAGATTCGGCGCCACCTAATGGATTGCGTAAGGCGGTAACATTACCAGTTACAGCACAGTCACCAAAAGAAACAAGGATACGCGACCTGTCTCTAACCGTCCGAATCATGTTTAGGTGTTCTACATTGGCAATGGCGCCTTCAACTAAGACTACATCTACTCCTTGTGGATATTCCTTGACATCGGCAAAGGGACTATAAACCAAATCCACCTGAGAAGCTAAATCAATTAGCCATTCATCCAAGTCGAGAAAGGACATATGACAGCCAGAGCAGCCACCTAGCCATACTGTTGCTAATTTTAAACCGACCATTGTTTTTTCTCCCTGGCTGTAACAATAAATTCAATGCGTTCGCGATGATGTACCATTTCACCCACACTTGAACCTTTGTTAAAAATGGCGCCTGTCGGACAAGCATTAACGCATTTTCCACAGGATGTACAAGTATCTGAGGTTCCCCAAGGTTGATTTAAATCGGTAATCACATGGGAATTTTTCCCCCTACCTGCCATATCCCAAGTGTGGGCGCCTTCTATTTCATCACAAACACGTACACAGCGAGTGCAAAGTACACATCGATTATGGTCAACGCCAAAGCGCTCATGAGAAATATCAACCTGGCGCCGAGGGAACTGGTATTCTAACGGTACATGATCCATACCCATTTCAATTGCTAAATCTTGCAACTCGCAATTATCATTTGCGACACAGACCGAGCAAATATGATTACCTTCTGCAAACAACATGGACACAATTGTGCGACGGTATTTTTGCAACCGCTCTGTGTTTGTGTTAACGGACATACCTTCCGCCACTAGAGTCACGCAAGCAGGTACAAGTTTATTACTACCCGCAATTTCCACCAAACACAACCGACAAGCACCCACTTCTGACAATCCTTTGAGGTAACATAGGGTAGGAATATGAATACCTGCATCCTGTGCTGCTTGAAGAATTGTTTCTGAGGAGCGGGCGCTAATTAATTGGTCATTGATTGTTAAAGTTTTTACAGCCATTTATTTGCCCCTGATATTAACGCTTAATCAATGCCAAATACTCATCCCGGAAATACCGCAATGTACTAAATACAGGATTTGGTGCCGACTGTCCCAAACCACACAAACTAGTATGCTTTACCATATCGGATAGTTCTTCCAACAATTCCAAATCAGCCATTGACGCTTTTCCTTCTCGAATTTTCGTTAACAATTGATATAACTGCACTGTTCCAACTCGACAAGGGATACATTTTCCACAGGATTCATCCATACAAAATTCCATGAAAAACTTTGCAATATCGACCATATTAATGGTTTCATCCATGACAATCATGCCACCAGAACCCATCATGGAACCAAGCTGAGTCAAGGATTCATAGTCTACTGGAGTATCAAAAGCTGAAGCCGGAATGCATCCTCCTGACGCACCACCTGTTTGTACCGCTTTGGCTGTGCCATTTACTACACCTCCCCCCATCTCCTCAACAATTTGCCGCAAGGTTGTTCCCATTGGCACTTCTATTAAGCCCATGTTGCGAACTGTTCCTGTCAAAGAAAAGACTTTTGTACCTTTGCTTTTCTCAGTACCAATGCTGGCAAAAACATCTGCACCATTACGAATAATCCAAGGTACATTCGCAAAGGTTTCTACATTATTAATTAAAGTGGGAAATCCCCACAAACCACTCTCCGCAGGATAGGGTGGTCGGGGACGAGGCACACCTCGTTTACCTTCAATTGATGCCATTAATGCTGTTTCTTCGCCGCATACATAAGCTCCTGCACCCACGCGAATATCAATTTTGAAATCAAAGGGTGAGTCAAATATATGACTGCCTAATAAACCCATTTGTTGGGCTTGATTGATGGCAATTTGCAAGCGAAAAGTCGCTAAGGGATATTCCGCGCGTATATAAATGTAACCTTGATTGGCGCCTACAGCATAGGCTGCAATTACCATTCCTTCAATTACGCGATGAGGGTCACTTTCTAATACACTTCTGTCCATAAATGCACCTGGGTCGCCTTCATCAGCATTACAAACCACAAATTTACGTTCGCCTCTGGCCTTGGTGACGGTAGCCCATTTTAAGCCTGTGGGATAGCCGGCGCCACCCCTTCCCCGCAAACCACTACGAGTAATTGCATCTACTACCTCAATAGGCGCCATCTCCCGCAACACATGTCTAAGTGCTTGATAACCACCAGTAGCTATATAAGCTTGAATTCGCTCTGGATTAATTTTGCCAGTATTTTCGAGGACAATGGGTAACTGTTTAGTAAAAAAAGGATGCGTTAAATCCCTACGTTGAAGTTGTATTTCTTCTCCCTTTAATTCAGCAATAATTGATGGTGCATTCTCTGGGGTGACTTTTTCGTAAAGCACACCAAAATTTTGCTCTGCTAATTGTGTATTTACTCTAACTAATGGGGCTTGACTGCATAAACCCATACAGCCAACGCTATATACTTCCACTTCATTCTCTAAACCAGAAGCTTTGACAAATGTTTCAAGTGCCTGCTGTACTGCTTGAGAATTAGCTGAAATACAACCAGCAGAAACACAACAGCGAATTTGCACGGATTTATTAGATTGACGTTCCTGTTCGGCAATTTCCATCAACTCGGTCAAATCCATTTCCAAAAGCCTCCAGGTCAAAATCGCTGGGTAACGGTTCTAAAGTTTAGGGGAAGATGTTGAGGATTTTGTGAGGAAACCCTCTTTCTTCCCCAGAACTACACAACGTATTTAGCTGGTATTTCATTGGCAAGACTGTTCTTGATGCGCGATACAATTAATTCAGGGCTTTCACTACCTAAAACTGTATCATCAAAAACAACAACAGGGGCAAGCCCGCAAGTACCTACACACCTTGCTGTTAGTAGCGAAAATTGAGCATCAGGTGTTGTTTCACCCGCGCGAATACAAGCATATTTTTCTAGATTTGCCAGAATAGTTTGAGTACCTTGGAAATAACAAGCTGTACCCGTACAAACTACACAGGTATGCTTACCTTGTGGTGCTAAAGAAAACAGGTGGTAGAACGTAGCAACGCCATAAACTTGACTAAGTGGTAGTTTTAGACTTTTGGCAATGTAAAGTAATGTATTGTTTTCCAAATAACCAAAAAGTTCTTGAGCTTTGTGCAGCACCTCAATTAAGGCATCCTGCTGATACTGATAACGCTTGATAGTTGCATCTAGTATTTGCAAGCGGCTATCTTTGGTTGGATATTGTGTTGATGCTGTTTGTCTTGATATTGCGTCCATGATTTTGACCTAGGTGTCAACCAAAATTTATGAGACAGATAAAGACGCTATTTCCAATTCCTTACCCTGTCGTATTTCGCAATATGGTTGATGACATTGTGGGCATTCATATAGTGAGCTAACAGGTTTAAACTCAATCTTGCAGTTCGAGCAGTAACAAACTGTAGAAACATGATGAATTTGGAGTTGTGCCATGTCAGCAATAGTACCTTTTTTGACAATCTCAAACGCTTGCTCTAACGACTCCTGTGCAACACCCGCATCCTCACCCAACCGCATTTCCACCATATAAATATGATGGGCGCCTTCTTGTGTAGCGCGGTCTACTGCAGAGTTTAAGATATTTTGCATTAATCCAACTTCGTGCATATATTTATACCTTCTTATACCTTCATTCACAATTTGGGTTATTTTTTCTAGCGCGCTTGCCACTCCTCTTTCTCCAATTGGTGATAGATTCTCCCCTAGTTCAAAATTCACTCCTGGTACTGTTACCAGCCAAGCAGGAGGATAATGACCATGAATAGCTTGGGTGAGAGCTAACAGCGATTCGGGATTGGCAGTATGTCCAGTAATAATTTTGTTTTCAGGTTCTAGCCAGCGTACTTGGACATTAAGATTTTCCAAGCTTTCTAAACTCAAACAAGCATCAACAAAAATGGCTAAATCCGCAGTCTTTAAAGTTTCGGCAAGTTCAGGGGTAAGTTGGTGGACAGCAAGAGACTTCACATTAGCTAGATTTAACCCCTTGGCTACTCGTTGACCAATGCCATCATCACAACGCAAATCGTTACCGTAACCAATTACCACTACATTATTAGCCATTGTTTTTTACTTTGTGTTTAAGTACAAAAACCACTGCTATTTTTAAATTAGTTTAAGAACTTGAGAAACTTGTGAGGAAGTAGATAAGCCTGTTCACAAAGATTTATGAACTAGTTTCTTCATCACATACCGTTATTTGCTTGGGTTTACAGCATTTGATGAGAGCTTTAATTTCTTTTGCTCCTTCCATCTGTAAATCTTCAACATAACCTGGGCACATTACCTCAGCTTCTTGATAATTTTGGAATGGTCCAAAGTAGTAAGTGCAGCGTGGTTCTGTTGTGCTAATTTTTACCCACCAATTCTGGCGATGCATCGACAAAAAATTGCCAATCAGGTCTTTGATAGTATTAAGTGGTTTCATAAATGAAACTAATTCTTAAGAGTGTATAATTTAGCTATAACTCAACTGAAACATTACAGACTGGGTGTATTTAATTTTGGACTTTGGACAAAATAGTACGTTTACGAATTAAGAAAGACGCAGTTTTCTTATCCCAGTTACGAGACTAACTGAGTAAAACAAGTATATTTACCGAAAAACTACGCAGCTAGAGGCTGTGAGGTGTTTGATTTTTTGCTTTTTTTGATAACAGGATGCTTAACTCTTTTGGTCTGGGTCTGACCCCTCACCCGACCAGTCGGAATTCCTCTGGGTTTTGGTGAATTTCCTGGTTTTCCGACCTCCGAAATAATTCTTTCTAAGTCGCGTTGTACGGTACTGGGAGAAATAATTTTATCATTATTTTGCTCTTGATAGCGCTCCCAAGGTCTTGGTAAATAGTTAGATAATTCCTTTGCAGCCCATAATTGTACGTAAGCAAGCATGACTAAACGTATCCAATTTTCCTCATGCTTAACGTCAGGAGTTTGGAAGTTAGTCATCAATAAACGTTGCTTGCTAAATCTAAACATATGTTCGATATCAAACCGTTGCCGATAGCAAAAGTAGACATCTGCAAGTGAAATACGTGTACGTTGGTCTCCCACAACAATCAACCACATTGGTTTCCAAACTAAAGAACCAGTATCATCAGTAACACTAACCCGAATTAAAGTAAACGGGCATTTATACATCTGTTCTTGTTGAGTCCCTCTCATCAGCATATTGTGCCAAGCCTTAAGGGTTACTGTGAATTGGCGACCTTTTTTAGTCGTATTTTTGATTTGCGTTGTCTCGTCTGGTGCGTGCCATGTGTCTTCAAGGGCTAAATCAAAGCGTTCACCAAATTTTTTTGGACACCCACGTTTTTTCTCTTCCTGTTGTATTGGTGGAGAACAATAGAAAATCCGATTACTACGAACTCTGGTAACAACAACCAAGTTTTTGTGTTTAGACGCATCAAATAAAAACGAGCGTTGACTATAAGCACTATCGGCGGTCAACACTGATAATTTACCGTGCCACGGAAGCGATTCATCGGTCATCAATGCATTAATTTGACCAATGCCAATATTTATACCTTTTTTATCAGTTACTACTCTTTCTGCCGACAGTGGAATTGACCAGGGCGCCGAGTTTTGGGAGTCTTTCTCTGGCAAAAGTGAGACAAATGAAAAAGCATGACCAACACCAATCGGCTTATTACCTGCAACAGTATTTGGTTGGTAAACATAACTTCTTTCTGGTAGAGTTGGAGAGTAAGGACGCGGATGGGGAGTTGTATCTGTTGTGAATAAATAAAAAGGGCGTTTATCCGGTCGGGGCGTAACTTCAGCTATCAGTCGAGTTAAATTCTTTAGCTTCTTTCTCTTCTTTTTGTTATCATCGTTAAAACTAAATGATTTTTCAATTGCTTTGTAAATAGAGCTATAAGTTCTTTCAAACAGAGGACTTAAAGATAGCTCAACAGGGGAAGAAGCACCGTTTGAGTTACTTGCCAAAGCATCAATTAAATCAATAATACTATCACTGTATGATTTAAAAAATTTACGTAAATGTTGTCGAAAAGAGCGGAGTTGCGCTATTAATTGATTATTGTTTATTTTTTGCATAGCTCATCGGTAAATTTGGTACATAGTTTGTCTTGATAATACTATGTATTGAGTTACCTGATAGCTATTTTTATAATCAATTATTTAGTACTAATGATTGTGTTAGTTCACATTAATGTTCAGCGAAATTAATCTAATAATAGTAAAAATATAAATAAAAACAATGTAAATGTTGTTCATAATTTTAGTACGTCAACAAACATTTTTGTCCAAAGTCCAATTTAATTTCATCTCCCAAAAGAAATAAATTTACTGCTGTTACTTTACATCATTTTTAGTTAAAAAAATAGCTCTAAGTTAAATATAAGATAATAAGCTGAGGAACTTATGAGGAATATTGGCTAATATTCAAAGTGCTTTACGGACTTAATATCACAAAAATTGTTTATAAACATGACTGACAAATATCAAATAACAATCACCTGATTGAATGATGCGGAACTTTTTGTTGATGAGCGATTCTATATATATAGGAGAAAGATGTTTTTCAATAGTGAGGTAACAAGTATGAAAACTATTACTTTTGTAGCCTCTACATTAATAGCTGCTTCTATAATCATTGGTGCTGGTAAAGCTACTGCACAACCAGCAGGTATGGATAGTAATTATGTTGGTGCTGGTATTTCTGCTGGTGTAACGCATGGTGTACACAGCAATGATGATGCAGTTTTTGGAGGCAACGTTCAAGGACGGGTTGTAATTCCTCAAACACCTGTTTCAGTTCGTGGCGCCGTTCTATTTGGTGGCGATTCCACTGCGATTGTACCAACGTTAACTTACGATTTGCCAATAGCTAAAAATACTAACTTGTATGTTGGTGGTGGTTATTCGTTTATTACCGACGAAGGTAACAATACGCAATTGGGCAACCGAGATGCGGCTGTAGTCAGTGTTGGTGCAGAATCTAAAGTTAGCAAAGACGTAATAGTTTACGGTGATGCTAAGTGGGCAATTGATTCTTACAAGAATACCTCTGGCGATGCTCTCAGCTTCCAAACTGGTGTAGGTTTACGTTTTTAGAAGTTTTTAGAAATTTGATGATTGTACTATTGTACCAGCTTGACGCGCCAAAATCGTCCCTGCATCTTCTAACCGACCAATGCCAGCAAAACCTTTTGTTGCATTAACAAATCGACATGCAGCTTCTACCTTCGGCGCCATCGAACCTGATGCAAATTGATAACTACGTAGCTCTTGGGGTGTTACCAAACTTAATGGTTTTGCATTTGGGGAACCCCACTCGACATAAACAGCATCAACATCCGTGAGTAAAAGTAAGGCATCTGCATTAAGCTTGATTGCCAATAGCGCTGCTGCTAAATCTTTATCGATAACTGCTTCAACACCACGAATGGCACCTTTGGTAATCACAACCGGGATGCCACCTCCACCAGTACAGACAACAATTGCTCCTGATTGCACTAACAAGCGAATAGTTGATAATTCAATAATTCGACGTGGTTCGGGAGATGGTACAACACGACGATAAGCATCGCCATCGGGAGCAATTGTCCACCCTCGTTCTGTTGCTATTTGCTTGGCTTCAGCTTCTGTATATAGTGGACCGATGGGTTTAGTTGGATGGACAAATGCTGGGTCGTCAACATCTACCTCAACCTGTGTTAACAGTGTTGCAACCTGGCGATTTGGTAACTCGTTGAGAAGCTTTTGTTCGATGAGGTAGCCAATCATACCTTCGGACTCGGCGCCTAGAACATCGAGCGGATAGGGTTTGACGCGGTTGTATGCTTCTGCTTGCAGAGCCAGCAGCCCCACTTGAGGACCGTTACCGTGGGTGACAATGACTGTGTTCTCTTGGGTCAGTTCTGCAATAGCTTTCGCTGCAATACTAATATTATGCAGTTGTAGGTCAGCCTCAAGCGGTTGACCGCGTTTAATAAGCGCATTTCCTCCAAGGGCAATTACGATTTGCATAGGACAATTTCGGTACGTTCAAGAAATTCTTCTACCAGATTTGCTAAACCAGGTTTCTCAGCTTCAGCAAACTCGTAACACTCCAACATCGTACCCTGGCAAATGTTAGCATTTATATCAAGCGGTTTCATTTTATAAAGTCTAAACTTGTGTTTCAACTCGCATCATTTGTTTCCTCTAATGATATTTTGACTGATCGATTTAATTAAGCTCCTTTGTATCAGATAGTGGCAGAGGTTTAGCAATATCTGGAAGGCTTGTATAAATTGTTTCCAGGCTCATTACCCGTTCTTCTAGTGCTTTCACCGTTTGTACGAGGTGAATTTCTTCTTGCTCGCGTTTAGGAAGCGCCACCCAGACCGCAACGGTTCCACCGGAGGCGCCGAGCATAACAATCAGGGGTAGTAAAACTCCGCTTTTGGTAATGGCAACCAGGGGAATACAAATGCCAAACATACCAATTGCACAGCCCCAGATGGCAGATGTCGCCCGTACTCGTGGATCGGTTTCCGTAGATTTACCATTCATATTATGTTCTCCCAATTACAAAAATTGACCTGCAAGGTAGTTTTTTCAAGTGCATGTAGTTAAAGTCGTTGGGCATTGGTCTTTTGGTGCCAGCCAACCTCTCAATTTACCGTACTGAGCGAATATCCATACTGCTTTCAATAGCAAAATTTTTTAATTACGAATTGCGCGACGATTTACGAACTACCAATTAGATTGGCAATCCTACGCCCTCTCAAAATTAATGTGGCACAGTACGAATTGTATTGAATATTGTTTATTTTTATATTAAAAAACAATTTTGAGGAAATTGTGAGGATATCTTTTTTGACTCATATGCCATAATTCCAGAAAGTTCATGTTATTACTAAATTTTCTTATAGTTAGAAAAATTCCCGCTTCCTCACAATTTCCTCAACTTTTAATCTTAACTTTAAGTTAGACGTATCTACCAGTAATGAGAAAAAACAAAAGTGAGAATTTTTTCTGAGGATATAGCCTAATGGAAAATGTTAAAAAAATAAACGATGAATTAACAGTAGCACCACAGATAACACAAGAACAAATACAACAGGCAGCTACTGAAGGTTATAAGTCAGTCCTAAATCTACGTTCGCCAGAAGAAAAAGGGTTTCTCAACGATGAGCAGCAACAAGTGTCGGCAATAGGGTTAAATTATCTGAATATTCCAGTAAAAGTTGATACTATCACAGAATCAGAAGCGACAGAAATTTTGCGGGTAATTGATGAACTGCCAAAACCAGCCTTAATCCACTGCGGCAAAGCTTTACGAGCAGGTGCAATGGCTTTGATGAATGTTGCAACTAGGCAAGGAATGACACCAGAACAGGCATTTGAGAAAGCTGCGGAAATCGGATTTGATTGTAGCGCGAATCCGAAAATGAAAGAGTTTTTCAAGTCTTATGTAGAAAAGCACTCAAAGGCTGCCACTTAAACCCACAATTAGCCAATCTGCTGAAATTATGGAGGGTGCATAAATGTTGTTTCGACAATTATTTGACCAAGAAAGCAGTACTTACACTTACTTGATAGCAGATACTCAAACCAAAGAGGCAATTTTTGTAGACCCAGTACTAGAACAGGTAGAGCGCGACCTGAAACTACTTTATGAATTGGGGCTAAATCTCTGCTACTGTTTAGAAACACACATTCATGCTGACCACATTACAGGAACCGATAAATTACGTGCAGCAACAGAATGTTTAGGAATTGTCCCGGAAAATGCTCAAGCAAATTGTGCTGACCGCTACATCAAACATGGAGAAGTATTACAGTTGGCAGGAATTGCTATCAAAGCCATTGCTACCCCTGGTCACACTGATAGCCATAATGCTTATTTAGTCAATGGTGATAGAGTACTTACGGGAGATGCATTGTTTATTAGAGGTTGTGGTCGCACAGATTTTCAAAGTGGCGATGCAGGAACTTTGTATGATTCTGTGACAGCACGTTTGTTTACCTTGCCAGACGATACCCTAATTTACCCCGCTCACGATTACCGAGGTCAGACAGTATCAACAATTTGGGAAGAAAAGCGCTGGAATCCCCGCTTTGTTGGACGTACCCGCCAAGAATTTATTGAATTTATGGGGAATTTGAACCTACCAGACCCGAAGAAAATTATGGAAGCGGTTCCAGCCAACGAACGTTGTGGCAATGTGATGGCGATGGCTGTTCGTTAGTTGTTTGTTAGTTGTTCTTTAATATAATTCAGTAATTATGATTCAGTGGATTATCGGTCACATACTAGCAGCAGCAATCGGGGTTAGCCTGGGCTTAATTGGTGGAGGTGGCTCAATTCTTGCCGTACCCACCTTAGTTTATGTCATGGGAGTGGCGCCTAAATCTGCCATTGCTATGAGTTTAGCGATTGTAGGAGCAGTCAGCTTACTAGGAGTAATTCCTCATTGGAAACTTGGTAATGTCCAGTTAAAGACTGCGGGGATGTTTGGCTTGTCAACAATGGTGGGAGCCTACCTAGGAGCGCGGATTGCCATGCTACCTTTTGTTACAGGAATTATGCAAATGCTGCTATTTGCTACCATGATGTTATTAGCAGCATTGTTTATGATTCGCAAAAGCTTCCAAAGTGGCACATCTCCACCTGTGGAAGTTCCCGATTTAAAGATGTATCCCAAACCTGTATGTAAATGGTGCTGGTTGTGGCTGGTAACAGAAGGAATTGGAGTTGGCGCACTTACCGGATTGGTGGGTGTGGGAGGTGGTTTTGCGATTGTACCCGCTTTGGTTTTGTTGGCAAATGTACCAATGAAACAGGCAATCGGCACATCATTATTAGTAATAGTTCTGAATTCTATTGCTGGTTTTCTTGGCTACTTCGGTCGTGTGAGCTTGAATTTACCTTTAATAATAACCTTTACAATCGCAGCCAGTTTAGGAATTATTGCTGGAGCTTATTTAGTCAGGTTTGTGAAAGCTAGGCACTTACAAAAAGCTTTTGGTTATTTTCTCTTAGCAATGGCTGCTTTCATTTTCTGGCAAAACTGGAATAAATTTGGTTCTCAAAACAAGACTCATAACTATGAACCTAATCAACAAGTTGTAACTTTAACAGAAGACATCTCCAAAATAGTATTATTTCGTGGTAATAGAGGCGATATTTGATGTGGTTGAGACTGGGTTCATAGTTCCTCCGTGATTTATGCCATTTTTTGGATTTTTTCTGGATTTTTACTCGAATTTGCTATAGCAATATAAGACAGTTTTTGACCTATAAATAGAACAACAAGAAAAACAAAATATGTAACAAAATATAAATTTGAAGCAAAAGCTTGATTTAGCTTGAATTCAATTTTATTTACAAAACTAAACATATTTGTATTCTTTCAGACTGACCTACTAGAAAACCAAGTTCCAGGATTAAGTTTTATTATTTTCGATAATACTGATTCAATATTCTCAAGTTTAATCAGAACGTTCTGATTCAATTCTTGACCTATTTTTGTAGCATTAAATGGTTATTTCTTATTTTTTGAATTTGAAGAGAGAAAGAAGAGGGATAAGATTTATTTTTTGTTGCCTTAACTTCACAAGTTCCTCACATCTTCTAGTAATAATAATTTTCAGATATCCTCTTAAGGCTTTAAAAATGCTGTCACTAAATTAATGCATTGCAAATTTCAATCAAAGGAAGAAGAAAAAATGGCACTTATTGACTCTTACGATATTGGAGAAATACACATAGAGATTCACGCACAGACTTCTGATTTTACACAACATCCTGGTGTGCGTATTGAAGTTCCTATGGGGTACAGAATATTGGGTGGAGGGGCGATTGTTAACTGGCATGGTCAAGGAAATCTATTAACTGGTATTTATCCAGATGGTGATCGTGTTTGGGTCGCAACTTCTAAAGATCACAAAGAGCCAAGCCCTGCTAGTGTAACAGGATATTGCATTGCTGGACGGATGAAAAATGGGACACGTATATCTAGTGATGATTATGTGATTGTGAGGCAGGATAGTGTACCTGCTAACCACCCATCCACTGAAGTGGTTCTTCCTAGTGGATGGATTCTCGTTGGTGGTGGTGCAAGAGCAAATTGGTCAGGTGTAGGGAGTTTGCTATTTGCTTCACATCCGGGTGGAGATAACAGTTGGATTGCTGCTGCGAAAGACCACATATCGCCCGATATTGCCACAGTTTCAGCTTATGCGATTGGTGTTAAGAAGTCTTTTCTTGATCGAGTAGGGCTAATGGTCAATCGAAAGGAGCAAACTTCTGGAACTGCAACTGCACATCCACGCGTAAGTTGTGTTCTAGAACAGGGGTTCAGATTATTGTCTGGAGGAGCCAGAACAAATTGGAAAGGAGAGGGTAATTTGCTTACTGCTAGCTTTCCGCAAGATCGTCATACATGGGTTGCACTGGGTAAAGATCATATTAAGTCCGATCCTAGTACAATCACTGCCTGGGCTGTTGGGATAGCCCATAAGTGATTAAGCACGCGATCAAATCATGCAGCATAATGAGAACCCCACGGAAAGAAATGCCCAATATCCCAAGCGAACGCAACGCGGTGGAGTGAGAATCTCGTTGAAATAACCAATTATGTTTTGAGATGCTACCCTTCGGGAAATCCTGCGGATTACGTTGCGCTTACGCTGCGCTCATTATAATACCATCGGATAAATTTTTCTGTGGGGTTCTCTTACTCAGGTATTGATTGAACCAAGTAGTTATGCTTTGGTTAAGGTCAGCTAAGTCTTGTTGCAAGGCAAGCGAATTCTTAGCAGCTACTAGATCGAGCTGCTTTACTCCACAATTACAACTGGGATCATAGAACTAATGGTTCGCCAAGTATAAAATCCAACAATTCCGTCAGTAACCAATCCATTATCTCTTTGCAAATTTTGAACGGATTTTTCTGTTTGGCTATCAAAACGTCCAGACAACAGATGGGCACATAGATAATCGTAAGCGATTAGGTGTTGTTGAAGAAACCTTACTGCCTCACCTTGCATTCCTTTTTTCAAAATAGGCAAGTCAACGGTAGCAGAATTGTTATTTGTAAGTTCAGTATACATATCTACTCCAAATATTCTCAATATCTTGTAGTTGTAATAAGCCTCAACCCTTCGACTTGATTTATCATCATTCGTGTTGCGAAAGATTTTTTCTCTATCCTTCTACTCCTTGTGGGTATCCACATTCTTTACAATAGGGTAAATATTTATAGGTCATTGCATGGCAGCTGGGGCACTCTTTGTATTGATAATAACCACAGTGTGGGCAATGAGAATCGTTGGGATGAATTTTCTTGGCACAGCGAATACATCGATGTTTTTGAACTCTATTGGCAGCTTGGATTTTGGTATTGAAGATGATTTTTTGGAAGAATTTGATAATCCCAAAACCAATGAGTGGAATTAACAGTATGTAAACATAGCTAATCAAGAATAGTAAATTACCTAAAATTGCATTGATTATTTTAAGTAAAAATTCAAAAATTGCTTTGATTTGCAGAAATTCAAATATCTTGAAAATTAGAGGAATAAAAAAGATTACTAGCAGATGCCAAGTGATTAAAGAGACTAATCCGTATCCTCGATTTTGAGCAAATTTATAAATAGACAGAGCAATAATTATCAAAGGAATTAAAAATAGAGATTGTAGAGCTAATTGAATAGTGGGATACCAAAATTTAGCTTTTTTATAACCTTGTTCTACAGTCGTAAATTTATTATTATCTTTCAATAGCGATAGAAATACAGCACTTTCAGGCTTTGTTATTAATTGAGTTTTGAAATTGGTAATTTCTTGCTTTAAAGTCAAAATTGCACTATTATTTTTATCTAACTCCTGCTTTGCCTTCTCTGCTTCTACAAGATTGAGCGAGCGCTCGGTTTTTTGTCCAGCAATTCTTTCTAGTAAACTTGAGTCGTACTGACTGCGAATTATCTGATTGGTATTTTCGAGGGAGTTAATTCTTGTTTGTTTTTGGTCAATTTTTTTGACAATTTGCACATTATTTGGATTGTTGATTTTATCTCGATTAGCAACGTAACGCGAACAGATTCTTGACACCTTACCCAAACGTCCAGCTTGATTTTTTTCAGCTAAATTTTGCGGTTCTAATTCAGGAAAATAAGGTGAATAATTATTAATATTATTATTTAAACGTAACGAACGTCTCAGAATCTCAAAATTTGTATCAAAATCTTTCTGTCCTGCCTTTGGTTCTTGGTAATCTCTCCACTCCGAGTAACAAGGATAAGCTTCGGCAGGGCTAAGATGCCATCTGCTAATATCATCCAGCCCAAAAAAAACCTGAGATAAAATAAAAATGTCAATTAGGATAATGACAATTAAACTTACTTGATTTAGAGGTTGGTTATCGATAGTCCGAGAACGATTCCAAAATTGACTAAGGAAACGACGTATTCGAGAAAACATAGTAAATAAAGTCTTTTCGACCGCAGGAGTAATTTTTGGGAGTTTATCATTAGCTCTTAATGCACTTGCAAGCCACTCATAACTATCGCTAATTTGCGAAAGTTTTATGATGGTGTTGAGGTCTACATCGATAGACCATAATGGAGTTTTCCGGGGTAGATTGCCAACTGCCTTGTTTCAATCAAATTCTATAAAACAATTTTGAGGATTTTGTGAGGGTTATCCGTTAAGTCAGATATATTTATTGTTCCTGCAAGCAATAATTAAACGCTGTAATCCAGAATTAACTGTGTATAAAAAGTAACTATAGTTTAGTGCAGTTAAATTATACTGCAAACGGGTTAAAAATTTCTCTCAGCCATTGTTCAATTTCTTGGCGAATCACCTGTTCTGTTTTAGCAGTCATTATTTTTCTCCAGAAGTAAAATATTATTTATTTAGGTTTACCAAAGCTCTAATCTTTTGGATGCTATAAAAAAAGTGAGAAACTGGTAAGCAATTCTCTGCTGTTTTAATACTTACTTATGATAATCATGAGCTTGCTTTCTCGCTAAAACTGTTGCATTTATTATGATTCGTTATCAAGCATAGCTAATTATAGCGACAAGAGTTGAATCAGAACGTTCTGATTCAACTCTTAACTTCTTTGTTTAGCATTGAATATCTTTTATTTTTAAATGTAGAATAATATAGACTAAATTCAATGATAAAGATTTTATAAGAGGTATTTACAAGCAAATAGAATATCAATTATACTCCTATGTGTTAGATTAAAATTTAACAAATCGACACAAATAGTTGCGCCTATCTCCATATATAGTAAGGCTTTACTTGAAATGGATATACACAACAATAAAGCATACAATGTTTAGTAACCATGTAGAAATAACTTGGACATTTTCAGATGAGAGTTTGATTTAAAAGCTATTCCAGGTAAAATTTTACAACTTATTTTTACATGATTCTTTAGTAGCGCTTTTATATGCTAATTTCAGTTGCTATACTAAAATTTATTTGTACTGTGGTTAGAATTATTCTTGTTTAAGATGCTATAAAGTAGTCTTAAATAAGATTAATCTTATCTTTAGAAAAACAAGTAAAATATTTATACTCGAAGAAAAATAAACCTAACATCTTAGGATTGCGACTGAAGATATATATAACAACTATTCTAGCTTGCAGTATTTCTGTTGAACTAAAGCTTTGAGGACGAAAGACACGATGAAATTAATGCTTGTATGCACATCGGGAGGACACTTTGCAACCATGAGCGGGTTGAAATCGTTTTGGTCATTACACGAGAGAGTCTGGGTTAGTGACCGAAAGAAAGATACAGGAATGCTTGAGGTTAACGAGAAAGTATATTGGTTGCCTTACCAAGCACCTAGAGATGTCCTGGCTATAATTCGTAATATTCCTAAAACTTTTAAAGTTGTCTTTTTGGAAAAGCCTGATGTAATTATTTCTACTGGCGCCAGTATTGCTATTAATTTTGCATATGTGGCTAAACTTTTAGGGATTCGATTTATTTACATCGAAAGTATTTCCCGTGCTAAAGAGTTAAGTATTACAGGGAGATTAGTTTATCTGATATCCGACGAATTTTATGTTCAATGGCCAGAACTATGTCAGAAATACCCTAAAGCTATTTTCAAAGGATACGCATCATGATTTTAATGACATTAGGAACTGTTTCATTTCCATTTAACCGTGCTGTGCTGTGGTTGAAAATATTGATAGAACGTGGTGTGATTAATGAATCTGTGTTCTTGCAGTACGGTACTAGCGATATTTCTATATTAAAAGGGCTTTCTTCAGTGACTTTAGAAGCTACAGTAACTTCCAAGGAATTAATTGAGTTAGTAGATGCTTCTCGCTTAGTTATTTCTCACGCCGGACAGGGTTCAACAAAAATGCTGGCTGCGAAAGGGGCACATTTCGTAATTTTACCGAGGCTCAAACGTTATGGGGAGCATGTCGATGACCACCAGCTTTTATTTGCTCAAACAGTTGCTAAATTTGGTATCAAAAGCTTTGTGTCATTGAATGAATTAGAAAAGGCAATTGTAGAACCACCACCATTTTTTCAGCAGAAACTCTTCAGTTCTCCCAAATTAACAGATTATTTGTTAGTACAATACCCTCCAGGAAAGAAAGCTATTGAGTTAATTTTGTAAACTGCTCGTTAATTTTTAGTGATTTTAAGGTTGAAGCCTGTGAAGATATTTACAATTTTACAAAGGTATTGGCTTATCCTAATTGGTTTGAATAGTATAACGCTTGGTGTTGCAGTGATGATAGCTACATCTTCACCACGCACTTGGACGGCAAGCACTCAACTAATTTTACCGAACACTACAGCTAACTTGGATGCTAATTTGGGCACTTTAGGGCAGATTAAGAACCAGGGAGTTACCTTTTCTAACGAACTCAACCCGTTGCAAGTGCAAAATTCTATAATCACTAGCGATGATGTTATTCGTCCTGTTTGGTTAGTAGACTCTGAAAAAGACATATATACTAACTTTGGGAGTTACAAGAAACTTTTTAAAGTAAAGGCTGTAGATCAGTCCACGACTATTCGCTTAGAAGTTACAGCTTCTATGCCAGAATTGGCAAGAAAAAGGTCAGAACAACTACTTTTAAGTTACCAAAGTCGTTTGAATAAACTTCGCCAGGGAACATCTGATTCCAGGTTGCAATTTAGCCGGGTACAACTTCAACAAGCAGAAAAAAGCCTGCGAGTAGCTAAAAATAAACTGTCACAGTTTAAGAAGTCTACAGGCTTGGTTAGTAATGAAGACCAGACTAGGAATTTAGTTGAAGCGATTAAAAACTTGAGAACGCAACAAACAGAAGCCATTTCCCAAGCAGAAGCGTCAAAAACTCGTTCGCAAGCTTTAAGCCAAAGACTGGGAATGGCGCCGCAGCAGGCAATGAATTCTTTACGTTTGAGCCAAAATAAAGAGTATCAAGCACTGCGACAAAAATTATCGGAAGTTGACACTTCAATTGCATCTCAAAGGGGTGATTTTACTGAAGAACACCCAATTCTCAAGTCTTTGCAGGAAAAGCGCTCTTCACTAAATGCTGCTCTTAATCGACAACTAGCTATACTAGTTGCTAATTCTAAAGGAGTTGATATAAGCTTTGGTGGTAATAATTTTAAAGATTCGACGATGGATTTAATTGTGGAGTTAGTTCAAGCCGATAGCAATAGCCAAGCATTAGAGCAACAAGCAAAGCAAATTCAAATTCAAGTCGATAGTTTAAAAGCTGAACTGAGTTCTATTTCTACTAAACAAGGGGAGCTTTTAGATTTACAACGTAAGTATGAAATTGCAGAAGGTGTTTACAAAGGTATTGTAGCTCAATTAGAGCAAGCTCAAATTAGTGCTTTTAATTCTTATCCCAATGTCCAAATTCTTGATTCACCGACAGTTGACCCTAAACCAACAAGTCCAAAGCTATCTTTAATTGCTCTTGGTGCAATATTGTCATCGCTTTTTAGTAGCCTTGCTGCTATTACATATTTAGAGTCTCGCAACTCGCTTCTAAAAGTTCAAGATTTACAAGAGATGGAATTGCCAATTTTAGGCAGAATCCCGACTCTTAAACGTTCAACTATAGGAATAAAATTAGAATCTGTATCAGAAATAGGGTTTCAACGCTTGGCTTCTACCCTTAGTTTGATGCCCTTAGATAATCGGCGCCTGATGATTAGCAGTTCTATACCTGATGAAGGTAAAACTACAGTGACTATTGGGTTGGCAACAGCATTGGCAGTGTTGGGTTTTCGAGTGTTAATTGTAGATGGCGATTTTCATAAAGCTTCACTGAGCAAGTATTTTGGTTATGCTTTACCCCCAGAAACAAATGCTATATCTGCACCAATATCTATAAATTCTGGGTTAGATTTACTACTGGCGCCTTCGATACCAAAAAGCAAGGTGATGGAGTTTGTCGCACGGGGAAGTTTTGAAGAATATCTGACTACGGCTCAGAGGGTAGGTAATTACGATTACGTGATTGTTGACACTGCTCCTGTGCATTTAACAGGTGAAACTGCTTTAATGGCAAAGACACTTGTTAATGTGTTGTTAGTAGTGCGGTTGGGAGTGAGCGATAAATATATGCTGTACGAAAGTTTAGAACAACTGACACGGCACAATAGCAAAGTTATTGGCTTGACGCTTAATCAAGTTGAGCAAAGAGATGAAGGGTACGTATATAAGAAAAATAGTCAGCCAATCGAAGTATGAAGCAGTCAGGTTTTCAACAAATATCCTTACCAATTAAAAATCGGGATAATGATATTTTGTTTCATGGAATTTGGTTACGATGGCAAATACTCACCCTTTCAGAAAAAGTTGTTTGCTTAGGAATTCTCTTAATTCCTTTATGGTGGGTAATTGGTTGGGGTATAATGCTTTTACTCTGGGTTACTGGTATATGTATTTATGAAGTTAAGCAATTTCATAAAATACGTTTATCTAAACCGAGATTAGAAATTATTGGTATCATCTTATTTGCTTTCCAGCAATCAATCTCTTATGCACTGAACTCACCACAAATTGCTCCAAGATTATTTATTGACCCATTTGTGACTTGGGGCTGTGGTGGAATTATACTGTGGTATATCCAAAGCCATAAAATTCGTATTCGCTTTTTAGTTGTGGCTTGGGCATTTTCAGTTTTAATTTGCTTCATGCTCTTTTGGTGGTTATTTTTTCACTTTATCCTTCAAGAGCCATATTTTGTTCCACCACGAACTTTATATGCTGTAATAACAGATAAAGGAAGATACGATGGAAGTAAATTAGGTAGTGTTGGTAATTTTCTAGTCCCATATTATTTTGACAAGCCAGGTTTTGGAGGGCTTTACCGTTATACATTCTTTTTTGCTCACCCCACAATTTCTTCTTTTGCAATTGGCTTTGCTGGATTAGTTATTTTAGATGTAAAAAAAATTTACTGGTCTTGCCCATTATCTCTGATTTGTTTCTTTTTAATTATCATTTGCCAAGCTCGTAACGCATGGTTATCTTTGGCTATTGTGTTATTTATCCGTTGGCTTTTTACATGCACTAAAGATAAAGGAATTGCATTTATATTAATGTTGTTTTCAATTACTAGTTTTGCTGCGCTATCTGTACCTCCAATAACAGATTTTTTAGTAGATAATTATAATCAAAGTATTGAATCTACTAGTAATTTTCGTAAAGCTTCAACAGATGTACGTAGTACCATTTATTTAAGAACTTGGGAAGAGTTTCTTAAAGAACCTTTTTTAGGTTATGGAATACCTGGTGCTGCTATTCTACCTGGATATGATTTTGCTAAAATCGGAACTGAAAGCTTTGTATTAGGATGTCTATTTTATCGCTCAGGACTATTAGGAACTGGTATCTTTCTAACATTTTTTATTCCTTTCTCTACATGGCTTTACCAAACAAGAAAGCAAAGACCATTATCTTGTTTTCTTATGTTACTTTACTTTAGTCTTAGTTCTTTAGTTACAGATTTTATGGGCCCAGAAATTTTCATTGTTTTACTATGTACAATGCTAAACAAGTCTCCAAAATTAGTCTCCAAAATTTAACTAATAATATCAAAATCAAATCATGGATAATAATAAATTTTTACTTGTTAAAGGTAAGGCTGGCTTAGGTAATCGTATCCTTGCTGTTTTAGAAAGCATCTTATATGCTAAAATTACTCATAGACAACTTGTGGTAGATTGGAGTGACTATGCTTACTCTAACGATAATGAAAATGTTTTCCATAAGTTTTTTATTGCTCAGGGAATTCGTGATACATCTATTATTCCATCAGAGAGTTCTATCTATCCACAAGTTTGGAGAAAGAACCTTAATAAAAGTGTGAATGAAGTCATTGATCTTTATGATGGAGGTGAAAAAGACAGACATCGAAATCCTAAAATATGGCAAAAGTACACAATTGATATTGCTGATACTAATTATAATGAAGATATTTTAGTTAGATGGGCTTATTTTCATCAACTATCGAAGTTACGACGACATTTTAAAAATGATTTTAAATATTTGGCGCCTCTCAATGATGCTGATATTCTGAAAAAAACTTTTTACTATAATTTAGAAATACATCCAAATATAATACAACGAGTTGATGAATTTAAAAAAAAGCATTTTCATCGCCAACAAATTATAGGTGTTCATGTTCGATATACTGATTTGAAAAATCCTTATGATAAATACTATCGTATAATTAATGAATTTTTACAAAAAAATCCTGATATAATAATATTTATTGCAACTGATAATCAGCACATAGAAAAAGAGTTTAAAACTAAATATACCAATGTCATAGCAACTAATAAATGGTATCCAAAAGATGAATCTTCTCTTCATCAAAATCGAAACTGTCCTGATAGATTTGAAAATGGGGTTCAAGCCTTGGTTGATATATGTTTACTGAGCGAATGTGACTACCTAATATATGACACAACATCAACATTTGCGTTCATTGCTAAATTACTATCTAATATCCCTGAAGAAAATATAATTGATATTTCTAAATATAGCCTTAAACAACAAATAAAGAATTTTTTAAAATGGATGAGACAGAGGCAACTTATTTGATAATTATTTCATATAGATAAATAACCTAGTTCACTTAAATTATATTTTGTCAAATGTATATATGATGAAAAATCAACAGGAATTACAACCAAAAGACAGTAACCAAAAACTAATACTGCTGCCAGGAGGATGTAGCCACTTTGGTGGCGCCTTAATCTCGTTGATATCGCTAGCTCAAGGATTTAAGCAATGCGGTGTGTCTGAGCGATTGTGTATTTTGGTGTGGTCGGGTTCGCTAACCGAAAAATGCCTACAAGATGCAGGTCTAACCTCTAGTATGCAATTAATAGCAGCGAAAAATGAACATCAGTTCGTGAAGTTAGCATTACGATGGATAAGTCAACAGCCGTCATGTTACCCTTTGCTACTGGATAACTGGTCTGATAAGTATTTGATGCTTTTGTTAATTAAGTCAGCACTTGCAATGCGGTTGAGTGGTCGTCCTATTTATCACTTCAGCCATGACATAATACGTTCCTACAACAAGTTAGGCGAATTGCTAAGAAGAGTGGCTTTTGGCAGTCTTAATCCTAAAGCTATTTGCAATTCTCAGTTTTCGGTAGGACATATTCGCCGTTTGATGCCTAAAATTCAAGGATTCTTGTATCAACCAGTGGACATGGAACGTTTTCACAGTTATTCCAATAATAATGTTTCTCCACCTATAAACTTACAGCCAGTTCTTAACTCTGGCGCCCGTTTAATTTTGATACCTTCACGTTTGAATAAACCCGGAACAGTGACTGATAAGAATTTGCGTGCATTAATTCCAGTGCTTGCACATCTCAAAGCAATGAAACATTTTTTTCACGGGGTTGTAATTGGCCCAGATGAATCTCCTGATGCCAGCCATACTCACGATTTACTCACAATAGCTGCACAACAAGGCGTCGCTGACCGCTTTACAATCCTACCTGCAACTTTTAACATTGAAGACTACTATCGATATGCAAGTTTAGTTATGACTCTGGCGCCACGAGAATCGTTTGGACGCACAGTTGTAGAAGCTGTTGCTTGCGGGGTTCCGGTAATTGGTTGTTTTAGTGGAGGGGTTAACGAGATTTTACAGCACTTTGCACCAGAGTGGGCTGTTGACCCTAACAACCCAGTTGCTGTAGCAGAGACTGTTGTTCGAGTTCTTGATGACATCAACACGGTTAACTTAGTGGCAAAAGGGCAAGCTTGGGTGAAGACGGAGTGTAATGTTACTAGCTATGCCCAAAAAATGATGCATTTAACAGGTTTATCAACCCCATTTTCTATTGGTCATGAATAAAGTCTGGTTTTTGATTGGAGCAATTCCTCCACAAACAGGAGGAGAATTATATAATTACAAACTTTTTCAGTGTTTAGAGCAGGAAGGTTTTGATACCGAGTTAATTAGTTTACATAAAAAACTAGCTATCAGGATTTCACGGATGCCTGTAGTTGGAAATCTATTGGCAAATATTGCTTTAGCTGGTTTGCTATATAAATCTAAGGGAATTTTAGTTGAAGACCACTATTTTACTAGGTATTTATTTTTAACTAATATTATTAAGCGCTTGTTTGGAGAAAATAGAATTATTATTTTAGTACATTCGCTGTATGGTTATGATACTAATGATAATTTTTGGTTGAGAAAGTTGTTCAAGGGCATAAAACATAGAATTCGATTGTCTTTGGCTGATATTATTATTACCAATAGTCAGTATTCTCGACATGAAATAGTTTCTTTAGGAATTAAATCAAGTTTAGTTCACGTTATCTCTCCTGGTATAGATAGAGAAAAATTAAAGTTTATATCTCAAACTGATAATGAAAAACCTCAGATTTTGTGTGTAGCTAATTATCTACCAGGTAAAGGATTAATTTATTTAATAAAAGCCTACTCACAGATAAATAGCAGGAATTTTACGCTTCATCTTATTGGCAATCCCAGCAAAACTTCTAATTATTGTCATAGACTAAAAAAAATGGTAGTAAAATATAATTTAACTGAAAATGTATTTTTTCATAATGGTTCAGACAAGGAGACTTTGCAAAAATTATATTCCCAAGCAAAGATTTTTGTTTTGCCAACTCTTAAAGAAACTTTTGGTATTGTCTTAATAGAAGCAATGCACTATAGTTTACCCATTATTACTACCAAAGTTGGCGCCATACCAGAATTAATTACAGATGGAGAAAATGGTTTGCTATGTCCACCAAGAAATTCAGAAGCTTTAGCAGAAGCTTTGTCAAAACTAATTGAAAACCCAGATTTAAGAAAAAAAATGGGAGAAATTAGTCATCAGCGAGTTGCTAATTCCTATTATTGGCAACAAACATATTCTAATTTCTTATCATGCTTTAAAAATATGTAAATTTTCATAGTAATTACCTTCTGTTTATCATTAATATTAATAAAACTTACCATTACCCATTTCTATCCAATGCAAATTACCTCCAAAATAGATATTTCCACCAAAGCAGTAACAACTAACCCAGATATATTAGTCATCTCCCGTACCTTACTACCAAAAGAAGGCGGAATTGAAGAATATATTTATAATCGTTGTCTCCAAGACCCTGAACAGATAATTGTTTTAGCAAGTGGTTGTCCAGGAGATAAAGATTTTGATAACAATCAAAGTTTTCCAATATTTCGCTGGCGCGTCCCAACATGGTTGAACGCTATTTATTTTGGTAATATTTTCAAACAAATTCTCTACATGTTTTGGGAATTTATTTTAGCTGTGAAATTATATTTTCGTTATCGTTATCATTATATTGAGTGGGGGCACGGTTATGATTTTCCTATTTTATTATTATTAAGTTACCTTTTACCAGTACGCTGTTTTATCTACGTGCATGGTAATGATATTCTTTGCCCGTTAAGAAATCCATTATTACGTGTGCTATTTGGATTCACACTTAACCGTGTTCATACAATTGTATGTAACAGTTCCTTTACAAAAGATTATCTTACTACCAATTTTTACTTTCATACTCCTACTAAAGTCATTAATCCTGCTGTGAGACCTGAAAAATTTGGCGTTATCACAACTCAAAATTATCAAGATAGCTTACGTACACTTGTACGAAACACCTATAAAATACCGGAAACATCTATTGTGATTTTGTCGGTTGGAAGACTTGTCCCTCGTAAAGGCTTTGACCGAGTGATTAAAATTTTACCAACGCTACTAGCTGATAATATAGATATACATTACATAGTTTGTGGACGAGGAGTAATGGAGTTGCAACTCAAGTCTCTTGCTATTAACTTGGGAGTTACAAATAAAGTACATTTTGCTGGTTATGTGCCTGATAAAGATTTAGCTAGTTATTATGCCGCTTGTGACTTATTCGCTATGCTGACTTTCTTTGATATAGAAGCAGCTAGTATTGAAGGTTTTGGCATCGTTTACACAGAAGCTGGTTACTTTGGTAAACCTGTAATTGCCACACGGGTGGGAGGTGTTGTAGATGCTGTACACCATAAAGAAAATGGCATTTTAGTTGAGCCAAACTCTGAATATGAAATTTTGGAAGCTTTTAGATATTTGTGTACAAATGAAAATCTTCGTTATTCACTAGGGAAAAAAGGACAAGAATTAGCCAGTCGCAAAGTTTTACATAAAACACTTTATTTATCCTCTTAAGTGTGAATTTTTATAGGCACAGTACATAAATTTTATTTTCCACTATTTAGCTTTTCATTTTTTATGAAGCATATTGGTCTTAAAAAAATAGCAGTAAGTAGCTTATGGTTAACTTCTAGTTTTGTAATTACTAAAATCTCTCAGTTGATTGCCCAGATTTTCCTTGCCCGTTTACTTACACCTAAAGACTTTGGTATATGGGGTATGGTATTAATTATCACAACATTATCTGGCTTGTTTAAAGATACAACTATTGCCACGGTCTTAGTTCAGCGTGGCTTAGATGATAAAAAACTGGTGGATACTGTTTACAGCTTGGGTGTGAATATCTCTATTATATTGTTTGTAATCCAAATGCTGTCTGGATTTCCTCTGGCTTATTTCTTTAACGAGCCTTTAATGTTACCACTTGTTGCTGCTACAGCACTAGTATTCTTAATTAGTGCAGGTACGGGTTCTCACTCTGCTATAATTCAACAGCAGATGAAGTTTAAAGAATTAGCTATCTCCGATAGTTTAGCTGGTTTAGCACGTTTTGCCGGCGCCGTAATTTGTGCAGCGTATGGATTGGGTGTATGGTCTTTTGTAGTTGCAGAAATTACAATGGCAATAGTTGATACCTTACTCAAGCGGTGGTTTAGTAAATACCACTTCAAATACTACTTAATCCCTGATAAATCGGTTGTTCAGGAAGTAGGAACTTATATTAGTAGCCTTATCGGTATTAATTTAGCCGTTTATTTCAATACTACTAGTGACAATATCATCATTGCTAAATTGCTTGGAGCGCAAGCTCTTGGTTACTATAATTTAGCTTATCTACTAGCAATGCTACCAGTGTTTGCTCTTTCTCAAATTAATCACGTCAACTTTTCTGTGCTGTCACAGCGAGATAATGAAGGTAAAAAGCTTTACCTGAGTCAGGTATTGGAAACGTATGCCATAGTTTACGCACTTATATATGGTGTCGCCTTTGTAATCGCACCTTGGATTATTCCCTTCCTATATGGGTTAGAATGGGTGCCTGTAGTCCAATTATTTCGGATTATACTTATATTTTCATATGCGCGAGGATTTATGTCTATCCTTGGCACAGCTTTGATAACTGTAAATAAACCAGGTGTTAATGCTGCAATTAACTGGGTTTTAATTCCAATTTCTTTCTTAGCTTACTTTGTAGGAGCTAAACTTGGTGGAAGTTCGGGAGTGGCAATTGCAGTTGCGCTGGTAATGGGAGTATTTGCAAGCGCTTGGTTTTGGTATGCAACTTGCCGTGCAACAGGGTGGAGCATAGGAGTTTTAATCAAGCCAATATTTCTACCCACTACTGTAATAGTTGGTATTATCTTAGCTTTGCAGTTAGAAACTTTACCTGTATATCTACAAACAATAATTGCTACTTTCGGTTATGGAATAGCTCTATCTATATTATCTGCCGGTCGAATTCCGCGAATATTTATTAACGGATACAAGAAATTTATTCATGCCGAAAACTAAACAACTAGATATTATGAACAAGAAAAACAATATCAGTAAACTACTACTTATTTTGACTTCAAAATTAAGACAGATTTGTTGTTATATCCAATTTCAAATAATTGTATATTACTTCAGCCGTCAATTGCCAGTAAGCAAAAAAACAGCAATAATTTTTGCACCTCATCAAGATGATGAAACTTTTGCTTGCGGTGGCATAATTGCTCTGAAACGTGCATTAGGCATATCAGTGAAAGTTGTTTTTTTGACTGATGGAAGTTTAAGTATACCCGATGGAGTGAACCCAAAAAAGATTATAGATATTCGTCAACAAGAAGCTTTAAAAGCGTTAGACTTTTTAGGAGTTGCACCGTCTGAAATTACTTTCCTTAATCAAATAGATGGTAGTTTAAACCAACTTTCTTATGAACAAATTAACCATATAGTGGCACAGTTAACTGAACTATTGGAATGCTTCCATCCGGAGGAAATATATGTTCCCTATCGCCATGACTGTCATCCAGACCATGAGGCAACGTACAGTTTGGTTAAAAAAGCATTATCCGCATCCAACTTTAAATCTGAATTATGGCAATACCCAATTTGGATTCTGTGGCAAAATCCGCTAAATTCTCATCTTGCTCCCTCAGATGTTGCAAATGCTTACCGAGTTTCTATAGATTCAGTTCAAGCACAAAAACATTTAGCAATCGCATCCTACCATTCTCAAATTGCCACCTTACCAGCAGGATTTCTCAATCGTTTTTTTTCGCCTTATGAGATTTTTATTAAAAATTTAAATACTTTAGATAATTAGGTGGGGTGCCTCACAAAAAAAGATGAATATGGTGAAACCATTAGTAAAATAAGGTTACATGAAGATGATTTTTGTTAGGCAGGCAAGGTGCCTGCCGTTTGAAAACTATCAAAATCATCCCACGAATGTACAAAATCTCTTAGTTTTCTGCTTCCATTCCTTCATAACGAGGGAAATATGGTAGTTTGTTAACTAGTTCGAGTGCTTGTGTTGCATTGAAGTTTCCCTTAACAAGAGTTTGAGGTTGACTACCTGCGTGAACTATTTCAACTTGTACGTATACGTTATTAGCTCCTGTAACGTTGAGGAACACTTGCATTTTGTAAGTATCACTTGTACCAGCCTGCACTAAAGTTCCTTGCATTGCCCAACGGCTAGGATTAGCATCCATTGTTTTGAATTCACGGTATACGATAGCGCGCATCAATTCAGTAACAGCTGTATTTGGGTCTTGTAAGTTTAGTTCGCTCTTAGCAGATAATTTATCTCTGAGCATTCTGGCTTCTTCGTCAGGTATAAAGCTTAAACGTTCGAGTAACATAATCTTAACTCCTTTGATTTTACAAATTAGTAAATGAAGTTTTTACACTTTTAGCTTTGCTCACGTTGATAGTTTAAGAAGGTAAACCAACGGTTTTAAAGGCTGCTCGAATAATCTGTGCGGAATTTACGGGCACTTGTCCATCTTTAACCAGAATCCGTGCCGAATCAACAATCATCTTGACAGCATCGTTGAAAACTGCTGAAGACCACAGTCTTTGTAAAGCGTGATACCAAATCAGTGCTGCTTTATCTGTACCAATTTCCATTGCCACTAAATAAAATGCCTTATTGGGAATACCGCTGTTATAGTGTACTCCTTGGTTATCATCAAGACCTGTATAGTAATCTTTCATATGGTCTGGTTGTGGGTCTTTACCTATGAGTGCGTTATCGTAGGCTGTTCCAGGCGCCTTCATTGAGCGTAAAGCTTCACCATATAATTCAGGTCCCATGATTTCATTACCAATTAACCAGTCTGCATTCTGGGCAGTTTGTCCATAGGCGAACTGCTTGACTACACTGCCAAAAACATCTGAAAAATGCTCGTGCAGCGCTCCTGGCTGACCGTAGTAATCAAAGTTAGCTGTGTATTGCGTGACACCATGAGCAAGTTCATGAGCTACCACATCAAGGGATTTAGCAAAATTCACGAAAATCATGCCATCACCGTCACCAAGGGTTACATTTTCACCATCCCAGAAGGCGTTGTCATATCCTACACCAAAGTGAACATTAATAATAATATCCATGCCAGCATTATCAATCGAGTTACGATTTAACGCTTTATCCCAATAATCACGAACCTTACCGCTAAAATCGTAAGCCTTGTTGACAACTTCGTCAGCGCTAGTAGGGGCGCCTTCATCTCTAACTAAATTGACTTTTTGTTCCCATTTATGTCCACAGTCATATACTTTGCGAGGTCCTTGCCCTGGAGGAGCTATTTGGGGCAACACTTCCATTGGGATAACTTTACTGTTTCTCTTTGCTAGACTCAGCTTGGTTTGCTGAAGTGTCCGTAGTGCATTTTCTTTACCATTTCTTGCTAAGGTTTCAAGAACGTAGGGAGGAACAAACATACAGCAGCCTTCATAAACTGACATAATTTTATGCCTTTTGACTAGATTGATGTTTTATTGTGAATACTGTTGGTCAAGCTACAAATTTAATAGCCATGTGCTTGCCTTGATATTTTTAATGTAAATTAAAAATGTGAGGATTTTGTGAGGGTGTAAATAAAAGCACATGACTAAATCAAAAAGTTTCAGCATGAAATTTTCATAGTTTCGATAATACTGATTCAATCTTCTCAAGTTGAATCAGAACGTTTTGATTCAATTCTTGACTTCTTTGTTTAGCAATTCTTAGTCCTAATCTCGGTCTCATCATCGAATTGAGATACTGAAATTATGGTTCAGCACTTCACAAATTCCTCACAAAGTTTTTTTACACTGAAAGTAGAAAGGTTCAGGGTAATCACTAATAACGAAATCACTCTTATTTATTTAACTGAACCGAACATTAAATTTTTGTCTTTTCTGTGTAAGAAGGAGGCAATTATGAAAGCTGATGTAAAACCTACAGTAACAGGTAAATTAGTCCCTCTACCAACTATCCGTTGTCCTGATACAGGTGAAGCGGTAAGAATGGCACAAAAAATTCTTATTTTTACAGGCTATCTTACCAATGATGGGGCTGATGGTATCTTCGGTCTTATAACAGAACAAGCTGTGAAAAACTACCAAAAATCCAATGTTTTGGCTGTAGACGGTATTGTTGGTTCAAAAACTTGGGCTAAATTTACTGACGAGATACCTGAGTATTATTGTTAATGAGATCAACTACTAAGTAGTTGATCTGACTCAGTAACAGTAAATGTTGTTAACAACTTTATATAGTTTGAACGTCTAGTTTAGCAAATTGCGATAAATGACAGTATAAGCTATTACAGAAGCAGTTTGACTTTTGACTAGACGTTTTTGACAACGAAGTTATTGTCTCGATTTTAGAACATCACCCCAACATCGTACCTTGGCAAATGTTGGCACAAGAGGTAACTATACTTTATGGTTATTTATCATTTAATTGCGGTTAATAGCAGCATTTTTATCAGAAAACATCTCATTAGATAAGTAGTTGAGCCTGATTCTGTTTCAGTATATAATTGTATAAAATAATTCAATAATTGCAAAGCAAATTATTGTAAATATTTGTAAAAAATTTATCTCAGATTCATGAAGATACTGTACAAATATATACGATTGCTTATAAAATAATTCCCTTAGATGTGTTAAAACTTAAAAAGCGCTTGTTCTGTGCCGGGGTTCTGAGTTTTAATACTACAAATACTAAATTTGCTAGTTGCAGTTTTTGCCTGATGCAAAGTATTTTGATTATTTAAAGGATATTTTAGTCAGCAGTATCCATTAAATATCTACTTTTCTAAGTTCCTACTTAAAAAATTATTCTCAAATTTATTAATAACTTTTGTTAAGAATAATTTTTATTTATAAGCATGGGTCTGCTTAAGATGTGTTCATATTAAATAATAAAAATTGGCTACTGATTAAATCCATTTCCAATAATTTTAAAGGAACAGATTTATGCAAGATCGTCCAAGCCAAAATGATAATAAACAAACTCCACAGGATAAAAACTATTTTGCACCTCCCCAAGCAGTATCTTTACCGAAAGGAGGAGGCGCCATTAAAGGAATGGGTGAAAAGTTTGCTGCTAACCCAGTAACTGGTACTGGTTCTATTTTGGTGCCCATTGCTACTAGTGCTGGTCGTTCTGGGTTTGCTCCCCAACTTTCAATTTCCTATGATTCCGGCGCCGGTAATGGAATATTTGGTTTGGGTTGGAATTTATCGCTTCCCTCAATTACACGTAAAACAGATAAAGGTTTACCCCGTTATCAAGATTTAGAAGAGTCTGATGTTTTTATTCTCTCTGGTGCAGAAGATTTGGCGCCTGTGCTTAAAACTGATGGTACGGTGGATGAAATAATACGGGATGGGTATCGTGTTCGTAAATACCGTCCAAGAATTGAGGGTTTGTTTGCCCGAATTGAACGCTGGACTAAATTAGATTCACAAGAGGTACATTGGCGTTCCATTTCTAAAGATAATATTACAACGCTATACGGCAAAACTAGAGAAAGCCGGATAGAAAACCCTAGCGAACCAACTCATGTTTTTAGCTGGCTAATTTGTGAAAGTTACGACGATAAAGGTAATGCCATTCGCTATGAATACAAGGCAGAAAATTCAGAGGGTGTAGATACAGTACAAGCACATGAGTGTAACCGTACTCCAGAGAGTCGTTCTGCGAATCGCTATATTAAACGAATTAAATATGGTAATCGTTCTCGAATAGTGGATGATTTAACAAATATAGATTGGCTTTTTGAAGTTGTTTTTGACTATGGAGAAAACCATTTAACGAATCCCAAACCGGATGATATTGGACAGTGGTCGGTTCGCAATGACCCATTTTCTTCTTACCGAGCAGGTTTTGAAGTTCGCACTTATCGACTTTGCCAACGAGTGCTAATGTTTCATCACTTTCCTGAAGAAGTAGGTGTAGGAAAGGATTGTTTGGTGCGGTCTACTGACTTTACTTATTCCTATGAGGAAAATCCTACTAATGTTCGTAATCCTATTTATTCATTTTTATTGTCGGTGACACAAACGGGTTATCAACGTTTGGAAGGTTTGGAAGGCGCCCCCAACAAAAAATCTCTGCCTGCTTTAGAGTTTACTTACAGTGAAGCTAATATTGACGAAACAGTACGTGATATTAACCCTGCTAGTTTAGAAAATTTACCTGAAGGGTTAGATGGCAAACGGTATCAATGGGTTGATTTGGATGGGGAAGGGTTATCAGGTATTTTAAGCGAACAGGGTAATGAATGGTTTTATAAGCGTAATCTTAGCCCTGTCAATACTGTTCAAACTAATGGTTCTAAGCATGTTGAGGCAAAGTTTTCACCTGTTGAACTAGTCGCTAGTAAACCTGTAACTGCTTTAAATAATGGCGCCCAGTTTCTTGACTTAGCAGGAGATGGTCAACTTGACTTGGTGACTTTACGCAGTCCAACCCCTGGTTTTTATGAACGTACTCACAATCAAGACTGGCAACCGTTTGTTACCTTTAAGTCTTTGCCTAATTTGGATTGGGATAATCCGAATTTGAAATTTATTGACTTGGATGGTGATGGACACAGTGATATTCTAATTACAGAAGATAATTGTTTTGTTTGGCATCAATCTTTAGCAGAAGATGGGTTTGCAGCAGCAGAAAGGGTACATCATCAATCTTGGGATGAGGAGAAGGAACCGCACGTTGTGTTTTTTGACAGTACCCAATCTATTTACCTGGCAGATATGTCGGGGGATGGGTTAACGGATATTGTAAGAATTCGTAATGGAGAGGTATGTTACTGGGCAAATTTGGGATATGGACGGTTTGGCGCCAAGGTGACGATGGATAATTCACCTTGCTTTGATAATCTTGATATCTTTAACCAGCGACGAATTGTATTAGCAGATATTGATGGTTCTGGGACTACGGATATTTTGTATCTGAGTAGTGAGGGAGTACAGGTTTATTTTAATCAATCGGGTAATAGTTGGTCTAAAAAGCGCATATTAAGGTATTTCCCAGCTATTGATAATGTGGTGTCGGTGACAACGATTGATTTATTGGGAAATGGAACAGCTTGTTTAGTGTGGTCTTCGCCATTACCAGGAAATGTTCCTCGTGTAATGCGTTATATAGATTTAATGGGTGGTCAAAAACCGCATTTGTTAATTAAAACAGTCAATAATTTAGGTGCCGAAACTGTAGTGCAGTATGCAAGCTCCACTAAATTTTACTTGCAAGATAAATTGGCAAGTAAACCTTGGATTACTAAATTACCATTTCCAGTACATGTAGTCGAGCGGGTGGAAACCTACGACCGTATTAGTCGTAATCGTTTTGTAACTCGCTATGCTTATCATCATGGTTATTTTGATGGTGTTGAGCGTGAGTTTCGCGGTTTTGGAATGGTAGAGCAGTGGGATACAGAAGAAATTGGTACAATTCAAATTGGAGACACAACATCAGACAGTACCAATCTTGATGCAGCTTCTTTTGTACCTCCTGTGCATACTAAAACTTGGTTTCACACAGGAGCATATATAGATAGAGAGCATATTTCTAATTATTTCGCTCAAAAAGAATATTATCATGAACCTCAGCATCAAATACCTTCACTGTTACCTGACACAATTTTACCTGCTGGGTTAACTGTACAAGAAGAACGCGAAGCTTGCCGCGCGCTAAAAGGTCGAATTTTACGGCAAGAAATTTATGCGCTGGATGGTTCTGATAAACAACCTCATCCTTATAATGTTTCAGAACGAAATTATCAAATTCGATTAGAGCAAGCACAGAAAACAAACCGTCATGCGGTGTTTTTTGTTCACGATAGCCAAACTATTGATTATCATTACGAACGTAACCCGGATGATGCGCGCATTACCCATGCAATGACATTAGAGGTAGATGAGTTTGGTAATGCTTTAAAGTCGGTAGCAATAGCTTATCCTCGTCGTAAACCTGCTCATCCTGAACAAGCAAAAACACTGATAACATATACCGAAAATCAATTTACTAACAAACCTAATGAATTAAACTGGTATCGTATTGGAGTGCCAATTGAGACACGCACCTACGAAATTACAGGTTTAGCTTCTGCAATTCCTTTTACACTGGATTTTATTCGTACCCAGTTACTAACAGCAAATGAAATTGCTTACGAAGAAGTTGCCACATCTGGAATACAAAAACGTTTGATTGAACGTATTAGAACACTTTACCGTAAAGACAGCGAAGCTAATACTACCGATGCTACTTCGCTACCACTAGGGCAAATTGATTCTTTGGCATTGCCTTGTGAAAGTTTTAAATTAGCATTTACACCAGGACTACTAGCTCAGGTTTACAGCACCAAAATCGCCACCAATGAGTTAAATACACTACTAAGTAACGAAGGTAAATACGTACAACAAGATGGCGCCTTGTGGATTCCCTCTGGTAGGCAAGCATTTGACCAGAATCACTTTTATTTACCAGTTCAAGTCAAAGACCCATTTGGTAATATTTATATCACAACCTATGATGCATACCACTTACTCGTTACTCAAACAAGTGACCCGCTAAATAATACAGTGCAAATTCGGAACAACTACCGAACCATGCAACCAGAACAAGTAACCGACCCTAATGGTAATCGCTCTCAGGTAGCTTTTGATGCACTGGGAATGGTAGTTGGTACAGCCATTATGGGTAAGGAAAGTGAAAATAAAGGGGATACATTTGCAAGTTTTAAAGCTGACCTTACCGATGAAGAAATCAAAGCTTTCTTTAATGCCAACGACCCACATTCACTAGCAATACAACATTTAGGAACTGCCACAACACGAATTATTTACGACCTTAATAGTACTCCTGTCTGTGCAGCATCGATTGTTCGTGAAACCCATATTAACGACTTAGAGGCAGGACAGCAATTTAAAGTTCAATTAAGTTTTGTTTACTCTGATGGCTTTGGACGTGAAGCACAAACTAAGATTCAAGCGGAACCTGGAGCTATTAACCCAAATGATTCTAACTCACCTGTACTTAACGCGCGTTGGGTAGGTACAGGAGCAACAATCTACAATAACAAAGGTAAACCAGTTAGGCAGTACGAACCGTTTTTCAGTTCCACACATAAATTTGGCATTGAAAAACATGGAGTTAGCAGCACGTTATTTTATGACCCGGTTGAGCGTGTCGTTGCTACACTGCATCCAAATAATACTTATGAAAAAGTTGTTTTTGACCCGTGGCAACAAAAAACCTATGATGTTAACGACACAGTAACATTTGACCCCAAAACCGATTTAGATGTGCGGGTATATTTTACTAAACTGCCAGATGCGGATTATTTGCCTACTTGGTATCAACAACGTATTAATGGGGCATTAGGTACTGAAGAAAAAGGCACCGCAGAAAAGGCAGCAAAACATGCTGATACTCCTACTCTTGCGTATTTCGATACACTAGGGCAGACATTTTTAACTGTTGCTGATAATGGTAACGACCAGAAATATCATACCCACGTTGACTTAGATATTGAAGGTAATCAACGCGCGGTAAAAGATGCGCTTGACCGTATTGTCATGAAATATGATTATGACTTGTTGGGTAATCGCATTCATCAGTCGAGTATGGAAGCAGGTGAGCGCTGGATGCTAAACAATGTGGCAGGTAAACCCATACGGATGTGGGACAGTCGTAACCATACTTTACGCACTACTTATGATGCATTAATACGTCCAACCCAATTATTCGTCAAAGCTGGCGCCGAGTCTGAAATACTAGTTGAAAAGACAGTGTATGGTGAAGAAATTGGCGCCGTCAAAAACCATCGGGGTAAGATTTATCAGCATTTTGACAGTGCAGGTGTAGCAACAAATGTAGAATTTGACTTTAAGGGCAACTTAGAACAAAGCACTCGCCAACTGGTGCAAGATTATAAAACTATTCCTGATTGGTTGGGTAATCCTAATTTAGAAGCCGAAATTTTTAGTAGTAATACTAATTATGATGCCTTAAATCGACCAATTCAGCTAGTTGTACCCCATAGTAACCAACCAAATACAAAAATTAATGTAATTCGTCCTAGTTATAACGAAGCGAATTTACTGGAACGTATGGATGCTTGGTTGGGAGAAAATGCGGCGCCGATAACATTACTTAATAGCCAATCAGCAAACTTCCATCCCGTCATAAATATAGACTATAACGCCAAAGGGCAGCGTACCAAAATTGAATATGGGAATGGCGCCGAAACTAACTACACCTATGATGAAAAAACCTTCCGTCTAACTCATCTAAAAACAATAGGGAGTGGTACATTACAAGACTTGTTTTATACCTATGACCCTGTAGGAAACATCACCCGTATCCGCGACGATGCCCAGCAAACAATATTTTTCAAGGGACAGGTTGTATTACCGCATTGTGATTATATTTACGATGCTATTTATCGACTAATTGAGGCAAAAGGACGCGAGCATATTGGACAAGTTGGGCAACCAGAAACCACTTGGAACGATGAATTTCGTGTTAACTTACCACATCCTAATGATGGGCAAGCAATGCGGAACTATACTGAACAGTATGTTTATGATGCTGTTGGCAACTTTGAAAAACTAATTCATCAAGCAGCTAATGGTAATTGGACTCGTGCTTATACTTATAATGAGCCGAGTTTAATAGAACCTGCAAAGAAAAGTAACCGTTTGAGCAGCACAACTGTAAATGCAAAGACTGAACCTTACATTTACGATGCTCACGGTAACATGACAGGTATGCCGCATCTGACCTTGATGCAGTGGAATTATAAGGATGAGTTAAGTGCAACTTCTCGGCAAGCTGTAAATGATACAGTACCAGAGACGACTTTCTATGTATATGATGCAGGTGGTCAGCGCGCGCGGAAAGTTACCGAGCGGCAAAATGGCGTGCGTAAGAATGAGCGAATTTATCTTGGTGGATTTGAAATTTATCGCGAATTTGATGTTAATGGGAATGATATTAAACTAGCGCGCGAGACGTTGCACATTATGGATGATAAGCAGCGCATTGCGCTAGTGGAGACTAAGACTATCACCAACCCCAATGATAAATCTCCTATACAATTAATTCGGTTTCAGTTTAGTAATCATCTTGGTTCAGCCAGTTTGGAATTAGATGATAAGGCGAATGTAATTTCCTATGAGGAATATACTCCTTATGGCAGTACGTCTTATCAAGCGTTAGAAAAAAGCATTCAAGCTGCAAAGAAACGGTATCGGTATACAGGTAAGGAGCGGGATGAGGAGACGGGGCTTTATTATTATGGAGCAAGATACTATGCAGTCTGGTTAGGGCGATGGACATCCGCCGACCCCGCAGGTTTACAAGATGGTTTGAATCAATTCGTGTATGCTAGAAATAAACCCACATCATTAATTGATATAAACGGGACGCAAAGTTCTTCTGTTTGGCAAAAGGTTGAGACAGAAGAGTCCAGCGCTAGCTACTATCAAAACATCGAAACGGGAGCAGTTATTCGTAGAGGTGCAGGTAGCCTAGAAATGTGGGAAGAAACTGGGCCCCAACAGTATACTGCAAGGTATCAGGAGTATCATTTTGCAGACGAGCAAATCAGTGCAAAAAAAAAACTACCACTGATTCAGCCCAAGCAATCTCAAGCATCGACTTCAACTCCAGCACTTATTACAGATCGACCTACGCCATCTACTCAGCCCAGCCAATCTTCAGAATCAACCTCAAGTAATGCACCTAGTACTACTCAATCTATACCTTCAGAATCGACAGCCGACCCAAACACACCACTTGATAAGGTTGAGCAATTTTTTATGGGTAAGGGTGGGAAGTATCTGATGTATGGATGCTTAGGTGTAGCAGCTGCGGCAACAGCAATTGCTGGTGGTGCAATCCTTGCAGGAGGTGGAGGTGCAGCAGCAATTGCTGGTGGAGGTGGAACTGGTGCGACAGTTGCTAGTGGAGGCAGTGGAGCTAGTTTATTCACAGGCTTATATGTCAAAGTTGGTCTGTTTGCGTCTGAAATGAATGCTGGATCGGTGGGAATGTCACTGGGATTGGGTGGTAGTGGTGCAGCCGCAGCAGGGATTGCTAAAGCTGAAACAAATTTAGGTGCAAGAGCAGGACAAATTCAAGATCAATTGAGTAGGGCTGGGCTAGGTTTCTGGGGGGCGTTACGTTCTTCTGTCTCAGTTGCAGAAGGAAAAGTTGCAGGTGAAACTGTAACTGTTATTACTCACAACAGCCCAAAAGCATATAAACTCCTGGAGCAGGGGGCTGTCGAATTACTCCCACATGAGATTCTCGGACCTGCACCTCAATTTCAACACCATAGCGAAAAAATTGGAATTATGTTTCTGAAAATGCTTGGTGCAACAACTGGTCGCGTGGGGACTTATCCTCTAGGTTGTTATGCTTGTCAAAAGTGGATGCAGGAGCTTGCTCCTAAATTTGTACATACGACACCAAGACCTTAGTGGATGGTTTGGTAACACAAACACTTTATCTTCATTACCAATGTACTAAATCCTCAATAAATTTAAAAGATTCATATTCTTCTCCCATTTAATTATTAACTAGGTAAAAACCATGACATCGCAATCTTTCAACCTCAAAACCAGAATCAACACCCTCAACGCAGTTCTCAGCAACGAACAACACCAACAAGCTGTAGAAGCAGCATTTCGCTCCGCTAACGGTGATATTTCCGCAGTTTTTGAAAACTTGCAACAAAACCTACCAGAAGAAACACTACAAAAAATCACCTTAGCCCAATCGCTAGCAGATTTGTCAGATGATAATATTCCTTTAGTTGCAGCACTGACCGAGCATCCAGATGTAAACAACTTGCGTGATGTAGCGCTACACTTCAACGTCGAAAGGCTGACTGAATTAGTAAACCCTGAAGTTGTACCACAAACTTTTTTAGGCGCCACCAACGAAGAGACAAAGCACAACCTCGCGTTAAACTTACAACACAAACTATTTGCACTTGAACCTACTGCTGTACTCCAACGAATGATTCAGGATGCCGAAGTACCCATCCCTGACCCAACAGTACGCGCGGGTGTTACAAATTTCCTTAACAACCAACCTGATTTCAATATTCGCACGACTTCTGTTTACACTGCACTGCAAAACCCCGAAGCATTTACGGGTATTGCTGAGGAAAACCGCGCGGGTGTTATCGATCAGTTAAAAACTCTTCAACGGGTGCAGGCACTTACCCCTATACCAGAAGCTGTACCAGTATTAATTAATGCTAATTTGACATCAGCGTTTCAAGTTGCCGAAATGCCAGAATCTACATTTATGTTGGCACATAGCGAAACATTGGGTGAAGAAACTGCGCTACAGGTTTATACCAACGCTATCAATAACCGCATCCGTAACGAGCAGGCATTAATAACGATGCGAGAAGCTGTGCGAGGAACAGGTTTGGCTATCATTGACGGTCAGCAATCAATGGAAGCGCGCGTGGCGATGATGCAGACGGTTGCGAATCAGCAACCAGTTCCGTTAAACCTGGAAGAATTATTTGGTAGCATGGACTACTGCGAATGTGAGGAATGTACCTCTGTATATAGTCCGGCTTCGTACTTTGTCGAGTTGCTTCAATATTTAAGAAATAATAACCTCGACCCGAAAAAAACGAAAACCAACCCAAAAGATATTAAAGATACACCACTAGAAAAACTGTTTCAGCGCCGTCCCGATTTAGCTTGCCTAGAATTAAACTGTGAAAATACTTTTACAGTCCTACCCTACATCGACCTAGTAAACGAAGTAATGGAAAGCTTTGTAGTACATAAGGACGAGTATGATAATAGTAATAAAGACCCAAATCAAAGGCAAGTCCGACTGGAAGTATTTAACGTTGAAGGTGAAACCACTAATGAGCTATTAGCACAACCCCAGCATACTAATTACCAAGCCTACTGCATCCTCAAAAATGCAGTTTACCCCTTCACGTTACCATACCACCAACCGATTGATGCCGCTCGAATATTTCTCAAATACTTGGGTACAAGCCGTTATGAACTACTAGATACGTTTCGTAAGAAAAGTGAAACTTGTACTAATGTAGAGCAGCAAGAAACACTAAAAAAATTACATGAAAATACCCTAAATCGCGCCGTTGATGCTGAATTTTTAGGAATGACCCAGGAGGAATACATTATCCTCACCCAAGAAGCATTTTGGGAAAAAGATTATTTCGACATCACGTTGAAAAAGACTCTTACTTTAGAAGAATATCAAGATAAAATTGGTGTCAAACCCGTTCATAAATACTATAATTACGACAGCAAAAGCGAGATGCAGGATGAGGATGAATCCAAACAACTAGGACTAAAGTTTGTTAAAAAGCAATTTTTACCACGCACAGGAGTTCAGTATACTGATTTAGTTGAATTATTAAAAACCCAATTCATTAATCCCGGTTATCTCCAAGGAAAAGCTTTAACTATATTAGAAAGCATTCGCTTTAGCTATCGCTTTTTGCAACTTTTAGTGGATACAAGCAGCACCAATCCTAAAGTTAAATATGCCAAATTAATTCAATTTTTAGAAACAGCGCAGCCATTTGTGCCTCTGTTGGATGCGATGCTACACCCAGACCCCTGTCAGCAACATAAACTCAATTGGTGTTTAGAAGCCAAAGATTTTCACAGATGGGTGTACTGTTACTTTGAACAAATCGGTAAACTGATTGTTTTAGAATCTGGTGAGGGACCGCAATTACCAATTGAAGGTAAGTTGTTTAAGGAAATCTTTACTAGCTCGCATTCAGAAGATGAATCACTAGTTGGTACACTGCATAAAAACGGAACAATTGTAGGTAAAGATGATAAAACTATCATTGGCTTGGTTTCTGCTACCTTTGGTATATTAGACAAAGACGGGAAGGTTGTAGATTTAATTGGAAATAAGATTGGTTTTGTTACTGAAGTTACTGGAGACAATGTACCTCTCCTTGTCGCTGGGGCAGTAATAACACCTGATGGTAAGCCTTTTGCCGATGAATATGGATATAGCTTTTGGTTGGTTCAAGACGGAAGCGATAATAATATTTCTGTCTCAATTAACGAACGAGGAATGCTTGAAGCTTCTCCATCATTTGGCGCACGAGGACTACTTCAAGTTGCTTCTACATTGGTGCTGTGGCAACCAACTCCGGATACCTGTAATTTGGACAAAGTTCGATTAACTCACCTCGATGGAACTGAACTAACAACGGATGAATACGATCGCATTCATCGTTTTATTCGACTCTCGCGGAAAATGGGCTGGACAATTGATGAAACCGACAAAGCATTAGTTGGACTTTCTACCAAAACGAATGGAGGAACACTGCAAAATCCCGATAATTGTGACTATGTTGGTTTTGATGCTTTCGTCGATGACTGTAGCAGCATAACCCACAACGGGGATAATGACGGTTGTGATGACACCACAGATAATTGGAATTGTCCTAAAATTTCTCAAGTAACTTACGATATTACACCTGAGTTATTGCATCAATTGGTAGCTGTTCGTAAATTGCTCGACCAAACAGGATTACCGTTACTTAAACTGCTGACTTTCTGGGCGAATATCAGTACTGTTGGCGAAAAATCTCTATATTCACGCTTATTTTTGACCCATAACTTGCTAGGCATCGACAAGGTATTTAAGGCAGATGCAGATGGCAATTATCTAACGCAATCAGCCAAAATCACAGACCATTTACCTGTGTTGATGGCTGCACTAAACCTGAAAGCCGATGATATAACAGCACTGATGGCTTTTGCTAAACTGCCCGATACCTTAACTATACCGAACTTATCGGTACTTTATCGGCATAGTTTGCTGGCTAAAACCCTACATATTAAAGTAGCAGACTTACCAGATGTAATTGCCTTATTTGGCAACCCATTCCAAGGCGCCTGGAACACACTGTCCCTGCTTGAAACTTGGGGCAAAATGGAGGATGCAGGCTTTAATTTCCGCCAACTTAATTACATAATTCAAAATCATGACGATAAATTGCGTTCACTGGCGCCATCCAAGAGAAGTATTCTGCAAATTACCAAGACACTCTATGATGGTTTAAACAAAATAGATACTGACCATCCAAATGTAGATGAGAAGAAAAAAGAAGAAGCTACGACTGAATTAGTCCGTACTAAAGCTGGGTTATTTTTTGAACCTTCGGTAGTTGAGCAAATTATTGGTTTATTGGAAGGAACAACGGTTTACGCTACTAATGCTCCTTCGGGTCTTACAATTAATATTCCAGAGTCACAGAAAACACTTGCAAGGAAACTCAAATATAGTTATCAGAAAGATGCAACCCCACCCAGCGCGGGACTTCAGGTAACGGGTATTCTGACTGAAGAAGAAAAAATCCAAGCTAAAGCTCTCTCTAGTGACCCAAAATGGGCAGAGGCTATTGACCGCGTTAGTAAACAGCCCCAAAATATCTTTAATAATGCATTATTAGGAATTTTTCCTAATCAAGATACCAACAAGCCAAGTAGTGTACCTGCTACGTGTCCTCCCCAACAAAACGAGAACCAGATTAAAAATACACTGTTAGCTGGTGACGTTCTTCCACCTGACGGAAATACACCTCTCGAAAAACGTTTATATTTTCTTCAGCATTTTCTACCAGTTTTACGGCAGCGTTTAGCACATCGGTTGATTGTTGATACTCTTGCAGGGGCAATGAGTTTACCGACTGATGTTACAGACGTATTGTTGTCAGATTTACTCAAGATAGGAGCATCTAAGCAATCTGCCATTAGAATATTAGAGGACATCAAAGCACAAGCAAAAGATAACACCAGTAATTGGAAAGGTTACTTAATTCCACCAACAAATGAAGCTTATGCATTTGTAGCTATCAGTGAAACTCAACCACTACCGCTTAAACTCGATGGTGAACTAATTGCTTTCAAGTACCAGCAAGAAGACCCTTCTAACGTTTGGTCAACTGATTTTACACAGAACAAATTAAAGAGTGGTAAATTATACGAGTTTGAAGTCAGTGGTCAAGCAGCAAATCTACTCCAGTGGAAAACCCCAACTTTAGCTAAAGCGACTATTCCAACTTCCGCACTACTACCTGATTTTTCGCAAGGATTAGAGGTAGAGGAAGTGTTTGCGAAACTTGTTAAAGGCGCCATATTAATCAACGGTTTTAACTTGAGTGTTGATGAACTAACTTACTGGCAAACCCACGGCTCGGATTTTGACCAGTTTAACATAGGCGCCATTACGTTGAAACATTGGTTGCGGCTACAAGCATATACAACCCTTCGTAACAGCCTGCCTAAAACCGAAACCAACTTGCTAGATTTATTTGAGTGGGCAACTAAAGCTACTGATGCAACAAAACTAAGCGAGAAAATTGCTGATGTAACCACATGGAAGCAAGATAATATTGAAAAACTTCTCAAGCCAGAACACTTTGACCTTAATCATCCACAAGAGTTTCGCAACGAGGTAAACTTAGTTAAGCTACAACATACATTAGTAGTAGCCGAAAAAATCGCTGTTGATATTGACCGACTGTTCGAGTGGGCAAAACCAACATCAAAATTCTGGGTATGTCACCAAATTGCTGAAGACATTCGTAAAGCTATCCGCGCGCGTTACGACCAAGAAGACTGGGAAAAAGTCGTCAAACCCCTAAATGACGAACTGCGCGAACATCAAAAACTAGCCTTGATAGCCTACTTGTTAGTTCAACCGAGTTTGCGAGAGTGGGGCGTTGTAGATGCTGATAGCTTATTTGAATTTTTCCTAATTGACGTGCAGATGGACGCTTGCATGGAAACATCGCGCATCAAGCAAGCAATTTCCAGTGTACAGTTGTTCATCCAAAGATGTTTCCTGGGGCTGGAAGACAAAGTAGATAAAGCAGATGCAAGCAATCAAATTGGTGTACCCAATGAGGTTCTTGATCGCGATCGCTGGGAGTGGATGCAACGATATCGCGTTTGGGAAGCCAACCGCAAGGTGTTCCTTTATCCCGAAAACTGGATTGAACCTCAACTTCGCGATGATAAAAGTCCTTTCTATAAAGAACTGGAATCAGAATTATTGCAAAAGGACATTAATACCCAAACCGTCCAAGATGCACTGAAAAACTACTTATTTAAAGTAGACGAAATAGCAAATTTAAAAGTTGTGGGGCTATTTTTGGAGCAGGAAAACGATAAAGGCGGAAACCTAGTATATATTAAACTGCACATCTTCGCACGAACTCGAAATGCACCATACTTTTTCTATTATCGCTATTTTGATGTAGATAAAGCAAATTGGTATCCGTGGGAAAAAGTGCAAGTGGATATCCCCAGTTACGACCTGGAGAATAATGACGGAACTATACAGGAAAATGGAACATATTTAATTCCGGTGGTTTGGAATCGACGTTTGTTGATTTTCTTCCCGCAATTTCTGAAGAAAACATCACCGACTCCACAAAACAGCGATAAAACATTTAAAGACATAGGCGAAAACACAAAGCTATCAGAAAATAAGCCTCTTGAATATTGGGAAATCAAGATGGCTTGGAGCGAATATCAAAATGGGAAATGGACGCAAAAACAAGTTTCGGCTCAGGCAATTTATGATATTCCAAGTGATTCAAATCTTTTACCAAATGTCAGTTCTTATGAATTTATTCCCCGCTTAGACACAACTTCGTCAAGCCCTCGTGTTGTTATTGACATTCATCGCGATGATACTCTGTCGAATGCATTTCAGTTTACAGGCAGTCAAATTAGTAAAACAAGTCCGCTTGCAAACTTTGCTATTACGACAGATTTTCATTACGATAGCACACCAAAAATTTACTCCATTCAAGCAGAAAATGCCAACAACCCAGCACTTTTTAGCAAAGAACCTTATTTCAACGACCAAACGACGAGCGGATTGATTAAAATCGCTCAAACCTCTAACGAACTGAATTTTTACCATCCTTTTGCCCACGAACTTTTAGGCAAACTGATGACTGGCAACCTTGATGCTCTGTTTAACTACTACCTCGACAAGATGCTTGACTTGTCTGACTCAACAAAGTTGAAAGACGATGCGAAGGAAGCTTACGGAGAGGATGAAACTTTCAATGGAAAGCCACTTTATAACGAACTGAAAAGAGCTTACTCACTTTACAATTGGGAAGCAACATTCCATGCGCCAATGCAATTGGTAGACCGTTTGCTCAAATCGCAGCAATTTGAACAGGCACTAAAAATGTGCCACTATGTTTTTAACCCATTTGCAAAAGGTGTTGGTAAAGAGCGCTTTTGGCAATTTCCACCATTTAAGGTAGTTGATGCCGAGAATGTGTTAGAAAAATTATTCACCAGGTTACAACCTAACACTGCTGATAAACCAGACGGGCAAATTAATGAATGGCGAGATAAACCATTCCAGCCCCATGTAATTGCCCGCTCGCGTCCTGTTGCCTACATGAAGTGGGTGGTGATGAAATACATCGAAATCCTAATTGCTTGGGGTGACTATTTATTTCGCCAAGATACCATCGAAACTATCAACCAAGCAACACAATTATATGTACTAGCAGCTCATATTTACGGACCGCGAGGGCAGAAAATTCCTAAACGCGGCAAAGTTCAACCCCAAACTTATTTGTCACTATTGGCTAAATGGGATGCTTTCAGTAATGCGATGGTTGAGTTAGAACTAGCATTTCCTTTTAGCAATCAAACCCCATTCCCTATTGGTGTTAGTAATGGTGTGGTGGGATTAGCTAATATTTTTGGCTTTGCTACAACTCTTTATTTTTGCATTCCTGATAATCCTCAATTGAGAGGTTTACAGGATACAATCGATGACCGCTTGTTCAAAATCCGCCACTGTCAAAATATTGAAGGCGTTTTCCGCAAGTTACCTTTATTTGAACCGCCTATCGATCCAGGATTGTTAGTCCAAGCTGCTGCTCAGGGACTTAGTTTGGCAAGCGTGTTAAATGATTTAAACAGCCCGATGCCTAACTATCGCTTCTATTACTTGTTGCAAAAAGCCTTAGAACTGTGTGCCGAACTCAAATCAATGGGTAATGCCTTTCTATCAGCGAAAGAGAAAAAAGATGCGGAAGCGTTATCCAAACTGCGTGCTAAACACGAAACCACGATGCATAACTTGCTCATGGAAGTCAAAAAGCAGCAGTTAGAAGAGGCAGGAAAATCCTTAGAAGCTTTGCAGCAGAATCGAAAAGCCCCTGTTTACCGCTTGCAGCATTACTTGCAGCTCATTGGCGAGGATGTTGATAAAGTACCAAAAGATGATGCCGATTTTGGCGAACTTCCGAACCAGATTGAAAAAACAATAGATGAAAGTGGGCTAAAACTGATTTCGTATGAAAAAGAGGAGATGGATAAATCGACGCAGGTTGCTGGTAAACAAGTAGATGTTGGGCGGATTGAAAGTATCGCTAGTATTCTACACGCAATACCAACAATAGGTGCTTTTGCTACACCTATTGGAGTTGGAGCAAATTTCACTATTGGTGGTTCCAATTTTGGGAGTGCGATGCAAGGCATTGCACGTTGGATGCAAACTGATGCTAATAAACTTTCATTTGAGGGTACTAATGCAGGACGTAAAGGAGGCTTCCTCCGTCAATTGCAAGACCGGGTACAACAAGCCAACATCGCTGGATACGAAATCAAAAACATCGACAAACAGATATTAACTCAACAAATTCGGATTAATATTGCTAACCAAGAAATTACCAACCAGCAAAAAAATATTGATCATGCCGTTGAAGTAGAGGAGTTCTTACGTAATAAATATACCAACGAAGAATTATACTCTTGGATGGAAGGGCAAATTCAAACGTTGTATTATCAAGCTTATACCCTAGCTTACGAACTGGCGAAAAAGGCTGAAAAAGTCTTCCGTTTCGAGCGGGGGCTGACGACATCTAACTTCATTCAGTTTGGCTATTGGGATACTGCCCACGATGGTTTATTAGCAGGCGAAAGATTATACATCGGTCTCAAACAACTTGAAGGCGCCTATCAAGAAAAACGTGGTTATGACTACGAGGTGACAAAACATATTTCGCTGCGACAAATTAATCCACTGGCACTTATTGAGCTAAAAGAGACTGGAAAGTGCGAATTTGCATTGCCAGAAGTACTATTTGATATGGATTATCCTGGTCACTACATGCGTCGCATCAAATCTGTAGCTCTGACAGTTCCCTGTGTGGTTGGACCTTACACCAGCTTAAATTGTACGCTCCGCCTATTAGAACATAAGTTCCGGGTAAATGCGCTTGCTAAAAACAAAACAGATTATCCAGAAAAAACCGATGAAACTGATGAGCGTTTTAGTACGGTTAATGTACCCATAACTTCAATTGCTGCTAGCACAGGTCAAAATGATAGTGGTGTATTTGAACTTAATTTCAAAGATGAACGGTACATTCCGTTTGAAGGCGCCGGTGCTATCAGTAAATGGCGCCTTGAATTACCCGAAAAATTCCGCCAATTCAACTATGACACGATTTCGGATGTAGTTTTACATATACGTTATACAGCATTAGAAGGTGGGGACAAACTCAAAGAACCTGCTGTTGAGTCAGTAATGGCGTATATTAAGAGTGTGGAAGAACTGAGCCGCGAGGAAGGTTTATTTGCTGCTTTCGACCTAAAACATGATTTTCCAAGCGAATGGTATAAAGCTATGCAGGCGCCTTCTGGCAGTACTGAGCGAATCATAACACTGAACAACTTGCACGAGCGGTTGCCAATTTTTACCAAAGGAAGAGATGCAAAGAATATTCAAGCCACCGATGTGTATTTGTTTAAACCCCAAACTCTTAAGTCAGTGGCAATTAAGCTAATGCAGTCTGATAATGAGATGGATTTTAGTTCGCCACAAAATGTAGGAACTATGATTTCGTCTGCAATACATGCCGCAGACAACGCTATTCCAATGGATAATTGGCAAGTG
>ERZ1066120.100-NODE-100-length-87375-cov-23.258818_pt1 | contig 87375 bp, 66 predicted proteins | sample MGYA00382767_ERZ1066120 | MGnify/ENA primary metagenome ERZ1066120 (study PRJEB33369, sample SAMEA5778350) | biofilm metagenome | biome: Industrial cooling water; feature: Water cooling tower basin; material: Biofilm | place: United Arab Emirates | collected... | reverse complement strand
GGGAGCTGAGGGAGCTGAGGGAGCTAGTGAAGAAATTAGTTTTACTTCCTTGTCTTCCTTGTCTCCCTTGTCTCCCTTGTCTTCCTTGTCTCCCTTGTCTTCCTTGTCTCCCTTGTCTTCCTTGTCTCCCTTGTCTCCCTTGTCTCCCTTGTCTCCCTTGTCTCCCTTGTCCTCCTTGTCTTCCTTGTCTCCCTTGTCTTCCTTGTCTTCCTTGTCTTCCTTGTCTCCCATCTCCCTCATCGGCTTCATTTTATGAATGAGGTTCAGATTGCTGCTCTAGATTTTGCACCGATTCGATCAGATCGCGTACTGCATCAACCCCTTCAGAAGGCTCAAATCCCAGAGGGAATTTACCCCGCAATAGCATTCGTAACCCTAAAGGCCCTAGACTAATTAATCCTTTGAGATCGCGGAACGAATTACCAACCACCTGCAAGCCAAACTTACGTTCGTCAATCCAACCTCCATCTTTGACCAGATCGATTAATACCTTGCGGTGACGAATTGATCGACTCGCTTGGGCATCCTGACGATGGAGAATTTCGCTTTTAATTTTGCCGATTTGATCCATTGGGGCGACCTCCATTGGACAAACCGTATTGCAATAATAACAGCGCGTGCAGCCCCAAGCTCCCGCAGTTCCTTGGTTATATTTTTCTAACCTTGTTTCCGTTTGGGCATCGCGAGAGTCTGCAACCATCCGATATGCCTTAGCCAGTGCGTGGGGGCCAACAAAATCTGGATTCACCTCGCGAGCATTGCACTCAGAATAACAAGCACCGCATAAAATACAATTACCCGTTTGATCCAGCTTGGCCCGTTCTTCGGGAGTTTGGAGAAACTCTCGCTCTGGAACTTGTCTAGCGCCTGTAGATACATAAGGATCGACCGCCTCCAAGTTATCCCAAAAGCTACCCATATCGACTACCAGATCTTTAATTACTGGCATGTTGCCCATCGGTGCAATAGTAATTTCCGGCAGCGTTTCACCTGAATTTGAATTTGACGCGGCTAGCAACTGTTGCAATCTTTGCATTTCGCTGCCAATATTTTCTTTACATGCCAGAGCCGAGCGACCGTTAATTCGCATAGCGCAACTACCGCAGATGGTATTGCGGCAATTTTTGCGAAATGCTAAACTTCCATCTTGCTCCCACTTAATCCGATTGAGGCAATCCAGGATTGTATTGCCTGGATCGACATCGAGGGTATAAGTTTGCATCCAAGGCTTGCTGTTTTGGCTCTGCCGTAAAATCTTAAAAAAAACTTGCATTTTCTTGAACCTTTGTCTCGAAATCTAAACCTGCCCTGCTCTTAAGTGTCGCTCAAAGCCAGCGGGTCGTTTCCACATGGGTAGCGGCATCTAGTATAGACACAACTGTCACTACTTCCAGTTTAAAGCCGAACATCGCTACAAGGGCTAAGGACAGTGCCGTTTTACCCGGTTGACGCTCCCTGCTGGCAGGAACTCTAAGCTATCTGTACTTAATTTGCTGAGTTTTAAGTAGGGATATAGGCTTATTAGGCTGGTGGAGATATCTTAACTTTTGAGGCCATCTTTAAAGGTGGGGAAGATCGGCAAGAGGGCGACGATGGGAAAAAATTCTCGTTTATCTCCCGAACATACCTCATCTGTTGCACCGAAAAGTCAGATTTTTCATCACCTTTACCCCCCATCATCTTACCTTCCTTGGGTAATCACCCCTTATTCGCCTGCACCGAGATGAAAAAGATCAACCGATCAAATGCCAGCAAATATCCTGTAAGATAGATTTCTCCATCAGTAAAGTCCGCATCATCTGGCAACCCTATGGTCAGTACCGATCAAAAAATGGCTGTAGCTATACATCGGTGCGATCGCTTCTACAACCCCAGGTAGACATTTCTTTAAAAATTCTGTAGCACAGCGCTCTTTTTTGTGGTAAGTACCCCCTGCAACCTTGTATTTTGATTGCTCCAGCCGCCTGAGATGCCCGCTACGGAAATTGCCCTGGCTAATGCAGTTTTTTAGGTTTGGTAAAAATTCTAAAAAACACTTGTCAAAAATAGCAGATTTAAGGATATATTCTTTATAAGGCCCTTTGGGCATGTACAACTTTATTAAGTTACCTAAAACTGGATATTTCCAAAAACGATGACTGAATCAACACCGACTGCATTAACAGGAAAGGCACTGCTTCAAAAAGTAAAAGAACTCTCCCACTTACCTCGCCGCGAAACAGCAAAGCGCTGCGGCTACTACACCGTCACCAAAAACAGCCAGACACGAGTCAATCTCACGGATTTTTATGATGCCGTTCTGGCAGCCAGAGGCATTCCTCTGAGTCCAGAAGGGCCAAAAGATGGTCGCGGTCGCGAACCGACGTACCGCGTCAGCGTTCATAAAAATGGTCAGATTGTTATCGGTTCAACCTACACCGAGGCAATGGGATTAAAGCCTGGTGATGAATTTGAAATCAAGCTGGGCTACAAACACATCCACCTGATTCAGGTTGACAGCGATAAAAGCTCTACCAACGGTAAAGTAGTAGACGACGAAGACGAAGACGAAGACTCTGACGAAGAATAAAATTCGCCAGCATGGGCTACAAAAAACAGCGTGGGAATAGGAGTAATTCTGCCACGGCAAGCTGGTTTGAGCTACCAAAAATCCCCCTGAGCGATCTGGGGGAGCGTCAACGATATTGACTGACAGCAAGCTAGAGAGGATTGTTAGATGCCTTTTTCGCCGACGCTTGATGTCAATAAAATCAAAGCTGTTGCTGCTGTTGCGATGAACTTCTTTGACCAGACAGCTAGTTCGCTTTTGTTGTTTTTTACCCAGGCGCACCCAATTTTACGGGTAATAGCTTTTTTTATAGCCTGGGTAGGGTGCTGGTTACCAATCGCGATCCCAATTGCGATCGCTATTAATTGGCACCCGCCAAAGCCATTGGCAGCAGGGCAAAAGCTGCCTTTATTGGCTTCCCTCTACCCGATAGCGCCTCTATTATTGTGGGGAATTGCTTGGGTAGAGGGTGAATCTTTTTCGGCTTACGGCTTGCCCTGGAATCCTGGTGTTTTAGTTTCTTTAGGGTTGGGGTTTGGCTTAGCCGTACTAAGTTTGGTCGTTATCTTTGGCCTAGAATGGGCTTTGGGCTGGATTAGTTGGCAGCAGTCAAACTGGCAGCAACTGCCAGCGGTTTGGTTGCCCACTTTTGTGCTGGGATTGTGGATTGGTGGCACCGAGGAATTGATTTTTCGGGGCTTTATTTTGAATACGCTGATGGACGGGGGGTTTAAAGAAGCCTCTGCTGTTTCGGCAGAGATGCTGGTTAAACCTACAGCTGCACTTTGGGTGGCAGCAGCAATTTCGAGTCTGATTTTTGCGGTGCTACATCTGGTTTGGGAGGTGCGAGAAACCTTGCCTCAACTACCAGGATTGTGGCTAATGGGAATGGTACTCGTATTGGCGAGGTTATGCGATCGCGGTAATTTAGGTTTGGCTTGCGGACTCCACGCCGGTTGGATCTGCGGACTCGCTAGTATTGATACGGCTGGGTCGATCAAATACACTGGTAAGGCATCTGTTTGGCTCACAGGTTTGGGAGCAAAACCTTTAGCCGGTGTAGCAGGTATTTTGTGTTTGTTTGGCACCGCAGCGGCTGTGTGGATTTTAAATTGAATCTACTCGCTACGGTGAGGGAAAATTTTATTTAACCGCGAAGACGCCAAGAACGCGAAGGAAGAAGCGCGAAGAAGTCGTAATATTTTACTATGAAAAAAGTAAAATCTAAAAGCGCTTGGCAGTTAAAATTGTGACTGGATTTAGGGGGGAAAAGCGCGTTAGCTGTCCGACAGAAACGGATCTCGATAGTTGGACTTGCAATAGGTGATAGTTCCAGTTGCGATCGCTTGCCCATTTTACGGCTTCGCTTACATGTTCGACGGTGGCTAAGGCTAGTACAATCGATCCATCAGCAGTTAAGTTGCCGCCACAAAAACTGAGAATTTTACTTAAATTACCGCCACTACCACCGATAAAAATGCGGTCGGGGGCGGGTAAGCGGTATAAAATTTCTGGGGCGGTTCCGTGGATGGAAATAATATTTCTGACTTGAAAGCGCTGACAGTTTTTTTCGATCAGGGCGCTACCGGCAGCGGTTTTTTCAACGGCATAAACTCGCGAAGTGGGAAATAAACGGGCAATTTCAATCGAAACCGATCCCGTACCGGCACCAATATCCCAGATCGTTTGTCCGGCTGTGAGGGATAATTCTCCTAAAACTAAGGTGCGGACTTCTCTTTTGGTGATCAATCCTGGGCGATCGCTAAAACTCAAAAAACTGCCATCGGGTAACCCCAGCATCGGCAAAGTTTCTAAATTGGGCAGGGGTAATGTTTCGCCGTCTCGATCTGTGATGTCGGCACGACGCAGCAAGACTACTACATTTAGCGGAGAGAAAGTTTGATTTAATACATCTGATATCGGTAAACACCTCACTCGCTCGCCGTTACCGCCCAAGTTTTCGCACACCCAGAAATCGTAGTAAATTGATAGATCTAAAACTTCCAGCAGGTGCGCGATCGCACCGGGACTGCGAGTATCGTCGGTTAATACGGCAATCTTGCCCGCACCTTGCTTTAGCGCTTGGGTTAATTCGTCTAAAGAACGTCCGTGGGCGCTAATAAATCGGGCATCTTGCCAAGGTAATTTAATCCGGTTAAAAGCCAACTGCACCGAACTGATGTGAGGATGAAACACCAGTTCTTCTGGGGGTAATTGCAACAGCAGCAGACGCCCCAAACCAAAAAACAGCGGATCGCCAGAGACTAATACTACAATGCTGCCGGTGAAGCCAGTTTCCAGACGGCGACGAATTTCCCGAATCGCGGGGGTAAAATCGTTGAGAACGATGCGTCTGGCGGGGTGATGGGGGAAATAGTCGAGGTGGCGATCGCTTCCCAACAATAGCGTCGCCTGCATTACCAGCTGCCGCACCGAATCAGTCAGTCCAGCAGCACCATCCAAGCCAATTCCAACTACATGTACCGTCATAATTTGCTCATGGCTAATAGCTAATGGCTAATGGCTAATAGTAAAAAGCTTTTATTACACAGCTTCGCAATTAGCAATTAGCAATTAACCATTAGCCATTAGCGTTTTCCCAAGCCAGAACTATTAAAGCATTAACAATGGCAGATGCAACCGGAGAACCGCCTTTGCGTCCTTCAACCCGAATTTGGGGTACTGAAGTTTGAGCGAGGACTGCTTTAGATTCAACCACGGAAACAAAGCCAACGGGTGCGCCAATTACTAACGCGGGCGATACGGATGCGTTTTGCAACTCAGTACACAGCGCTAGCAAAGCTGTAGGCGCATTGCCGAAGACAAAAATTGCTTGAGGGAATTGCTGCCAGCATTTGAGCAATCCGGTTTCGGTGCGAGTTTTGCCGGGGAGTGCAACGTCTGCTGCCTCAACTGCACAGATCAGGGGGTTGTTAAAGGTTTTGGCGACCATTCCGGCAACCCCTTTTTTAACCATGCCCACATCTGTAACAATTGGTATGCCTTGACACAGGGCAGCTATTGCAGCGGCGATCGCTCCTGGACTGAACCGCATCAGGTGCTTAAACTCAAAGTCAGCCGTACTGTGAATTACTCGCCGGATAATCGCGTATTCAGCTGGATTAAAGTTATGTTCGCCGATTTCTTGGTCGATGATGGCAAAACTTTGTTCCAGAATTGGATGATTGAGAGAACTCATGGAAACTTTGAATTTTAGATAGATGAATTTTAGATCGTGCAAACTGACGCAAAACAACCCAGTTTTTAGGAAAAATCTTTTCTTTGGTAACCAGAGATTAACTAAAAAACCGGGTTTCTGGCCTCCAATTCCCTGAATAAAAAACCCGGTTTCTAGGAAAAATCTTTTGTTTGGTAACCAGAGAGCAACTAAGAAACCGGGTTTTTGGCCTCCAATTCCCTCAATCTAAAATCTCAAATCTAAAATCTAAAATTCTAATACAGGCCAGTCGGGTTCGCGATCGTAGCGAGTCATATCGTCAAACTTGCGAAGTTCGGCGCGATGGATCGAGATTTCTTGGGGATTATCGAGCCATTGTAGGTTCAAATCGGAAAAAAGATTGCTCAGGCGATCGCTATCGAGATTTGATGGGATATCGCCAAAATAACCCAGCGTAACGTGAGCGGTGAAACCGTACTGCTGTTCGATCCCCAAAGCGATTAAATCCGGAGTTTGATAGATTGCCCGACGTAATTTGACAATGCGATCGTAAGATTGCTCATCAGCTGGTATCAAACAAACCCCCAAGGCTCTGGGCATGACGATCAGCCCTAACAGCTGCCAGCGAATCGGATTCCCACCGCTGACCAAAGGCTGGGACTGTTGGAAAATCTGATCGATAGTATGGCGCAGATGCGGTTCAAAATCAGGTTTTTCGCTGATAGCGTGACGGTAAGCATCATCCCAAATCAAATCTGCTAAGGTGAGATGAAAGCTAGATGGAGGCAGGGGAACCATTAAACCTGGGTCAATCTGCTGTGCGATTTGCTCTTGACAAGCCTTCAAATTTGTATAAAATTCCTCATTTTTTGACTCATGTTCCCAAGGCGGGGTAATCAATGTATACCCAGGGAAAGGTACAGCTTGCCTGCCACCCTCTGGACGCGGTTCAAACTTTGAAGATTCCTGAACGTGTTGTACCTGGAACCTATAAGTTTCCGGCTGCGTCATCCGTGCGACTCGGTTTAAGTAAGTTTGAAAGTTATCGTCCACCCTTGATTGCCTCGCGTGCTAATTTGATTTTAAAGTTGGGCGCTATGGAAATGCTGTTTATTTTTAGAAGCTGTTTTTCTGCCAAACTGGGAAGCCGATGCAAAAAAATGCCCAAATCTTATACGAATCACAGTTTAGCAAAGAAGAACGAAGTTTTGAATCGTTAGGGACTATGGCAATTTACTTTTACTGGGGGGAAGATGATTTTGCGTTGCAAAAAGCGGTTGACAAATTGCGCGAATCGGTTATCGATCCCCAATGGGCTAGTTTTAACTATGACAAAATTGCGGCGGATAAACCAGAGGGGGTAATCCAGGGTTTAAATCAAGCTATGACGCCCCCATTTGGCGCTCTAAGGCGGTTGGTTTGGTTGTGCGATACGACTATATGCCAGCAGTGTTCTGAAGCGCTGTTGGAGGAATTAGACCGCACTTTCTCTGCCCTACCGGATACTTCGGTTGTTTTGCTGACGGCGCGGAATAAACCGGATGGTCGGTTGAAATCTACCAAACTGCTGCAAAGACATGGCGAAATTAAAGAGTTTTCCTTAATTCCGCCTTGGAAAGAAGAGCTACTTGCCCAGCAGGTAAAGCAAGCGGCGTTAGATCTGGGAGTGAAGCTGACGCCAGAAGCGATCGCTTTGTTAGTGGACGCCGTGGGGAACGATACGCGACTGCAAGATAGCGAATTGAGAAAGTTGCAGCTTTACGCCGATAGCAGCCAAAAGCCTTTAAGTGCCGAGGTTGTTGCCGCCTTGGTCACGGCGAATACCCAAAATAGTTTTAAACTAGCAGAGGCGATTCGCGAAGGGGATACAGGGCGGGCATTAGGCTTAGTCGAGGATTTAATCGCGCGCAACGAACCACCCTTGGTGATTGCCGCCACGATTATCGGGCGATTTCGCACTTGGTTGTGGGTAAAGCTGATGACCTCCGAGGGGATTCGGGATGAGATGGCGATCGCCAAAGCTGCCGAAGTGCCGAACCCTAAGCGCGTCTACATCCTGTTAAAGGAAGTTCAGTCGATCGGCTTGCCGCAACTCCAAAAAACCTTACCCATCCTGCTAGACTTAGAAGTCAGCCTCAAGCAGGGATCGGACGCAAAAACCACCCTGATTGCCAAAGTTATCGAACTTTGCCAAATTTTGAGGACTGTCCGTCGTCCGTAGTCAGTGGTATAGGGGAAAGGGGAAAAAGGGGAAAGGGGAAAGGTAAAGCATGAGATATGCTGTCAAAGTCAATTCCCACAGACGCACTTTTACCAAATATCTATTCCTCCCTACCAGTGTTTCCCTTTTCCCTTTCCCCCTTTTCCCCCCTTTCCCCCTTTCCCCTTTCCTCCCTTTCCCCCTTTCCCCCTACACTACTGATAACTGAGGAACTTTACTCCCTTAAAATAGTTCAAAAAATACAGCCAGTTGATATGGTTGTTATCCCTCTCGAACCATTATGTCCATTCATTGCCGTCCTATTGCTCGACCTAAGTTAAATCGGATACTATCTCAATCTCTGATGGTGGGAGTTCTGTCCACCTGGGGATTACTTTCCGGGGTAACCGTCGAGTTGTCTTTGGGTGCCCCTAGTTTTGCCTTTCGTTCCAGCGCCTTAGCCCAAACTGACGATGAGATCAATCGCTACGTTCAAGCAGCTAGAGAGATTGAGTCCAGTCGTCAAAGCGCCTATAACGAAATTAAGGGAATTATCGGCGGCGAAGTACCTTCATTTGCTTGCAACCAAAGACCTGGAAGCCTCAACGCCCTCCCCGCCGGACGCGCCCGCGATATTGCCGATCGCTACTGCGACAACGCTCAGAACATCGTCAAAAAGTATAATTTCACCAATGAAAGCTTCAATGCGATTACGCGCAGGCGGCAAACAGATCAGGCATTGGAACGACGAATCCAAGATGCCCTTCGCCGTTAACCCTGGAAGCAATCTCAGGCAAAGAGTTCAGTCTTCATCATCAAAATTGCAGATAGCTTTGCGCTTGGCATGAATGTTTTTCATGTGTTTCTTTACCGTGTTGAGAGTGATGAACAGTTCATCTGCAATTTCTTTATAGGAGTAATTAGCGCGATAAAGTAACCACACCTCCGCTTCCCGCGGAGTTAAGCCGTATTTGTGGACATCGGTAGTCACCATCCTTTGGATCGACTGATATCGATCTTCCAACGTCACCAGCAGACAAGGACGCTTAATTTGTTCTAGTTTCAGCCATCGCACGCGAACGCGAAAGGCGACGGAGTCGCTTTTGGTAATTTCCGACTCAATAATCATTTTTTGAGTCGGAAATAAGTCGCGGCTTTCAATTAAAGACTCGCAAACTTGCCAAATTTCTGCTGGAACCGAGTTAGCTGGTGAATTTCCTGGTTGCAGTTGCTCGCAAATTCTGGCAGCACAATGATTGGTATGAAGGCATTCCCCTTGTTCTGTCAGAATCAAAATGCCGTCAATAAAGCCTTCCAAAACGGCTTGCAAGAGCGAAATCGGTTTCAAATTGTTTAAAGCAGCTTCTTCTAACTGTTGGGCTGGAATACTGGGTTGTTTTGATGCGAATTTAAAGGTTTCGTTACTGTAAGTTGCAAACATGTATTACCTGCTTGATTTATCAACTGTTATGGGTCATCGGTCATAGCTAGTGGGCAATTACGTCCCTATTAAGTACTACAAATTACCCATGAGCTATTACTAATGAATTTTGAGAATGCGCCCTAGAAGTTTTACTGCTAATTCAGTAATAATGTATCTAAATCAATTACAAATCACCCGTATGCGTGAATATACGGTTGTGATGACACTAAGTCATCTGACTGGAAAATTGCCCGATCTGGCTTGAATTCTGGACTTTTGAGCCACGAGAGAGCAACCAATCACGAAACTGTCTACTCTTGATGCGACAAGTCCTACCGATCCCGCTACGCCTCGATGGCGCCGATAGGGCAGCCATCCTGCCCGCTTCCCTTGCCGGATACTGCTCTTCGGGTTGGGGAGAGTGGATGCGATCGCTATAATCGTGGCAACTAATTCTATAAAAATACCTTTATGCTCCAGAATGCTGATGAGCAAATCCTGTCGCTCAAGCACAATGCAGATGCACTCTTAGCTAAAGATGAGAAGTTGCAGGAGTTTTTAACTTGGTATAGCCATCTCGCGGTTGTGCTTAATGTTCCTTACAAAGCACCGAGCATTAGAGCTTTTTATCTAGATCTTGAAATTGCTAATATTCACCCTTTAGTTAATATTATTATGCCCTTAAATCGCCTGAGTTACTGTCTAGATTTTAAGCTGGAAATGGACTGGCAAGATTTTGGTTATGGTCTGGAGCTTGACTGCGCGATCGCTCGTATTCTCAGCGAGGACAATCTATCTGCTGACAATCTTGTTTTAAATATTACCCGCAACCTTCATCACCCTTTTCTCGCGCTTGTTCGTCCATATTTAGTGGCTCGCTTACAACAAATTAAATATCAACCACCTAATCCGGATGACCAAGAGAGTTTTAGAGCTTGGTGGCAAAAGAATGGTCAAGCTTGGATTGAAGAATTAAGAGCGGTGATGAGCGCGGATTGGTACATTAGTCCAGATTGGCAATTTAGCGAACAGCAGAAAGAATTACTCAAACAGTATTACGATGCAAATAAAGCGCTGGTTAAACATCTTAACACCAGTGAATTAAGTCCTAAAGTGCGACAGGAAATTGAGGATACTTTGTTATTACCGATTGCTGAAATTGAAAAACGTAAGCAATAGGCGGTCTGCAAAATTAGATTTATAGCGGATTGCAAGCGCGTGAGGTACAGCCCTTCGGCTTCGTTTGTGTAGCGGCACCCTTAAGGGTGCCGCTACACAAACAAAGGTGTACCTCATACGGCTGCAATCCGCTGTAATTGCTAGAATCTCAACTAGAGGTATCCCAGATACAAAAAACTATTAACTATGACACTCAAAGAATTAGAAAAACAACTCCTCGCTTTAACACCAGCCGAAAAAGCACAGGTAATAGAACTATTAGCCAAAAGTTTAAGTAACACTTGGCAAGGAATCGAAAAAACTCCCGGCGTCTGCGGTGGTGATGCCCGGATTGCCGGAACTCGCATCCCTGTTTGGGTACTGGTGAACGCTCGTCGTTTAGGAATATCCGAAGCCGAACTATTATATGACTACCCAACTATATCAACTGCTGACTTAGCAAATGCTTGGACTTATGCTGAGGCATATCCTGATGAAATTGAAATAGCAATCAAAAACAATGAGGAAGATTAACATATGGCGCGTCTTTATGCAGACGAACAATTCCCAAAGCGGGTAGTATAATTGCTACGAAATGTAGGTCACGATGTTCTAACAGTACAGGAAGCAGGAAAAGCAAATCTTAAAATTCCTGACGAAGAAGTGTTAGCCTTTGCTGTAAGTGAAGCACGCGCAGTTTTGACTTTAAATCGGCAAGATTTCTTCCGACTTCACCGCTTACAACCAGAACATTTTGGTATCATCGCCTGCAAAGACGATCGAGATCGGGAAAGAATGGCGACGCGGATTAACGAAGCTATTTCTGCTGTTGATACTTTGAACTGCAAATTAATCCGAGTCAAGCGTCCGCAGGGATAAATACCTACCCTCTTTTCTCTTCCTTGGCGTTTTTGGCGTCTACCCTACGCGAAGCCGCTGCGCGTCTATGGCGGTTCAAATTCTTAAGATCTCTGACATCCTGCGAAAAAATGTAACGACGTGTAAAGTATAATCAGAAATCGGAAAACGCTTGTCACGAGTAGGGGAAGAGCAATCGAATGCGAGTTGCGATCGCTGGCGGGGGTCTAGCAGGACTCTCCTGTGCAAAATATCTCACCGATGCGGGTCATACTCCCATCGTCCTAGAAAGCCGGGACGTATTGGGCGGTTTAGTAGCTGCATGGAAAGACGAAGACGGCGACTGGTACGAAACTGGACTGCACATATTTTTCGGGGCATACCCCAATATGTTGCAGCTGTTCAAAGAACTCGGCATCGAAGATCGGTTGCAGTGGAAAGAGCATACCATGATCTTCAACCAACCCAATAACCCCGGTACGTACTCCCGGTTTGACTTCCCCGACATCCCAGCACCGTTTAACGGCGTCAGCGCGATTCTGGGTAACAACGATATGCTGACCTGGGAGGAAAAAATTCGCTTCGGACTCGGTTTAGTTCCGGCGATGATTAAGGGTCAGAAATACGTTGAGGAAATGGACAAATACTCTTTTTCGGAGTGGATGCAAAAACAAAACATCCCCCCAAGGGTAGAAAAAGAAGTCTTCATCGCCATGTCCAAGGCGCTCAACTTTATCGGCCCGGAAGAAATTTCTGCGACAATTATCCTCACGGCGCTTAACCGCTTCCTCCAGGAAAAGAACGGCTCGAAAATGGCCTTCCTGGATGGTTCTCCTACCGAACGACTTTGTCTACCATTGGTAGACAAAATTACTGCTGGTGGCGGGGAAGTACGCCTGAATGCGCCCTTGAAAGAAATTGTGCTAAACGAAGACGGCACCGTAAAGCATTTTCTGATTCGGGGACTCAACGGCGCACCGGATGAAATTGTCACCGCCGATGTTTACGTTTCCGCCATGTCGGTGGATGTGGTCAAGGTGATGCTGCCCAAAGCTTGGAAACAAATGGAATATTTCCAAAAGCTGGACGGTTTGGAAGGCGTACCCGTGATTAACCTGCATTTGTGGTTTGACCGCAAGCTGACCGATATCGATCATCTGCTATTTTCTCGTTCTCCCTTGCTCAGCGTCTACGCCGACATGAGCAACACCTGCAAAGAATACTCCAACCCCGACCGTTCGATGCTGGAACTGGTACTGGCACCGGCTAAAGATTGGATTAACAAAACCGACGCCGAAATCGTCGATGCCACGATGGCAGAGTTGAAAAAACTCTTCCCCAACCATTTTTGTGGCGACAATCCTGCTAAATTACTAAAATCCCGCGTCGTGAAAACGCCGCGCTCGGTTTATACAGCGACGCCAGGACGCCAGCAGTACCGTCCTTCCCAAACGACTCCCATCGGGAATTTCTATCTTGCAGGTAGTTACACCATGCAACGTTACTTGGGGAGTATGGAAGGGGCCGTACTTTCTGGTAAGCTGACAGCGCAGGCGATCGCTGAAACTTTTCCCAAAACAGGGGAAAAGCAAGCAAAAATCCTGACCACCTCCCAGCCTGCGACAAATGCTGCAACTGTCTAACTCCCCCCCCCGCATGAGAACGCTGGCCTCTCTGGAGCAATCTTACGAACTGTGCCGTCAGATTACCGCCTACTACGCCAAAACGTTTTATTTAGCCACTTGGCTATTACCAGCCCCTAAGCGTCGGGCGATTTGGGCAATTTATGCTTGGTGTCGTTCGACTGATGAACTGGTAGATGGCCCCCAGTCTGGTGCAACGACTCCCGAAACCCTTGACCGCTGGGAAAAACAGCTAGAATCGGTGTTCGCAGGTCATCCAGTAGATGACAACGACGTTGCTTTGGTAGATACTGTAGAACGGTTCCCGATGGAGATTCAACCGTTTCGGGATATGATCGCGGGACAGCGGATGGATTTGTACCGCAGTCGATACGAAACGTTTGAGGAACTCAATCTCTACTGCTATCGGGTGGCTGGTACGGTGGGTTTGATGTCCACCGCGGTGCTGGGTGTGGATAAATCGAATTACACCGCACCCTGGGATTGCTGGCGCGATACGTATACTCCTACAGAGGAAGCGATCGCATTAGGTATCGCCAAGCAATTAACCAATATCCTGCGCGATGTGGGCGAAGATGCCCGCCGGGGTCGCATTTACCTGCCCTTAGAAGAATTAGCGCTATTTAACTATACCGAGCAAGATCTATTTAAGGGCATAGTTGATGAACGATGGCGCGAGTTAATGCGGTTCCAAATTCACCGAGCGCGTAAATACTTTACTATGGCAGAAAAAGGCATCAGCGCCCTAATTCCCGATGCCCGTTTACCCGTCTGGGCAGCTTTAATGCAATACCAGAAAATATTGGATGCCATTGAGCGCAACGGGTATGATGTGTTTCAAAATAGAGCCTACGTTTCTACCCCGCGCAAGCTGTTAAGTTTACCCATCGCGGCAATGCGCGCTCAAGTTCTGTAATTGATTTCCATCTATCTCAAAAACCCGGTTTCTTTAAGAAACCGGGTTTCTTTGTGAGTATCAGATTCGTACAGTTACAGCGATTCTCGCTGTTATGAGCTACAGCATTACTAATACTGAGCAAGATGGCGAAGTCATTAGTTCTATCTCCCTCAGCTCCAAGAGCTAGCGAGCGTACCTCATAACAGCGCAACCCGCTGTAACTGTTTTGTAGGGGCGGTTTGTAGGGGCGGGTTTTACCAATAATCTTTGATCAAAAGCGAATTGTGCTGATAAACCCGCCCCCCGCGCGAGCAAAAACGAATTGTGCCGCTCAACCCGCCCCCCGCGCGAGCAAAAACGAATTGTGCCGCTCAACCCGCCAGAGCGTGCGATGCCGAAGCGAAGGCGGGGCGGGTTTATTTACCCCTTGGGCAAGCGTTCAAATATCTCTCGTAAAACCCGCCCCTACAGTATCAAAACTCAACATCAAAACTCAACAATTTTAACTACCTGGTTGACCCAATTCTAAAGCTTTTTGCACTAATTCATCGCTAACTTCGCCGCTAGCTACTGGGGTACGGCTAACTTCCTTTGCCATATCCATATAATCAGCCGGATCGCCCGTAGGTTCGGCTTTAAATGCGGTTTCTTTTGCGGCTGGTACTTCAAATTTAGGTGCAGTTGCTGCGGCTGCGGCTTGCGCGCCTTCTTCGGTATGGTCAATGGCGCTGACGCTAAATTCTTTAGAAGCTTCGTAATCAGCCGATACATCAACTTTTGGGACTTTTTCTTGTCCTTCTACCATGTTTTCTGCTGCAAGCTGGGCTTCATGGGTTGTAGCTTGCTCGGGATTGGGTTTGATTTCTTCAGTCATTGGGATTCTCCTAGTATGGGTTTTTGTTATCCTTGCAACAATCCTAAACTTGCGATCGCTTAGTCTCTAACTCTCTTGCGACAGATCCTTCATCCTCCTTTTGAGAGACGCTTATTCTACCTTTAGGTATTGCTTAAACTCTTTCTTTAGTAGGGCGATTTTAGCCAATTAAATTTGATAATTATTAATCTGAAATGCTCAACCTGCTGTGAGAAAAATTTATGATTTCCAGCCAAAATCCGATTCAATCTCAAGCTTTATCAGACAAAACTCAAAAAGTGGTGCAAGCTTTTGAAGGGTTAGGAACAGATGAAAAATTAGCTTTACTGTATTTTATTTACGAAAAGATGGGAGAATCGATAACTCCCGCTGCGCCAGCTGCAACGGAACCAGAACTTGCACCTTTGTTAATGGGAGACTTTTATCAATTATCCCACGAGGCTCAGCTAGAAGTAATGCGAGAAATTGTCAGTTGCCAAGACACTGAATATTCTCGTGCCTATGGTGCTTTAAAAGAAAACAATCAATTGATGGTTTGGTTTGCTTGGGCGCAAGGCATGGGCGACACAGTGGTAGATATGCCGCAAGGTTATAAAGTAACTCAAGCGATTAACGAGGCGCTGTCGCAAATTGAAGGGCTTGATTTTGATGAGCAAATATCTGTTTTGCGTACCGTTGCTAGTAACATGGGATACACAGATATTCAGCCAATTCCATCTCAGGCAGAAACGGGAAAAACTGCCAGTCTTTAATTGTCAAATAAAATTATCCCACCCGGTTTAAGGGTGGGATTTTGCCTTGTTTTTGTTTAGGTAGCTGTGTCAATAATTTGACAGCGAGATTGTCTGCGATCGCGGACAATCTCGTTATATTACAAGCCGGGAATATCCAGACCGCTGGTGAGTTCTTCCATGCGCGATCGCATTGTCGCCGTAGATTTTTCGTAGGCATCTTTCATCGCCGCTGTAACGGTAGCAGAAAGGGCTTCTGCACCACCTGCCAAGGCGTCTGGAGAAATTTCCACCCGCTGGGGTTCTTGATTGCCGTTGAGTACAACCTTAACGAGGCCATCTGGAGAATTTCCTTCGATCTCCATTTGCTCCAATTCTTCTTGAAGCCTTTTTGCCCCTTCTTGAACCTGCTGAGCTTTCTTAAAAGCCTCGGCTAGCTCTTTCATTTTGCCTAAGCCGAAGCCGAATCCCTGCTTTTGTGACATAACCTAACTTTCTGGGTAAACAACCCCATTCTTGCACAGCCACGGAACATCAGACATGGGTCATCGGTAGTAGGTAATGGGTAATTACCTCCCTATTACCGATTGCCCATTGCCGATTACGCTATCTAGATCGTTTGAAAATCGCCCAGAATTTTAACTTCTGGCTCTAACAATAAAGACCATTCCTGTTCCACTTTCTGCTGGACGAAACGAATCAGCTGGAAAATATCGCTAGCCGTTGCCCCGCCGCAGTTAAGAATAAAATTAGCGTGGCGTTGCGCTACCGCAGCATTACCAATGCGATGGCCTTTAAGACCACTTTGCTCGATTAACCATCCCGCCGCGTGAGGTTTGGGATTGCGGAAGACGCTGCCGCAATTGGGTTTATTGTAAGGCTGGGTAGAATGGCGTTGCTTGAGATGGGTAGCAGTGGTGGCAACTAATTGTGCTGCATCCGCACCTGGTTTGAGTTGGAAAGTTGCTTGCGTCACCAAGCGCTTATCTCCTTGCAAATTCGAGGTGCGATAGCTATAGCCCAAGTTTTGAGGAGTGACAATCTCAAGCTTACCGTTAGGGTAAAGTACGTGGGCGTTAACTAAAATATCTGCCGTACAGCTATTATGCGCCCCCGCATTCATCACAACGGCACCGCCAACGGTGCCAGGAATCCCAACTGCCCATTCTAGTCCTTCTAAACCCCGTTCTGCGGCTTGCCAAGCGAGACGAACCAAGGGTTCTCCGGCGGCGGCGGTGACTTGCCCAGTCTCCAGGTCGAAGTAGGTGGAACGCATGTGGCGAGTACATATTACCAAACCGGGTAGACCGCGATCGCTCACGAGCAAATTCGACCCAGCCCCCAATAGGGTAATGGGTAAATCCTGGGACTGTGCCCACTCAAAGCTGGCTTGTAGTTCCTCTAGGTGCCGAGGAGCAACATACCACTCCGCAGGGCCACCGACCCGAAAAGTCGTCAAAGATGCTAAAGAAACCCCATACTTAATCGTACAATCGGTTCCTGGCAGGTGAATGTGGCGAGATTTACTGTCGGCGGAAAGCATGTGGCTGGTTGAGGTGGTAACGTTGAGGCCCTTGGAGAGGTCGTAGGAGATTGTCATAGCTTGTAAAAACTGCAAAAAATTCCTTAAAAACAAAGCAAGCTTGAACTCCACACTGAAGCAGTGAGTTGCATTGGAAAGAGCTTTCGCTGCACCCTGAGAGGCTCTTTTCCCTTTAATGTCTTAATCCGCAACTGCAATGCCCGTGTCCGGTGAAGGAAATTAAACCCGGCAGGGATATTCGCCTAGCGCGTCTGTTTCTGATGCTGCAAAATTAGCTATCAACTCAGGAATCACCTGATTGAGGTTTCCAGCACCGAGAAATAGAGCCATGTCATTGGGGCGCAGGGTTTCTTTGAGAAACTCGACGAGCGATTGCAGGGATGGTTGGTATACCACTTGAGCATTGTGGATGCCAATTTCCCGTGCAACTTGTTGCCCGTTAACCAGCCCGTTGTTGGGTTCTCCGGCACTATAAATCTCGGTGATCGCTACCAAGTCCGCATCGTTGAAGCACTGAGCAAAATCTGCTAATAAACTCAGCGTCCGGCTGTAGCGATGGGGTTGAAAAATTGCCACAATCCGTTGATTGGGAGAGTTTTGACGGGCGGCGGCGAGGGTGGCGCGAATTTCGCTGGGGTGGTGGGCATAATCATCGATGAAGCGGATGTTGTTGACTTCGCCCCGCAATTCAAAGCGGCGTTTGGCACCAGCAAAGGTGGCGAAACCAGATGCGATCGCTTCAAACTCTAACCCCAAGTGGCGACCTACAGCCACTGTTGCTAGGGCGTTGCTCAAATTGTGCTGTCCCAGCAAAGGTAAGTTTAACTCTCCCAGGATGGCTCCCCGTTCCCAAATTTTGGCTGTAATGCCGTTCGCCAGGTACACCACATCCGAAGCAGTGTAGTCAGCACCCGCATCTCGATCCAGGCTATAGGTAATGTGCGGTTTGATGCGATCGCGCACTGCCGGACTATCGACGCACCCCACTACAATTTGACATCGAGAAGCAAAGATATCGAAAGTATTAATTACCTGCTCCAGGGATTCATAATGGTCTGGATGATCGAGTTCAATATTGGTCACCACGCCTATTTTCGGCGCAAACTTCACCAGCGAACCATCCGACTCATCCGCCTCGGCAACCAAATAAGCTCCATGTCCCAGTCGGGCGTTGCCTTCCCAAGCTTTAACTTCTCCCCCGACTACAATTGTCGGGTCTAGACCCGCCATCAGCAGTACATATCCAATCATGCTGCTAGTGGTGGTTTTGCCGTGGGTTCCCGCTACCGCGATGCTTTGGTAATCTTGGATCAGCGCTGCCAGCACATCCGAGCGATGAAAAATCGGACAGCCTAACTCAAGTGCTGCCCGATACTCAAAGTTGCTGGTATTGATTGCCGTCGAACAAATCACTTGCGGTAACGCCGCTGCACCTGTCTCCAGGGTTAATTTCGGCTCCAGCTTTAAAGATTGTTCAGTTTTCTTAACTTTTGTGGCTCCAACGCCCACCGTTGCTGGTTGTAAGGATTCACAAGCTGGCTCTACAGTTGGCAGAAAAAATTGCAAATTGGTGGCATCTTGTTCTCTAAATATATGGGCGCCGAGTTCCTGCAAGCGCTCCGTAATGTGACTAGGCCGAATATCTGAACCCGATACCGGCAGTTGCCGTTGCGCCAGAACATAGGCGAGGGCTGACATTCCAATTCCACCAATGCCGATGAAATGAAATGGCCTGCCGCTAAAATCAACAGTATTTTTCATATCAACTCCTTACACACCACACAACACCCTACTTTATGCATATCAGGCGATATCATACCAGGAATTATTTTTTCACGATACAGCGGTTAGGGGATGTACCTTCATCCCCAAAAATACTGATTTTGAGATATTCCAGGCGGGATCGTGGGGTTATGGGTCTTGAGTGATGAGGAGGCAAATCTTAATCTCTCGTTTTCCGGACAAGTTAGGACTTTTAGCGACTTTAACCAAGATACCTCTCGTTTATTCTCTGATGGCTTATTATTACTGTCTTGTTGTTCGCCATCAGCTTTTAGTATTTGATATTACCGTTTACATGGTTGAAAGCTGATATGGTTGCCAATTTTTCGCGATGTTGGTAATTATTTAGTCTACCAAAAGATCGTAGAAGCTGAGCGCCACCCTGCTGTCTTTAGGTGGTTCAAGTGTAGGACGCGCTTTAGTCTGGTCGTAAATAATGGTACAAGGGAGACAAGGCAATCGGGGATCGGGCAGACTTGTAGCAATTAGCAATTAGCAACTAGCAATTAGCAATGCCCGCCTAGCCGAAATGTCAGCGATGCAGAAACTGGGTATTTTTGGTGGAACGTTCGATCCCGTGCATTGGGGACACCTGTTGATCGCCCAAACTGCTCTCACTCAGTGCGGGATCGACCGTGCGATCTGGATACCTTCGGGTTCTCCGCCGCATAAATCCGGGGTTTCTGTGTCTTGCTTGGCGCATCGAGAAGAAATGGTGCGGCGAGCGATCGCTGACAACCCTGCTTTTGTGCTGGAATCGATCGATCGCGAGATCGCTGGTGCTTCTTACGCCATCGAAACCCTAAAACACCTGCAAAATCTTTACCCCAATACCCGCTGGTACTGGATTCTGGGCTTGGATGCTTTCCAAACCTTACCTCGTTGGTATCGCCGTCAAGAATTAATCCCGGCTTGCGATTGGCTAGTTGCTCCCCGACTCGCTCCCGCCTTTGAGCCGCAACTTGATGCGAAAGTCCAACCGATCCATTTTCTCTGCCAGCAAGTCGAGTCGCAACTATTGTCTCAATCGATATCCATTCGCTGGACGATTTTGTCGATGCCGCAATTCCCCATCTCATCGAGTCTGATTCGCCATTACTGCCGTCAGCAGCGGTCGATTCGCGGCTTGGTTCCCGAAGCCGTCAGAATTTATATCGCCCAAGAGAAACTTTATCAGAGCGATCGCCCCTTAATTTAACCTCTCCTCCATAAAAAGACGCAGCCTTGTTGCGCCCACAGGACTGACGCTTGGGCGACCTAGAAACCGGGTTTCTGCGTAAATCTTTAGTTTCCAAGCAACGATTTTTCCTAGAAACCCGGTTTCTTTGCGTAAGTCCTCGTCCAAATAAACAACCCAGCGATAAATCTAGAAATTTTATTAAAATTATCAATTTTGCCCTAATAGGCGCAAAAACCTGATAAATCGAGCAAAAACAAACTTGATCCCTAAAATTGGTTGCCTGGGGTTGAATTGTACAGTATTTGCGATATCATTGGGTTCACTAGGTAATTATTACTGGATTCACAGAGGGCAAGACGCAGTGATCAGAGTCGCGATCAACGGGTTTGGGCGTATTGGGCGCAACTTTATGCGCTGTTGGCTGGGCAGAACAAATAGCAACATCGATCTAGTTGCTATCAACGACACCTCTGACCCTAAAACCAACTCTCACCTGCTCAAATATGACACGATGCTGGGTAAGTTGGATGCAGATATTGGCTATGACGAAAACTCAATCATTGTAAACGGCAAGACAGTTAAATGTGTATCGGATCGCAATCCAGAAAAATTGCCCTGGAAAGATTGGGAAATTGACCTGATCATTGAATCCACTGGCGTGTTTGTCAGTAAAGAAGGTGCATCCAAGCATATCACCGCTGGCGCTAAGAAGGTTCTGATTACAGCACCAGGTAAAGGCGATGACGGTATGTTTGTGGTTGGGGTTAACCACCACGACTACGACCATGAAAAGCACTGGGTAATCAGCAACGCTAGCTGTACCACCAACTGTCTGGCTCCGATTGCCAAGGTACTGCACGAAAAATTCGGCATTATCAAAGGCACAATGACCACCACCCATAGCTACACCGGCGACCAACGGTTGCTGGATGCTTCTCACCGGGATGTGCGTCGGGCGCGGGCAGCAGCGATGAACATCGTACCAACCACCACAGGTGCGGCTAAAGCAGTAGGTCTGGTAATCCCAGAACTAAAAGGCAAGTTGAACGGGATCGCTTTGCGCGTACCAACTCCCAACGTTTCCGTTGTGGATTTGGTAATTCAGGTTGAGAAAAAGACTTTTGTAGAAGAAGTAAACCAAGTTTTGAAGGAAGCAGCTGAAGGTGAACTGAAAGGCATTTTGGCCTACAGCGATCTGGAGTTGGTTTCCACAGATTATCGCGGCACTGATGAATCTTCCATTGTTGATGCCAGTCTGACGATGGTGATGGATGGCGACATGGTTAAAGTTGTGGCTTGGTATGACAACGAGTGGGGTTATTCTCAACGGGTTGTCGATTTAGCCGAACTTGTAGCTCAAAAGTGGACTGCCTAGTCGATATTGAGTACTGACGAAAAAGAAAAAGTTCTGAGTTATGAGGGTGGGCGATGCCCACCCTTTTTATTTTCTACAGGACTTACGCAACTGGCATATTTTATGTAGGGTGCGTGACGCTGCGAGAATATTTGAACCTAGTAATGAGACTTTTGACGTCACGCACCAACCACCGATTGTGGCACGCAGCTTTAGTCCTGTTCTAATTTAGCTGGAAAAAATCCTGCTGAGTAATTTGGTTGAGAGTATTCCCATTCAACAGCGCTAAAAATTCTCCGCTACTTTTGACACCAATCAAAACGCTATCGTTGCTTTGGATCAAAGTCAGTTGTTGGAAACTCAACCCACCCCGTAAGGCTATCAGATCTTCCCCATCTTGGAAATCAAAGACAACATCTGTTGTCCCCTTATCAGGTGCGAGGATGAAGATGTCGTTGCCGCTACCACCCCACAAAACATCGCAACCTAAGTCTCCACTCAGCCAATCGTTGCCCGCCCCACCTGCTAGCATGTCATCTTCTTGACCACCATACAGGGTATCGTTGCCCACATCCCCATTCAGATCGTCTAATCCTTCATTGCCAAACAGTAAGTCATCGCCTTTACCGCCGCAGAGTACGTCTTGTTCTTCGCCAAGAGCGATCGCAATATCACTTCCATTCCCACCATAGATCGTATCGTTACCATCATCGCCGCAGAGGCTGTCATTTCCCTTGTCGCCATACAATATGTCGTTGCCAGCATTGCCAATTACAATGTCATGATTTTGACCGCCGCGTACCGTATCTTTACCGTCATTGCCAAATAATGTGTCTTTACCTTGGGTGCCGTTCATCAAGTCATCGCCGCCACCACCAAACAGTAAATCGTTGCCGTTAATGTCTCTGTCTTGAATATCCGGAGTACCGCCATAGATAGTGTCGTTGCCGAGATCGCCCGCTACCGTATCGTTCCCAATATCTCCATAGATCAGGTCATTATCTGTATCGCCGCGAGCGAAATCGTTTCCTTGACCGCCGTACACCGTATCGTTACCCGACCCAGCGTTGATAAAATCGTTACCCGTATTAGCGCTTATCCAGTCGTTGCCTTCATTGCCTAGAATCCAATCGCGATCGCTGCCGCCAAAAATTGTGTCATTTCCGCTACCGCCTATCAGGTTATCCCCTCCGGCTTTGCCATCAAGCCAATCGTTACCGCCAACTCCATCGATTGAATTGTTAGCATCATTACCGATGAGAGTATCGTCACTATTGCTACCAGCTTGTAATGAATCTACTGAATTGGCAGCGATATCAAGATTGAGGTTGTTGTCAATATTGGGAAGAACAATTTGGTCGCAGAAACAATTGGGTTCCATGTTAAAGATAATACAGCGGTTCCCGCTGCTAAGAGGGACAATCGATCAACGATGAAATATCATCGGGATTAGTTCCCTAATGGCTGGTACTGTATCTGATTAGTGGACAGTGGACAGTGGACAGTTGACGCAAAGAAACCAGGTTTCGGTGAAAAATAGTTTATGCAATACCAATTTCCCTTGATAATGCTACACATCAATATGTACCGATTGTAGGGGCGGGTTTTACCAGTTACTTTTGATCAAAACAAACAGTTAAAGTAAACCCGCCCCAAGTGTTTCCCATTGATGGGAAAACGGTATAACGAAAGAGTGCAGCAGAAACCCGATTTCTCAGATCTGATTGTGAGCGAGGCAAATTAATTTTTCCTTTCGGAGCATGTCAAGGCAAGCAAATCTACACCAACACCCTGAAGGGTGCGGCTATACAAACGAGAGCCATCCTTCGCGGGCTAAAACTTTTAAAGCCTGCCTTCGCAGGCTTTGTTTGTGTAGCGACACCCTTGCTGGGTGTCGGCTACAAAGTTGACATGCTCCCTTTCCTTTTCGCTTAAAAGGGAGAGGCTAACAACCCATTTTTTCTGATAATTTTGCACAGAGCGATCGCTGTAACATTACTCTAAGATCTAGAGCGAGCGAGTAAGGGAGCAGCACCCAATAATGTTTGAGTATAAGGGTGCTGGGGATGGGAAAATACTTCCTGAGTAGGGCCAATTTCCACAATTTGTCCAGAATTCATGACGGCGATGCGCGAGCAAAAAAACCGCGCTACCCAAAGATCGTGAGTAATAAACAAATAAGTTAAGTCAAAATCCCGCTTTAATTCCAGCATTAATTCCAATACTTGCGTTTGCACGCTAGCATCTAACATGCTCACAGGTTCATCGCAAATTACCAGTTTAGGACGAGTAATCAAAGCGCGCGCGATCGCCACCCTCTGTTGTTGTCCCCCAGACAAGTCTGATGGATATCGATTGTAATACTCTTCAACTGGCGTTAACCCCACTCTTTCTAACATTTGCAATACTTGCTGTTTCGCTTCTGTGGGATTAGCCAATTTGTGAATAAATAAAGGATCTGCTATACTCTGCCCTACGGTCATGCGAGGATTGAGGCAAGCATGAGGGTCTTGAAATACCATTTGAATTTGTCGCCGCTGCTGTTGCATTGACTCGCGAGATAAAGCGGTTAAATCTTGTCCCAAAAACTCTACTTTTCCAGCAGTGGGACGAATTAACTGTAAAATTGTGCGCGATAAAGTACTCTTACCACAGCCAGATTCTCCCACCAATCCCAAAATTTCACCTGGATAAAGTTCCAAGTTAATTCCATCTACCGCTTTAATTGTTCGGTTTTCGCGGGATAAAAGTTGCTCGATAAAACCGGATTCTAATGTATAATGTTGTTTTAAATCTTTAACGTGCAGAATTGGTAATTGGTAATTGGTAATTGGTAATTGGTAATTGGTATTGCTCCTTTGCTCCCCAAAAGGGGCGGGTTTATTTACGTTGTCTGTTTGAGTTGAAAGTTTTTCGGTAAAACCCGCCCCTACAATGCTCCCCTGCTGCTCTGCTTCAGAGCTTTCATCCACGGCTTGAATGTGTAACGCTGCTGCTAGGAGACTGCGGGTATATTCGTGCTGGGGATGTTTAATTATCGCTTCGGTGGTGCCGGTTTCTACTATTTTCCCGCCGTACATTACTGCCATGCGCGAGCAATATTCTCCCACCATTGCCAAGTCGTGGGAAATTAACAGCAATGCCATATCTCTTTCGCGGCACAGGCGCGTTAGTTCTTGTAAAATTTGGGCGGATACGGTGACATCTAAACTCGTCGTCGGTTCATCGGCGACAATTAGTTTGGGGGAAAGTAATAGGGCGAGAGCGATCGCTACCCGCTGTCTCATCCCACCGCTAAATTCGTGGGGATATTGCGACCACCGATTCGCCGGTATTTTCACCGCTTCTAAGGTTTCAATTGCCTTGTCTTTTGCTTGACGTTGAGACAATTGTGGTTGATGTGCTTTTAACGTTTCAATGCAATGATCCCCAATCGTCATTAAAGGATCGAGGCGCGTCATGGGATCTTGAAAGATCAGCGCCACTGCTTCCCCGCGAAACCGGCGCAATTGCGCGGCATCGAGGTCGAATACCGACTGTCCGTTAAAGGTTACTCGCCCCTCAATCCGCGTTTCCGGCGGTAATAACCGCATCGCCGCCCGTCCCAAGGTGGATTTACCACAACCCGATTCTCCCACCAATCCCAGTCTTTCCCCCGGTTGCAGGGTGAAAGAAACGCCATCCACCGCCCAGTTCGACTCGCTGCTAGACTTGCGACTGGGATAAGCTACCCGCAGGTTTTCTACATTAAACAGAATTTCGTTATTAGTCATTGGTAATTTTTCTTCCCGATTACCCATTACCCATTACCGAGGCGGAATCGTTATCTAGAAGGGCATTGCAGTAGCTTATCAGAGTTGTGATGCGCGAGCGAATCTGAGTCAGGCGCTGCTGGGTAGTAGCTGACTGACGGGAAGCTTGTAAGAAAGTGACATCGATTGAGAGTAAGCGCATCTGCTTGTTGAGTTCGGTCAAGAAAGATTGTACCCGCGACATCATCGAGGGGTCTAAGCTATCGCTATCCAAGCTGATAATTTGCTGTTGAAAAAATATTTGTAGTTGCTCGAAGCTTTGTCGCACGAGAGTTGGGTCTAAATTGTCATCAGCGACAGTTTGTTGCAGCTGAGCTAGGAAAGTGGAAAATTCTTGATAGCGATCGCGGTAAAACTGCGGTAACATTTGTGGTTCATTAGTATAGAATACAATGTAAAGAATTTTGTCGATTCTATCAAGGCGGTTGCTCGCGCGATCGCCTGGTAAAGGCGTTAGCTCTAGCAAGGATTAAGTTCTTTCCCCAAGCGCTGGAAACAGTTTTATCCTCCGCAGACACTTGTGGAGGGTATAAGTTATTAGCTGCTAGTGGAAAATTTTCTGAAGATCTAACCACCTTGGATGATTTGGCAGTGTCATTAAGGTAAAGGATCTTTCCTTGTCAGGAGCGACGAGCCAATTTTGCACCCGTACCACCGCCCACTTTCAGGCAGATTCTTCCAACAACCTCATATTTTTAGGATTTGAGCAAGGGTAGCATGAACGCATTAGCTCTGACTTCCACGATAGATTGTGCGATCCCCGATTGGTTACAACAATGTTTGATCTCGCAGCAATCCCGCGAATCACCAGCAGCAGCAACAGAAGCGATCGCCACTAAGAAACCGGGCGGCGCACCAGAGGTGACTCTTTCACCCGCAGACAACGAGTTAGTCTGTCGCGCCTTCACTTTTGCTTATCAGTTGCATCAGGGACAGCGTCGCGCATCGGGAGAACCGTATATCTGCCATCCAGTTGCCGTCTCTGGATTGTTGCGCGAACTTGGTGGTAGCCCTGCTATGATAGCAGCCGGGTTTCTCCACGACATTGTTGAAGATACGGATGTGACGCCGGAAGAACTAGAAAAGCTGTTTGGTGTCGAAGTACGACAGCTAGTAGAAGGCGTCACCAAACTTTCTAAGTTTAATTTTTCCAGCAAGACCGAGCGCCAAGCGGAAAACTTTCGTCGCATGTTTTTAGCAATGGCTAAAGATATTCGGGTAATTGTTGTCAAGCTGGCAGATCGCCTGCACAACATGCGAACCTTGGAACACTTAGCTGATGAAAAAAGGCGGCGCATCGCCCTGGAAACGCGAGAAATTTTTGCTCCCCTGGCGAATCGTTTGGGAATTGGGCGGTTTAAATGGGAACTAGAAGATTTAGCCTTTAAATATCTCGAACCGGAAGCCTATCGGCGAGTACAGGAATTAGTAGCCGAAAAACGCACCGATCGAGAAGCAAGACTGGCGCAAGTGGGGGAAACTTTACGCGAAGGTCTAAATCAAGTAGGAGTAGAATGTACCGACATTAGCTGGCGTCCCAAACACCTGTACGGGATTTTCCAAAAAATGGAGCGACAGCAGAAGGAATTTCACGAAATATTCGATTTGGCAGCAATTCGCATCATCGTCCAAACTAACGAGGACTGTTATCGCGCTTTGGCAGTTGTCCACGATGCTTTTCGACCGATTCCCGGTCGGTTTAAAGATTATATTGGATTACCCAAACCTAACCGCTATCAATCATTGCATACGGTTGTTATCGGCCCTACTGGGCGTCCGGTAGAAGTGCAAATCCGCACCTTGGAAATGCATCGGGTGGCAGAATACGGGATCGCAGCCCATTGGAAGTATAAAGAAACTGGTCGCTCCGACCATAGCCAACTAACGGCAGCAGATGAAAAGTTTACTTGGTTGCGCCAGTTGCTGGAATGGCAAAACGACCTGAAGGATGCTCAAGAATATATCGAAAGCGTTAAAGATAATTTATTTGAAGACGATGTTTACGTCTTCACGCCCAAAGGAGATGTAATTCCCCTCTTGCAAGGAGCAACATCGGTCGATTTTGCCTATCGAATTCACACCGAGGTAGGAAACCGCTGTGCCGGTGCGAGGGTGAACGGGCGGATGGCGCCTTTGGGGACGCGGTTGAAAAATGGCGACATTGTGGAGATTATTACCCAGAAAAACGGTCGTCCGAGTTTGGATTGGCTGAATTTTGTTGTCACCCCCAGCGCCCGCAACCGCATTCGACAGTGGTACAAGCGATCGAACCGCGAAGAAAACGTGGCTCGCGGACGGGAACTGCTAGAAAAGGAATTGGGTAAAACTGGTTTTGAAGCGCTGCTGAAATCTGACCCGATGCAGGCGGTAGCAGAAAGATGCAACTACCACAGTGTAGAAGATTTACTCGCCGCTTTGGGTTACGGTGAAGTGACGCTAAATTTAGTCGTCAATCGACTGCGGGATGCGGTGAGGGCTGCACAACCGATTGCGCCTGCGCTTGACAACTGTGCCGAGTCGCGCTTAAGTTGCGAGTTGGCAAAAAGCGGGGCTATTAGCAATCCGGTGAAAGAACGGGACGGATTGCGCCCTCCAGCGCCGAATACCCAACGCTCTCCGATTGCTGGTGTTGAAGGGTTACTGTATTCTCTGGCTGGGTGTTGCACTCCTATCCCTGGGGAAGCAATTATTGGATTGGTGACGCGCAGCAATCGCGGCATTTCGATTCACCGGCAAGGGTGTCCGAATCTGGAGAATGTAGAAGGCGATCGCTTAATCCCCGTCAGCTGGAATCCCATCGACTCCGATAGCCTTCGTCCCCAAACCTACCCGGTTAACATTCAAATTGAAGTCCTCGATCGAGTCGGCGTGCTGAAAGACATTCTTTCTCGCTTAACCGACAACTTGATCAACGTCCGCAGCGCCCAAGTCAAAACCTACGATAACCGCCCTGCTTTGATCAACTTGGGCATCGATATCCGCGATTACGACCAATTAGAGCGGATTTTCACCCAAATTAAAAAGATGAGCGACGTCTTAAATATCCGCCGTCTCAGTCAGGTGGAAGATTAGATCTGGTCATAGATAATAGGTCATGGGTAATGAGGAATGAGGCATCAATCGTCATTCTTCATCAATCCTATGTTATATGCCTATGGCTATGCCCCATTCTTCTATATATCAGCTAGACTGGTGCTTATGCATTTTTCAGGAGCAGTATGGCTTTTAGTTTAGCCAAGTGCGTTTCAATCGTCGCTACCGCAGTAGCCCTGACAACCGTCGTTCCCGGTGTTGCCTATTCCCAGTCGGCTAATCCAGGTGCGGCACCTCGTCCGGCTCAAAATCAACCCTCTAGCCCTTCTAATCGTCCATCTGCTGGACAACAGGACTTAAATCTTTCTGCTCAACAGAGGGAACGAATTCAGTCTATTCTCGTCACCAGACAACAGCAAATTGAGGCGGTGTTGACCAAAGAGCAACGGGATAGAATTGTAGAAGCACAACGTTCTGGTCAGCAAATTACCGCACAAACGTTAAATCTGACACCCGACCAGATTAACCGGATTCGCCAGATCGTTCAGACTTCTAACGAGCAAATCAAACAGGTTCTGACTCCAGAACAAATCCAACAATTGCAAAATCAATCAAGTCAGTAGTAAAGAATTATTAGTTATTAGTTATTAGGCAAAATAATAACTAATAACTAATTCTTTAATTTAGTGAATAGCTGCGCGATCTGCCTCCGGCACGCTACCCGAACGCAATCATGGACGCAACTGCAACAATGCCAAATTCTCCCAATCCATTTTTCTCCCTCAATTACCTGCCTGCGTTTGAATCTTTAGGGGACGATTATTTTGACATAGTAGCAGCGTCAGAATTTCCCAAACATATTTTAAGATTTCGCAACGACGAATTGCTTCCTCTACTGGGACTAGACCCCAAAAGCGTTACTGATAACGATTTTATCGAAGCTTTTGGTAAGTTTCAGGGCAGTCAACTGTGTTTGGCAATGCGTTACCACGGCTACCAATTTGGCGAATATAATCCCATGTTGGGAGATGGTAGGGGTTTTCTTTACGGTCAAGTTAAGGGCGTTGATGGCACACTTTACGACTTCGGCACTAAAGGTTCTGGTACTACGCCTTATTCTCGCGGCGGCGATGGGAAACTCACGCTTAAGGGTGGCGTGCGAGAAATTTTAGCGGCGGAAGCTTTGCACTATATGGGTGTGAAAACATCCCGCACTTTAAGCACGATCGAAACAGGTGAAGCGCTGTGGCGAGGAGATGAACCATCACCCACTCGCTCATCCGTAATGGTACGTTTTAGCCGTTCTCATATCCGGTTTGGTACGTTTGAAAGGTTGCACCGTATCGGTCGTAAAGATTTGACTACCAAGCTGTTAAATCACGTGATTGAATATTATTACCCGTCGGTGCAGGGCGAACCCGAACCTTACTCTTTATTTTATGCAGAATTAGTCCAACGAGTCGCAGAATTGGTGGCGCAATGGATGGCGGCTGGCTTTTGTCATGGGGTATTAAATACAGATAATATGTCGATTGTGGGTGAAAGTTTTGACTATGGCCCCTATGGATTTATTCCCAAATACGACCCTAATTTTATCGCTGCCTATTTTGACTATTACGGACGTTACAGTTACGGCAGTCAACCCGGTATTTGTAAGCTAAATTTACAGATGCTGCAAGTTCCGCTAGGTGCTGTAATATCGGCGGATGATATGGAAGCAGCGTTATCGCGGTTTGACGAACATTATTATTTGAGTTACAAGCAATTAATGCTGAGAAAGTTGGGTTTGGAAAATTTACAATTACCCGAAGCCGATGAGCTATTGAAATTAACGATTGCTATTTTAAAGGAAACCGAGTTAGGCTACCACGACTTTTTTACCGAACTCACCGCTCTTTTCCACAGATATTCCCCTGAAGATGTTGATAATATCTTCAGCGATGCTGATTTTTTGCGGTATGTAGGCAAATCGGATCATCTAGACAATTGGCGGCAGGTTTTGGCTCGAATTTTGCAGAATTTACCGCTGGATGTGCGCGGTCAAATTCCTCAAATAATGGCGCGTTGGAATCCAAGAACCGTATTGCTTAGACCGCGAATTGAAGCGATTTGGCGACCGATTGTGCTGGAAGATAATTGGGAACCTTTTTATGAGTTGGTCAGGCAGTTACAATCTGGAGAGTAAAAAATAATTTTAGATTTTAGATTGCAGATTGCAGATTTATTAATTCAAATCTAAAATCTAAAATCTGCAATTTTCAAGTTCCTAAATTTTGCTTTAAGGGAATTTCGATGGTGAACTCTGTTCGCTCTCCTAACCAAGAGTTACACTGCAACTGTCCTCGATGCTTTTCAGTTACAATTTGATAGCTAATCGAAAGACCTAAACCAGTACCGGAACCTACAGGTTTAGTAGTAAAGAAGGGGTCAAACAATCGCTTTTGAACCTGTTCTGGAATGCCGGTGCCGTTATCTGCTATTTTGATCAGGACTCGGCCTTTATGGGATAATTTGGTGTCGATCCAGATCGTCGGGGGTTCTGCATTACCGCTTAAATTGGTCTTTTCTTCCAACGCATCAATAGCATTAGAAAGAATGTTCATAAACACTTGATTGAGTTGTCCGGGAAAGCATTCTACTAAAGGTAAATCGGTATAATTTTTAATGATTTGGATGCCTGGAAAATTGGGTTTAACTTTGATGCGATTTTGCAAAATCATTAGCGTGTTATCAATTCCTTCATGGATGTTAACATCTTTCATTTCAGCTTCATCCATGCGAGAGAAATTACGCAAAGAAAGCACAATTTTTTGAATGCGTTCTGCTCCGACTTTCATCGATGCTAGAAGTTTTGGTAAGTCTTCAATAACGAAATCGATTTCGACTGCTTCTGCTTCGTCTTGAATTTCTGGATGGGGAGCGGGGTAGTGTTGCTGATAAAGTCGCAGCAGCTTGAGCAAATCTTGGGTGTAGGTATTGGCGTGTTCGATATTACCGTAGATAAAGTTAACCGGATTGTTAATTTCGTGAGCAACGCCTGCTACCAGTTGCCCTAAACTTGACATTTTTTCACTTTGGATCAGTTGAGATTTGTTGCGTTTTAGTTCCTCTAAAGCTTGTTCGAGTGCTGCGGCTTTTTCGGCGATTTCAGCTTGCGATCGCTTCAATGCTGCCTCTGCTTGTTTGCGCTCGATCGCAAATACAATATAATCGGCAAATGTTTCTGCTAAATGAACTTCTTCTTCGTCAAAATTGCGGACTTTATAGTAATAAACCCCGAAGCGTCCCAACAGTCTTCCCCGACTTATTAACGGAATCCAGGCACAAGAACCAATCCCTTCTCGCAACAGCTCGTATTGCATTTCTCCCAATTCCTGGCTGTCTGCTACGCTAGGAATTAACACTGGCTGGGGTTCTGAACATGATGGCAACCAAGGGGAGTATTTGGCTAGGGATAGCATGAATTGTCCTGAAATCCCTTTTCCTACTTGGAACATCGTGCCACCGTCTTCTTGATAGATCGAGATGGCAGATCCATCCGCATTCAAAACTCCTTTGATACCCGTTAAAGATTGTTCGTAAATTTCTTCAATCGTGCTAGCTCTGCTAACTCTTTCTACCAGATCCGCCCAATGGTAGACGGATTGAAGTTGAGCGAACTGTTGCAGCAGTTCTTTTTCGGCTAACTTGAGTTCTGTGATATCTCGAATCGCGGCTTCTATTAATTGTTGTTGCTGGCAATATCTGGCGTGCCAGGAAAACCAGCGATAATATCCATCTTTGCACCGCAGGCGATTCTCAAAGCAAATAATATCTTGTTCGGTAGATTTTTGATTCAGTAATGCGTTAATTTTTTGCTGGGTTGAGAGTTGCTCTTCTGGATGGACGAATCCTAAGTAAGAATTTGAGCGCAATTGGGAACTTGTCCAACCTAATATTTTCTCCCAAGCTGGATTGAGGTATTCAAATAAGTCATTTAACCCGATTGTGCAAAACAAATCCGATGAGAGTGTCAGCAGATGATGTTCTGGCAAAGATGCTATGCCAAGGCATTGAGTCCTATTCTGTAACTTCAACTCGGTTTGCACCCAAACTGCCAGATCCTGGAGTGCTTGCACGTCATTTTCGCTCAATTGACGAGGACTATAATCCATGATGCTGAGAGTTCCCAGTTTATTGCCAAAAGTGTCTATTAAACAACATCCGGCATAGAAACGAATTTCTGTTTTTTCAGTCTCCAATCGGTTAATGGCAAAGCGAGGATCTAAATGCGTATCGGGAACGATCGCAACATCATCGCTGTTGGGGCAGTTTAATAACAGGTTGAGCTTTTGCGCTGCGGAAATCGATAAACCGTGGCTAAATCTTACCGATTGAGAATTACTCTCAACCAGCGCGATCGCCACGATAGGAACTTTGAGGGAAAAAACCGCGATTCTGGCAATGCGCTCAAATTCGATAGCGGTATTTGCGTCGAGCGTTGTAGAATGGTTGTCGGCGGCAGGGTAGCTAACATGTTGGAGCTGCATTGATCGGATGTTCCTCAGCGACTAGACAAAACTGGGACAGGGCGATGGTATTAGTTTTGGATATTAGTTTTGCTCCTCGCCAATTCACCCTGAGAGTAGACTGCTGGCAATCAAGTGATATTAAAGATTTAATATAATATTAAATCGTCATGGCTTTGTTAAAAAAAATCTTTGATATCCTCACCGGACTAAAGCCACGGTGATTCCACGCATGTCAAACACAGACAACTGAATGACTTTTGGGGTGGGTAAAGCGGATCAATAGACTCTCTAGACTGGCTGAGTCAACACAGCCCTATTTTTTAGCGATCGCCAGCTCTGGCACTATTGTCAACAACCTGGAAAAACCGGGTTTCTTGACGAAAAATCTACAGGACTTACGCACGACGATCCTAGAAACCGGGTTTCTGCGTGGATCTTGAGTTTCTTGCGCGACGATTTTTCATAGAAACCCGGTTTCTGCGTGGATCTTGAGTTTCTTGCGCGACGATTTTTCATAGAAACCCGGTTTCTTTGCGTAAGTCCTGATCTAGCCTTTCAAGTTTAGCTATTGGCAAGAAACCCAGTTTTTAGCTCTGGTGCAAGATGTGAGGATTCCTTCCAACGCTTTAATGCGATTTGGTCTCACTCTCTACTGCGCCGCTATTGATGCCAGCCGTAATTCGCTTCACTTCCTCCAACAAATACTCGAAGAAAGTCTGCGCTACAACCGAAAGCTGTTTTCCAGCGGGGTAGATTGCATACCATTGACGCCGAATGGGAAAACCCTCTACGTCGAGGATAGCCAGTTTATCGCTTGTACCTTCGAGTCCTAACGTGTGCAGAGATAAGACTGAAATTCCCAACCCACCTATGATTGCTTGCTTAATCGCCTCATTGCTACCCAATTCCAGCCTGACTTTCACGGAAATTCCCTGCTCATCAAACAATTTTTGCACCGAACTGCGCGTTCCCGATCCGGGTTCCCGCATAATAAACGGTTCATCAATCAGGCGTTTGAGAGGAATATTTTTTTCGTGTACCAGGGGATGATCCATCGGAGCCAACACTACCAAGGGATTTTCCAAAAAAGCATGGTAACTGATATCGAGATGTTCAGGTAGTTGGCTGAGAATATACAAATCGTCTAAATTTTCCGACAGACGCGCGACTAACCCCTCGTGGTTGGTTACCTGGAATTCAACGTCAATGCCGGGATAGCGCTGGCAAAACGGCCCCAATAAGCGCGGGACGAAGTATTTTGTGGTAGTGACTGCCGCCAGTCGCAACCTTCCCTGTTTCAAACCTTTGAAATTGGCGACAGTCATCTCGAACTGATCTAACCTGTCGAAGATTTCGCGACAAGTTGTCAACAGTTCTCGCCCTGCGTCTGTGAGGTAGAGGCGCTTACCTACCTGCTCAAACAAAGGCAACCCCACGGCTTTGGTGAGTTGCTTGACTTGGATCGAAACCGTTGGCTGGGTGAGAAATAGTTCCTCAGCGGCACGGGTAAAGCTGCCGTGTCGAGCGACGACTTCAAATACTTTTAGCTGGTGCAGCGTTGCCTGCTTCAACCGCCCCTCTCCTGGCAGGTAACTATAGACACCAGTCTATCATAACTATCAATAATAATGTCTTTTATCTAGGAAAATTCGTGGTTATGATGTAAGTACTGAACAAAGTGACAGTCTTCCTTCGCAGGAGCGTTGCACGTTGGCAGGGTAAACGATTGGGGAAGGAATTATTGATAATTATCCTGTGAAACACAGGTTCATTCCCCGAACGCACCTAAAGCTGAATGAGCAGCGCTTTTTTATTTGTATCGATTTGCTGCTAGGCGGTTTAGATCTAATTATCCACCTTTTGGTGACCAATTCATCCGGGGCAACTATTCTTTGATCGAAATTGGCAACTTGGTTAAATCTGGTAGTTCTACCAGTTGTTTTTCTTCTTCCTTGACGTTGACGGGTAGCATGAGCGGTTCGGGTTTTGGTTCGATCCAGCAACTGGCGAGGGGGAGAGTCTTTTCCAAGTCATCCAACGGGCGGGGAATTACCATCAGCGAGTGGAATTCGCCAATACGCTCGGCTTCGCGCATCCCGGCGTCTACGGCAACGGCGACGTTGGCGACAGAACCTCGGATAATCGCCGTACACAAGCCATCCCCAGTAGTTTCGTAGGCAGCTAAAACGACATCTGCGGCTTTCATCATGGCATCGCAGGCGCCCACCATAGCTGGAAAGCCTCTAGTTTCCAATAATCCCATCGATTGGTTGCTGAGGCGACTGGTATGATTTTCTGCCAGATCGACTAAACGACTGCCGATGGGTAGAATGACTTCTAAATTGGGTTGAGGGCGCGGAATGACTAAGGAAGAAATGAATTGACCCATTTGTTCGGCGACTTGGGCGCCCGACTCGACGGCGAGGCGGACATCGGCGATCGCTCCTCGCACGATAGCGGTACAGTAACCGCCGCCGATTTTTTCAAATCCGACTAAAGTCACTCCCGCCGATTTCAACATCATATCGGCTGTGCCGACGATGGCAGGAAAACTGCGGGTTGAAACCATTCCCAAGGAAGTATCCCTGAAGTTTCTGGTTTGACTTTGCGTTTGACCTGACCTTTGGTATTGAACCAGCCCTGGCTTTCTTTGCTCCACCGATAACCTCCGCGAAAAAATACAGAAGCTCCTATTTTAAGTATGACCTTTCTTAGGGGTTGATGGATGGTTCGCAGTAGAATTAAAGATTTTAAATTGCGGATTGAATGTCGATCTAAAATATATAATTCCGTTGCTTCGCTGCTATATCCTGATTTACCAGAAAAAACGGGTTCTTAGCCTCCCCCTTTGAGGGGGAAAGGAAAAATTAATTTCCCTGCTTCGCAATCCGATCTTAGAAACCGGGTTTCTTCGGCGCTCTTTCGTTTGATCAAGGATTTTTCAGCTTGTACCCGGTTTCTTTCCCTAACTGTCAACTGTCAACTGTCAACTGTTAACTGTTGAATTCACTCCTCGTTTGGGGGAGGGTTGGTCGCTGATTTATAAGGAAATAGGGTCAACAGCAGTTTGTTTAGGTGCGCTTGACCGTAAACTGTCACGCCAACAGAAATACTCTCTGAGTCGGGCGCTTGCTGTTGAGTGACTTCAACTTCTGGGGTAGCAGGTGTCTCAGTTGGGGCGGTAGCTGATTGCTCAATAGCCGTTGGTGACTTACCGTTGATGCCATTATCCTCAAAAGCAGTTGGCGCGGGGGCAGGTTCTGAGGTCGCTACTGCAACTTCTTGTTCTTTGACTGCTACAGATTCGTCACTTACTGCTTTGACTTCTTCGTTTGAGGTCGCTGTTTCCAAGTTGGCTGCTTTAACTTCTTCGGTTGAGGTTGCTGCTGCCAATTTTGGTGCTTTGACTTCTTCGGTTGAGGTTGCTGTTTCCAAGTTGGCTGCTTTAACTTCTTCGGTTGAGGTTGCTGCTGCCAATTTTGGTGCTTTGACTTCTTCGGTTAAGGTGGTTGTTTCAAAGTTTGCTGGTTTAACTTCTGGTGCGATTTCGGGGGTTTCTGGTGGTGGTGGTGGGGAATTGTCGGCGATTTTACGTCCGGTTTCTCCTACCATTGACCCTGCTGGCAAGACTTGCCAAGAGTCAACGGAACTGTTCCAAATTGTCGTCGCGGCACCGATACAGGCATTTGCTCCAATTTTGCCAACCCCGACGACGAGGACGCCTGCGCCTAAAATTGCTCCTGCGTCTATTTCGAGGATGCCTTTGTGGGCGTGAAGGATTGCTCCCATACCGATGCATACACCGGCGGCTATAGTGATTCGACTGTCTGGATCTGCTTGGAGAATTACCCCGGGTGCGATCGCGGCACTTTTATCAATGCTCACATCGCCAGTAACGATAACGTGAGAATTAATGATTGACGGTAGTGGCGGCAAATGCATGGGGCATAGGTCATGGATCGTGGGTCATGAGTCATGGGGAATTGCAGATTGCAGATTTGAAGATTGCAGATTTGGAGATTGCAGATTTCAGATTGCAGATTTCAGATTGCAGATTTGAAGATTGCAGATTTGAAGATTGCAGATTGCAGATTTAATCCCATCCCAAATCTCAAATCTGAAATCTCAAATCTCAAATCTAAAATTCCCCTTGACCTTTGCTTCTACCGACTACCGTTTTTAGCGTGCGGTTGTTGAATGATAGTTTCGCGGACGCGGCGTTTGGCTTTGGTATCAATGCCAATTAAGCGCACGTATTCGCCGCTATACTCGCTCAATGAAGCTTCTAAAGCTCTGATGGCTTCGCGCGCATCTTTAGCTTCGATAGGGCCGCAACTTTGCCAAGAACTGGTGCGGTAGCGACGCTCGTCGGCGTGTTCCAAACCAATCCGGTAGCCTTGGGATAGCAGTTCGCGTACTTGTTCCACTGCTTGGGGATTCAATACAGAACTATCTGCGGCTGGTGTGCTAGCAACACTGGCTGTGCTGCGAGCTGGGGCGGCGGTGCTGCTGCCAACTGTTACAGTTTTGCCGTTGGGACGTTGGATGATTTGCTCCATGACGCGGCGTTTGGCTTTGGGGTCGATACCAAACACGCGCACGTATTCTCCCGCGTGTTCGGCTAAGCAACCTTCCAGATGTGCCAAAACTTCACCTTCTGGCTTGGATTCGATTGGGGTGCAGGTGTGCCAAGAGCTGGTGCGGAAGCGGCGTTCGTCTGCGTGTTCGGTACCAATCTTGTAGCCTTTTGCTAATAGATTGCGGACAAATTCTACCACGTCTGAGGCGATCGAGCCGCTTGCTGCTGCACCGTTGTAACTTCCGTTACCGTTGCTCGAGTAGGGTGAATAGTTAGTTGCAGGGGCGCTAGCTTTGGCTACGGGTTGGCTGCCGTCGGGACGTTGAATAATTTGTTCGACGACGCGGCGCTTGGCTTTAGGGTCGATGCCGATCAGGCGGACGTATTCGCCAGCGTGTTCGCTGAGTGCGGATTGGACGGATGCGATCGCTCCCCGCTCGTTGTTACCATCTACAGACCCGCCGCTTTGCCAGGAACTGGTGCGGAAGCGACGTTCGTCTGCATATTCGATACCGATACGGCATCCTTTAGAAATCAAGCTGCGGACGAGGGAGGCGATATCTGCGGTGTTCATAGACGTGCTTTCTGATTCAAAACTATTGTTATTTGTACCTATTTGTTCGTTCCGGATATTGGTAATGCAAGCGACGTTGTCGGCGCACTGATAACCGGATCTGAGGGCGTCGTTAATACCGACGACGTGGCGGCTAAATTCAGTATCTTCTTCTTGCACGTCTGGCAGGCGATCTGCTTGCTGTTGCGTGGTAATAATCGACCCGGAAGGTACAAACTTACCGGGAGGAATTTCCACATCTTGGATCAGGGCGTGCATCATTACGATGCAGCCTTTCCCCACTCTGGCGTTAAATACGGTAGAGCGAAACCCGATAAAGCAATCATCCCCGACGTAGCAAGGACCGTGAATCAAAGCCATATGGGTAATTGAAGCATTTTTTCCGATCCAGACAGAATACTCTTCTGCATCGTCTCCAATCACCCTACCTTGTTCTAAACCGTGAATTACCACCCCATCCTGGATATTCGTGCCTTCACCGATATAAAAGGGCGTGCCTTCATCGGCGCGAATCGAAGTACCAGGGGCAATCATCACGTTAGCCCCAATTTGCACATCTCCGATGATATTGGAAAACGAATGCACGTAGGCAGTTGGATCTATCTTTGGCTCTGCCAAAGATCTTGACCAGGGCGTCGGCGGTGCCGCAATCCCACGGGCAGCCATATTGAAATTCCTCGCTGACTGAACAAAGTGGACTGATTTGACTAACGATAATCTTCCTTCTTGCTGTAGAGCGAGCGATTATCAACCGATACCGTATCGATAATCCCTACCACCATTGCATCGATAGGACTCTTTTCGCTGCCTTCGATTTGACGGGCGGCGCTGCCACGGCTGATGAGAACCCATTCACCCATGCCAGCACCAACCCGATCCCCTGCTACTTCATATTTTGGAAGTAGCTGTCCTTCCTCATCTATTAGTTGCACCATGAGCAGTTTTAACCCTCGGAGCGATTGCTCTTTTTGGGTACTGACTACAGTGCCGCGAACTTTGGCAATTTGCATTTTTAGTTGTTGGTAATTGGTAATTGGTAATTGGTAATTGGTTTGTGTTTTTGATGCCGATTAGCGATTACCCATTACCTATTACCTATCCTATGGTCTGTTGAGAGGGCGAATGCCGCTGACGCTCTCGCGGAATTGTTCTACTGCTTCGGTGTAACGAATAGGTAGGACGTACTCCAGGTTTTCGTGGGGACGAGCAATGATGTGTGTAGAGACTACTTGCCCGCCGTTTACGCGCTTGACAGATTCTACTCCTGCTGCTACGGATGCTTGCACCTCGGAGACATCTCCCCGCACAATTACGGTGACGCGACCGCTGCCAATTTTTTCATATCCGACCAAAGTGACGCGGGCGGCTTTCACCATTGCGTCGGCGGCTTCTACCACGGCAGGAAAGCCGAGGGTTTCAATCATTCCAACTGCAATTGCCATTAGTTCTTCCTTCGCTGAATCAAAGTGCTGCTGCTAGAGAGTTTGGACTTGGGGCTTCCGAGTAATCAAGACGCGAGTCTATTTTGCTGGAAAACTTAAGTCCGGAATTGTTCGACCGCTTCGGTGTAACGAATTGGTAGGACGTATTCCAGGTTTTCGTGAGGACGGGCGATGATGTGGGTAGAGACGACTTCGCCGCCGTTTACCCGTTTGGCTGCTTCTACGCCTGCTGCTACCGAGGCTTGTACTTCGGATACGTCGCCGCGGACGATTACCGTGACGCGGGCGCTACCGATTTTTTCATAACCGACCAAAGTGACGCGAGCTGCTTTTACCATTGCGTCTGCCGCTTCTACAACGGCAGGAAAGCCTCTGGTTTCAATCATTCCAACTGCAATTGGCATTATCTTCCTCCTTAAGCGATCGCCAACCTATTTTCGTCCATTTTTTGCATCTAACATAAATTTGGACGAGAATACCCATTTTTTCTGATCGAGATCTATTTTTAGCCTCGTATCATTAAGCATAGAGAAGCATGGATACCTTGACAATATAAATTATTATGATAATTCCATATAACACATGTTAATAAAACTTAACACTCCCGGACTGTAGGAGCGGCAGCAATCAAATTCAATCGATTGGGAAACGATCTGGTTATGTTTTATAATTTTTTCATAACTATTGAATAACTGAAAATTATCTAACCCGTCACCCAGAGGATAGATGATTTTTGTCTGGAGTACCCTAAACTAAAAAAACAGCCTGGATGCCGGGGCATTTTCGATGGGAGATGGGTTACGCCGACGCGATCTCGACTAAGCCCGTAGATAATCTAAATACAAGCAGACTCAGTGAAGGCACCGAGGAAACTATAGATAGGATCGGCAGCTATGGGGGTGGTCGTTAATAATTATTTTAGGTGTGAAGTATTAATCTTGAGCAATTTAAAGGTTAAAGTAACAAAATCTAATCAATTGAATATTAATCTCTAATGGCAAGCCACTTCCAGCGTTTCTTGCCATTGGTAAGCGGTGCTTCTTTGTTTTTGAGCCAAAAATAGCAAGGACATTCATAGTATGACAGAGTTTCTCACCCAAACAAGTTGGTGGGTGCCTTTTTATGGATTGATTGGTGCGCTATTGACTTTACCTTGGTCGATGGGCATCATTCGTCGCACGGGGCCTAGACCGGCAGCTTACTTTAACTTGTTGATGACCGTGGTAGCATTTGTTCACGGCACAATTGTGTTTAGATCTACCTGGAACCAAGAGCCACAAGAATTAATCCTCCACTGGCTAACCGTAGCCGATTTAGATTTATCATTTGCGATTGATATCTCATCGGTGAGTGTGGGGGCGATGGAGTTGGTAACGGGTTTAAGTTTGTTAGCCCAACTCTTCGCGCTGGGATACATGGAGAAAGACTGGGGATTAGCCCGCTTTTTTGCCCTGATGGGATTTTTTGAAGGGGCGATGAGTGGCTTGGCAATTAGTAACTCGTTATTTTTGACTTACGCCTTGCTGGAAATGCTGACGCTTTCTACTTATTTGCTAGTCGGTTTTTGGTACGCACAACCATTAGTGGTAACCGCAGCTAGAGATGCGTTTTTAACCAAACGGGTGGGAGACGTGCTGCTGCTGATGGGAGTGGTAGCATTAGCGACAATGGCGGGAAGTTTGAACTTTCCCGATTTGTATGATTGGGCCGAAAATACTACTTTGTCGCCAACGGTAGCTACTTTATTAGGATTAGCTTTAATTGCGGGGCCAACGGGGAAATGCGCTCAATTTCCGCTGCACATGTGGCTAGATGAAGCGATGGAAGGGCCTAACCCAGCTTCGATATTGCGAAACTCGGTTGTAGTTGCTGGCGGTGCTTACGTGCTGATTAAACTTCAGCCGGTATTGGTACTTTCCCCAGTAGCTTCGCTGGCTTTGGTAGTAATTGGTACAACGACGGCGATTGGTGCATCAATGGTGGCGATCGCGCAAATTGACATCAAACGTGCATTATCTCATTCCACGAGCGCTTATTTGGGATTGGTATTCATCGCCGTTGGTTATCAATGGACGGGATTCGCGCTGATATTACTGCTGGCTCATGCGATCGCTAAAGCTTTATTATTCATGAGCGCAGGTGCAATTATTCTGACCACAAACAACCAAAATTTAACCGAAATGGGCGGTCTGTGGTCAAAAATGCCCGCTACCACCACTGCTTTTATCGTCGGTTCGGCTGGATTAATCGGATTGCTGCCTTTGGGAGGTTTTTGGGCGTTGCGATTGGGGATAGACGACTTTTGGACATCGCAACCTTGGATAGTTGCAGTCTTGCTATTAGTTAATGCCTTGACTGCTTTAAATTTAACCCGCGTCTTCCGGCTGACATTTTTGGGACCAACTCAACCGAAAACTCGTCGCGCCCCAGAGGTAGCATGGCCTATGGCAGTGCCGATGGTTTCATTGATTATTTTCACTCTTTTAGTGCCTGCAATCATGCAGCGCTTGGAATTGCTGCCAGACTGGATGTATATCAACCGAGATGCAGTTTTGCTGTTAATGGCATCGGGGTTATTTGGTACGGCATTGGGTGCAACGGTCGATTTGCAACGCACTTGGTCAAGACCGATACAAGTACCTTTGAGATTTGTGCAAGACTTGTTGGCTTATGACTTTTACATGGATAAACTGTATCGCTACAGCGTTGTTTTTGCAGTGAATCAATTGTCTCGGTTAAATTCTGCGATTGACCGCTACATTGTAGATGGATTGGTTAATTTAGTGGGTTTGGGGACAATTTTCAGCGGTCAAAGCTTGAAATACAGCGTTTCTGGTCAATCCCAGTTTTACATGCTGACAATTTTGCTGGGGACTAGCGTTTTTGCCTTTTTGATGAGTTGGTTCATCGATCCAGAAGCTGTTAAAGCAATTTTAGATTGGGAATTTTGGCGAGTAGCACTCAGTAAATAGGTAATGGGTAATGGGTAATAGAACATACCAATTACCAATTACCAATTACCAATTACCAATTATCAAAAAGTTAGGAGAAAGATCGATAAATGCTTAGTGCCTTAGTTTTGATTCCGTTGATAAGTGCGGTGATTGTGGGGTTATGGCCTGGAACTGTAGCGCCTATAATTATCCGAAGAGTAACCTTAGCGATCGCATGTGGTTTATTTCTCTGGTCGCTTGTGGTGGGGAGTCAGTTTAACCCCTTGGATATCAATCAACAATTCTCCGAGTTTCTACCTTGGATTGATAGCTTAGGTTTGACTTACCATCTCGGTGTGGATGGGTTGTCTTTGCCTTTGCTGGTGTTAAATAGTCTGCTGACTTGTATCGCGATTTCCAGCACCGAGACATCGATCTCGCGTCCGCGCTTTTACTACACTTTGGTTTTGTTGTTGAATGCGGGTGTAGCTGGTGCTTTTCTGGCGCAAGATTTCCTGCTGTTTTTCTTGTTTTACGAGTTGGAATTAATTCCACTGTATCTGTTAATTGCCATTTGGGGCGGTCAGCGTCGGGGTTATGCAGCTACGAAATTTCTGATTTATACAGCAATTTCTGGAATTCTGATTTTAGCGGCTTTCTTTGGGTTAGTTTGGCTTACTCATAGTCCCAGTTTTGCTTACCAACCGCTACTAGGTAATACCCTACCTTTGGCAACGCAATTATTGCTTTTAGCTGCAATTGTGGTTGGATTTGGGATTAAAATTCCCCTCGTACCTTTCCACACTTGGTTACCCGATGCACACGTCGAAGCTTCTACGCCGATTTCCGTGCTATTAGCGGGGATACTGTTGAAATTGGGAACTTACGGGTTACTGAGGTTTGGATTGGGTTTGTTTCCTCAAGCTTGGGCGTATGCCGCACCTTGGTTGGCGACTTGGGCGGTGATTAGCGTATTGTACGGGTCGTTTAATGCGATCGCTCAAACCGACATGAAAAAAATGGTGGCTTTTAGTTCGATCGGTCACATGGGTTACGTCCTCCTCGCCGCCGCCGCCGCTACACCCTTGGCTCTATTGGGCGCAGTTATGCAAATGATTGCTCACGGCTTGATTTCTGCCCTGTTGTTTCTACTGGTGGGAGTTGTATATAAAAAGACAGGAACGCGGGATATTGAGATTCTGCGCGGACTGTTGAATCCGGAACGAGGTTTACCCGTCGTGGGTAGCTTGATGATTTTGGGCGTGATGGCGAGTGCTGGAATTCCGGGAATGGCGGGCTTTATTTCGGAATTTTTGGTATTTCGCGGCAGTTTGCCGGTATTTCCGACTCAAACCTTGCTGTCAATGATTGGGACGGGGTTAACCTCGGTTTATTTCCTGCTGTTGGTGAACCGGGCATTTTTTGGCAGACTATCGGACAAAGTGACGTATTTACCACCTGTGCAGTGGAGCGATCGCGCGCCTGCGATCGTTCTTGCTATCCTGATTGTAATCCTGGGCGTGCAACCAGCTTGGATGGTGCGTTGGACTGAAAACACTACTACCGCAATGCTGACAAATTATCCAGCAGTTGCACAAGTTTCTAACATTAGTAGTCATTAATCAACGGCACCCTACACGGATTTTGACGCGGATGCACGGAAACACGGATTTGGCGACGGATGTACGGAAAAATTGAATTTAATTCTCAGTGCATCCGTGTTTAAACTGCTCAATTATCAATTACCTATTACCTATTACCCATTACCGATGACTAACACAATTTTAAAACATCAACACCCGCTCACAGAATATATTAACCGCCTGCACAATGGACAGGCGCTGCTGAAAGATACGCCTGAAAATGTCTTGGAAGTGGTGGGAATTCTCAAAAGTTATGGCGTGGTGATGGACGCCTATTATAAAAATCTCCTCTACATTTCCGAAGAGCAATTTTTAGTGCTGTTTCCCTTTTTTAAGTACTTCAACGGCGAGATTACTTGGGGCAAATTGCTGCGTCATTGGTGGCACGATCGCATAAATTTTGAGTATGCAGAATACTGCATGAGAACGATGATGTGGCACGGCGGCGGCGGATTGGATGCTTATTTAGATTCAGAGGAATTTAGAAAGCGATCGCAACCCGCAATCCAAGCCAAAATTAAGGGTAATTTCTTCATCCAAGGATTGCAACAACTGTTTCCCGAATTTTTACCAGAACAGGTGCGTCTCTTTGCTTATTACAGCGCCTTGGGTCAATTTTGGCAGGTGATGTGTCCGATGTTCCTCGATTTATCTGACCTCTATGATCGAGGCGAAATTAAAACGATTCCCCAAGTCGTACAGCATATCTTGGATGCCTTAGTTGCAGCTGCAAATTTACCGATTACCTACTCGGTTAAAATTGACGGTAAAGTGTATGAAATTATCCCAAAATCCGCAGGGTTAACCTTCCTTGCCGATACCGCCGTACCTTATGTTGAGGCAGTTTTCTTTAGAGGAACGCCATTCCCCGGTACGGTTTCTTACAACGCACAAGCTCAAGCTATTTCCCCGGATCAAGGTAGATTTGAATATGGGGCATTGTATGCCGATCCATTACCTATTGGTGGTGCAGGAATTCCACCGACGCAATTGATGCAAGATATGCGTCATTATCTCCCAGAATATTTGCACGAAGTTTACCGGAAAAGTCGTCGAGGAGAAGACGATTTACGAGTGCAAATTTGTCAGACTTTTCAAAAGTCTATGTTTTGCGTTACAACCGCTGCAATTTTGGGATTGGCACCTCATCCTATAAACACAACCGATCCGAAGGAACAAAAAGCAATTCAAGCTTATTTGGAAAATTGGATGGATCGGTTTATGACCTCGCGTTTGCTGTCTGCCAATAGTTAGAAAGACTTTGATACCCTCTTTCTTGGAATAGGAAAGGGGGTATTTTATTTTATGCGATCGCAAATTGTCGGGGTAGGGGCACGGCATCATACAGCGGGTTGCGCTGTTATGAGGTACTCACTAGCTGGGGGAGCTGAGGGAGCTGAGGGAGAGGGATTGGCAGTTTTATCCCGATATTAGAAATATATAAATTAGCTGCGCGTTAGCTTATTTGATTTTGTGGGAAAGATGCTCGATGCCGTGTCTCGGCAAATCGATCGGGGTGCGATCGCACATTCAATTTTTGATGTTGTGGGAAAGATTATGGATGCCGTGTCCCTACTTTAAGCCGCGATCGCGCTCTATATTGTAAATTGCTTTTTCCCAATACCAATCTTCTGGCATTCCGGGGTGTTTCTCCCTTTCTAACTCAACCAGTCGCCATGCTGTATCCCAATGACCGCCAACGAGTATCATTAGTCTTTGCTGTACTCTGAAACTCGGTCTGCCTCTGGGAATATCTCTGGATAAATATGCTTGTTTTGCTCGCATTCTGTTGCGGTATTGTTGCGATGCTTCCACTTTTTTAATGTCTGATAATGCTTGTTGATAACTTGCTATATTTCCTCGATCCATAAACAGATTAGCAGCATAGTTTAAATCGGCGATCGCACTCGCATAATCGCCGGTTGCAGATCTAGCAATTCCCCGATGATAATATGCTTCGGCGTAGTTGGGTTTGAGCCTGATTGTTTGATTAAAATCTTCAATCGCACTCCAATGACTTTCCAATCTGGCATAAATTAAGCCGCGATGAAAGTAAGCCTTGTCTTCTTGCGGATTGAGTTGGATTACCCAATCTAAGTCGCCAATTGCTGCACCGTAATCCCCTGATATTGATTTTTTCAGCGCTTCATTGATGAACTGTTCAGGGTTAAATGGGGAATTTTTAGGTTGATTTTCCGCTGTTTGAAGCTTTTTAATTGTTTCTAAACACTGACGGCATTTAACAGCGTCTTTTTCTTCTAAATAAATTTCTGCTGCCTTTTTAAAATTGGCGATCGCAGCCTGTATATTTCCCATTCTTTGGCAAGCAGTTCCTCGCAAACTATATGCTGGAGCATGGTTAGGATTGATGCGCGTCGCTTGCGTTGCATCTTCGATTGCTACTTCCATATTTCCTAGCGCCAAATTGGTTAAACTCCGACCACAATAAGCGTTAATATGATCGGGATACATCTGCAATACTTCGTTGTAGTCTTCAATTGCACCGGGCAAATCACCGAAGTCAAAGCGCGTCACCGCCCTTTTGTAGTAGGCATCAATAAATTGGGGATTCACCTTTAACGCACGGCTAAATTCTTTAATCGCTCCCGCGAGGTCGCCTTGACGAGCTTTCTCCAATCCTAAGTTGTATAGTTCTTGATGCATAGCGATTTCTCGGTAAAGTGTAATTAGCGGCTACTAAATCAGCCTAGAGATAGATGTTATTTAATATTAACCATGCAGTTTACCGACCGGCTCGTTAATTTTCCCTGTCTAGAGCAAGTCATCGATCGCTGCCCTTTGATTGTGGAGCCAAATACTTCTGTACTCGATGCCATTGGTTTGATGTATAAAGCACGAGGCAGCATTTGTCAAGTCTCTAAATCAAATTTGTCCCCAAGTTTGACTTGTAGCAGTTCAACCACAACCAGTTGTGTCTTGGTGGTGGAAGATTCCCAGTTAGTGGGTATATTCACGGAAGGGGATTTAGTCAGGCTGACTGCGGCTTCTGTTGACTTATCTGGGGTGGCGATCGCAAAGGTGATGACGCGAGAAGTTATTACCCTCACTCAGTCTAATTCTGGCAATATCCTGACGGTTTTGTCCCTATTGCGCCAGTATCAAATTCGCCATCTGCCGATTTTGAACGATCGGGGTCAGTTGCTAGGAGTTGTCACCCCCGAAACTATTCTTAACCTCTCCCCAAAAGCCCACGAATGTCAGAAAATCGAGGAATCGCTGCTGGAGGGCGAAACCTATCGTTTGCTGTTTGAAAATAACCCCCAGCCTATGTGGGTTTACGATCTAGAAACTCTCGCTTTTCTAGCAGTTAATCAGGCTGCAATTCATCACTATGGCTATTCTCTTGCCGAGTTTATTGCTATGACGATTGACGATATTTTACCGCCTGAAGATATTCCAGCCATGCAACAAGAAGTTGCTAATCTGGATGTTCAAGGTTACGCCGTTTCAGGTTTGTGGCGACATCAAAAGCAGGACGGAAAGATTATTGATGTAGAAGTTACTTCTCATGCTTTAACTTTTTTAGGCAGACGTGCCAGGTTTGTTTTAGTTACCGATGTGACCGAGCGCCAGCTGGCTGAAAAGTCCCTGCGTCAGAGCGAAGATAAATATCGCCGAATTTCGGAACTGACGTCAGATTACATTTATTCCTGCTACGTCACTCGCTCCGGGGCAATTATTGATGAATGGGCAACAGCCAATGTGAGTCGAATCACAGGTTATACTTTTGCAGAATTGCCAGGGGGTGAAAATGGTTGGTTCAATCTGGTTTATCCGGAGGATCTGCCAGCATTTATTCAGTTTATTAACGAACGAATTGCAACTAATCAACCTGGAACGCTAGAGTATCGAATTGTTACCAAACAAGGGGAAATTCGCTGGATTTGCGATCGCATTCAACCCGAATGGGACGATGGCGAAGGGCGAGTGGTGCGGCTTCTCGGTGCAACAGAAGATATCACTGCGCGCAAGCAAGCAGAAGCAGCGCTGCGGGAAAACAACGATCGCCTTACTTTGGCTCTAGACTTAGCCAAAATCGGCTCGTGGGATTGGAATATGCTGACAAACGAGACAATATGGACTTCTCACCACGAAAGTATCTTTGGCTACGAACCCGGAACGCCGCGCCGTTCCTTCTCCGATTGGTCGAGTCGCATTCACCCGGAAGATTTACCCCGGATTCAGGCATCTGGAAAAACGGCGATCGCATTGCGACAGGATTTGGAGTGCGAGTACCGCATTGTTTGGCCTGATGCTAGCATTCACTGGGTTGATTCTTTGGCTCGTTTTTATTACAATGCCCAAGGACAGCCGACGCGCATGGTGGGGGTACTTTACGATATCACGGATCGCAAACAAGCCCAAGCAGCTTTACAGAAGAGCAAAGAGCAATTGCAAACAGCGATCGCCGAATTAACTCGTTCCAACCAAGAACTAGAACAATTTGCTTACGCTGCTTCCCACGATTTGCAAGAACCTTTGCGGAAAATCAATAGTTTTGCCGAATTGCTCGCTCACGATTACCGTCAGCAATTAGATCAAATAGCCGACAAATACATTGATTACATCACCGATGGCGCCTCCCGAATGCAAGCGCTGATCGAGGATTTATTGCTCTATTCGCGGGCAGGGCGACAAGAGTTAAATAAACAGCCAACAGATTTAAATACTGTGGTATCTCAGGTAATTATCGATCTCGGTTTTGCGATCGCAGACAACAACGCTATTATTACGACAACCTCACTGCCTACATTGTCAGCGAATCCCGTCCAAATGGCACAATTATTGCAAAATTTAATTGCCAATGCGATTAAATTCCGCCGCGAATCCCCGCCAGAAATCCACATAGCAGCTGCGTTGCAAAAAGAAAAATGGCTGATTTCGGTGCAAGATAACGGTATTGGGATCAAACTTGAATATACCGAGCGGATTTTCGCCATTTTTCAACGACTGCACAGCCGTTCTCGCTATCCCGGTAACGGCATTGGCTTAGCCTTGTGTCGTAAAATTGTTGAGCGTCATGGCGGAGATATTTGGCTAGAATCCGAACCAGGAAAAGGCACAATATTCTATTTTACTATCCCGGCATGAAAAAATCTATTCAATTGAATGAGAATAGCGAAACTATCGCTGTGCTGTTAATTGAAGACGATCCGGGGGATGCAGATCTGATCGCGATCGTCTTTCAACGCCAGCGAGAGACGATTCAATTAAAAATTGTTCATGACGGGGAGGAAGCGATCGCTTACTTGCGTCAAAAAACCGATGAGGTGCTACCAGACTTAATTTTACTAGACCTCAATCTCCCCGGCAAAAGCGGACGCGAAGTCCTCAAAGCAATCAAAAGCGACGAACAGCTCAAACAAATTCCTGTTGTCATCCTCACCGCATCCAAAGCGCCTGAAGAAGTTTTAACCAGCTACAAATTAGGAGCAAATGCTTACCTGACAAAACCGGCAGGTTTGGCAGGATTTACCACTATTATCGAGTCTATAGACAATTTTTGGTTAACCTTGGTTCACTTGCCCCCCAATCTAAGGTAAGATTGTGAAGAATTTTGGCATCAATGGCTTGTTTAAGTAGTACGGCATCTTCAAGATCTGGCGCGGGATAGATAACATCAATAACATCTTGCCCCTAGAAGCACGACATCTTAAGTATTATATTGAGCGGGACAGCTAACATTAATAACGCCTTGCCCTCAGCAGCACGGCATTTTAAACTTGCTCGAGGCAGATAACATCAATAACGCCTTGCTCCTACTCATTGCTTGACTCTTCGATCCACTATTCCTGGTAAAATTTCTTGAATACAAAATAATGAAAGATTTAATCTAAAACTATGCTTAACATCGCGCTCAGGATGCTTTTAATCGAAGATGATGCAGGGGATATCGATCTGATTCAGATTTATTTAGCCAAAGCTAAACAGTTTTTCCATCGCCTAGAAACCGCTACCAGCTTAGAAGAAGGACTCGAACGCCTACACCAAGGAGGCATCGACATTGTTTTAAGCGATTTGACCTTACCAGATGCTCAAGGACTAGAAACTTTTCGTCAAATTCATACTCGGTTTCCAAACATACCAGTGATTATTCTCAGCGGACTCGATGATGAAGACATCGCCGTGAATGCCGTATCATCAGGCGCACAAGACTACCTAATTAAAGGCAAATTTAATCAGTACTTGCTAGTGCGAGCCATTCGCTATGCTTTGGAGAGGCATCAACTATCCCAAACGCTCAAGCAGCAGGCACAATTGCTCCAGGAACAGGTAATCGAGCTAGAGCAGACAAAACGCGCCGCCGAAGCCGCAAACAAGGCAAAAAGCGAATTTTTGGCAAATATGACCCACGAACTGAGAACGCCGCTCAACGCCATCCTGGGTTTTACTCAACTGCTGAGTCGCGACCAAAACCTCAACTCTCAACAGCAGGAACAATTACAAATTGTGAGTAAAAGTGGCGAGCATTTGCTGGAATTAATTAACGACGTTTTAACCATGTCGAAAATTGAAGCAGGAATGATTGAAATACATCCATCTTGCTTTAATTTGTACAGTTTGATTAGCTTCCTGCAAGATATGTTTCAGCTTAGAGCCACATCGAAAGGCTTGCAGTTAAATTTTAGAATCAGTCCCGACTCGCCCCATTATATCGAAACTGATGAAAGCAGATTACGTCAAATTTTAATCAATTTACTATCAAATGCAATTAAATTTACTGAATCCGGTAGGGTGACGCTGGAAGTCAAACTGGGCAATCGGGAAAATTTTTCGGTTTCAAACCTGAACAATAACCAATTACCAATCATTTTTGAAGTAGAAGATACAGGGTGCGGTATTGGGACAGAAGAGTTAGAGAAATTGTTTAAACCTTTTGTCCAAGGGGAAGCGGGGCGTCAATTGGTAGCTGGAACTGGTTTAGGTTTGACAATTAGCCAGTATTTTTCCCAATTAATGGGGGGAAATATCAAAATAGCAAGCCAAGTGGGTAAAGGAACAGTTGTTAGTTGCGAGATTCCGGTAACGACGGTGACGCCAGAAAACGCCGATGAGTTCCTGGAAAAAGTGCGAAAACCGCGAGCGATCGCATTAGCACCCAACCAACCCCAGTATCGCATTTTAATCGTCGAAGATAAATGGGAAAGTCGTCACTTACTGGTAAAAATGCTATCGCCGCTAGGCTTTGAAGTGTTTGAAGCCGAAAACGGTCAAGCTGGTATTGAAATGTGGGAAAAGATAGAACCTCACTTAATCTTAATCGATATGCGAATGCCCGTAATGGATGGGTATGAAGCCATCAAACGCATTAGATCTGATATAAAAGGTCAAGCTACTGCGATCGTTGCCTTGACTGCTAGCGTGCTGCAAGCAGAAAAAGAGATCGCGATCGCAACAGGATGCAATGACTTTATTTCTAAACCGTTTCAAGAACAGGTTTTATTAGAAAAAATTGCCGAGCATCTGGGAGTGCGCTATCTCTACGATTCCTACCAACAACCTGCTGGGAAAAATTCAGTGCAGCAAAATCGCACAATTACCGGCGACGACTTAAAAATTATGCCTTCTCAATGGCACCAGGATTTAAATCTGGCAGCGATTATGGGCGACGATGAAAATATTTTGGCTCTGATCGAACAAATTCCCGACCAATATGGAGATCTCAAAGAAACTTTAAAAGATTTAGTTGATAATTTTAGGTTTGAAATCCTGGTTAATTTAACCGATAGTTTGCTGGCATAATTTTGGGAATTGGTAATGGGTAATGGGTAATTGGGCTGCAAATTTTAACTTCTTCTTCTATTGAGGAATCGTTTATCGCGCACGCGACGCACGAACCACAAGCAGAGGAAATAACTACCAAGGGCACAAAGGGAACCTACTACAAAACAACCTACCAACAAATCGGCTAAAAACACCGTTCCCATTTGCATCATTCCATCCCAAGAACTTAAACTCTCAGCCGAAAAAGATTGATCGTGAGATCCCAACAGCCATCGACCGACGTGAAAGTTGAATGCATAAATTGGAATGGATGTCAAGGGATTGCTGACCCAAGTTGCGGCGGCGGCGACGATTTTATTGCCTTTAACTAAAGCGGCTAACAAGATAGCAACAGCCATCTGGGTGGCGATCAGGGGAAACCATCCGGCGAACACACCTGCCGCGGCACCTCTAGCGATCGCTTCCGGAGTGCCTCTGAGGCGCACAAAGCGCAAGTAAAAATATCGCCAGCTGCGCTGCCAATTTTTTTGGCTGCGTTTGCCCCGCCGTCGGGCAACTGATGTACATAGGGAGGATTTGTTAAACCTGCGCTGCCTCATGTTGCTAGACATTGGGGTGAGTTCCACCGAGTGAAGAACCTATTATTTAAGGTAAGCGATCGCTCGGCTTGTAGACCAGGGCAATCGAGCGATCGCGATTTATTTCAACGACTAAATCCACCCAGTTAGAGTTTCTCGCCATTGGCTGAATAAACAATTCTGGGTGGATAGACTTCCAGAAATACTCAACAAATAGATTCACCGTTTGATCGCTCATTCCTGATTTTCCCTTAGCCATCATTTGTTGTTCTGCTTGTCGTCGCCACTGCTGGGAAAGGCGATAATCAGTCGGCAAAAGCAGGATTAAACTATCTAATCGTTGCCATAAGGGTAAATAATCCTGCAATTTGGCGTTGACATCGCGGGCAAATGTGCGATCGTCTGCGGTTAAAATCGGTGGTGGCGGATTGTCGAAGGCGCTGGGATCGATCGGATGCACCCCGACAAACCAGCCTTCAAACAAGACGATATCGATATTTTCCACCATTTCTGGTTCTGCGCGATCGCCCGCACCTCCCCAAGCCGATTTATCGAAACGAGGCACGGCGATGGATTTCAGATTGTAGATTTCAGATTGCAGATTTGGCTTTTCTTGCTGTCTGCGTAATTGATCTAAAACTTTTATACCTAACTCGATATCGTGGGTTCCGGGTGGGCCGCGCCAGATGAGGCGGGGATCTTGTTGCTGTAACGCTAGGCGTTCGGGATATGTTTTATACAAGTCGTCTAAGGAAAGGCTCAGAGTTTGGTATCCCAGGTGTTTGAGGATTAAAGTCAGAATCGCTGCTAGGGTGGTTTTGCCGGTTCCCTGACCGCCTAAAATTCCTTGAATTAAAGGGCGTTCTAATTGCTGCCGGTGATTTGCTAGCTGCATCGCTAAAGGTAACCAGAGGTTCCAGAGATTGTCCAGAAAAGCAGAGTGCCCCTTTATACCTTTTGTCTGGCAGAATTGAATTAGGTCTGGGTAGATAGTATGGAAGAGATGCGATCGCCACTCCAACACCTGAATCGCATTCTCTGGGGTAATGCCAAACGCTTTCGCGCTTAATTCATCCGCCAGCGTCCAAGCTGCCAATTGTTCGATCGTGGATAAAGGTAGCGCTTCTGATTTGGTTAACCGTTGCAGGAACTCATAGAGTAATTCAGTCGTCATACTCGATCAAGACCCTAACTTGAAAGCTTCCACAAACAAACTGTAAGTAAGGCCGATTTTGAGCGCGTTCAACATATCGATGACTAGCGATCGCGTCCCTCTTCTACGGTTAACTGTGTAACAAACCCAACTAGCCGATTCCGTAAATATAACTAATATACCGGCGGCGATAATATCCCAGTCGGCGGCTTGTCCGGCGGTGGTGGAAATCGCCGTGCCCAGAAAAATACCGAACAGCAGGCTGATGACCATCAGGGATAGACGCCGCCAGGGGTTGCTCAGCCAGCCCCCAAGACGAGTGCCGACAACATCTAGTAGATTGTTCAGACGGGTGTTTTGCATGAATTTTGCCTCAGAAAATCCGGACGCGGAGGATATGCCCTTGTATAGATTATGTTTTTGACCTTAAAGTGCTTTCCATACCACTGGGGATCTGGTATAACGAACTGACAGTCTGTAAGGGCTTCAATATTTAAGACTAATTATTAGTAAGGACTATGAAAATAAATTTACAGGTTTATGCTGCGGCTATTATTGCTACGGCATTTTTGCTCGTAATCTGGCAAGTAATGGGACAATTCCAGTTCAGCATCACGGTTGAACCCCCAGAAGCCGAAGTTCCACCCGTTCCAACCTCCGAAGTGCTACCCGTTACCAAACCGGCTTCTAATTCCGCCTCCAACTCGACACCAGCGCCAACTTTGAGGCAGCCGTTAGAACTGACCAATTCCACCAAGGCTCGTTCTAACGCACCAGCGACAGCCGCAGGCAGCTTGCGAGTCAGCAATCAATCAACCCATCCGGTAAGGTTAGCTTTGCTACCCGTACAGTCAACCGCCAAATCTGGCAAGCAGCCAGCTTACGGCGTACCAGCACACTGGGATTTTGCTCCCGGAGAAGGGGGCAGCCGCGGATTGGTGTTGGCGCTACCTGATGGTAATCTGAAACTGAATCGGGGGGATGTTTTGGTAGCTTTTGCTCAAGATGGTTCTAGCCGCTATTGGGGGCCATATGTGGTAGGGGAGACAGGCACGCCCCTGTGGAATAGTCAGAGATCTGAATGGCAGTTGATTTTACAGCCTTGAATTGCCGATCATATCATGTCGGCTTGTATCGGCATCGCGGGGGGGCGGGTTGAGCGACATCATTCGCTTCGGCTCAACAGCAACTGGTAAAACCCGCCCCTACAACAACATTAAACGTGCAAGTCCGATACCAAGGGACTCAATATCATATCTGTACGGGCACGGCATCATAAATATTTCGTTTACTGTCACAATGTTGAACGTGCCGTGCCCCTACTAATTTGCGATCGCATGACCAACCCTGTGAAAAAATACTGGCAGCAGCATCCGCGCTATCGTTGGATACTGTCGATTTTGTGGGTGCTATTAATTGGCTTAGTGGCCTTTTTCTGGAATTTAGGCAGCATTGGTTTAATCGACGAAACCGAACCCCTATTCGCCGAAGCGGCGCGGCAAATGAGCGAGACGGGGGATTGGATAGTGCCGTATTTTAACGGCAAAACCCGGTTTGATAAACCGCCTTTGGTTTACTGGTTAATGGCGATCGCATATAAAATTATCGGCGTTAACGAGTGGGCAGTGCGCCTACCAAGTGCAATTGCCGCACTAGGGCTAACCGCACTCGGATTTTACACCCTACGCCGTTTCGCATTTCCCCAAACGCGGTTAATTGAACCAAAATTCCCGAATTATCTTTGGTTTTCCGCCTGGATTGGTGCTGCCTTAATTGCCTTAAATCCGCTTACCATAGTTTGGGCCAGAACCGGCGTCTCGGATATGCTACTCGTAGGTTGCATGGGATCGGCGCTGCTATGCTTTTTTATCGGATACGCCGAAACTGGTAATCGGGAACAAGGCGAAGCGTCACCGATGAAGATTTCCCCTTGGTATTTAGCATTTTACGTCTTAAGTGCGTTAGCAGTTTTGGCGAAGGGGCCGGTGGGAATAGTATTACCAGGGTTAATAATTGGTGCTTTTCTGCTGTATCTGGGCAAATTTAGGCTGGTTGTGCGGCTAATGCGCCCGCTTTTGGGCGGGTTCATTTTTGCGGCGATTACTATACCTTGGTACGTTCTGGTAATTTGGAAACAAGGCGACGCTTATATTAATTCGTTTTTTGGATATCACAACGTGCAACGGTTTACCAGCGTTGTCAACGATCATGCTGGGCCGTGGTACTTTTATTTTTTAGTGGTGTTGGTGGGATTTGCTCCTTGGTCTACTTACTTGCCATTAGCGATCGCTAGACTCCGCTTTTGGGATCGAAAATACTGGCAAGCTGTACCCGCTGCAAGTCAGTTAGGTTTATTCGCCCTATTTTGGTTTGCAGGCGTTTTCGGTTTCTTCACCATTGCCGTTACTAAACTACCCAGTTACGTACTGCCCTTAATGCCTGCGGCAGCGATTATGGTAACGCTGTTGTGGACTGAACAAATGTTCCCGATTGTAGGGGCGGGTTATACCAATAATTATACAACCAGAACAGGCAATTTAACTAAACCCGCCCCGCCTCGCTGGTTGTGGTGGAGTGGGTTATTTAATTTAGTCTTGGTATCAGCGATCGCATCTTTTATTTTCTTCAGTCCCAACTTAATCGGATACGATCCCGCCGTACCTGACTTAAAACAGGTGTTGCAAGATTCAGGCATCCCCCTGCGCGGAGGAATTATTTGGGGATTAACTGCCACTGCGGTGGTATTTTTATTGCAAACCAAACAGCTTCGTCCTTGGCTTTGGAGCGCGAATTTAGTAGGATTTATCGCCTTTTTGATTTTTGTGTTGACTCCGGGGTATTTTTTGGTTGACAAAGTGCGCCAAATGCCCTTGCGAGAATTGGCTGCGATCGCAATTCAACAACAAAAACCCGGAGAAGAATTAATCATGGTGGGATTTGAAAAACCTAGCGTGGTATTTTACACCCAACAACCAGTAACATTTTTCCCCAACTTTGAATTTACTATTTTCCACATTCAGCAACTCGCGGCTACTAATCCCGATTCACCTTCAGTACTAATTCTGGCTCAATATAACAAAACCGGAGAAGAATTTTTACAGCCAGATCGATCCAAAATTCTCGGCGAATCGGGAAGCTACAAACTAATCCGAGCGTCTAAAAAGCAATTTTTACACTTTCCTTGAAAAGTAGGTTGGGTTGACGTAACGAAACCCAACAGAAAATAGGAACTGTTGGGTTTCACTATCGTTGAACCTAAACTACAATACAAATCAACTGCGGCAAATATTGTATTTACCAACCCGTTTTAACGGGTTTTAGCTTTAAGCAAGAAATTTATTTCTTGGCTTTCGTTACTTATCTATTTTCCGATCGATTCTCTGGTAACTCTCCAAATTGCTCTCGGTAACGCCCCAGCAGAGATTCAAGTTCATCAGCGCGTTGGCGTTCCGCTTCGGCGCGTTGGCGTTCTTGTTCTAATTGTTGTTCTGCTTCGATGCGTTTGAGAGTTTCTTGATTTAGCGCTGATGCTAATTCATCGGGAATTAGTAATTTTTCTCCATTATCTTCCCGATAAAAGCCAATCAGTTTTCCTTCTATTGTTAACCGCAATTGCAATGGTTCGCTACGGCTATCTGCAATTATCTCATAACTATCTCCTCGCAGTCGATATCCTTGCAATTTTTCAGCAATCCACTCGCCTTTCGGATCAAATAACCAGTATTCTTGGACTTCTAACCGTTCATAGAGATGTTTTTTGGTATTTTTATCCTCGTCTTGCGTGCCTTTCGACGTGATTTCAAAAATTACTTTTGGTACTTGTTCTTCTTCCCAGATTTTGTAATTGTCTCGTCCGCCTGGTTCTACGTCAAAGATTACCATTACATCGGGAGCAACGCGCAATTTTGGAAAACCTTGCGAATAATAAAGAAATTGATTTGCTAGGACAGTAGCACGACGATCTTGGAGATATTGTTTGAGGACTTCTAGAGTCGTTAAAATTGCATAGAGATGGTCGTAAGTTTCTGCCACGGGTTCTCCATCTGCGCTAGGGTAGATGATTTCTTTTTGTTGGGGAGAAGGGACAACGGTGGTCATAGTGGTATTTCCCAAAAACGATTGTAGACTATATGTAGCATTTCTGGGCATTAAGCTTTTTTAAACAAAGCTCGATAGACGGGTTCGCCTTTTGCTTGAGTAGCAATTTCTCGTTCTGTAGGCACTGCAAGCGGGTTTTCTGCTAACCAATTATCCCCATTTTGACTCAAAAAAGCTGGATGATTGGCGAAGCGCTGACGCATTTCTATCGCCACTTCTTCGATATCCGATTGCAGCAAAACTATTGCGCCTGGTGCTAAATAAGTTGCCAACAAATTAACTAATTCTGGTTGTACGATGCGCCGCTTTTGATGCCGTTTTTTAAACCAGGGATCGGGAAATTGAATCGTAACGTACTGTAACGTTGCCGGTGGCAGAGAAGCGAGCAATGCTTGCAAAGTGTTATTGGCGTTGCAATACAGATAATGGAGATTTGTCAACCCCAATTCATCGCGCAAGCGATTTGCTTCTTCTACCAAAGGTTCGCGAATTTCTAACCCCAGATAGTTCCAATCTGGTTGTAGTTGTGCCATTTTTAGCACGAAACGCCCCCGCGCGCAGCCAATATCTAGATGCAACGGCTGTGTCGGATTGGCGTATACTTTATCCCATAGGGGAGGCTCGGAAGGTGTCTGATACTTTCTACACAGGGGATTGACATGTTGTCGAACTCTAACCGCAGACAAGGTGACGCTCCTTTTGAGAATGGGTAATGGGTAATGGGTAATTGGTAATTGGTAATTGGTAATTGGTAATTTTCCGAAATTCACCCATGACCTATTACCAATGACCCATTAACCAATCTAAAATCGAATATCTAATATCTAAAATTTTCCTATCGGTGTTATGAGTTTAAATTTTCGGTTTGCGGTGGTAAGCGACTTACACATTGCGGTGCCTCACACCGTTTGGGATCATCCTAGTCGGTTTCATCTGGTGGAAGTGGGTATCCCGGCTTTAGAAATTGTACTGCGGCATCTGGAACAACTCGACTTGGATTTTATCCTGTTACCGGGGGACTTGACGCAGCACGGGGAGGCGGATAACCATGCTTGGTTGAGCGATCGCATCTCCAAGCTCCCTTTTCCAGCATACGTCGTACCGGGCAATCACGACGTTCCCAGTTTACTACCCAACGAGCAATCTATTGGTTGGGCAGATTTCCCCCGCTACTACCGTAAAGCGGGTTACGACGACCCCTCACAACTTTACTATACCTGCGAAGTTATGCCGGGGTTGCGCCTGATTGGACTCAACTCGAATCAATTTAACGAGGAAGGTAAGCAGATTGGATGTTTAGATGATAGCCAGTTAATTTGGTTGGAACGAGTTTTAGCACAAAGCAAAGACGAATTTGTTTTGGTGATGGTGCATCACAACGTTGTCGAACACTTACCGAATCAATCGCAACATCAACTGGGACGGCGGTATATGTTAGACAATGCACCCGTTTTAAGGGAAATGCTGCGAAAAGCTGGGGTGCAATTGGTATTTACCGGACATTTGCACGTGCAAGATATTGCCCAGGATAGCGGTTTATACGATATCACTACCGGGTCTTTAGTTAGCTATCCCCACCCTTATCGCATCTTGAATTTCCGCACCGATAATTATGACCGCAAATGGTTGCAAGTTGAATCGTATCGGGTGGGAGAAGTTCCGGGGTGGAGGACTTTGGCGCAGACATCGCGGGAGTGGATTGGAGAGCGCTCTTTTCCTTTTATGCTCAAATTGCTGACAGATTCTCCTTTGAATTTACCCACTGCAACCGCTGAAAAACTCGCACCGAGTCTGCGCTATTTTTGGGCAGATATTGCCAACGGGGATGCTATTTTTGATTTTCCCCAATTTCCACCCGCAGCGCGGCGGTATTTTGAGCAATTTGGTGCGATCAACCGCGATGGTATTCCTAATTTAATCGACAATTATACAACGCTGTTGCTTTAGTACCTACCCTCGAAGGGTAGGTCTACACTAACAAAGCCTGCCTACGCAGGCTAAAAAACTTTTTTGGCAGCACCTACCCTCGAAGGGTAGGTCTACACTAACAAAGCCTGCCTACGCAGGCTAAAAAACTTTTTTGGCAGCACTACAATATCGCCAAACCAAACACGTTCGTATCTTGTCAACAATCAACCCAAACATTCCTGATTTGCCATAAGGTAGGGGCACGGCATCAATCAATTTTGTCGCCAATCGAAAGATGCTTGAAAACCGTGCCCCGGCAATATCGCCAAACCAAACACGTTTGTATCTTGCCACAAATCATATCGTTTCCGGTTACATCTGTATGATTTAAACCGCTCCAGACGCAGAGGACGCAGAGGAAGAAAAAAAATGAATAATTCCGATGCAGACGGATTTGATATCAAGCCTTCACCAACTGTCTCAATGTGCAGAAAGTTTGCGGTAGGGGCACGGCATCAGTAAATTATCCCATGCTCCAAACATGTTGGAATGCCGTGCCCCGATCTGGCACCATTGTCGAATTAAGGTTGGCGACAAATCCCAAATACGGAAGTGTAACCGTGGAGAAAAGTACTACCACCCACAGGACCAATTTCCCCATTGCAGAAGAAACCACCCAGAGGGATATTACTTAAATAGCGTTGGAACAGATGGGAATCAAAATTAGGACTGCCATAGAGTCCTTCTCCGCGTCCCATACAAGAGAACATTAAAGCACCGCTCGCGGTTGTAGTAGTCGCTTGCTGTTGATAGCGTAAAAGTAACAGTTCCAAATCTTCAGCCGAAGTGTCGGCGTCGCGGAGGTGGAATTGGATGCGCTGTCCAGCACGCACCCGATCGCCAATTGCGATCGCTCCCGCTGATGGTTCAACTCCCAGCAAGTTGCGGATTAAAAAGTCTCCTTGTTCTAAATTTTGCTTAAATTCATCCCGCGCCACGCCGACAAATAGCGAATGCTGCGCCAGCATCCGATCTTCTTCGCTCAAACTTTGGATCAAATCCCGCAACACTTCTAACGGCGTGGCAGATTTGGCAGTTGTACCCACACCTGCACTTTCTGCTTCCATTCCTAAGACGATATTGCGATCGCCGTTAGTCACGCGATAAGGGTGACCGATCGGGCGACATCCTTGCGCCACAATCGTTTCCATCACAATATTACCGCTAAGGGCAACGCCGATCGTACCTTCGCGATACAGCTTGTAGTTACAAAACAATCCCGTACCGCCAATCCTAGCGCTACCGCTGGCAAGTCCCCCGACTTTGACGCACCCTGGATAGGCAAAATCTAAACCCTGAATCAAATCGTTGACTTTAGACGAAAACGGATCGGCTAATAAAATAAACTGGGGTTGCTCCTGCGGCGAGACGCCGATTAATTCTACCCAAGCATCTGGAGGACTATCCAAATCCGGCATCGATTCGGCAAAGATATGAAACGCTTTCACATTGACGCCGGGAAGATGCGCCAGATGCAAGCTTAAACCGGGTTCGCCTTCTACCTCTTGCGCTTGTTGGTTCGAGTTCATCCCCACCACGCCACCGCCGCTGCAACCGATTAACACCGGCACCTCTAGTCGCTCTTGCAGTAAAGGCATCAGCCGCGTATACTCGCTGGCAAAGGCAGCGGAAATGAACACCAGTCCCAGATCGGCTTTTACGGGTAACGCTGCTTTTACCCTTTCTACAACTTCCTCAACTGCGCCTTCTAAAGAAGGACGAGTTGAAAGCGCATTCACCCACTGCATCTGGTTATTTACGGGTTCGACCATTTTGCTTATCCTATTTAAAGTTATTCAGTGCTGCGCCCCCACAGCCATACTTCAAAGATTACTGTATAACATTTATGGAGATGGCATAGAAGCCAAACTCACGACTACAGCCGCGCGCCAGAGCAATTTTACTTAAAAGCGATGGAAAAAATTATTACCTGGGTGATAGCGCGATCGCATTAACAAGTGTTAAGATGTATGTAGTCAAAAAAAATTTACCGTCAACCGTGGTTGTAGAGTGAGGTTTGGTTAAATCTTAAAAAATAAACATCATTCCCCAGTCAATGACTAGGCTTGCTGTAATACTGAACAGTTAGGATCTTTTAAATACCATCTTTAGCCAGGTAAGATTTTCCAGAAAACTCGCTCTATAACAGTGAAGATCCTAACGAACGAAAGTATCTGTTGAAACCAAGAGCTATGAACAACATCCAAACACAAATCGAACAAGAACTCGAAAACGCCCGCGCCGTATGCGATACCGAAGGCGCAACCTCTAAAGAATGTGCCGCAGCTTGGGATGCAGTAGAAGAACTGCAAGCAGAAGCATCCCATCGCAAGCAAGAAAAACCAAAAAATTCTTTTGAGCAATATTGCGATGACAACCCAGACGCAGTAGAATGCCGGATTTACGATGACTAAGTTCAACAGTGGACAGTGGACAGTGGACAGTGGACAGTGGACAGTTACCTTTTCCTCAAGCTTATAGGATGGCAAGCGAGCGTAATTGATTTTTCCTTTGCCCCTAAAAGGGAGAGGCTTTAAACCAATTTTTTCCGGTCAGTCATAGCAGAGAATCATCTCTGTTAGGTAAACAATAGTACTGAAACCGTAACCAAAGCAACCGAAACCAAACCAAGGTTCGAGTTGCTTATTTTTTTGGCGAGCATTATCAAAATTACTAGGCGTAGGTGCAATTAGCAATTAGCAATTCAGCAATTTTGATCCGAAAACACAATAAGAATTATAATAGTAATTTGTGCCAGGTCAAGCCAGAAAAAAAGCAGATCGAAGCAATATATGGAAGAAAATGTTTGGTTTAAACCGCTAGTTTGGATGGATTATAGGCTGGCGTTGTTGTTCACCGTTTTTATCCCCCTAACTCTGCTAATCTGGGCGCTATATCAAAAATCAGAAGCGGTGCAACGCCTGTTAACGATCTACTGGCGAGTGGCGAGCCTGCTTTTGATTACGGTATACCTGTTGATTGCGTCATTGCAGATAGGTTTTATCACGGCGGCGATCGCGCGTATCCTAACTCCCGTATCCCTATGGTTTTGGGCGGATATCAACGAAGAAATCAACGATCTGCCGCAGCGATCGCTTAAACTAGCGCTCAAATCCTGGCGGTGGGCAGTCACAGTTTACCATCTGATCGGCTTTGTGGCTCAGCTCTTCTTCCTCGGTTGTGCCTTTGGTGGCGGCGCTCTCGAACAACCATCTTGTCGCGTTTGGCTAGAAGCACCTTGGCGCTACAAGGAAATTTTCCACGGCGGTTACAGCACCGGATTTGTAGGCTTTCTCGGCATCGTGGGCTTGATAATTTACGTCCTTTACCTGAGCTACTTTATTTTTGTGCGCCTGGGTAAGCAAGGACGCTCCGCAATGGAACAATGAATTGAAGCAGTGGACAGTGGACAGTGGACAGTGGACAGTTGACAGTTGACAGTTGACAGTTGACAGTTGACAGTGAAAATTTTCTCTGTCCATTTTCCACTGTTCATTAGGTTGTCAAGGCGTTTAAGGGGTAAAAACAGAAAGAGTTCCCCGACTCACATCTTGCACCATTCTCAACAAGCCTTGAAAAACCGGGGTTCTTTAGGAAAATTCAGGCTTTCAAGTTTAGCTATTCGCAAGAACCCCGGTTTTTAGCCCTGGTGCAAGATGTGAGCCGAATTAAACAAGCTGCCGTCACTTTGGACGAACAGCTATTTTGTTAGTACTGCTGGTAATGTTAGTAGTGAGGCGATAAAGCGTTAGATTGAAGCTCCTCACCATCGTTGACCCTGAAATACCACGGCATTTAAAACCGCTCGTGTCGCTTCCCTCTCAGCATTAAAGTGTCTGAGTTTCCCGCTTCCGGTTTTTTTCTATGAATAATTCCATCGCCCAGCGTTTAGAGAGATACACCGCCAAGCGTCCTCATGAAGTGCTAATTGTGACAGTTGAAATTGAGGGCGAATCAGACCAAATAGCTATTTTTAAAGGTTTTTCCAGTTCTTTAATGCGTCCGACGGCCTTCGATCCCGATGTGCCAGTTTTACCAGATAATGCTACAATTATCTGCATCGACCGGGTAGCAAGTCCTTATAACCCCACCACACCCCGCTACATTGAGCAAGGACTAACCTGGGAGACGATCCAACCTTTGTTGTCAGAGGTGGGCATTTAGCGGCAAAAGCAAAACTGTAAATTCACGCAATCTTTAAAAAAATACCGCCAAACTTTTCCGTATCTTTACGGAAGACAAACGGTTATTGGTCTAACGTAGTGTAATCTAAACAGCTTATAGAAATTCTTGAGCTAAAACCAAGGCGGAATAGTTAAAGAAAGTGCTATTCTCCACAAGAAAGCGTGTGTGGAGTGTGAATTAATTATGGTTACATCACCGATCCGGTCACAACTTGCTGGCATTTCCGAAGCGTCGTTGTCTTTGACACCTACGGCACATCCGAGCAAACAAAATTCTTTCAGTACCGTTTGGCACGCAGTCAATTTGCCAGCATCGCCTTTATTTGGTACGGATGGAATTCGCGGCAGGGTGGGAGAGTTGCTTTCCGCGCCTTTGGCAATGCAAATTGGTTTCTGGGCAGGTCAAGTGCTGCGATCTGGTAACGGCGGCGCTACCGGCTCGGTTATTGTAGGCCAAGACCCCAGAAACTCTAGCGATATGCTGGCAATGGCGCTGTCAGCAGGTTTGACCGCAGCGGGATTGGAGGTGTGGCATTTGGGCATCTGCCCCACTCCTTGCGTCGCTTATCTGACGAGCGTTTCCTCGGCGATTGGGGGCGTGATGATTTCTGCCTCTCACAATCCCCCAGAGGATAACGGGATTAAGTTTTTTGGGTCGGATGGCACCAAACTAACCCAGGCAATTCAAGAAAAAATTGAAGCTGGAATTAGAGGTAATGGCGATTTTCCGATTTTGAACGGCTGTTGGGGACGCCAATACCAAAGATCCGAGTTAACTGGCGAATATCTGGAATCGCTGCACAAACCGCTGCTGGAAGAAATAGATCTGCGGGGAATGAGAATTGTCTTGGATTTGGCTTGGGGTGCCGCCGTACATTTAGCACCAGCTGCATTTAAAACGATGGGGGCAGAAGTTATTTGCTTGCACGATCGCCCCGATGGATCTCGGATCAATGTTAATTGTGGTTCTACCCATCTGAATTCCCTCAAAGAAGCTGTCAAGCACCACAAGGCAGATTTAGGGTTAGCTTTTGATGGCGATGCCGACCGGGTAATGGCGGTAGATAGCTGCGGGCGCGTCGTGGATGGAGATTACATCCTTTATTTCTGGGGTCAAAATTTAGCTCAGGCGCAACAGTTGCCCGGAAATCTGATTATTTCTACCGTGATGGCGAACCTCGGTTTTGAACGGGCGTGGGAGAAACTGGGCGGTCAGATGGTACGAACTGCCGTCGGGGATCAATACGTTCATGCCGCGATGCTGCAACACGGTGCCATGTTGGGCGGCGAGCAATCTGGACATATTCTTTGCCCCCATTACGGCGTCAGCGGCGATGGATTGCTGACGGCGATGCATTTAGCAGCATTGGTGAAACGCAGCGGCGTGTCTTTAGCAGCAATGGTCGATGGTAGTTTTCAGACTTATCCTCAGCTGTTAAAGAACGTGCGGGTGGAAGATCGGGAAGTTCGCTTGGGTTGGAAAAATTGCGAACCCCTACAGAAAGCGATCGCCGAAGCAGAAACCAAAATGGGCGATTCTGGTCGCGTTTTGGTAAGGGCTTCCGGCACCGAACCCCTGATTCGAGTTATGGTTGAAGCCGTCAGCTCAGAACTTGCCAATCGCTGCGCTGACAATTTGGTACTTGCCGTCCAAAAATATTTGCTCTAAGTCAGGGGAAAAAGGGGGAAAGGGGAAAAAGAGGGGAAAAGAGGGGAAAAGAGGGGAAAGCAGGAATTTGGGAAAAACTGGTGGATAGGAATAGATATGTGCTTAAAGCGCCTCTGTGGGAATCGACTCTGAAAACAGATCTATTGCTAGAGCTTCCCCCCTTTTCCCCCTTTCCCCCTTTCCCCCCTTTCCCCCCTTTTCCCCCTTTCCCCTTGATCGCTGTTGGTAGCCCTAATCCCTAATCCCTAACACCTAGCCCCCAGCCATATATAATTTTGCAAAGTTTTTGCGCGTTAGTATGAAAGACTACCAAAACAGCAGCGCGTTTGACCCATATTTGAAAAGTATCTAAATTTTACGCTTTGTTAGCTATCTAAGCATTGAATCAAGGAAATACTTTTAGGCTTCTTGATTGAATTTTTTACAGTAAGCTTGACAAAACGCCAAAGCCAGTGTTTATGGCATTTGCGATATTGGGGGCATTACGCACTTGCATCTACGATTAACTCACGCTAGAACCTTTAGACTGTTACGTTTGGAGCTATCACCAGTGCTTGCTCTAGCTGCCAATTTCGACCCCAATCAAATCAGTACCAAAAGAGAGATTAGTGCCGCAGCCATCAATGTCAGCGGTCGTCAGCGAATGCTGTCCCAACGAACGGCTTTATTATCTCTGAGACTGGTATGCACTCAAGATCAAACCGAGCAGGAAAAATTGCGATCGCAGTTGTTAGCCGATATCGATTTGATGGAAACATCGCACAACGGACTGCTTAACGGCGACGAGAAGATGAAACTATCGGGTCATCTGTCACCAGCGCTGAAGGCAATGTATTTTGAACTCCCCTTCCACTTAGATCGCCAAATACGCAGTTATATCGCCCAAGTCCGAGCTTTGGCGCAGGCATCGACAAGAGAGCTAACTCAGGATAATCCCTACCTGCGCTACATTCAGGATGCTGCTGACGCCCAATTGCTGACAGCTTTAGATGCAGTTGTCGATCGGTATCAAAAAGAAAATGAAGCCCAACAGCTAGCCCTCGATATCCATCGCGCTGAACTCTATTGTCAGAGTTGTGGAGCGACTGCTGCGGCTAAAATCCAAGCGGAAAAATTGCAAAAAGCGCTGCAAGAGTTAAAACAAACTCAGGCTCAATTGATTCATAGCGAAAGAATTTCTAGCCTGGGTCAACTGGTCGCCAGTCTCGCCCACGAAATCAACAACCCAGTCAGTTTTGTTCACGGTAATTTGAGTTTTGCGACTAATTACGTGCAAGAATTGCTCGACTTGGTAAGCGTTTATCAGGAGCATTATCCCCAATTTAATCGGGCAATTCAAGACAAAATAGAACAAATTGACCTCGAGTTTTTAAGTCAAGACTTGCCTCAAGTACTGTCTTCGATGACCGTTGGCATAGACCGCATTTGCCAGATAGTTCGTAGCTTGCGGAATTTTTCTCGCGCGGACGAAAGCGAGATGAACCTATTCAATCTCCATGAAGGGATCGATAGCACTCTGCTGATTTTGCAAAACCGATTCAAAGCCAAAAACAACTGTCCCCGAATTGAACTTGTTAAAGAGTACGGCAATTTGCCCTTGGTAGAATGCTACGCCGGACAAATCAATCAAGTGTTGATGAACGCGATCGCTAATGCCATCGATGCGATTGAAGAACGCATGGTGCAGGGCAGTTACCCTCACCCAATGATTCAGATAATTACCGCAGTTGTAGGAAAAAGCGCGTTAATTCGGATCGCCGATAATGGCATTGGAATGACCGAAGAAGTGCAGGAGCGACTATTTGATTCGTTTTTTACTACCAAGCCGTTGGGCAAAGGAACGGGGCTGGGGTTGTCAATTTCCTATCAAATTGTGGTGGAAAAACATGGGGGCGAGCTTTGGTGCGAATCTACACCAGGACAGGGAACAGAATTCTGGATTAAAATACCTCTGTGTCAGGGTGTAAAGGCAGAAGCAACATCGGTCAGTGCAGCATCACCCTTTATCTGCGCTGGCAATCCTGAAACTCCCATTAAATGGGATAAGGAGGAAAAGGGAGAGAAATTACTTCTCTAGCTAAATTTGGCGTACCAGGATTGTAAGATGCTGTTGATAAAGTTTAGTTGCTTTCGCCCTGGGACATTAAATAATCCTTCATCTTACATTTGTAGCTATGCTCAGCTATGATTCTGTTTTACGCAAAATATCTTGTATTTTCAACGACAGCAGACAGTTGGAAGTTTCCCAAGTGCAAGATAGTCTCGATCGGGGCTTACTGTTACGAAAAGTTGTCGATCAAATCTGGAACTCGAAACAGCGAGTAGAAGGTAGCAGCAACGAGATTCTACAAACGGTAGTGGATGAAATTGCCACCATATTGCATCTAGATAATTGTTGTTTTTTGTGGTATTTTCATAGTACGAAACAGGTGCAATTAGTCTGCGATCGCATCGCGGGTAATCAAAACCCTTTACAAAAAGGATATTATCCGGTAGAAATGTTTGGATGGGATGGAGTAGCGATCGCTCAGGGTGCATCGATCGTTAACAGCGGGACGGGTGTCAGTTCGGTGTTTAGGAATGCGACGAGATGGCTGTCTGGCTTATCAATTTGGAGAGGCCAAACCGAGCTTGAAGGGGTGCAAAGTGAGGCAGCAGCAATGGCAGCCAATGCCTACATATTGGTTCCAGTGCGGATAGAGAACCCTGGGGAAACACCCGCATCAGATAGGAAGATCGGAATTATTGCTTGCTGGTGCGAGCAAAATCGGCATTGGGATCGGGCTGAAATTGAATTCTTGCAGTTAATCGCTCAACAGATGGAAATCGCTATTCGTCAAACCAAAATAGAAGAACAAACCCAGAAAATTCTCGCTAGAGAGCAACTGGTGAACCAGATAACCAGCCAAACGCGGCAGAGTTTCGATCTGCAAACGATATTAACCGAAGCGATCGCGCAACTGTTAGAAGCTTTGGGAGTAGATCGCTGTTTGGTGCATATGGTGGAAGATCCAGGGGATTCCAAAGCGTATCGCCAACAATCCGTTGCCTACTGCGAAACCGTGCATCGCCTTGCCTACCATCACCAGCACCTCTACGAAGTTTGTCGAGAACCATTTTCTCCTTCGATAGAGGATTTTCATCCCTATGGGCCAATTACCAAATGGGTAATGCAAAATCGTCATATGGTGGCGATTCCAGATATAGCGGCTGACTCGCGGATTGGTCCCGATAACGAAGAATATCAAAAAGCCGAGATCAAATCTTCTTTAGTCGTGCCGGTGCAAACAAAAGATAAACTGCACGCAATTTTATATTTAAATCAGTGTTCCCACATTCGTAACTGGTCAAAAAGCGACCGAGAATTAGCCCAAGCAGTGGCAAATCAATTGGCAATTTCGATCCAACAAGCTTGTTTGTTTGCCAAAACTCGCGCCTCAATGGAACGAGAATCTTTACTAAGAGTGATAGGGGATCAAATACGCAGCACCCTGGAGTTAAAAACAATTTTACAAACCGCCGTGCGAGAGGTAATAGAATTTCTCGATACAGATCGGGCAGTAATATATCAGTTCGATCCCAACTGGGGAGGTAAAGTTGTTGTCGAAGAAGTAATGGGAAATTGGCGGTCGATTGTAGAGAGGGAAACTAACTCCAACGGCGACGCTAGCGCCCAAAATGGTCAATCGCCGCGATCGCTCATAACCGATAATTGTATTCTCAGAGAATATATCGAACTGTATCAACAGGGTAGGGTAAGAATAGTTAACGATGTGGCGGCGGAGGATTTTAGCAATTGCTATGCTGGGTTATTGCGGCGGATGCAGGTGCAAGCGACCATCGTCGTACCGATTAAAATCGGAGAGAAACTTTGGGGATTGCTAATCGTCCACGAGTGTCGGGGGACAAGAGTTTGGCAGCAGCCAGAGGTAGAATTACTGCAACAGGTGGCAATGCAGTTAGCGATCGCGATTCAACAAGCCGAACTTTACCAGCAAGCGCGCACGGCTGCCTCTGTAGCGCAAAATAAAGCCGAAGCGTTAGAACAAGCCACGGCTGCACTCAAACAAGCCAATCAGATTTTAGAAAGCGAGATTTGCGATCGCAAACAAGCACAAGCCGAACTGCGGCAGAAAAACAAAATCGTCAAATTACTCCAAGCAGTTACAGCCGCTGCCAACGAAGCCACTAATAGCGAAGCCGCCTTACAAATCTGTCTAGAACGCATCTGCAATCATACTGGGTGGCCCGTCGGACATGTTTATATCCCCACAGAAACAGGCGAATTAGTCCCGACCAAACTTTGGAATATTAAAGATCTAAAACGCTTCGAGACTTTCCGCAAAATCACGGAAGCCACTTCCCTCACCCCTGGAAATGGACTACCCGGTCGGGTTTTCAGCAGCAAACAACCGCAATGGATTGTTGATGTCAACGCGGTGGAACAAGACAATTATTTTCCCAGAGTCAAACTCTCAGGAGAACTGGGAGTAAAAGCTGGTTTTGCTTTCCCAGTTTTAGTAGGGACAGAAGTGGTAGCGGTGCTGGAATTTTTCTCATCCGAGGCGATACAACCTGACGAACAATTGTTAGAAATTGTCGCTTACATTGGCACCCAACTTGGGCGCGCGATCGAACGGGAAAGAGCAGAAAAAGCCCTGCGCCAATCGGAAGCCAGAGCTAGAGAACAAGCCCAAAAACTAGAACAAGCTTTGCATAAACTCCAGCAAACTCAAACCCAATTAATTCAAACTGAAAAAATGTCTTCTTTGGGTCAATTGGTTGCTGGTGTGGCTCACGAAATTAATAATCCGGTAAACTTTATCCACGGTAACTTAGCCTTTGCCGAACGATATACGCAAGATTTATTAGAATTGGTCGAACTTTATCAAAAGTATTATCCCAAACCGTCGAGTGAAATCCAGCAGCGGATCGCCGCAATTGACCTGGAATTCCTGATGGAGGATTTGTCCAAAATATTATCGTCAATGCAAGTTGGAACCGATCGCATCCGTCAGATTGTGTTGAGCTTGCGGAATTTCTCTCGCCTTGACCAAGCCCAAACCAAATCGGTTGATATTCATGAAGGGATTGATAACACGCTGTTAATTTTGCAACATCGGCTGCGTCCCCAAGGGAAAGTGAAGGCAGCAACCGAAGATCCTGTAATTGCAGTGATTAAAGAATATGGGGATCTACCGCGAGTAGAGTGCTACCCAGGTCAGCTAAATCAAGTATTTATGAATATTCTTTGCAATGGCATCGATGCACTTGAGGAGGTCATGGGTAATGGCAGTTGTCCTCAACCCAGTATTCGGATCAGAACCGACCTCCAAGGAGAAACAGTCTTGATTCGGATTGCAGATAATGGTAAGGGAATTCCGCAAGAAGCAAAATCGCGGCTGTTCGACCCATTTTATACCACCAAACCTGTCGGTAAGGGAACGGGGCTGGGTTTGTCGATTTCCTACCAAATTGTAGTGGAAAAACACGGCGGAGCGCTTTGGTGTGAATCGACTCTAGGACAGGGAACGGAGTTTTGCATTAAAATTCCAGTGCAGCAAAACCGAGAAAAATCGGTATAAAGCGATTCAGTAAAAACTATTAGCCAGCTAAAATTTCAGTGATTATTCGGTTGCTAAAATCAACCGAATTGATTACATTGTACGAGAAACTTAAGGTTTTATACCTTAATAAATTCTTTAATTAAATTATCAAAATATGGGCGAAAATTTTATAAAAATTAAAAGCTGTTGAGATAGAAAAGAGTAAATAAAATAATTACGGAAAGGTTAAATAGCTCTTTGAATCAGGATAAAGATCCCCAAGTATTCAATAGCAAACTAGGAAAATGATAGAGGATTTTTGGGTAAGAGAGGCAGTAATACAATTGGGTTTGTGGTTAAATTTAGCGAGCGGCCTGCTCGGAGTATTGATTGGGCTGTTGATCTTAGCTCCAACCTTGAAGCTGCTCAAAAAACGGGTGAAATCAAAACGAGTTGACCATCGGTGGAGTAATGAAAATCGCGCCCAAGTTAAGAAGGAGCAAATACCGGAACCGTTAGAAATTAGATACGAAGAATGTACTGCCGAGTTAAAGATAGCTAACGAGCAATTGCAGCAGGAAATATTAGAGCGGCAAAAGGTGGAAGCGGAATTAGAGCGATCGCTTGCTTTGTTGCTGGGAACCCTCGAATCTACGGGAGATGGCATATTAGCCACTAAAAACGGCGAAACCATCGTCACGTTTAATCGTAGATTTGTCGAAATGTTCGGCATACCCGAAGAAGTTATAGCTGAGCGATCGCTAACCGCTGTACTGCCGTTGATGTTAGAACAATTCAAAGATCCCGAACAATACCTTTGTCAAGCTAAAGACTTAATGGCTGAAGCAGACGCAGAAGCATACGGAGTCTTCGATCTCAAAGATGGCAGAATTTTTGAGCGCTATTCCCTACCGCAGCGGTTAGGAGAAAACATCGTGGGTAGGGTTTGTAGCTTTCGCGATATTAGCCATATTTGGCGAATTGAGCATCAATTACTCGAAGCCACTGCCGAAATCAAAGCCATATTTGGTGCATTTCCAGATATATATTTTCGCCTCGATGCCAGCGGCAGAATAATTGACTATCAAGCAGGGCGGGAATCACAAGCTTTTCTGCCAGCGGGACAAGTGCTGGATTGCCTTTTGGAAGATGTATTTCCAGCCAGCGTAGCCGAGCGGTTTATGGATGCGATCGCCAAAGTTTTGAAGACAAAATCGTTAGTAGCGATCGAATATTCCTTGCCGATTCAAAACGTCGAAAAAACCTTTGAAGGGCGGTTTGTCCCATTTCAGAAAACCCAAGCTATCCTAATCGTGCGGGATATTACCAAACGCAAGCGCGCTGAAAAAACATTACGCAACAGCGAAAAATGCCTTCGCAAACAAAATCGCGCCTTGGCATCTTTAGCAAAAAGTCAAACATTGAATCACGGCAGTCTCAGCGCTGCTGTGGAAGAAATTACCGCAGTTGCTGCTAGTATCCTAGAGGTTGAACGTGCGGGAGTGTGGTTGTATAACGAAGATTGCTCCCAGTTGCGCCGCCTGAATTTGTACGATCGAAATCGCGGTCATAATGCAGAAGCAATTGAGATCGAAGCCAGCGGCTATCCCGCTTATTTTGCCGCATTGATGCAAGAAAGAACGATTGCGGCTTATGATGTTCGTACCGATCATAGAACGCAAGAATATTATCATTCCAATCTGGGCATCAAAGACATGACTTCCCTATTAACTGCACCAATTTGGTTGCAAGGCAAAATGGTAGGGGTTGTCTGCCACGAACATCAGGGAAATAAGCGTAAGTGGGGGATGGAAGAACAAAATTTTGCCGTAGCGATCGCAGATTTAGTATCCTTGGCGCTAGAAGCTTCCGAACGCCGCCGATCGGAAGAAATGATTCGCTATCAGGCAAACTACGATCTGTTAACCGGATTGCCTAATAAAATGTTGTTTAACGAGCGACTGTCGAACGCACTAACAGATGCAGCTAGCAATCAAAGCATTTTAGGGGTAATGTTTTTAGACTTGGATCGTTTCAAACAGATCAACGATACTTTAGGTCATTTGATCGGCGATCGCTTGTTGCAAGGCGTGACTAAACGGTTAGTTAAATGCTTGCGGGATGAAGACACAATTGCTCGTTGGGGCGGCGATGAATTTACGATTTTACTACCTCGAATTAAGTCTAAAGAAGATGCTGCCACAATTGCCGAAAGAATTCTCGAAGCACTCAAACCCGATCTGGAAATAGACGGACATTACCTTCATATCAGTAGCAGCATCGGCATCGCTATGTATCCTGTTGACGGTACAGATAGCGAAATGCTGTTAAAAAATGCCGATGCTGCCCTTTACCTCGCCAAAGAAAATAACCGCAATAACTATCAGTTTTATAACTCGGCGATCGCTTCCAAAGCTTCCGGATTATTGACTTTAGAACATAGCCTCAACCAAGCTTTAGAGCGCCAAGAATTTGTCCTTTACTACCAACCTCAAGTAGATACTACTGCTGGGAAAATAACCCAAATGGAAGCTTTAGTGCGTTGGCAACATCCGCAACTGGGGTTTATGTTGCCCGCAACCTTTATTTCCCTTGCTGAAGAAAATGGATTGATTATACCGCTCGGCGAATGGGTGCTAAAAACTGCCTGCGCTCAAAATAAAGCATGGCAAAATGCTGGGTTACCGCCGATATCTGTATCTGTTAACCTTTCCGCGCGGCAGTTTCAGCAACCAAATTTAGTAGATACGATCGGGCAAATTTTATCAGAAACCGGGTTAGCTCCACGCTTTTTAGAATTGGAAATTACTGAATCTGTGGCGATGAAAAATGTGGAATATACCAGGGAAACTCTTTTGGAATTGCATCAAATGGGAGTCCGAATTGCACTAGATGATTTTGGCACGGGATATTCTTCCCTATCGTATCTGAAAAAGTTACCGTTGCATAAGCTAAAAATAGACAAATCTTTTGTCACTGACTTGACAATTGACCAAAATGATGCTGCTATTATTGCGTCGATAGTGGCTTTGGGCAAGATACTAAATCTCAGGGTAGTTGCAGAAGGAGTGGAAACTGTAGAACACAAGGAGTTATTGCGAAGTCTCCGCTGCAAACAAATGCAGGGTTACTTCTTTAGCCGTCCTCTTTGCAGCAAAGATGCTGCTCATCTGTTGCAAAATTCTGAGTGGATTGGGGTGAAATGTTCGGGTTTGGTTGGAGTTTCCAAACTTTGTTTTAGTTCTCATTGATTGGCTAATTGCTAATGGGTAATGGGTAATACCAAACCCGCTTCGATTACCCCTTTTATGGCTAACGACTGAAGTCGCGCCTACACAACCAAAGACCGCCTACGCGGTCTAAGTGGTAAAGGGGGTATTAAACCCGGATTTGGTATAATGGGTAATTGGCAAGAGGCAACGCCCAACCAATCCAATTACCAATTAGCAATTAGCCAAGATTAAAATTTAAAGTTTGTAGCTTCTATGTCGGCTTCGGCTTGGTGCGCGATCGCTCGCAATTTATCCACCATTTCTGGTGCGACTTTTTGCCACAAACCTCGCTGATTTGCTTCTAACAAACGCTCTGCCATATCTCGCAATGCCCAAGGGTTTTTCTGTTGCATAAATGCCTGTACATCTGGAGCTAATAAATATGCTGCGGCAACTCCTTCGTACATAAAATCTTCGACGCAGTTAGCAGTAGCATCGTAAGCAAATAAATAATCTACCGTCGCGGCGATTTCAAACGCGCCTTTGTAACCGTGGCGCATCGCCCCAGCGATCCATTTAGGGTTGACAACGCGAGATCGATACACGCGGGCAATTTCTGCTGTTAATTGCCTAACTTTAGGATTGCTAGGCAGAGAATTATCGCCAAAATAGGTTTGAGGATTTTTACCAGTTAAAGCGCGTACCGATGCGGTTAAACCGCCTTGAAACTGATAGTAATCATCCGAATCTAGTAAATCGTGTTCGCGGTTATCTTGATTGTGTAAAACTATTTCCATTTGGCGCAAACGCTGCTCAAAAGCTTCTGGATTTGCCTTGGGTAATGGGTAATTAGTAATGGGTAATTGGTTTTGTTTTGGATTACCAAAGTCTGATGTATAAGCGTAACAACTCCAGTTAATATAGGCGCGGGCTAAATCTCGATCCTCTGTCCAATTTTGGGATTCAATTAAACCTTGCAATCCGGCACCGTAAGCGCCCGGTTTAGAGCCAAAAATACGATAGCGCGATCGCATTCTCGCCTGTTCTTCTCCCACTCCCGCATCTATCCACATCTCGGTTTCTTGGCGCACAGCAGCCGCTAAAGGATTGCTATCCGGCGCCTCATCCAGTGCCGCCACGCTTGCGACGGCTCGATCGAATAAATCGATTAAATTTGGGAAAGCATCCCGGAAAAAGCCCGAAATTCGCAACGTCACATCGACGCGCGGACGCCCCAAAATCGATATTGGTAAAATTTCAAAATCTACCACCCGCCGCGACGGCCCATCCCATACCGGCTGAACCCCAATTAACGCCAATGCTTCGGCAATGTCGTCGCCGCCAGTCCGCATCGTCGATGTTCCCCATACGGATAGTCCTAGTGTTTTGGGATACTCACCATTTTCCTGGGCGTAGCGTTCGATTACAGCTTCCGCCGCCTTTCGTCCAACATCCCAAGCCGTTTCGGTAGGAATTCCCCTGATATCAACTGAGTAAAAATTGCGACCAGTGGGTAAAACTTCCGGGCGTCCCCGCGTCGGCGCGCCGGAGGGGGCGGGAGGAACGAAGCGCCCATCGAGTCCGCGCAACAGGTTGGTGATTTCTTGATCGGTTTGTTGCAATGCGGGGAGGAGGTGCGCGCGTATCCAGTCTAGTTCGCGTTGGGTTTTAGGAGTGCAGGGGAAAGAGTCGGAGGAAGATATTAGCTGTTCGACCAATTGGGCGGCATATTCTTCCAGTTTCTCAATCGCATCTCCAATGGTGCGACATTCTTTACCAATTACTGATGGCTGATGGCTAATTACCGCTGACAAATCGGCGGTCAGAGGGTCAAAATCTATCCCTAAATCTTGAGCTAAGGCGCGAGTTAAACCGAGACGACCGACCCCTGGGTGACGCGCGATCGCTACGATCAAATCTCGCAGTTGTCGTCCTTGGGGACATTGTCCAAAAATATGCAACCCATCGCGGATTTGAGCTTCTTTTAATTCGCAAAGATAGCCGTCAATCTGGGTAATTGGTAATTGGTAATTGGTAATTGGTAATTGGTTTTCTGGCTCGTTATCGATTTGCAAATCTAGATGCAAGTTTTCTTTTTCTACTAGCTGAGAGATGCGCGATTTGATTGCTGGGAGTCGGGAGGGATCTAAACTTTGGGCTTCGTAATATTCATCGATTAAACTTTCCAATTGTTGCAATGGGCCGTATAATTCTGCCCTGGTCATGGGTGGCGTTAGGTGATCGATAATAACTGCTTGGGCGCGACGTTTGGCAGATGCGCCTTCACCGGGATCGTTGACAATAAATGGGTAGAGGTGAGGTAACGCACCGAGGACGATTTCGGGATAGCATTTATTTGATAGGGCGACACTTTTACCCGGTAACCATTCTAAATTGCCGTGCTTGCCGATGTGGGCGATCGCATGACAGCCAAAATGTTTTCGCACCCAATAATAAAAAGCTAAATAATGATGGGGCGGTTCTAAATCTGGGGCGTGGTAGTTTAAACTGGGGTCGAAATCGTAACCCCGACTTGGTTGAATTCCGACAAATATATTGCCTAGTTGAATGCCGGGAATGGGGAATTGGTAATTGGTAATTGGTAATTGGTAATTGGTAATTGGTAATTGGTTTTCTTCCCTATTACCAATTACCCATGACCCATTAGCAATTCCCCAGCGATCGCTTATTTGTTTCTGTACCTCAATCGGCAAGGTAGCAAAATACTCCTGATATTCCTCAACAGATAACTGCTGCATTGCGGGGCGCAATTGTTGTCCTTCCGGGTCATTGGTCACCCCAGCGGTTAAACGTCGAATCAGTTCATCTCCGGTTGCGGGTATATTTTCTATCCAGTATCCAGCTTGTTGCAACGCTTTGAGAATTTCTACGCAGCTGGCAGGGGTATCGAGTCCGACACCATTTGCCAGTCTGCCATCGCGACAGGGATAATTTGCCAAAATTAGGGCAATTCGTCGTTTTTCCGGGGGAGTTTGCCGCAATCGCACCCAGTTAGCGGCTAAATCTGCCACAAATTCAATCCGATCTAACTGCGGTTGATAAATTACTACATCAGTTTCTAATTGAGAATTTTGGGTTTGCACCGCTTTAAAAGAAACCGCACGGGTAATGATTCGTCCATCTACCTCTGGTAGGGCTACATTCATCGCCATATCGCGGGGGGAAAGTCCGTTAAATTGCGTTTCCCACTGTTCCAGGATGCCGCCGCTGAAGATAACTTGTAAAACGGGAACATCAAGATTTTGAATATTGGTAACGGCAGGTAGTAGCACAGCATCGGTCGATTTTGAGGTCAAACCAGTGTTTTGTTGCTGCTGTGCCGCCCGATGGGAAACCGCCGTAAAATCTGAAACCGCGAAACTGGTGGTATTGAGGATCAGTTGAACGGATTCTGTAGCTTTTGGCTGGAAATATTGGGATAATTCGGCTTGAACATCGCGATCGCGCAACGAAGACACAAATACCGGCACTGGTTCTAATTGTCGTGCTGCTAAAGCTTGACAAAGTGCATCAATTGGGCGCGTGTTCCCCGCCAGATAATGCGCCCGATAAAACAGAATACCGACCTTCGCCTCATCTGCCGGGGCGGGTTTATTTAAATTGTTTGTTTGAGTTGTATGGTTATCGGTGAAAGCTGCCCCTACATTGCCCCTCTGCCACGAATAAAGCCCGACGCGCGGCACTTCTTGGGGTGAGGGTGGGTTGTAAGAGTGTCCCAGGCAGATATCGGCGACGAATTTTAGGGCGTTGAGGCAATTTTCCCTGCCGCCTTCGGTGAAGTAGCGCCATAGCTGGTTCACCTTTGATAGAGGCACTGTGGAAAGATCGAGCAAATGGGGGTCGGGGCGGTCATCTCCAGGGAGTACAATTAGTGCGGCGCCGGTTTGTCGTACCGTTTCCTGGAGGACTTCCAATCCATAGGACCAGTAAGCGCGTCCTCCCAATAGCCGCAGGATAATCACCTTTGCCGATGTCAGAACTTGTTCGGCATAGGTATCGATGGTTAGTTGTTGCTGCAACTGCAATAGATTGACAATCCGCAGTGGTGGAAAGCCCTCGGGTAGCTGGTGGAAAGCCGCCGCCAGGGTTTGAATATCGGTGTCGGCAGCAGTGATAATGACTATGGGAGCAGGAGTTTGCTCAACAAAGATGACACCGTCAGTTTCAGGATTCCAGCCCCCAGGGGTGGCAGCGATACGATGCATAGTATTTTTTAGATGTTACCTATACAAACCATTAAGTCTTGCCCCAGGTCGGGGATCGCGATTGATAATTAATTAAATATGTTCCCTGAATGATTGAGCCAAAGTTGAGAAGCTTTTACGCGCCCAAGCATTCAGCTTTTGAAAATAAAACCTTCAAATGCTAAGTTACCAAAATTCAATTTTACGTCGCACTTTGCCGCTTGCAACTTTTAATCGGCTGAGGCTGGCATTGGGGCAAATGGCTCAAAGAGTTGGGGAAGATGCGCTGCTGTTGAGCGAAGATGTGGTGCAGGGGATGGAAATTCCTCCCACCATGCTGGCAGAATGCTTTACCGTCTTAGTGTCTCAGGGGTTTAGTGCCTTGCTGTTGGGGACAGCTTGCGAGTTAGAATCTTCGGATTGCCCAAATCCTCAAAATAAATGCTATCAGGTGGGGTTGAGTTTTGATCCCGATGCGATCGCTGCCTTTGTTTCCCAACTCACCAGCCTGCTTAAAAATAGTCCCATTGCCACAGAAACTTTAAAACAAGCAAGTCTCATCCTCCAACCCAACGACGCCAAGCTTCAAAGCGATTTTACTCTCTCGTTACTAGAAATTCTGTCAAGCGATCGCAGCTTTGAGCCTACCCTAGAAACAGATTACGCTTATGTTTCTGTTTGTCAGCCCGTTCACGATGCTTTGCGCCAACAAGTCGAACAAGAAGGCGTTTTAAATCAGGTAACTACCCAAATCCGCCAGACTTTGGAGTTACCTGCGATCCTGGAAACAGCACTTGAGCAAGTTCGCTCATTTTTGCAGGCAGATCGGTTAGTAATTTATCAATTTCAGCCGCCACAAGTCAGGAATCAGAATAATGATGAATCGATGATTCCTTGCGAAGGTTGGGGGCGCGTTACCTACGAAGCCAGAAGCTCTGATGCTATAGTTTCTGTGCTGGATACTGGTGAGGATAAACGCTGCTTTGTTGATGTGCCGAATCGTCGGGAAAAATATCGTCAAGGCTTTACTTTAGCGATCGAAAATGTCGAAAGTACTTATGTATTTTCCGAGTGCATGTTGGAATTCATGCGACGAATTCAGGTAAGAGCCAAGTTGGTGGTACCGATTGTGGTGCAAGATCAATTGTGGGGGCTACTGGTTGCCCATCAATGTTTTGAGGCGCGGCAATGGCAGGAAAGCGAAAAAACTTTTCTCCAGCATATTGCGGAACACTTAGCGATCGCAATTCACCAATCTGAACTTTATGCCGAGGTGAAACAGCAAAAACAAACCCTAGAACAACGGGTGAGCGATCGCACCTCTGAACTGCAAGACGCCCTGCTAGCCGCCCAATCTGCCAATCGTGCCAAGAGCGAATTTCTCGCCACCATGAGCCACGAATTGCGAACACCTCTCACCTGTATTATTGGCTTATCTTCTACGTTGCTGCGTTGGTCTTTTGGTCAACTCACCCAGCGACAACGCGATTACCTACAAACTATCCACGATAACGGCGAACGCTTGCTAGAACTGATCAACGATATTCTCGATTTATCCCAGGTGGAAGCGGGTAAAACTGTTTTAAATATCAGCGAGTTTTCCCTATCTCAACTGGCAACTCAAACCTTGCAAACCCTGCGGGAAAAAGCAATCGAACGCAGCGTTTATTTAGGGATAAATTTACGTATCGTTCCTAGCAAAGATAGCTTTAGAGCCGACCCCAAGCGCGTTAAACAAATTCTGCTGAATTTGTTGAGCAATGGGATTAAATTCACTCCCAAAGATGGCAAAGTCATCCTGCGGGTTTGGTTAGAAGGCAATACAGCCGTTTTTCAGGTAGAAGACACCGGCATCGGCATTCCCGAACATCAGCGACATTTACTGTTTGAAAAATTCCAACAGTTAGATACTTCCTACAATCGCGAATACGAAGGCGTTGGTTTGGGTTTAGCTTTAACCAAACAACTGATAGAACTTCATAGAGGTAGAATTGAAGTTGAATCTACTGTTGGAGTCGGCTCAATTTTTACCGTTTGGCTACCTTGTCAACCTACAACATCGATGGGGGGGAGGACAGCATTACCAGCAGCAGATATTGCCCCTGGTCGCGTTGCTTTAATTGCCGATCGTGAAGAAAGCGCTACTCTGATCTGCGATATTCTTACCGCAGCAGACTATCAGGTAGTATGGTTAATTGAAGGGTCTGCTGCTGTTAAGCAAATTGAAATTTTACAACCGCAGATCGTCATAGTAGACGTTCAACTATCTGGAATGAGTGGTTATGAAGTGATGCGGCTATTGCGTAAATCAAAGCAAACAGGGCAAATCAAAATTTTGGCATTAATTCCTCAAGAAAACCCAGAAAACCTGTTAAATATTCTGGCTGAGAAAGCCGATGATTATTTGACCAAACCAGTTATCCCTCCACAGTTATTAGAGGCGATCGCTGCCTTGATGGTTGCCGATGTTCCAGCTGCTTGCGCGATTAAATAAATTTCAGATTTTAGATTTTAGATTTCAGATTTTTTGGCATTGCCAAATCTACAATCTGAAACCCAAAATTATTCAATCTGCAATCTCAAATCTGCAATCTGAAATCCAAAATAATTCAATCTGCAATCTGAAATCTACAATCTACAATTCATCTATGGAATCACTTCGTCACGGTTTAATTGTTTCCTGTCAAGCGCCTGCTGACTCGCCCCTACACGATCCCCTGGTTATTGCAGCAATGGCGCAAGCGGCGGCGAATCAAGGCGCATTAGGAGTGCGAATTGATACACCATATCATGTGACCGCGGTGCGGCAAAAGGTTAAATTACCGATAATTGGTCTGTGGAAACAGCAAATACCAGGTTATGAAGTATACATTACACCGCAGTATGAAGACGCAGAAGCGATCGCATCTGCCGGTGCGGATATCATCGCCATCGACGCGACACAGCGACAACGTCCGAATGGGGAAACTGTGGCGGGATTAATTCAGCGCATTCACGATGATTTGGGCAAATTGGTGATGGCGGATGTGGATACAATAGAGAATGCAAAATCAGCTGCCGAAGCAGGTGCCGATATTGTAGGAACAACGCTTTACGGTTACACCAACGAAACCAAACATTTGTCACCCCCCGGTTTTGAATTCCTCGCCCAAATGGTAGAACAATTAGAAATTCCAGTTATTTGCGAAGGCGGTATTTCTTCACCAGAAATGGCACGAGAAGCGCTGCATTTAGGAGCTTATGCAGTTGTAGTTGGTACGGCAATTACCGGAATTGATTATTTGGTTAAAGCGTATCGGGAGGGAATTGGTAATTGGTAATTGGTAATTGGTAATATCCTGTCCGGTAGGATTGGTTGTGTATGTTTGTAGGGGCGAAGCATTCGGGGGATAACTTCTGCAATCAACCCAGGGTTTTATATCCGAATGCTTCGCCCTGGCCTTACGCAACCTGTAACTCACATCTTGCACCTAAGAGATAAACAGCCTCCAAATAAATTTGGGGCTGAAAGCTTAAGTTAGCTAAAGCTAACTAAAATCAACGTTTTAACCCGTTGAAACGGGTTTTAGCTGTAGAGACGTTACATGTAACGTCTCTACAGCCAGAAATTTATTTCTGTTAGCTCTGGTGCAAGATGTGAGGTAAGAAACCCGGTTTTTTGAAAAAACCGGGTTTCTGAAGGGTGTATGCGTTCGGTATTAACTCAAGTTGCTAGTTACAACCATAATGGGTTAATCGCATCGCTAATTGCTCATGGGAATATTTTTCGGTTATACAATTAGCCATTAGCAGTTCTAAAAATATAACTAGCAACTTGCGTTATTACATCTGACGTTTCAAAACGATTATATTAGACCCAACGATGGGAGAGCGGGCGATTAGATTACCAGCAGTGTCGGTAATTTCCACTTTGGTAAAATCTAATTCCTGCCCTTTACTCCACATATCGGCGGCTAATTTATCTTGTTTTGCCACATCAAAGTTATACCAATCGTCGCTGATTTTAACCGTTAGCTGTTTGGATTGAAAATTAGCTTGTACGGATTGAATTAACCCCTCAGCGGATGCTTTGGTAATTTCAGCGATTTTATTTTGAATCCCGGCGAGCAATTTTTGCTCTGGAGTTAAAACAGGGGGAGGCGGCGGAACAATTGCTACAGGTTGAGATGGTTCGGGTGCGGTTAATTCTGGTAAGGTTTCAACCGTAGGTGCATTTGCTTCCTCGCTTGCATTTAATTCTGGTGCTGAGGTAACTTCCGGAGATGGGGTAATTTCTGGTAGTCGGGTAACTTCCGGAGATACTTCGATTTCTGGTGCTGGGTTAGAAATTGCCGGGGGAACTTTAGCAGTTGCTGGGGGTGAGGAGGAAGAATTTAACCAAACAAAGATGAGCAAAATTGTACCGATCCCAGCCGACAAAATATCATTATTGGGAAGCTTTTGCTTCACCGACTCCGGTAAGAAACTGCTAAGTTTGGCGATCGCAGCTTTCCACCACTGCCATAGGGTAATAGTAACCGTGCGCGCGATCGCCAACGCATTCGACAGTTGAGAAGCTGGTTTTGTCGGTGGGGCAGGTTTGGGCATCGCTGGCGGCGGTGGGATCGGTATGCTTGGTAACCCATCCCCTGGAATAGGTGCAGGCATGTCTGGCGGCAGCGTCGCCGCCGAAGGCATCGTATCCACCAGAGGTTGAGTAGATGCTGGAGGTTGTCCTTCCAGTTGGTTTACCGCCCCTTGTAACACCCAAATTGTGCCCCGCAAAGTTTTAACCGTGCCTTCCTTTAGCACAGGTTGGACAATTTTCCAGGTTTCACCCACGGTTTGAACCACTGTTTGAACCGCTTTCCCCGACTGAGACACGGGTGCTTTCGGTGTCGGTGTGGGTATTGCTGTGGGTGTCGGTGGGGTAGGTAGTATCTCTTGTTCTGTTTCTGGCTGTTGAGGTTGATCTTGTGTCATAAAATCTCCCTTAAGGACTTTCACTGGGACAAATGCGATCGCCTTAACAAAGCCCTAATTTATCATTCTGCTATTCTGGCTTTTGAACAACTTACAAACCTTTACGTGAGGATACATATGCGCCTCAATCGTCGTCAATTCTTAATTTTAAGTAGCCTTGGGGTTGCAAGTTCAGTTTTTTTAGCCAAGTTACTTACGAATGAAAGCGCCCAAAGCACCGATATTCAGCCAAGTTTAACCCCTAACCCTACCACTAGGGAACCACTGTTGCGCTTTATCTCCGTCGCCGATACCGGCACCGGCGCCCAAGGACAGTATGCCGTCGCCAAAGCGATGACGCAATATCACAGCCAAAACCCTTTTAATCTGGCAATTTTAGCTGGAGATAACATTTACAACCACGGCGAATTTGAGAAAATTAGTGCAGTTTTTGAGCGTCCTTATCAAAAGTTATTGCAGCAAGGGGTAAAATTTCACGCTTGTTTGGGCAACCACGATATTCGCACCGACAACGGCGACAAGCAAGTCACCTATCCGGGTTTTAATATGCAGGGGCGTTACTACACATTTCGCCGCGACTCGGTGCAATTTTTTGCCTTAGATACCAATCATAATGCAGATTGGAAGAATCAATTAGTTTGGTTAGAACAAGAACTCAGTCGCAGCGATGCCCCGTGGAAAATTGTTTTTGGACATCACCAAATTTATTCATCCGGCGTTTACGGCATCAATCAACCTTTTATCGAAACTTTAGTACCGATGTTTAAAAAATACGGCGTCCAACTTTATATTAACGGACACGACCACAATTACGAACGCACAAAGTCAATTAACGGCACGACTTATTTAATTTGCGGCGGCGGTGCCGGACTTCGACCTGTAGGGCGTTCGGAATGGACAGAACATGCTGCCAGTCAGCTAAGTTTTGCCGCGTTTGAAGTGTATGCAGATCGCATATTGGTGAGTGGAATTGGCACGGATAACCGCTCGTTCGACCAAGGGGTAATTAGATTACAAACAACCTAATTTAAACAAGCGCTTAGGATAGTGCGTTAGACTCTACTCCAAAAAGAAGTTCCCCTTTTGCAGAGGGTAAACAAATTTTTTCCTCCTGTCTCCTGCTTCCTGCCCTCTGCCTTTCTTTGGTCACAATCGCAACTAGATCGTTAATTTGTCCCTCTTTGTTCCGTAATATATTCCATCACAATGTCAAATTTGCGATTTAGCTCTCCGATCTCATTTTCAAGCCGATTGAATCTTTCATTCACAATGTCTTCAAGTGCGTCGATTTCCTCATACACGCGATCGAATGCTCTTGAAAATTATTGAGGAGAAAGTTGCGAATATTCCAGTCGGTCAACCCTACGACTTAAACTTCTCAACTGTCGCTCGATTTCAGGGTCTTGGTTATTTGGTTGGTTCGATTGTGTCATGGTGCTGTTATCTAATCAATGAGCTATTTTATCCCTTAGTTTAACGTTGCTATTAACCAGCGACTAATAGAACCATCATCTTCAGTTTGCGATCTTTTCAGCGCTTCTTCAACCAAAGCCATTTCTAATCCCGGCAAAACTTGAGACACGCGAATTGGCAAGCATTCTGTAGCAGACAACAACCAGGCAATAACTGTACCCGCGTTGACATTCACCACCCAATATTCTTGCACTCCCATCCTTTGGTAGAGTTTTTGTTTGCGCGTCGTATCATCTTCTAAAGACGAAGCAGCTACCTCAACAACTAGGGTGGGAGGTTCTAATTCATCAATATCGACTGGCGCATTATTCCGAGGCGGAAATCTTAGATTTTCTCCAATATAAAAGGCAATATCCGGCTGTGCTTCTCTCGTTCTTGCTTTCCTAAAACTCGTATTGCTTAGCCCTTTAATCGGAATATTTCTAAGACTTGCATACAAAACAATCAGCGTTGTCAGAATAGTGTTATCTTGCCCGTGTGCAGAACCAAGTGGAGACATTTCAATCCTCATGTAACCTTCATCGTAGTAAAACCTCGCGCTTGCTAAGGTTGGATCGTCTGCAAATGTGAGAAAATCTTCCCAGGATACCTCAAGCCAGGTATCGGTTGGAACTGTTTCTAATACTGGCGGGGGATTAACCATGCCTTTGTACCAAAAGTATCTTTGTTATTTAGCATAGCTTATGGCGTTTTCTGCTGCTATTGTGCCATAATTTGATTAATTATTCTTTAATATAAATATGACTCAAGGTGGTAGAGCAAATAAAGCTGGCAATGTCTTAGAAAAAACTGTAGAAGGAGCTTTGCAGGGACATGGCTATGTCCAAGTAAGTGACAACTTAGCGAAAAAGCAGAAACTAGCATACCTTTTAAACTCGATTAACATACCAAAAAGGTACGCAAGACAGGTGCATATCGGCCCAGGTATTTATGGTACAGATATTTATGTGGACTTTTATATTATTGGTTCTCCTGCAATTCCTGCGGGTTTAATAATTGAGTGTAAATGGCAACAAGTCGGTGGTTCGGTTGACGAAAAACTTCCTTACGTCAACTTGAATATCCAGCATTGCTATCCTGCACCCGCTGCGGTTTTAATCGACGGTGGCGGGATGAAACCAGGAGCAATTAATTGGTTGAGTCAACAAGTTGGCTCTAATAAAAATCTGTTAGCAGTCCATACATTGTCTAGTTTTATTATTTGGGCTAACAACAATATCTAATATGACGTGACCAGTAACTCAGCAATTTTTCCTCGTTTTTGTGCATTAGAGTTAATTGCCCTTGCTGCTGATATATTGTGAATTTTAAACTCGCTGTACAAGTCGCGAATCAAGTCACAATCCGAATTAGATAACATTACTTTTACCCCACTACTGGCAAGTTCAGCAAATACATCTCTTAGCTGAATTTGGTCATCTTTACTAAAAGAGTAGCGACTATATGCGGTAAAATTACTGGTGTTGCTTATAGGATAGTAAGGCGGATCGAAGTAAACCAGATCGTTGCTTTTAGCATAGTTGACTACCTCTGAAAAACCTCTGACATCAATCTCGGCTGACTGAAGTGCTGCGCTTGCGGCATAAAGTAAATCGGGATGGCAAATTTTAGGGTTTTTGTATTCACCTATGGGAACGTTAAATTTACCTTTGGAGTTTTCCCGATATAGACCATTAAAGCAAGTCTTATTCAGATAAATTAGACGAGCGGCTCTTTCTATATCTGTATCATAAGAACGTTGGCGAACCAGGTAATAGTAATCTTTATTATGTTTATGCTGATGTTCTGCCAAAAGTGCAATCAGAGGCTCAACTTTATCCCTAACGCAGCGATAAACATTAATCAATTCTGGATTAATATCTGTCAAAACAGCCGATTTTGGCAGGAGATGAAAAAATACAGCCCCACCACCCAAAAAAGGTTCATAATAATTATGAAAATTTTGGCTAAAATAGGGTATATATTGCTGAATCAGCTTACTTTTACCACCAGCCCATTTAAGAAAAGGGCGGGGAGAAATACCTGTTTTAATATCGATTGACATAGGTCTAAAAAGCAAAGCGGTTTCTAATAAATTATGCCTCAAATTAGAGTTGGCGGTTAGTTAGATTTTGAGCTAAAACTAAAATAGGAATAAAGGGAATTATATAAGGCCGTGAAAAAACGTGTAACGCTGACATTTCCCAAACGCGCCGTCCAAATGCCTGTAACGTATCGACTGGCTAAGGATTTTAACGTAGCGGCTAATATTATTCGCGCTCAGGTGGCGCCAAATCAAATCGGCAAGCTGGTGGTAGAATTATCCGGAGATATCGATGCGCTAGATGCGGCGATTGAGTGGATGCGATCGCAAGACATAAACGTCTCCTTAGCTAGTCGCGAAATCGTCATCGATGAAAATATCTGCGTTGACTGCGGACTCTGCACTGGCGTCTGTCCCACGGAAGCCCTTACCCTGGATAAGGAGACGTTTAAGCTGACATTTACGCGATCGCGCTGCATCGTCTGCGAACAGTGTATCCCAACTTGTCCCGTCGAAGCAATTTCTACTAATTTTTAGGTAATTGGTAATGGGTAATTGGTAATGGGTAATTGGTAATTGATAAGTTTTATTACCTATTACCTGTCCACTGTCCACTATCAACTATCAACTATCAACTATCAACTATCAACTATCAACTATC
>ERZ1066120.98-NODE-98-length-88397-cov-10.490616_pt1 | contig 88397 bp, 72 predicted proteins | sample MGYA00382767_ERZ1066120 | MGnify/ENA primary metagenome ERZ1066120 (study PRJEB33369, sample SAMEA5778350) | biofilm metagenome | biome: Industrial cooling water; feature: Water cooling tower basin; material: Biofilm | place: United Arab Emirates | collected... | reverse complement strand
GCGGGCGGCGTTCCGCTTCACCAGAACCGCCCGTCAGCCGGGTTAGACACGCGGGCGGTTCTGGTGAAGCGGAACGCCGCCCGCCGCCCCACAACAACAAAGCATGCAGTTGATTTCCAAACAACCCCACGTCGGCACCACGATTTTTACGGTCATGTCGAAACTGGCCGCCGACTGCGGGGCGCTCAACCTCTCGCAGGGGTTTCCCAACTTCGACGCCTCGCCTCGCCTGACCGACCTCGTGGCCCATTACCTCCGAAATGGCTACAACCAGTACGCCCCGATGGCGGGCGTGCCGGTATTGCGCGAGGCGATTGCCAAAAAAACGAGCGACCTCTACGGCGTCGGCTACCACCCCGAAACCGAAGTGACCGTTGTGTCGGGGGCGACGGAGGCGCTCTACGCGGCCATCACGGCGGTGGTGCATCCCGGCGACGAGGTGCTGCTGTTTGAACCCTGCTACGACAGCTACGCCCCGGCTGTCGAGTTGAACGGCGGCGTGCCCGTGTACGTCACGCTTTCGCCGGAGAACGGCTACCACATCGACTGGACCGTGGCGAAAAGCAAAATTTCCGAAAAAACCCGCCTCATCGTGTTCAACACGCCCCACAACCCCACCGGAGCCTGCCTCACCCGCGCCGACCTCGACGCCCTGGCCGACCTCACCCGGGGCACCGACATCCTGCTCCTCAGCGACGAGGTGTACGAGCACATCCTTTTCGACGGGCGGGCGCACCACTCGCTGCTCACGCACCCCGAACTGCGCGAGCGGAGTTTCGTCTGCGGGTCGTTCGGGAAAACTTTTCACGTCACGGGCTGGAAAATCGGCTACTGCCTCGCGCCGAAGGCGCTGACGACCGAGTTTCGGAAAGCCCACCAGTGGATTACGTTCAGCACGATTACGCCCGTGCAATACGCGCTGGCCGATTTCCTGAAGGAGCCGGAGCACTACCTCGAAGTGCCCCAATTCTACCAGCGCAAGCGCGACCTGTTTCTTGACTGCCTGCGCGGCTCGCGATTCACGTTCACCCCCGCCGAGGGCAGTTTTTTCCAGACCGTCCACTACGGGGCCATCACCGACGAACCCGATTACGACCTGGCCGTGCGGTTGACGAAAGAAATCGGCGTGGCCGCCATCCCCGTCTCGGTGTTTTACCACCGAAAAGACGACCACCGCATCCTGCGCTTTTGCTTCGCGAAGGACGACGACACGCTGCGGGTGGCGGCGGAGCGGCTGTGCCGGTTGTGAGTTGGTGGTTTTCAGTTTTCGGTTGTTGAGGCATCACACCTGTCAACAGGACCTCCCAGGCACTGCCATGACCAGAGCAACGCTTTTCGCTTTAGTCGTTTTGATTGTCCAGCAAGCCTGGATGCAAAGTCGCCGCACGGCGTCTCCCGTTTTGGTTGGCAGTGAAAGTCACCGCGCTTGCGAACAAAAAACGGCGTTTGCCGCTGAATTCCGGGCCGACTCGGTCACTTGGCTACGGGTGCCCACCGACAGCGGAGTGGTTCGGGTGGCCGTCGCAATGCCGAAGGGAACGGGGCCGTTTCCCGCCATCGTCATCCTGCACGGCACCCACGGTTTTGCCGAAGAGTACGTTAAACTGGCGCGTCGTTTTGCCCAAAACGGCATCGTGGGCGTTGCCGCTTGCTGGTTTGCGGGTCGGCGCGGCGAGGGGGTACGGTTCATCACCCCGATTGACTGCAACGACGCCCCACCATTGGTCGACGTGCCCGGTGCCGACCGCTTCCGAATGGCACGGCAAACCATCGACGCGCTGGTCCGAAGGGTAGCGGCCTTGCCCAACGTGCAACCCAGCCACTTGGCGCTATTTGGGCATTCGCGAGGCGCGGGTGCGGCGTTGGACTACGCGCTGACGCGCCTGGGGAACGTGCAGGCGGTCATCCTAAACTCCGGCGGCTATCCCCCGGAGGTGACAAAAAGGGCCGCCGACGTGCCCGTGCCAGTTCTGCTCCTGCATGGCGTGGCCGACGGTCCCGCCGACGGCGGTTCGGCATTCACCAGCATCGCGACGGTTCGGCAGTTCGAAGCGGCGTTGCGCGCAGCCAACAAAAAGGTCGAGGCAAAATTCTACGACAAAGGCGGGCACAACGGCCTCTTCAGTGATTCAGCGCAGTTTGAAGATACGGTCCGTCGGACCTGTGCTTTCCTGCGGGACAACCCGGGCAAATGAACGGCGCAGCTTCGTCAGCCTATCGTGCCTTTCCGCTCGCCGGGAACGGGGATTTGAAACCGACACTGGGGTTCCACTTGCTAACCCATTCCACCCGCCCGTTAATCCCCGTTTGCGCCGTGCGTACTTGGGGTTATCTTTACGCTGCCCGGCTACCTAACAACCTGTCCGACAACCGCTTCCTGCCATGACGTTCGACGAGTTCAACCTGCTCTTTCTGGGCATGGTGGGCGTGATGCTGCTCTACAACCTGGCCCAGCAGTACCTCCGCCGCGACCGGGCCTACGGCTACTACACGCTCTACATGCTGTGCTGGCTGGTGTACTACGGCATGCGGTACCGGCTCATCATGGAGCCACTCACGAACGAGGGATTTCACTTCATCCGCGTAGCGGTGCCGATGGTGGCCTACGTGTTCTACTTCGGGTTCACGGAGGCTTTGATTGGCCTGGGGTCGCGCCTGCCCGACGTGGGGCGGGTGTTCCGGGTGGTCCGGTTGGGGCTGCTGGTGTACGTGGCGGCGCTGGTGGGGATGTGTTTTTTCTCTGATTTCTGGCAAGAACCCGCTTTTGAATACCTCCACACCGCCGTGCGGGTGGCGCTGGCCGTCGTGTCGGTGTACGTCATCGCGCGGGCCTACCGGTTGAAGGAACCGCTCGTGACGTATTTCATCACCGGTTCGCTGGCCCTGGTGGTGTTCGGGGTGGCGGCGATGGTGGGCACGTTCCTGATGCGCAACTGGAACAGCGAGGGCTTCTGGGCCGCGCCGATTGCCTACCTTCAGGTGGGCATTGTCATTGAACTGCTTTGCTTTTCGCTGGCCCTGAGCTACAAATCCCGGCAGGCCGAACTCGAAAAAGCCGTCACCGAGCAGCAACTCCGCACCGAGCGCGAACAGCGGCAGTACGAACGCCTCCGCGCCCGCCTCGAAGCCCAGCAAACCAACCGCCTCATGGCCGACCTGCGCCTGCGGGCCTTGCGGACGCAGATGAACCCGCATTTTTTGTTCAATTCGCTCAACGCAATTCAGGAATGCATCATCACCCACCAGAACGACGCGGCGGTGACGTACCTGGCGAAATTCTCGAAACTCGTCCGGCTCATTCTCGAACACTCCGACAAGCCGCTCATTCCGCTGTCGAAGGAACTGGAAACCCTCCGGCTATACCTCGACATCGAGGCGTTGCGCTTCACCGAAACCTTTGTCTACGAACTCGTCGCCGATACGCACCTGGAGCCGTCGCTCATCAGCATCCCGCCCATGCTGGTGCAGCCCTACGCCGAAAACGCCATCTGGCACGGGCTGCTCAACAAGCCGGGCGATCGGAAACTGCGCCTCCGCTTCACCTCCGACGAGGATTCGCTGTTCGTCACCATTGAAGACAACGGCATCGGGCGGCAGGCCGCCGCCCAGCGGCAGGTGCCTCAAAAAGAAGGCTATGCCTCGCGGGGCATGCAGCTCATCGACGAACGCCTGACGCTCATCAACGAAGGCCAGCACGACAACCTGGCCAGCGCCGAAGTCGAAGACCTCACCGGCCCCGATGGCCAGCCCGCCGGTACGCGGGTGCGGCTGACGTTGCCATTGATTTAAAAAGGAGGAGAGGGAAGAAGGGGAGAATGAAGAATTTTCAATGTTCAATTTTCAATGCTCAATTTTCAATGATTTAAAAATCAGGCAACTCATTGAAAATTGAACATTGAAAATTGAACATTCTCCGACCCGAAAGTCCCTCTCCTCCCTCTCCTCCCCAAAAAAATGCTTACCGCTCTCCTCATCGACGACGAAGTCCGGGGCCGGAACGTGCTCCAGCAGTTGCTCGCCCGGTACTGCCCGGACGTACGTGTACTGGCGCTGTGCGAAGACGCCCGGCAGGGCATCGCGGCCATCCGGGAGTACCAGCCCGACGTCGTTTTTCTCGACATCAACATGCCGACTGTCAACGGCTTTGAAATGCTGGAGCAACTGGGCGAGGTGCAGTTTGACATCGTGTTCGTGACGGCCTACAACGAGTTTGCGCTCAAAGCCTACAAGTACGCCGCCTTCGACTACCTGCTCAAACCCGTGGACCCCGACGAACTCCGCGCCACCGTGGAGCGGCTGACGCTCAAAAAGCAACGCGCCAGCCTGCCCGACCGCCTGGCCCTGCTCCTGCGGACGCTCGAAGAACCCCGCAAACTGCCCACCAAGCTGAGCATCCACGGCTCCGACGGCATCACGATGCTGCCCATCGCCGACATCGTGTACCTCGAAGCTGACGGACCGTACTCGGTATTTTTTCTGGCCAACGGCGAGAAGGTGGTTTCGTCGAAAAATCTCAAAGAATACGAGGAAATCCTGACCGACCACGGCTTTTTCCGCACGCACCACTCCTACCTCGTCAGCCTCGGCCACATCCGCAAGTACGTCCGCGCCGACGGCTACGTGCTGCTCACCAACGGCCACCGCGTCGACGTGAGCAAACGCCGCAAGGACGAGTTTTTGCAACGCCTCGAACTGGGGTGACCGGGCCGAAACGGACGGCGGGCCGGAACCTTTGCCAATTCACTAGGAATGAGCCAATTTTCCGTCCCGTTCATTCAACAAATCCCGAAAACCATGAACCGTGTGTTGACCCTGGGCCTCCTGATGGCCCTCCTGCTGGGCACCGACCTCCAGGCCCAAACCAAAAAACGCCGCCGGGCCGTCAGCGACGAAGACCCCAGCCTGAAGCGTGAAACGAGTTCCGACATTTCCCGGCAGTCCACCGAGCGCCCCGCCGACAGCAACGCGAAGGTGGAAGCCGACGACGATAAGGACGGCAAATCGTCGGCCCTCGTCGCCGCCGAAAACCTGCGCCTGGCCGTGATGACCGACGGGCGGTTTTGGGCGAAAGACGTCCGGTTCGTCCACAGCCAGCCCACGATTCAGCCCGAAAGCGAGGCCGAACTCGCCCGCATCGCCGACCTGATGAAGCGCGACCCCGACCTGCGGTTTGAAATCGGGGCTTACGCCCAGGGCGACGGCGACGAAGCCGCCAACCAAAAACTCTCCGAAGCTCGGGCCGACGCCGTAAAAGCCCGCCTCGTGGCCCTCGGCGTGGACGCCTCCCGCCTGCGGCCGAAAGGGTTCGGCGGAAAAAAAGCGGATGGCGACGTACTCGCCGAAGGCCGTGCTCACGCCCAGCGGGTGGAATTCGTGAAGCAATGACCCGCCGTTTCACCGGCACACTTCGCGGGTTGACTGCCAAAAAATACCGCTTCGGCGATGTTGCCGGGCGTTGGGTTTGGGAAAAGGCGTTGTTTTGGCAATGCGTTTCGGCGCAGGTTCGGAAAAAGTCGTTACTTTGCTGACCCTCAGTTTTTTCCTTAACCACCCGCTTTTAACCTCCAAACCATGCAAACCCTGCGTACTGCCGCCAGCCTCCTGTTGAGCGCGGCCCTGCTCACGTCCTGCGACGGCATCCAGAAAGCCAAAGAAGCCGCCACGGCCGTGCAGGCGGTGAAAAACTACGCCGAAAACGTCGAAACCGGCCAGAAAAAAGCGGAAGAACGCCGGGCCAAAGGCGACACGCTGGCCCTGGCCTACGGCGAATTGCAGAAGTACCTGCCTGCCTCGGTGGCAGGCTACGAAAAAGACGGCGACCCCGAAGGCCAAACCCTCAACATGGCCGGGGCCTCGTACTCGATGGCCGCCCAGCGCTACAAAAAAGGCGACGAAACGCTGAAAATCACGATCACCGATTACAACGGAGCCTACGCGCTTTTCGGCATGGCCACGGCGGTGATGGCCACGGGCTACTCGATGGAAAACGCCGACGAGAAAGTCGGGCCGGTGGACCTCGGCGTGGGCAAAGGCTACGAAGACATCAAGAAAAAAGACAAAACCGTGTCGGTGATGGTGGGCCTGTCGGACCGCTTTTTCGTCCAGGCCGAAGCCACCAACCAGGAAAATTCCGACCTGGTGAAAGAAGCCATCAAAGGCATGGAATTGCAGAAACTGGCCTCGTTGTGAGGTGGTTGTTGGTTGACGGTTGTCAGTTGTTCGTTCTCACCAGCAACTGACAACCGTCAACCAACACCTGCCAACTAATCCCTCAGTACCCTGAAAACCGCCTGTCCCGCGAACCGGGACAGGCTTTTTTGCACCAAATTTGCGGAAGCGCTTTTGCCGAAACTCCCGGCGACAACCCACCATGACCCCTCACCTCTCCCGGCGCGACGTCCTGCGGGGCCTCGGCGGCCTGGCCGTTTCGGCGGCCTTGCCGGGCTGCACGCCCAGCCGGTCGGCGGAGGCAGTGAAGCCGCCGCTCGACGCCACGCCGCCGCAACGTCTGGCCTGGGTGATTCGCCACGGCGACGTGTTCGTGAACGGCGCTTTCCGGAAAACCACCGTTGGCATCGCTGCCGACGGCACGCTCCGGGTGGGCGACGAACCGATGGCGGGCGAACGCGAGTTGGACGCAACGGGCAAAATCGTCAGCCCCGGTTTCATCGACGTCCTCGCCGACGATTCCTTCGACCCCGAACACAGCTACCGTACGTTCGAGAAATACAAACTCACCGACGGCCTGACGACCGTGCTCCAAATGCACGGCGGGGCCGAAAATCCCACCAGCTACCACGGTTACTTCGACCCCAAACCCCACCTGACCAACTACGGCGTGGGCATTTTCGTCATGCGCATCCGCAACGCCATCCACCGGGAGGCCGACCGGCTGCGGCACGTCGAAAAAATGCTGGACGAAGGTGCACTGGCCGTCTGCCACAGCCTCGAGTACCAGCCCACGCCCTACGACGAACTGCGGAAATACGCCCAACTGGCCCGGAAGTACAACCGCCCGCTGTTTCTCCACCTGCGCCATTCGTCCAGGGAAAAAGAACTTGACGGCGTGCGGGAAGCCCTGCAACTGGCCCGCGAAACGGGCGTGCGGGTGCACCTCAACCACCTGCACTCCACCGGCGGCACCTACCACATGGCCGAAGCCCTCAATCTGATTGCGAAAGCGCGGGCAGCGGGCAGCGAAGTCACCTGCTGCGTGTATCCGTACAGCTACTGGGCCACGTACGTGCACTCGAAACGCTTCGACCCCGGCTGGCAGGCCCGCTACGACCTCACGTACCGCGACCTGACGCTGGTCGGCACCACGCACCAACTCGACGAGCGGAGTTTCAACCTGTACCGGAAACGGACGGGCTACCTCGTGGCCGTGCCCGAAAACACGATGCCCCTGAAAAGTACGGTTGATTTGGCCCTGCAAGCCGATTTCTGCCTGATTGGCTCCGACGGGGGTATCATTTCCGAAACCGACGCCAATTCGCATCCGAGAGGAGCCGGTTGCTTCGCCACGGCCATCCGCCACGCGCTCGACATTGGGTTTCCGCTGGAAAAACTGCTGCCGAAACTAACCAGCCTGCCCGCCCGCCTGCTCCGCCCGGCGCTCAACCAGCGGGGCGAACTGAGGCCCGGCTTCCGCGCCGACGTGACCGTGTTCGACCCGCGCACCATCCGGGGCAAGGCGTCCGTCGAAAATCCCAATCAATTTTCGGAGGGCATCGAGGCCGTGTTCGTCAACGGCCAACTGGGCTACCAGGGCGGCAAACTCCTCGCCCATGCGGGAATGCCGGTGCGGCTGAAGAAATAGTTGATGGTTGTTGGTTGTCAGTTGCTGGTTTTGCAACCAGCAACTGACAACCAACAACCCCACTTAAAGGCCGTCGTAAAACCGGAGCACCTTCGCCACGTCGTCCCAGGTGCGGAATTTAAGTTTTTCGCGGGAAATGAATTCGTCCACCTGCGCACCCCGGTCGGCGAGGACTTCCAGCAAACTTTTCTTGTCGCGCTTCACGCGCACCGGCGTGGTGCCCGTGCGGACCAGGTAGCAGGTTTCGGTGAAATCGAACCGCTTCTGCTTCGTGGCCGAGTTGTAGCCCGTTACGTCGAGCAGCACGGCTTTCGTGCGCTTGAGGAGGTCAGTTTTTCCATCGTGCAAAATTTCGTAGAAACTGGCGGGCGTCTGCTGGTCCACGGCGGGGAAGCCGTTGCTGAACCGACGCGCGTCGGCCTTCGTGCTGTCGCCGAGGACGAACCGCCGCACGGCGAATTTCGGGCGGAACACCTGCTCGCCCAGTTGGTACTCGGGCTGGTCGAGGTCGGCGTTGTAACGGAGCAACGCAACGGCATACCGCTGGCCGGTGGGCGTGACGAGCGTGCCGGGCACCCAGTCGGCGGGGACGTAGGGCGTGTTTTCGTAGTTGGTGTACGCCCCGGCGACGATTTGGTTGCCGCTTTCGATTTGGTTGATGCCCATCTGGTTGGGGTTGACCTGCGCCCGCACCGAAGTGACCACGGCCAGCGCACAAAAGCAAAAAACGAGTCGGTTCATGGCTGCAAAATGGGCAATTGGCCTTGAATTGGGAAACGACGGGCACCGGTTTGTCATCACGCCCTAAAAGATTTTTTCAGCAAAGTTTTCGGGGCAGGGGTTGACTTTCGGGCGAAGCGCCTTATCTTTGCACCCACAATAACGCGGGGTGGAGCAGTTGGTAGCTCGTTGGGCTCATAACCCAAAGGTCATCGGTTCGAGTCCGGTCCCCGCTACAAGGCAAAAAAGCCGCTCACATGGGCGGCTTTTTTGGCCTACTCTGGTCCCGTAGTACAACGGATAGTATGTGAGTTTCCGGAACTCAAGATCGTGGTTCGATTCCACGCGGGACTACTCCAAATCTCCGAAAAGCCCCAAAACAGCCTGTTTCGGGGCTTTTTGCTTTTCAAGATGGAGGATTTCAAGAACCACAAGGCCGGTTTCGTCAGCATCGTGGGCAAGCCCAACGTAGGCAAGTCCACGCTGATGAACGTGCTGGTGGGCGAACGCCTGAGCATCATCACCTCGAAGGCCCAGACCACCCGCCACCGCATCATGGGCATCCTGAACGGGACGCACAACGACACCGATTTTCAGTTGGTGTACTCCGACACGCCGGGCATCATCAAGCCGCAGTACGAACTGCACAAGGCGATGATGCACTTCGTCCACGCCTCGCTCGAAGACGCCGACATCATCCTGTTCGTGACCGATATTTTCGAGCAGTACGACGAGGACGACGTGATTCAGAAGCTTTCCCGCATCGATCACGTGCCGGTGCTGCTGCTCATCAACAAAATCGACCTCGCCACCACCGAACAGGTCGAAGCGAAAATCGCCCACTGGCGCGAGCGCTTCCCGACCCAGGCGATTCTGCCCATTTCGGCGCTGAACCAGACCAACATCGGCTCGGTGTTCGACGCCATCGTGGAGAAATTACCCAACCACCCGCCGTACTTCCCAAAGGACGAACTGACCGACAAGCCCGAGCGGTTTTTCGCCGCCGAAATCATCCGGGAAAAAATTTTCCTGAATTACAAAAAAGAAGTCCCGTACAGCAGCGAAGTGGTGATTTTGTCCTTCAAGGAAGACGAGGACATCATTCGCATTTCCGCCGAAATTTACGTCGAGCGCGTCACGCAGCGGGCCATCCTGCTCGGACACAAAGGCGAAAGCATTAAGCGCCTCGGCATTCAGTCCCGCGAGGAATTGGAACGCTTTTTCGCGAAAAAAGTATTTTTAGAAACTTTCGTCAAAGTAGCCCCCGACTGGCGCGCCCAGGCCCAGCGCCTGCGGCAGTTTGGGTACTCAGACTAATGACTGTGAGAGGTGAGAAGTGAGATGTGAGATGTTTGAAATGCATTTACTTCTCACATCTCACTTCTCACCTCTCACCAACATGGCAAATATTGTTGCAATCGTCGGACGGCCCAACGTGGGCAAGTCCACCCTGTTCAACCGGTTGATTGAGCAGAAAAAAGCCATCATGGACAACGTGTCGGGCGTCACCCGCGACCGGCACTACGGCTACGCCGAGTGGACCGACAAATACTTCACCGTCATCGACACGGGCGGGTACGTCGTCGGTTCGGAGGATATTTTCGAGGGGGCCATCCGCGAGCAGGTCGAAATCGCCATCGAGGAAGCCTCCGTCGTGCTATTCGTCGTCGACTGCATCACGGGCCTGACCGACTTGGACAAGGATTTCGCCAACGTGCTCCGGCGGTCGAAAAAACCGGTGGTTCTCGTCGCCAACAAAGCCGACACGACCGCCAAAGCTCACGCCGCCGCCGAGTTTTACGAACTCGGCCTCGGCGACCCCTTCCCGATTTCCGCCGAAAACGGTTCGGGCACGGGGGATTTGCTCGATGAAGTCGTCGGCCATTTTGGGGAGCAAGGCACCGAGGACCCCGACGCGGGCATCCCGAAAGTGGCCATCCTGGGGCGGCCCAACGTGGGCAAGTCGTCGCTGCTCAACGCCCTGCTCGGCAAGGAGCGCAGCATCGTGACCGACATCGCCGGCACCACCCGCGACGCCATCCACACCCGCTACAAAGCCTTCGGCAAGGAATTCATCCTGACCGACACGGCGGGCCTGCGGCGCAAGTCGCGGGTTCAGGACAACATCGAGTTTTACAGCACACTCCGCACGATTCAGGCCCTCGAAGAATGCGACGTGGCCGTAATCATGCTTGACGCCACCCGCGGGCTGGAATCGCAGGACATGACCATCATCGGCATGGCCGACAAGGCCAAAAAAGGCATCGTGCTGATGATGAACAAATGGGATTTGGTCGAAAAGGACGCTAAAACGGCCCCCGCCCTCGAAAAAGCCATCCGCCAGCGCCTGGCCCCGGTGGATTACATGCCCATCCTGTTCACGTCGGTGACCGAGAAGCAGCGGATTTTTCAGGTGGTCGAGAAAATCATCGAGGTGTACGAAAACAAGTCGAAGAAAATCCCAACCTCGAAGCTGAACGACACGATTCTCCCTGAAATCGAAGCCTACCCGCCGCCTGCCATCAACGGGCAGTACGTTAAAATCAAGTACCTCACGCAGTTGCCGACCAGAAGCCCGTCGTTCGTGCTGTTCTGTAACTACCCGCAGTACATCAAGGAATCGTACGAGCGCTACCTGGAAAACAAATTCCGGCAGCACTTCGGCTTCGAGGGCGTGCCGATTCAATTGTTTTTCCGGAAAAAGTAGGCCCGGACGAAAACCTATAAGGTCTTTTTTTGACCTTATAGGTTTTGACTTGGATTGAGTTTTGCAGAAGCACGGGCATTGTTTCTCTACGGCCATGCAACGGCTTCTGCGCGTTCTTTCCTGGACACTTTTCGTCGCATCTCTCCTCGTTCTGGGGATGTTCGCAGGCGCATACTGGCTCCATTACCAGCAACGCGACGACGTGGTGCTGGCCAAATTCCGAGAGCAACGCGTACAACCCCGCCTCCAACGCTACACCTTCGGCGACCGCACGATTCGTTTTCTTGAGTCCGCCCCCGATTCGTCCAACGACCAACCCGTGGTGCTGTTCGTCCACGGCGCGCCGAGTTCGCTCACATTTTTTAACGCTTTTTTTCAGGACACGACCCTGGCCAACCACGCCCGGCTCGTGGCCGTGGACCGGCCCGGTTACGGCAGTTCGGATTTCGGGCGGGTGGAAACCTCCATCGTCCGGCAGGCCCAACTGCTCCAGCCGCTTATCGAACGCTACCGGGACGCGCCGTTTCTGGTGCTGGTGGGGTCGTCGTACGGCGGTTCGCTGGCGGCGCGGCTGGCGATGAACAACCCTGAGGCCGTCTCGCACGTCGTGTTCGTGTCGTCGGCGCTGGGGCCGGGGCTGGAGTACACCTTTCCGATTAGTTACTGGATTGACGAGCCGCCCCTGCGCTGGCTGATTCCCCAACTCATCCTGAACGCCAACGACGAAAAACTGGCCCACCGGCAAGCTCTTGAGGAACTCCTGCCCGATTGGGGCAAGGTGCGGGCGGGCGTCACCTTCCTCCACGGCCTGCGCGACGAACTGGTGTACCCCTCGAACGTGGAGTTTGCCCGGAAAAAACTGGTTCACGCCCACGTGAAGCAATTTATCCTGCCCGAAAGCCGCCACGACATCGTCGTCAACAAGCGGGAGTACATGGCCGAAATCATCCGGGGCGTGCTGGCGGGTTACGCGCCGAAGGGCGTTGCGCCGGGGGCGGAGCTGGCGGGGAAGTAGCGGGTAATTACTTTCGGAAATTTATTCCGTTCACGTAGCCAATGCAGTTACCTTTCGCCGGAAGGGCATTTATCGACGACCGGAAGTTGCTTGGCTATTGCCTTGACGAAGACCATCCCATCGGCAAGCACAAAGCGCGGGTGTTCAAAGCCGCCCTGAGCCTCGATCAAGGGAATTATCGCATTTTGAAACTGGCCTTGCTGGCCGCCGCATAAACTACGGAAGCGCTCTTTTCGGGAAAAAACTCCGAAGGAAATCTTTACACCATTGATTTTGAAATGACGCATCAGGGCCGAAGCGCATCGATACGCTCGGCATGGATCGTTAAATTTGGCGAGGATTTTCCCAGGCTGGTGACTTGCTACGTAAAACCAAATTAACTGATGCAAACGCTGAATCTGCTGGACGTGGTCGTGCTGACCGAAGACGTGCCCGAAGAAAAATTACGGCGGGGCGCGCTGGGTACCGTCGTGGAGGAATTTGGCGGCGATTCTTTTTTGGTGGAGTTTGCCGATCCACAAGGCGTCACCTACGCGATGCCGATTTTGACTGCCCACCAGTTGTTGAAAGTTCACTACGAACCGCAGGAGGCATGAAACTTCACAACCGGAGTCTTCTACTCCGCCACGCCCGAAACCCCGCCGCCAGCCCCAGCAGCCCCAGCCAGAGCAAATTCACCGCTACGCCTTCGCCCACTTCGACGGGCAGCCACTGCCCGAACAGCACGAACAGAAATTCCCGAAAGCCCGCTCCGGCCAGCGTCAGTGGTGCCAGCACCTGCGCCCCGGCCAGGAGCATCGCGTACTCCAGCGCACGGGGCGTGCTGACAACGGCAAACATCAGGCACAAGCCGCCGCTCAGCAGCAGGGCCTGCACAGCCAGGGCTACGAGGAGCAATTTCGGCGTGGCTTTTTTCGGAAAAAACAACCGGTTCCCCGCAACGAGCAGCCCGACGACGAACGCCCAGCCCACGGCGTAGAACCAGAGCGGCAGCCCGGCGAAGTCGTTGAGGGGTTGGTTCAAAAATCCGGCGGATAGCGCCAGCAGCCAGGCCACCAGCGCTTCGTGCCAACGGACGACGCCCGCGTCGGGAGTTAGGTTGAGCGCCGACAGTCCGCGCCGCCGGAGTTCGAGCGCACCCCAAAACAAAGCCAGCCCCAGACCAATCCAACCCAGTTTCGCCGAAAGCAGCGCCGTTTTCACCGCAGGCCAGGGCAGGTAGGGCCAAATCCAGACGTAGAAGCCGATGGAGACGAGGAGGCGGAGCAGGGAATTCATAACGGATTTCGCACAAAAAAACCTGCCCCAACGCAACGTCAGGACAGGCTCGATTTATGGATTAGGGTTACAAAAAAAGCGTTACAGGTACTGGTTGGCGTTGACCGAATTGAGGTCCTCGAACGCTAATTTCAAGCGATTCACGAAGGTTTTTTCGCCTTCACGGAGCCATACGCGGGGGTCGTAAAATTTCTTGTTGGGCGAATCTTCGCCGGTCGGGTTGCCGATTTGGCCTTGCAGGTAGCCTTCTTTCGCTTTGTAAAAATGGAGCACGCCTTCCCAGAATGCCCACTGCAAATCGGTGTCGATGTTCATCTTGATGGCCCCGTAGCTGAGCGCCTCGCGGATTTCCTCCCGGCTTGACCCCGACCCGCCGTGGAAAACGAAGTTGATGGGTTTTTCGGCTTCCAGGCCGTATTTCTCCCGCACGTACTTCTGCGAATTGTGCAGGATGACGGGCTGGAGCTTCACGTTGCCGGGCTTGTACACGCCGTGGACGTTGCCGAAGGCGGCGGCGATGGTGAAGCGGGGCGAAATCTTGCTCAGTTCTTCGTAGGCGTAGGCCACTTCGCTGGGCTGGGTGTAGAGGCGGGCGCTGTCCACGTCGGAGTTGTCCACGCCGTCTTCCTCGCCGCCAGTCACGCCGAGTTCGATTTCGAGGGTCATGCCCAGCTTGCTCATCCGCTCCAGGTAGCCCTTGCAGATTTCGATGTTTTCGTGAATCGGCTCTTCCGACAAATCAATCATGTGCGAGGAGAAGAGTGGCTTGCCGTGCTCGGCGTGGAATTTCTCGCCCGCGTCGAGCAGCCCGTCGATCCAGGGCAGGAGTTTCTTGGCGCAGTGGTCGGTGTGGAGAATCACTTCGACGCCGTAAAGTTCGGCGAGCAGGTGAACGTGCCGCGCCCCCGAAATGGCCCCGGCGATGGCCGCCTGCTGCTGGTCGTTGGGCAGGCTTTTGCCCGCGTAGAAAATCGAGCCGCCGTTGGAGAACTGGACGATGACGGGCGAATTGACGGCTTTAGCCGCCTCCATCACGCCGTTGACGGTACTCGTGCTGACGACGTTGACGGCGGGCAGGGCGAACTGGTGCTGCTTGGCGACTTCGAACAGTTCCTGAACGGCATCGCCGTGCAGAACGCCTCCTTTGCGGGCAGTTTGGACTTCGGACATCGGGTTACGGCAAGGGATTAAATGCTTACAAAGAATGGGTTATGAAAGACGCGGAATGCGATTCCCGGCTCTGGGCCGGGCTGCGAAGGTAGGAAAAAATTGGCGGGAAGGGGAACCAGGAGCCGAAGAAAAAGTAACTTTGGCTGGTAACCGACCTGAAATGCCCCTTGAATTTGACCCCGCCGGCAACCTGAAGCCTTACGAGTTGATTGAAGCTAGTTTAGCGGATTTTGAAGCCTTTTTTGGCAATGGTTTCATCGGTTCGGTAACCCGTCGCGGAATTTTTGATGAGTACCGGTTTTACATGACAAGGTTACAGGATGTGCTTGGTGATGGCTTCGTGCAGTGGGTGGATGGAAGTTTTACGACGGGAAAAATCAATCCACGCGACATCGATTTTGTGACCTTTGTCGGCGCGCCTGTTTACGACCAGCGTTTAGAACCCGTGATTGAGAATTTTCGGCGATTGCGCCGCGTAGGACGTACCGATGGCTATTTCGTCCGCATTCTGCCCGAAAATCATCCAGAGCGGTTTCATTACGAAAGCGACCGGGTTGCCTGGTTGCATCGCTTCGGATTAAGTCGAAAATTTGAACAAAAGGGAATCGTGCAACTTCACTTCTGAACGGTCATGAACATTCTCGAAGAACACGAACAATTCATTCAAACCGCCGAAGAGCGAGCCGTGCAAATTGCTCGCTTGCTTGAATTGATTGCCCTTGAAAAAGAAGCCATCGAGCGGCACGAGCGCATGGCCAGCCCGCCGTCCATCGTGATGCAATACCGGGACCTGTACCAGGAACGAGTCACCGAATTGGCCGAATTGATGGAAAACTACTACGGACTGACGCTTCAGTTTCCGACCGAAAAGCCGAAGGCGGCTTAACTCTTGCCTGCCTCACTGACCTCCAGCACCCCCGCCAAATCCGCCGGGGAGTAGTTCACGTTTTTCAGCGTCTTGTGGTCGGCGGTGCGGTACACCAGAAATTTTCCGGCTGATTCCACGAAGTGGCAGTCCACGCCTTTGGCCTGGTAGTGGGCCACGGTCGTTTCGGCTTCCTCGACGGTGTGACAAGCTTTGCTCAGGTTGGAGCGCTGCACTTCGTCAAACAGGGCCTTGAAGCGTTCGCCCAGGCCAAATTCGAGCACGGCTCCGGCCAGCACGTACTGCAAGTCGCAGAGGGCGTCGGCCACGCCCACGAGGTCGGCGGCGGCGATGGCCTCGCGGAGTTCGTCCAATTCCTCGGCGAGCAGGGCCACGCGGAGGTTGGCGCGGGCCTCGGAAGGCAGTTGGGGCGTGTCGAGGATGGGGTGGTGGAAGGTGCGGTGAAACTCGGCGACGGCGTTGAGCGAATCGGGGGTAGTCATGGGTAGGAGGTTTAGGGCAAAGGTCGGAAGAAAGGCCAAGTGAAAAGCAGAATTTGGTCCCAGGAAAATTGCCTGGTCGGTAACGCACTCCGACCAGAGGTCGGAGCTACCGTGGGCTACCCAAACGGCAGTTCCGGGTCGCGGCGGGGCGGGGTTCTGGTTTTCTTCGTCGCTTTCGGCTTTGGGGCGTCGCGCCGGATGCCGCCCCAGGCTTGCACCTCGGCGCGGGGCACCGAGTGCGTCTCCACAATACGCTGGGCTTCGGCCTGGACCAAGTCGGTTTTTCGGAGGGAAAAATGCCGCAGCTTGGCCTCGCGGACGGCTTCTTCCAGGTTCACAATGGGCGCGGGGTAAGCCTTCCCGACGTGAAACCCGTACAAATCCTGTTCAATGGGCGTCATCCGCCCCGGTTCGTGGACGTAGGCGTCGGGAACCGCCGCCAGTTCGGGCACCCAGCGGCGGATGAACAGGCCATGCGGGTCGTGGTCGCGCGACTGCTTGACGGGGTTGTACATTCGGAGCGTGTTGGTGCCCGTCGTGCCCGCCTGCATCTGCATTTGGCCGTAGTGGATTCCCGGCTCGAAGTCGGTGAAGAGTTTCGCCAAATGCACCGCACCCCGCTTCCAGTGCTGGCCGAGCAGGTGCGTCAGAAACGACACCAGCATGGCCCGCATCCGGAAGTTGACGTAGCCCGTGGCGTGGAGGCACCGGATGCAGGCATCCACCAGCGGGTAGCCGGTGCGGCCTTCGGCCCAGGCCCGAAACTGTTCCTCGTTTTCGGAAAACGCCATCGTGTCGTAGCCCCGGTTGACGTGCTCGAACTCCATGCGGTCTTCGCTCTCGAATTTTTGGATGAAGTGACAATGCCAGCGCAGGCGGGAGGCAAAATTGGTCAGTTGCGCCCGGAACGGCCCGCTGCCCGCTGCTTTCGCCGCCTGAAACACCTGCCGCACCGACAGGTTGCCCCAGGCCAAGTAGGGCGACAGGCGGCTGCACCCGACGCGGCTTTCTTCGGGTTTGGAAAGGCTCGACGAATACCATTCAACCCGTTCGTTCAGGAAGGAGCGCAGCACCCGGCAGGCTTCGGTTTCGCCGCCTTGCTGAAACCCGGGCGGAGAAGTTTCCCAGTTTTTTGGAAACGGTTTGCCACGGAGTTTCCAGAAAATTTTGGGGTCGAGGTCGGCGTAGAGGTAGCGGCTCCAGTCGGGGTCGGCCTGGGGGGCAGCCATGCGCTGGTGCCAGCGGGCCGACCACTCGTCGCGGAGTTGCAGGGCGCGGATGACGCCGTTGTGTTGGCTTTCCCGCCAAACGATTCCGTTTTTTCGGCAAAACCGGCCCACGGCCCGGTCGCGGTCGAAGGTGAGTTTCAGGCCCGTTTCTTCGTAAGAAAACAGCGTTTCGATGCGGTGCTTCCGGTGAATGGCCTCCAGCGCGGGCACGACTTCACTTTGCAGGATGTGAAGCTGGGCACCGTGGGGGTTGAGTTGCCGGTTCAAATCGAGCAGCGACTGGTACACGAACCGCCAGTGCCGCTCGTCGTAGTGCGGGTCGGTCCTCAGCGACGGCTCCAGGATGTACACGAGCAGCAGCGGCTTCCCGGCCTCAAGGGCCAGGGCCAGCGGCTCGTGGTCGCGGAGGCGAAGGTCGCGTTTGAACCAGAGGACGTTCATCAGGGGAGACGATGCTGGATGCTGGATGAAAAGCCAGATGCTGGATAAACTTCAAGATTCTGGATGCTCGATAAAGCAGTTATCCAGCATCCAACATCCAGTATCTGGCTTTGCATCCAGCATCCACCATCCAATTTTCCAAACCAAAACGCCCCTAATCTGTTCCCGAAAAAACGCCTCTTTTCCAATGTCCTACGACGCGCTCTTTTCGCTCGCCAATGCCCTCGTTTTACCCCAGTGGCTGCTGCTCTGGGCTGCCCCGAAGTGGGGTTTTACGAAAAAACTGGTGGAAAGTTTAGCCATCCCGGCCCTGCTGGCGGTGCTGTACGCGTACCTGCTCGCCACGGCCAATTCCCCGCTGAATTTCGCCGACTTCGGCACCTTCGACGGCATCAAGCGCCTGTTTTCCGGCGGCACCGACGCCACGCTGCTGGCGGGCTGGATTCACTACCTCGCCTTCGATTTGGTGGCGGGAAGCTGGGTTTGGAAAGATGCCCGCGAGCGCGGGATTGCGCACGGTTGGGTGGTGGTGCCGCTTTTTTTCTGCTTCCTGCTCGGGCCGGTGGGGGTGTTGCTGTACGCGGGGGTGCGGATGTTTAAATGAGGGGAGAAAAAGGAACAGGGGGAGGAGAGGGACGAGGGGAATAAAAATCCCTTTCGTCCTTCTCTTCCCCCTGTTCCTTTTTCTCCCCTCAAAAAATCAATTCGCCTTCACCACCTTCTGCACCGTGTGCTGGCCGTCGGCTTCGACGCGGAGCAGGTAGAGGCCGTTGGGGTGGGTGCTGAGGTCAAACTCGGCCACGTGGCGGGTATCGGCGAAGGGACTGACGCGGGTGCTCAACGAGCGTCCGTTGAGGTCGGTCAGGTGCATGGTAGCCGGGGCGGGGCTTTCGAGTGACACCTCCACCTGAATCCGGCCCGACGTGGGGCTGGGGAAGGCTTTCATCGAAAATTCTCCCACCACCACCGGTCCAATGGCCGTTGGAATAATCACTTCGACGGTAATGGCCTGCGAGGTGGCCGTACACCCATCCCGACCCACGGTGATGGCATAGGCCGCCTTGCCGGGGTCTTTCTCGGGCGTTACGACGTAGGTCGGCGTGGTGGCTCCGGCGATGTCCTTGCCGTCTTTTTTCCACTGGTAGGTGTAATCCGGACCGGTGGCGGCGTTGAGCGTGACCGTACTGGGTGCGTACACGGTGGTGGGGCCGGTGGGCGGGGTGACGAGGGCGTTGAGGTCGCCGCCTTTTTCAATCACCGACACCGCCTGGGTCGAAGTTCCCCTGCAACCCCGCGAGTCGGTGGCCGTCACGGTGTAGCTGCCGCCGCCCTGGAGGATGTACCGGGCCGAGTCGCCGGCCAGGGGGATGTTGCCGTTTCGCCACTCAAAGGTGTACCTGGGCAAGCCGTTGGTGACGGTGGCCACCAGCGAAGCCCCTGAACTGCGGCAATACACGCCCCCATCGGGGCCTTTCACCGAAACGAGCAGTTCGGGCAGTTCGGCCACGCGGAGCGTGTCGGCCCTGCGGCAACCGCGGGTGTCGATGGCCGTGAGGGTGTACAGCCCTCCGCGCTGAACGGTCAGTTTCAGGCTGTCGGAGTTGACCAACTGGTTGCCCAGGCGCCACTGGTAGCGGTAATTTCTCACCTCACCCCAGCCATTGGCGGCGTTGGCCGTCAGGGTCGTGGTGTTGTTGTTGCAGACGTAGTTGTTGCCCGTGATTCGGGCCGTCAACTGGCAGGGCAGGTACGTGACGCGGGCCGTGTCGGGGTCCGACACGCAGCCGTTGGCGTCGGTAACGGTGAGCGAGACGATGTTGGAACGCGTGAATTCGCCCAGCGCGGGTCTTGCCTGCGTTGATTTCACCGCCGTGTCGGGGGCCGACGTCCAGAGGTACGTGTAATCCGGTCGTCCGCCCGTGGCCGGGGTGAAGTTGGCCACTTTCGTCAAATCGTACTTTTCGTCCCCCGTCAGCGTGATGCCCGGCCCGGCGTTGGCCGTCGGGCGCTGGAGGCCAAAGACTTCGACGTCGCCAAACCTGTTTTTACATCCCTGCGCGTCAGTAATTTCCACGCTGTAAAATCCTTTGAAAACGTCAACCGTTTGCGTGGTTTGGCCGGTGAGGCTGCCGCCGAGCCAGCGGTACTGGTAGCCGCCCGCGCCACCGCTCGGATTGGCCGTCAGTCTGGCAAATCTGGCCAGTCCCTGTTCGCAGTACCGGAAATTGGTCGGACTCGAAATCGACACGCTCAGGTCGCTGTTGTTGAGGCCAATCGTGTTCGATTCGGTGCGGCAACCGCGGTTGTCGGTCACCACCACGCGGTAGTTGCCCGCGCCCCCGGCGATAAACGTCGATCCGTTCTGCCCGTCGATGTTGTTGCCGTTGTTCTGCCACTGGTAGTTCGGTCCGCCGCTGTTGCCATTGACGCTGGCGTTGATGGTTACCGTAGCACCGGGGCAAATCGTGTTGAACGGCGCGTTGATGTTCACGCTGACGGGGTTGCCGCCTTTGGTCACTACCGCGGTTTGTGAAGCCTGGCAGCCCTTGCTGTCGGTGACGAGCACGGTGACGTTGTACGTCCGCACGTCCGGGAACGGCCCGAGGATGGGGTTGGAGGTCGAGGCGTTGTTAATGCTGACCCCTCCCGGCGAGGTGCTCCACTGGTAGCTGTACGGACCCGTGCCCCCCGAAGCGGTGGTGACGCCGGTCAGGTTGTAGTCTTCGTTGCACACCAGCGTTTTGCCCGGCCCGGCGTTAGCCGTGGGTACGGGGTTGACCGACACGTCTTTGGCCGCCGACGTCACCGAGCAGCCTTTGCTGTCGGTAATGACGACCGAGTAACTGCCCGCGGCATTGACGCTGAGCGTGCTGGCGTTGGTGCCTACGTTGGTCCCGCCGTTTTTCCACTGGTAGGTAAACGGCCCCGTCCCGCCCGACTGGTTGGCATTGAGCGTGATGCTGCCGTTGGCGCAGAACTCCGAGGCCCCGTTGGGTACGCCCGCCACGAGGTTGCTCGCCGTCACCACCGTAGCCGCCGGCGTGAGGACGCAGCCTTTGGTGTCGGTCACCGTGACGGTGTAGCTGCCCGCCGCGGTCACGTTGAGGGTCGGGGCGTTGGTGCCCGCGTTGACGCCGTCTTTTTTCCACTGGTACGTGTAGCCCGGCGTGCCCCCACCGGCCGTTACGGTCAGCGTGATGGTCTGGCCGGGGGTGCAAATCACGTTCGAAGGGCTGGCCGCCACCGTCGCCGTGACCGTGCAGGGCGCGTACGTGATGGCCGAGGTGCTGGTGGCCTGGCAGCCTTTGCTGTCGGTCACGGTCAGTTGCACGGTGGTGCTCTGGGTAAACGGCCCGATGACGGGGTTTGCCGCGGCCGGGTTGTTGATGGGCACGCCCCCCGGCGCGGTGGTCCAGGCGTAGGTCAGGGGCTGGTTAGTGCCGCTGCCGGTGGTCACGCCCGCCAGGCTGTAGGTTTCGTTGCCGGTGAAGGTGCCGCCCGGCCCGGCGTTGGCCGAGGGAACCGGATTTTGCGCAATGGCTTTGGCGGGCGAATCATCGAAACAGCCTTTGCTGTCGGTCACGCGCACGGTGTAGCTGCCCGCCTGGTTGACGCTCAGCGTGCTGGCGTTGGTGCCCACGTTGGCACCGCCCCGCTGCCACTGGTAGGTGTACGGAGCTACGCCCCCGGTGAAATTGGCCGTCAGCGTGATGCTGCTGCCCACGCAGAACTCGGCGGGGCCGCCGATGGCCTGGGCGTCGAGGTTGCTGGCCGAAATGACGAGGGCCGCCGACGTGACCGAGCAGCCTTTGTTGTCGGTCACCACCACGGTGTAGGTTCCGGCGATGTTGACCCCGTTGAGGGCGGGCGAGTTGGTGCCCACGTTGGTAGCCCCGCGTTTCCACTGGTAGGAGTACGGGGGCGTACCAGCCCCGGCCACCGCCGAGAGATTGACCGACCCGCCCGCGCAGATGACGTCCGACGTGGCCGTGGCCGTTACCGTCGGGGCGGGGTTCTGGGTGATGGCCCTCACGGGCGAGGTGGCCGAGCAGTTCTGGGCGTCAATCACCACCACCGTGTAATTGCCCGGCTGCGTGGCGGCGTGGGTGCTGGCGGTAGCCCCGGCGATGTCGGCCCCGCCGAGTTTCCACTGGTACTTATAGGCACCGGTGCCGCCGGTCACGTTGGCCGTCAGGAGGGTGCTGCTGCCCGCGCAGAATTCGCCCGCCCCCGTGATGGCGTTGGCCGTCAGCGAGGACTGGCTCACGACGAAGTTGGCCGAGGTCGCATTCGACACGGTATCCTGCACCCGCACCGTGTAGGTACCCGCCTGCGTGGCGTTGTAGGTGCTGGCCGTGGCCCCGGGGATGGCCACGCCGTTGCGCCGCCACTGGTAGGTGATGGCCCCCACGCTGCCGGTCACGTTGGCCGTGAGCAGGGTGCCTTCGCCGGCGCAGTACGTGTTGCTGCCGCTGATGCTGACGGCAATGGCAAAGGCGGGCGAAGCGGGGGATAAGGTGGGCGTAAATTCAACCGGAGCGGCCGGAACGTACAGGGGACTTAACAGAAGGAGCGCAAGTAGAAACCGCTTCATACAGGTGTGGAAGGGGGGATGGGACTAAGGGGTTCTATTGCCCGGCAAAATAGGGAAAATAAAAGACAGTTTGGCGGATTTCCAACGTAAATAAGTTCGGGGTTTCCTGATCGAACCCGGATAACGTCCGGAAAATCAACTGCTTTTACTCCCACGCATTAAGCAAAGCCGGAGCATCGGCGGGCGGGCCGGTTTCGGGCCTGTCCGCCGGTGCTCCGGCTTTCCCCCTACCCTGCTGCGTCCGCCCCTGACCAACGCGCCGACGCGTACGCTCCTACGGCGGCTATTCGCTTTTCAGCACGTCCACGGGATTCGTCTTCGCCGCCTTTATCGTCTGCGAGCCAATCATCAGGCAGGCGATGAGCACCACCACCAGCAACCCGGCAACCAATTCGGCCACCTGCACGGGGGTGTGGTACGGAAAACGGGTCAGCACCACATTCTCGAAGAACAGGTACGTAACGGGCAGCGCAACAAGGGCCGATGCCGACAACTGCACAAGAAACCCACGGCTCAGCAGGTACACCAGGTTGCCCGAACTGGCCCCCATCACTTTGCGGATGCTGATTTCCTTCAGCCGGGTTTCGGTCGTGAAGACCACCATGCCAAACAACCCCATCGACGCGATGGAAATGGCCAGGAAGGACAGAAACCCGATAATTTTAATCATCGTGGAAAATTCGCTGTAGGCTTCCTCGATTTCCTGGTCGTAAAATTTAGCCTGAAAAGGATGCACCCGGTCGATTTTCTTCCAGGCTGCTTCCATCCTGGCCCGGGTTGCCAGCGGGTTCCTGCTCTGGATTTTGGCATTCAGGATGGCCCGGTCGCCGGGCGTCCAGGGCAGGAAGGCCACCGGCTCGATGAGGTTGTCCACCTTGCCGTAGTGAAAGTCTTTCATGACGCCAACGATGGTCATCCGTCGCGTTCCCTTGAACGTACTGAACGTGATTTCCTCCCCGATGGCTTTTCGGGGGTCGTTGTTCCCGATGTTGAATCGTTTCAGGACTTGCTGATTCACAATGATCTCCGTGGCGGCGGCGGCGGTGGTGGGTCGTGCCCGAAAGTTGCCCCCGGCCAGGAGTTTGTAGTCGTGCAGGGCCAGGTAGTTTTCATCGACGTGGTTCGTCAACACCAGCGCCGAATCCCGCGAATCGACCAAACGCGGCCCGGCGTATTTCATGAACCCACCCCAGGCATTCCCCACGCTGGTGACAATCAGCGACCGCGACAGGCCCGTTACTTCGGGCATCTCGCGCAGTTCTTTCAGGAAGGCATCGGGGTTGTTTCCCTGCATGTCGATGTTCAGGATGTTGGCGGTGTTGAAGCCCAGGTCGAAGGCCAGGATGTTTTTGTACTGCACGTAGCCAACGGCGGTTGTTGTGATGAAAATAAGGGTGAGCGTGTACTGCACCACCACCAAAGCCCGCCGGAGGGTCAGGTGCTTGAAGACGTTCACCGGCCGGTACGCCCGGGCGGACCCGTTCCTGAGCGCACTGAGGGCGCTGACTTTTGAAAAAAACAAGGCAGGCATAAAGCCGGCCATCACGCCGACCAGGACCGAAAAAACGACAAACGCGACGACCATCGCCGGCGTCAGATCGAGTTTTACGGTTTGCTGCATCTCCGGGGCCAGGTTGATGAGCAGCGGCCGCAGCCCGAGAAACAGGAAGTAGGAAAGCACCAGGGCGGCCAGGGACATGAGAATCGCTTCCACCAGAAACTGCCGCCGAACCTGGTTCCTGTCGGCACCAATCGCTTTGCGCAGCCCTATCTCCTTGAAGCGACGCATGGCCCGGGCCATCGACAGGTTGGTGTAGTTGAAACACGCCGACAAAATGACCACGAGCGCCAGCCCGGCCAGGACCCAAAGCACGACCGTAGGCAGGTGAGGCCCCACGGCCCCCGGCCCCCCTTCGGAGCGGTGGAGCGTTTCGCCGACCACAATCTGGTGCAGCGGCAGCAGTTCCAGTTGAATCTTCGTCGTTGCTTCGGCGCGATTTTCCTCCTGCGCGATGGCGTCGAGCTGCGACTGGATGGACGTTAAACGGGCGTTTTCCGGCAGCAGCACGTACACGAAGTTCGACGCCGTGTTCGTCCATTCCGTGAAGTTCTTCTGGTTCCGGTTGAGTTGTTCGGCGGTCGCCAGCGAGACCAGGGCTTCAAAACGGAGGTGCGAAAAGAACGGAACGTCCTGCATGACCCCGGTCACCTGGTAATCGAGCGAATCGAACCGGATGGCTTTGCCCAGCGCCGGTTGGTCGCCAAACAGCTTTTTCGCCGCCGTCTGGGTGAGCACGATGGAGTACGGTTCCCTCAGGGCGGTTTCGGGGTTGCCTTCCAGCATCGGAAACGTAAACACCCTGAACAGCGACGGCTCCGCCCAAAAGCCTTTTACCGGTAGAATCCGGTCGCCCACCTTCGCGTCCTGCGAAAAGTCGTTGCGCAGCATCGCCACCTCTTCAACGCCGCTCACCTTCTGCCGGATGAGCCTTCCGGTTTTGTGGGAAGTGGTGCCAAACTTGCTGTTTTGTTCCCGATTCGTCGTCACCACGCTCGTGATGCGGTAAATCCGCTCTCCGTTCGTGTGGAATTTGTCGTACGAACGCAGGTCGAACACGAACGCAATCAGCAGCAACCCCACGGACATGCTGATGGCAAGGCCCACCAGGTTGATGAACGAGAACAGCTTGTGGCGCATCAGGTTGCGCATCGCGGTTTTGATGTAGCTTCCGAGCATGATGGAATTGACAGGAAGGTGAACGGTTTCCGGGATTCGTCGCGTGCTACTGCCCGGCCTCACCCACCCGCCTGAAGTGGCGAAAGGCAATTCCGGACGGTAGTTTGGTTAGCGGGAAACCGAGGCGTCAAATCGGGTGCCAGCCCGACCAACCCGCCTCCCGGTGCGCCCGGCCGTCGTGGGGCGGGCCGAATTGTCCAGAAGCGGACAAACTGCTGTCCACTCGTGGACAGCGAAGGGAGGGGTGATGGGGGGTTAAGTGCATCGTCCGGAGAATACCCCCCCTACCGCTGAATATACCCGCGCGGCGTCCGTTTCAACTGCCTGAAGAGGGCTTTTCCGCCTGGAAATTCGGGAGTGAGAAAGCCCCTTTCAAGGCTAATTCCGTCGGGGTTTTCAAAACTCCCCCTTTGAAGGGCAGGGCCGTTAAGTTCTCAGATGCTTGAACCTAATGTTCAATTTTCAATGCTCAATGTTCAATGGGTTATTTCTCTGACTTTCAATCATTGAATATTGAGAATTGAGCATTGAAAATTGAACATTATCTACCATAGGTGTAGAACTTAACAGCCCTGCCTTCAAAGGGGGAATTTTTACTTTCCTGCTTCCTGAAGAACCTCGTCTTGCCGAACCGGGAGGACGACGTTCCCCAACTGGCGGGCGGCATTTCAAAACCGGCGGGTGGCTTTCCTAAAAAGGCGGGTGCAATTCCAAAATCGGCGGGTGCGTTTTCTACGTTGGCGGGTGGCTTTCCAAAGCTGGAAGGTGCGTTTCCACAACCGGAGGGTGTCGTTCCAAAAACAGCCGGTGTGCTTCCCAGGCAGTAGGGTGTTCTGCCGTAAGGAGCGGGGGCTTTCCCCAAAAGAGAAGGTGTCCCTACCCAAAGGCACCTTCACTTGCCGCGATCGGCGACCGGCGGTTGGCTTACTTCAGCTTCTTAAACACCAGCCCGCTGATTTGTTTGTACTGCGGACTTTTCACGCCAAACGTCCCTTTCACGAAAGCCTTCACCTGCTGGCACACCACCACCAGCCCGTCTTCGGGGTCGAACAGGGCTTTGTCGCGGGCGGCGCGGGCGTTCTGGAGGGGAATGCGGGCATTGGTCACCGCCGAACTTTTGGCTGAGAGTTCATCGCGGAAGGCCTCCAGCCCCGGCAGAGTCAGGTCGGGTTCGTCGCTGTTGGGGGCGGGGGCGACGGGCGCGTAGAGTGGGTCTTTGCGCAGGTCGTTGATGAGGTTGTTGAACAGCACCACCAGATCGTCGTAGGTGGTTTTGGCCACCGAGTGCGTCGGGGCGGGGGTGCCGTCGGGGTTCAGCGGCGGGTCGGTGGCCCGTTGCCCCCGCAGGTCGCGCACGGTTTTCTTCACGGCGTTCATCACCGGCGAGTTGGGGCTGAGGGCTTTCAGCAGGTTCACCACGCGGGTCACCACGTCGTCGAGGCGGGCGAACAGGGCCGCCCGTGGTTTCACCGCCGCGTCAACCGCCGACTCGGCCAGGCTCACGTCGTTGAACAAACTCCGCACCATGGCCAGGCGGGTTTGCAGGCTGGGAATTTTCAGGCGGGCGGGCACCGGATTGTAGGCAGGGCCCATGTACTGCAAGCTCGTGATGAGCACCTCGAGGTTGTCGGGCAACGTGTGGAGGCTGGAATTTTTGGAAGAGTTCATGATCCGAAGAAGGGTTTTGTGGATACTGCCCGAAACCTACCGGCTTCTTCGGAGAACGTCGCTACCGTTTACTAGATATTCTGGAAAATTTAGTTAACGGTCAGGTGAGGAAGGAGAGGCGACCCATTGGCTGCCTAAGGGAAGGGGGAGATTCAGCCGGAGATGCTATCAGCTTTCGGCAAGAATCAGGTAGGCTATTGAAGGAATAATAGAAAAGTAATACCGGTTTAGCACAAAAACAGAAAGTAAAGATGAAGGAAACAGAATTAAATTCACACAAAAAGTATTAGAAAAACGATAGATAAAACGGTACAAGTTTGTAACTCATGCTCGAAAGAATGTGGTAATTTTACGCGTTTTGAATACGAAAGCTAATGCCCACATGACCCGGCGCGAGTTTGCAACCTTATCCTGTCCCATATCTTTTTCAATTTTGAGGTATACCCGTTTTAGAGCTGGAAACGCCCTTTTTCGACCTGTCCAGGGAGTGATCTGAGAGTCTTATGAGGTTCACTCAGGGGCTGAATCCGACTTAATTTTAGGGTTTTGACCTCCGATTTTGGGCGTTTTTGAGGCTTTTTCACCCAAAAGGCCATTTCCAGAAAAGTTATGGGACAGGATAAGGTTTGCAACTCGTGCCATTCAAAGTCATATACTCGCGCCAGTTGGGAGTATTCAAAGTTATTGACTCGTACTAATTTAGGCCATTCAAATTTAAGAATAAATTAGTTCAAAAATAAGAATTCATGATAAATAAGTGTTAAAATCATCAATTAAGATTTGAGGAGTATACCTAAATATATTTTCATCTTGTATGTAAATATAATTACATAAATACACGATATTTTCAAGAGAAATATTCATTCTAATTTGTCTGTTTAATATTGTAGTTAGCAAATCATTTCTATCTATTTTTAAAATCTCTTTAGCCAGTCTCTGATTGGAGTCAAATAAATAACTTAAATTAACATCAAGGACACCGAGTTTAAATTTCATTCTAAATTTATTTCTCAACATTCCTGTCCAATTCCCGGATTTATAATGCTTATAAGCTATATCATCGAAAAGAGATTTTAAAGAATGATCATTTGTTTCCAGAGAAGCATATATACCATTAAGCATGCGTGACTCATCATCTAATAAAGTCCATTCATCAACACATTTATACCTCATAGCATGTTCAATTTCATGCCAACCTTCTGAAAAGGTAGTTCTAAATTGTACTTCAAAGGTACAATCAACATATTCAAATATATTTTCAACAATTTTTATATCATTAAATATTTTTAAATTATATTCATCGAATGGGCATATCAAATTTTTTCTTAATGGTTTAAATTGATCCGCATTCGGATTGTCATAAACCCCAACACTTCCTGAAAAAAACTTTTCAAAAAAGTTATAAAGAGTTTTTACATCATCATTAAAATAAGTTACTATTCTAAAGCCTACAATATCTTGCATTAATTTTTCTGAATTAGTATAGCCTTTTCGCTCAATTTTTTCTTCAATTGAATATTGCTCTTTCACCCTTGAGAACAATCTATACATTATCCCAGATCTTCTAATCTGAGACTCGATTGTATTTCTCAAGTCGCTTTCAATAAGTGCTAATCCAGGAAGTTGCATATGAAAAATGCTTTAGTTTTTTAATTCTTCGTTAAAATATCTAAATCCATCTTTGGTTAGGTGACTTAAATTTCCATTTAAAATCAAATATCCTTGTCTTTCTAACTTGTCAATAGTTTTGGATACTTCCTTTTGATTATAATCAGAGAGTTCCAACCGAAGTGCAGACAATAACTTATGTCTAGGCCTTAAGCTTCCTTGAATAAAATATTTACCTAAAATTAATTTATCATAGTCGATCTCAACCACTTCAATCTCAATTGACATATCATTATCAAGTAATTCTGAAATAAAATAGTTGTCAGACCAGCATCCATATAAAGAAAAATTTTCAGAGGAATAATCTTTAGGATTATTAGTTAAAGAGCAATTATAAAATTCACAATTTACGAATGCAGATTTCTGAAAAGTTAAAATCGAAAATTTACAGTCTTTAAATTTACAATTAGTGAAAGTAGTTTCAATAATTTTATCTTTTCCTTCAAAATTTATTACCTCAATAGTAAATCCATCCACCGCTGCATGTTTTAGGTTCGAATGTAACTGTTTTTTCAATTCAATATCGATGATAAAAAAGAATTCTTGATCAAAATAAAAATCTTTGTTTTGGAAAGAATTCCAAAGTTCAAGTTTCATTTGATCAGATTGCGCTTTAAATGCTTGAACAGCTAATAAAGCAAAGTGTTGATTTAAATCCTCAAAATATTTAGGATTATGTTCAAAGAATTTATTAAGTATCAGATTTTGTCCAATCAAAATGCCAAATATAAACTCATTCACAAAACCAATGTATTTATTGTCCTTCCTATCAAGAAAAGCATGATTCGATAAAGTATCAGCTAATTGATCTAATCTAGGACGATTTTCTGGCGTATATTTTTTTAATGTTTCATCAAAAATTTTCTTATTATATGCTATTAATAATTCTTTTACATCTTCTTTTGAGGCTACTTTAATATCAAGTTCAATAAATAATCTAACAAGTTTTCTAAAAATCCTGAGTTGAGTTTCTGGTTCCATTAATAAACTTTGACGATTTTGCTCTCTACCGAGCATAAATAAAATGTAGCTCTCAACCACTGATTTCTTGTCCCTTATTGAAGAAATCAATTCTTCATAATTTTGATATTTTAAAAACGACAACAAAACAGGATTAGCAAATTGTTCTACAGGTAACCTTATTTCTTGTAAAAGATCAATTCTATTATTATCCAGCCAATCCGAAATCTGAGGTTCAGAAATAGTAATTTTCGCTAAAGAGTATTCAATATTCCTTTCTGACATCCAATTATGAAAATCTTCACTATCAAAAATAGCTGTCTTTCTGGATGTTATAATTATTTTTGCGTTTCCATTAAGTAAATCGACTATAGTAGAAAGCATACTTTCAACCTGATCGAAATCACTAGATGAGAAAGAAAAGTCTTTAGCTATTAATTCATCGAACCCATCAATTATTAACGGGATTCTTCCTTCCTTTATCTCATGAAGTACAACCTTTGAATCAACTCTATTTGCAAATTGTTCTTCAATCTCTTTGCGTAAAATATGACTGAAGATCGTTGCACGACGATCTCGCGCCAACTCTGTGAAAAATGGAATTTTTCCATGTGTGTCTTTGATGAACTCATTTAATAGTTCATATGCAGTACAAGTTTTACCGTATCCTGCGGCTGCTTCTACAATAACGAAAAGTGGACCTTGATATATCTCAATTAATTCCTTTATTCTATCAACCAGCCCAGAACTAAAAGAATGTTTAGAATGATTAGCGTAACTGCCGGAATCTTTATCGCTAGTATAAGAGGTGTATTGATACGGACTCTGGATATACTGATAGATAGCGCCTTTAGGTAATTTTAGTCTTTCCACAAATTCATCATATCTCCGTTTTAAACTGTATTTAACTGTGTCTATTTTGAAAAAATCGTTGAATAGTGTGGTTTCAGCTTCCTGTATAGTAAGGAAGTTCCTGACTTTAATTGCATAGCCTTCCGCACTAAATTCATTTTTTAACTTATCAATATCACAATCATCGGAAATTGGAATAATGTCAGCTCCATTATATATACTTTTAGTGAATAGATATACTCTAGCCCCCTTATGGTTTTCCTTGATTTCATAGCCATAGCGTACATAGATTTGATCTAACTGCTTTATGTTGTCTATTTTCATGATGTTTAATGATTATAGAAAACAAATAATATGTTGATCTATTACCGTGGTCTGTAGCACATAGAAGACAACCACTCCGGCTGTTCCGGCCCGTGTGCCAGAGTCCAAGGAAGTCGAAGCAACTTCGTTCAGACTTGCAAAAGGGGGAGAAAGGCGAAGGAAAGCCGTACAGCGTGTCGTCATGCGGGCGGTTCTGAGGTTACGTCGCCAAGTATCGCAAGCATTCCCCAAAAATCAAAACGGAGGCGGGTAAACGCCTCAAATTTTTTACGCATCGGCGCCCAGCCCCATTGGCTGGCACTCGAAGTGGGCGATGGTCTCGACGTTATTCGCCACGGCGCAGTTCGTCAAGCAGTTGCGAGGCAGGCCGCGAAGCCCGCTTTCCTTGCCGCACTTGTTTGAGTTCTTCCAATCCGGCCTTCAGGCTGCGCAAGGCCGCTCCCCGGTTGTCGGGTTCCATCGTCACGTTCAGGCGGCGGGCCAATTTCACCAGCAAATCCAGTTCGGCCTTTTCGCCTTCAAAGACCACTCGTTGCATTGCGTTGAGGTTTTTCCAAGCGAATTCTTTGTGGTTCCGATTTCGCAACTCCGAACCTGCTGCCGTGGTCTGGGCCACACGGAATGCAACCGTTCACGTTCCCGCCCGACTAAGCCAGGGTATTGACCTTCCCCATTTACCCCGCATTCCGCAACGCCTCCCAGCGTTCAAACGGCACGGTGCGTTGTTCCGTCGGGGTGCTGCCGTGTTCGTAGATGGCCACAAACCGGGCTTCGAGGCGTTTCAGGGTAGCGACGTCAAAATACGTTTCGCCGCAATTTGTACAAGCCAGGGCGGGCACGTCGTCCACGACCATCAGTTGGCCGTGGCGCTGGTAGATGTACTGCGTCGTGACGGGCTTAAACTCCGCGTTGCCGCAGAACGAACAGGGCGTCGGGTGGGTGGAGTCCATGCGTTTAAGTTCGGTTTCGCTGAAACGGATTTAGAAATTTGGGCGGCGTCGGGATGTACACGGTGATGACAATTACGGCGTTCCCACGGATACCGACCACCACGTGGATGGGTTTGCCCCCGTGCGTGTGGCCTGCCACGAGGCAACTTTCCCCACGCCCCGTGTCTTCGTAGCTTTCCAGAACAATGCCGTTGAGCAAGACTTCTTCCACCTCGTCCAACGTCAAGGCATCGGCCTGCCGTTCGCGGTCGGCGTGAGCGGAATAGAAATACCGCTGTTCCGCTACGCAGGTTCGTATCCAATCGGGTTCCAAGGTGAGAATTTAAAAACAGCTACGGAGAAGGCAAAGCTATGGAAATTCGGCACACACGCTCCAGGCTCATGAAGCGCTTGGTTCCCGTTCTCCCAACAACACAAAAGCCACCCCAACCGGGGTGGCCTTCGTGCCAAACATAAACACACACAAACTACAGGTACTGCTTAGTAAAAACGCGCCCGGTTGTCGGTTATTTTGGCGGCTTCCTTAATGGCTTCCGCCGCGTAGTACGAGGCCCGCTGGGCGGCCTGCTGCTGGCCGATGGTTTTGTACTGGGTGTAATCGGCAATCTGCGGAGCCGGGGTCTTGCTGACGGTTTCGACCACGAACACGCCGCCTTCGCCCACGAAGGGCTTCGACTTCTGCCCCGGCTTGAGGCCGAAGGCCCGGCCCAGGGCCACGGGGTCGGCCCCGGCGGTGTTCAGAATGCCGCTGGCCAGGGTCACGCCGTCGGCTTTCTCCACGAGCGCCCCCGCGCCGTACTTCTGGGCCAGTTGCTCCAGGGTGCCGCTGGCCCCTTCGAGTTTTTTCAGAATCTGCTGGCCCTTCAACTCGTTGCGCACTTTGGCGGTGAGTTCTTCCCGGAAATCGTCCACCTTCACGTCGTCCTTGTCGGTTTTGCCCGTCACCACGGCCACCACGTAGCGCTCGTCCACGTCGTACACCTGCGACACGTCGCCCAGGTCCGTTTTATCGTTAAACGCCCACAGGATGAGTTCGCGGGCGTTTTGCAGGGTGTTGAGGTTGGTGGCCGACTCGGGCACGCGCTCGGCGCGCAGGGCCGCCAGCGACTTGTCTTTTTTCAGGGCTTCCTCAAACTGCTCCAGGGTCTTCACTTCCCCGGCGAAGGCGTCGGCCCGGCGGTAGGCTTCGTCACGGGTGGCTTCGCTGGGCACGATTTCCTTGTTGATGGCCGCGATTTTGTAAATCAGGTTGCTCTTAGGCTCGGTCACTTTGATGATGTGGTAACCGAAGTCGGTCTCGACCAGGTTGGGCAGCAGGCCCGTGCCGTTGAAGGCGAACACGGCCGTCTCGAAGGGCTTCACCATCTGGCCGTTGTTTTTGAAATAGCCCAAATCGCCGCCCTGCTGGGCCGTGCCGTCGGAGCCGTTGGTGGCGGCCATGGCTTCAAAGTTCGACCCGGCCCTAATCTGGTTCAGGATGTTCTGGGCGCGCTGCCGGGCCGAATCCTTCGCCGCCTGGGTTTTGTTGGCCGGGCGAATCAGGATGTGGCTGGCCCGCACGGTGTACTGCGAGTCGGTTTTGGTGCCGTCGTATTTGTAAATCGAGTACATGTTGCCCTCGCGGTAGGGGCCGTACACGCCGCCCACGTTGAAGGTTTTCACGGCCTCCTTCAACTGCTCCGGCATTTGCTGGGGCGTCAGGTAGTACGGCGAGGGCACGTCGGAGTTGAGCGCGGCGAAGGCCGAGTCGTTGGGCGACTTGGCCAGGTTTTTGGCCAGTTCGGTCAACTGGGCCTTGAACGCGGCGCTGTCTTCCTTCGTCGGGATGACGGGGAAAATCACGTACTGGAGGCTCCGGGTATTGGCCCCTTTGTACTGGTCCTTGTGCTTGGAGAGGTACTCCTGAAGCTGCGAATCCTCCACCTTCACCGTCGAATCGGGAATGGCGGCGAAGGGCACGTAGAGGTAGCGGACGTCGGCTTTGGCGGTTTGGGCTTCGTGGTCGCGCCGGGCTTCGGCGGTGGTCACGTAGCTGGTCTGGCGGAGCAGGTTGAAGTATTTTTCCTGCTTGCGCTGCTCGGCGAGGCCCTGCTCAAACGCCTGCCACTGGGCCGCCTGAGGCGTGCCGGCCTTGACAGTTTTCAAAAACTGCACAATCTGGTTCTTGTCGAACTGGCCCGTCTGGGGGTCGGTGAACTGCTGGCGCACCAGCGGGTGGATGTTTACGCCCTGCACCATGTCGGCGAGTTCTTCGTTCGAGACCTCGATGCCCAATTTGTCGTACTCCTCGCTAACGGCGTATTCGCTGATGAGTTGGTTCCAGACCTGTTCGCGAATCTGGGCCGTTTCCTGGTCGCCGGGGGCGCGGCCCGTCTGAGCCTGGTAGTTGGTGCGGGAGTCTTCGACGCGTTTCTGGAAATCCTGGGCCATGATGGTGTTCCCGGCGATTTCCCCGATTTTCTGGCTGTTGCCGCCGAAGAGGGTGTTGTTGCCGGAAAGCAAATCGCCGCCCACGATGAACATGATCATGCTGACGGCAATGACGCCGATGGCAATGCCTGATTTTTCCCGAATGGTGGAGATGATGGACATGGTGTTCTCTCGGTCGTGAGTACTAAGTCGTAGGTCGTAAGTGGGAAAGTAAGCTGCTGTCTTTTAATTTGGTACCGAACGAATGCAGCCCTTTCCGCGCACTCCTCCGATTTTACGAACCGCAAAGATAACAAAACCATTGGACGGGGCTAAGTTGGGAAAGGAAAAAAGAAGGAGGGGGAGAATGCTCAATGTTCAACGTCCAATGAAAACCATTGAGCATTGAACATTGAGCATTGAACATTGAACATTCTCCCCCTCCTACACCTCCAACCCCACCTCCTCCGACTCGGCGTAGCCGGTGCAGGTCAGCACCCAGCCGTCGGCTAGGTCGCGGGCGGTGAGCACGTCGTTGAGGCGCATGGCGACGCGCCCGCTCGTGCAGCGGGCCACGCAGGTGGAGCAGCGACCGCCCCGGCAGGAGTAGGGGAGCGCAATGCCCGCTTCGAGCGCCGCCGTGAGCAAGTACTGCCCCGCCGGGACGGTCAGGCGGTGGGTTTCTCCCCGAAACCGAATCGTCACCCGGCTGGGCGTGGAGAGCGTGGGCACGGGCGGCGCGGGCGGGGTTTCAACAACGAAATGCTCCTGCCGAAGCTGGTCGGCGTGGAAGCCCATGAAAATAAGCGTAATTCTTGCCAGCCGCATGAAGTCGGCGGGGCCGCAGAGGTAGGCGCGGGCTTTAGCCCGTGGCCCCGTCAGGTGTTGGGCCAGCAAGGTTTCCAGCCGGGCATTGTTGAGCCGCTGCCCTTCGGCGCTGAACGGCGTGATCAGCGTGAACCGGTCGACGTGCCGACGGGCGAGGGCAGTAATTTTTTCGTAAAAAATCGCCGAACGGGCATCGCGGCTGGCGTAAATCAGCAGCACGCGGCGCGTCGGCTGGGTGGCAAGCGCCGTTTTCAACATCGAAAAAAGCGGCGTGATGCCGCTGCCCGCGCCGATGAGCACCAGGTCGTCGGCGGTTTCCTCGTCCAACGTAAACCGCCCCGACGGGGGCAGCGATTGCAGCACGTCGCCCACCCGGACGCGGTCGAGGAGGTACCGGGAAATTTCCCCGTTTTCGACCCGCTTCACCGTTACGGCCAGGGGCGCGTCCACCCCCGGCGCCGAACTCATCGAGTACGAACGCCGGGTTTCGCGCCCCCCGAAATGAAACAGAAATGTCAGAAACTGCCCGGCGCGGTACGGCACCGGCCGCCCGTCGGCGGGCTGGAGGAAAAACGTTGTCGTGTCGGGCGTTTCGGCGACGATGGCCGTGACGCGGAGGGGGAGGGTTTTCTGCATTTTTTGAAAGTAAAAACAAGGAATAAGAAATGAAAAATGAAAAAGTAGAAGGGCTTTCCTTCTTCATTTTTCATTTCTTATTCCTTGTTTTTACTTTTCCTTCATTCCCCCCCAAACTCTGGGTTTTCTATCAGCCCCAGCACATTGCCGAAGGGGTCGCGTACCGTCGCTACCCAGATTGGCCCGCCCACGTTCTGGGGTTCGGAGAGCGGCGTGGCCCCGAGTTGCACGAGGTCCTGCCAGGCGGTTTGCAGGTCGGCCACGCCCCAGTAGGTCACGGGCGTGCCTTCGGCGGGCGTCAGGCTGGGGTCGAGGCCCAGCTCGTACCCACCGACGTTGAAGCCGACGTAAAACGGCTCGTCGAAGTAGGGCGGCACGCCGAAGGCTTCGGCGTACCAACGTTTGGTCGCGTCGAGGTCGGGGGCGGCGTAAATGGCGGTGCGGAGGCCGAGGAAGTGGGGCATGAGGAGTTGAGAATTGAAAATTGAAAATTGAAAATTGAAAATTGTGCGTTGAATTTTCAATTCTCAACTTTCTCCACCGGCAGCACCACCCGGAACGTGGCCCCCTCGCCGGGGCGACCGTCGGCGGTGATGAAACCCTGGTGGTTTTCGACGATTTTCCGGCAGATGGTCAGGCCGATGCCCGTGCCGGCGTACTCGCTGCGGCCATTGAGGCGCTGGAACATCCCGAAAATGCGCTCCCGGTACTCGGGTTCAAAGCCGATGCCGTTGTCGCGCACCTCCACCACCGCAAATTCCCCGGCGGGCAGGGCCAGGCTGGCGCGGAGCGTGGGCGTGAGGGGCACCGCCCCGACCTCCACCACGGGCGGGCGGTCCTGAGTGAACTTGAGCGCGTTAGCGAGCAGGTTCTGAAACAGTTGATGCATCTGCCCCGGCACGGCCGCGAGGGTGGGCAGGTCGCCCACGCGCAGGGTCGCGCCTTTTTCCCGAATCGTGATTTCCAGGTCGTCGGCGATGCGGGCCACGACGGCATTGAGGTCCACGGGCACGTGCCGCACGTCGGTGCTCGACAGTTTCGAAAGGCCGAGCACGTCTTCGACCAGGGCCTGCATCCGGTCGGAGGCCCCGATGATGCGGTTGAAGTAGTCGCGGTCCCGGTCGTCGAGCTTGCCGTCGAGGCGTTTGGTGAGGATGTTGCCGAAAGCCTGAATTTTGCGCAGGGGCTCCTTCAAATCGTGCGAGGCCACGGAAGCGAACTGCATCAAATCGAAGTTGGAACGTTCGAGTTCGGCGTTGGAGGCGCGGAGTTCCTGGGTGCGTTCGCGCACGAGGGCCTCCAGCCGCTCGGCTTCGGTTTTCTGGTCGTGGATGTTGATGCAAGACCCAAACCATTTCAGAATGCGCCCCGCTTCGTCGTGGAACGGTTCGGCCACGGACAGGTACCAACAGTAATCGCCCGGACGACGGGGGCTGGCCAGGCGGAACTCAAACCGGTATGGCTCGCCGGTTTGCAGGCAATGCTGCCAGTGGTCGAAGCAGGGCTGGCGGTCGTCGGGGTGGAGGGCGAACAGCCAGTCCTCGTAGCCGTGGCCCCGGTCTTCGCCGATGAACGCGTACCAGCGTTGGTTGAAGTAATCGACGTAGCCGTCGGGCCGGGACGTCCACACGATTTGGGGCATCGAGTCGGCCAGTTGCCGGAACCACCGGTCGCTTTCGCGCAGGGCGGCTTCGGCCCGCTTCTGGTCGGTGATGTCGGTGTTGGTGCCGAACCAGCGCAGGATTTTCCCCGCCGCGTCCCGAATCGGGATGGCTCGGGACAGGAACCAGCGGTACTCGCCCTCCTTCGAGCGCAGCGGAAACGTGTCTTCCCACACCTCGCCCGCCGCGATGTGGTGTTTAAACTTGGCCGTGACGCGCTCCACTTCTTCCGGCGCGTGAACGGCCTGCCAACCCCAGCCCTGCATTTCGTCGAGCGTGGTGCCGGTGTAGTCAAACCAGCGTTGGTTGTACCAAAAAATCCACCCGTCGGCGTCGGTCATCCAGGCGAGTTGAGAAATGTTGTCGGCGAGCAGCCGGAACTTTTCTTCCGACTCGCGCACGGCCTCCTCGGCCCGGTTGCGTTCGGTAATGTCGCGGCTCACGCCGATGACGCCCACAATCGCGCCCGCTTCGTCGCGCAGGGGGCTTTTCGTCGAAAGAAAAATCCGCCGTTCGCCGTCGGCGCAGGTGTACGGTTCTTCGACAACGAGCGTTTCGCCCGTTTCGAGCACGCGGCGGTCGTTGGCGTCAATCGCCGGGGCTTCGTCCGGGTTTGCGAAACGCACTTCGTTGCCGCTGCCGAGGGCCTCTTCGGCCGTCAGGCCCATCACGTTGAGCGTCGCCTGGTTGGCGTAGGTCAGGCGGCCCTGCACGTCCTTCATGAAAATCAGTTCGGTCGTGTTGTCGTTAACGGTGTTGAGTAGCGTCGTCTGGCGGCGCAGGGCTTCCTCGGCGCGGGCCCGTTCGAGGCGGGGGAAAATGCGCGCCGTCAGTTCTTCGACCAGTTGGATTTCGTCGGGTTGCCACTCGCGTTTTTGGGCGCAGTTGACGGTAAGCAAAAACCGCCATTCGCCGTGGCGCCGCGCCGACACGCTCACGAACGAATAAATGCCGTAGCCGCCGTATCCCGCCGCGCTCGTGCGCGGGTCGGTCTGGGTGTCGTGCACGACGAAGGGCACGCCCTCGTGGGCGGCGCGGTTGAGGTCTGCCGAAACAAAGTCGGAAAGGCGGTAGGTGCCGCGCAGGTTGGGGCTTTCTGGCCCCTCCCAGGTGTGCTCGATGCGTACGGTGTCGGCGGCTTCGTCGATGTCGCCGAACAGGCAGGCCGAAACCCCCAGGTACGCGCCGATTTTCGGGCCGACCGTTTCGATGAGGGCTTCGGGCGTTGAAACCCGGGCGAGGTCGATGGCGACCTCGGCCAGGAACGCGAGGTTGGCTTCGCGGCGTTTGCGCTCGGTGATGTTGGTGAACAAAATCCCGACGCGCCGCTCTTCGGGCGCGCCAATGCGCTGGGCGTACACGTCGAACCAGCGGTGCATTGCCTTTGCCTGATTTTCCAGCCGCACGGCCTCGCCCGTCAGGGCCACGCGCCCGTAGGTCTGAGGCCAGAAATCTTCCAGGTCGGGCACCAGTTCCCGCATCGTTTTGCCCACCGAATCCTCCGGCAGGCCGGTCAGCCCGGCAAAGGCCGGGTTGATTTGCTCGAAACGGTAGTCAACCGGTTGCTCCTGTTCGTTGAAAAGCACTTGGATGGTGCAGTAGCCCTGGTCCATCGATTCGAACAGCGTGCGGTACCGTTCTTCCGATTCCCGCAGGGCCTCCTCGGCGCGGGAGCGTTCAAGGCGCGTCCAGATGCGCGTCGTCAACTCCTGCATCAGCGCCACCTCGTCGTCGCGCCAGTCGCGGGCGGCCGAATCGTAAACGGCGAACTGGAACCGCCACTCGCCGTCGCGGAGGAACGGAACGTCGATGTACGCGCCGATGCCCAACGCCGCGAGGGTTTCGGGATTTGAGCGCGGGTCGGTGGCCGCGTTGCGGACGACGATCACCCGCCCGGCGCGAGCGTCCCGCAGAAAACTTTCGTTGGCAATGTCCGAGATGCGGTAGGTGCCGACGAGGCTCGGCGCGTCCGCGCGATTCCAGCCGTAGTTGACAACGCCCGTGTCGGTCGCCTCGTCGATTTCGGTGAAGGCGCAGGCAAACGCACCGAAGTGCGTGCCCACCTTCGCCCCGACTTTTCGCATGATGTCGCCGATGGTTTCCAGGCTGGCGAGGTCTTCGGCGACTTCGGCCAGCAGCGCGAGGTTGGCTTCGCGGCGCTTGCGCTCGGTGACGTCGTTGAACACGACGGCCACCTGACGGCTGCCCGCGCCGCCCACGCGCGAGGCGAAAACGCTGTACCAGCGGTCGAACACGTGGGTGTAATTTTCAAAGCGCGCGGGTTCGCCCGTTTTGGCAACGCGGTCGTAGGTTTCAATCCAGAACGGCTCGATTTCGCCGAACAGTTCGCCGACGGTTTTACCCTGGCCGGTGCCGATGAATCCGGTTTGCTGCTCAAACGCCCGGTTTGTTTCCAGGTAACGCAAATCAACCGGCTGGCCGACGTCGTCGTAAATCAGTTCGAGGAGGCAAAAACCGTCGTCAATCGTCTCGAACAGGGTGCGGTATTTTTCTTCCGATTCCCGCAGGGCCTCCTCGATGCGGGCGCGTTCGAGGCGCGTCCAGATGCGCGCCGTCAACTCGTGCATCAGCGCCACCTCGTCGTCGCGCCAGTCGCGGACGGTCGAATCGTGAATGGCAAACTGGAATTTCCACTCCCCGTCGCGAAGGAGCGGAACGTTGACGTACGCGCCGATGCCCAACGCCGCGAGCCGTTCGGCGTTCAGGCGCGGGTCGGTGGCAACGTCGGAAACGACGGTGGCTCTTCCGGCGTGCGCGTCTTCCAGAAACCCTTCGTGGGCCATTTCCGAAATGCGGTACGTGCCAACGAGACTGGGCGCGCCGGGGGCATTCCAGCCGAAATTGACCGTTGCCGTGTCGGTCGCCTCGTCGATTTCGGTGAAGGCGCAGGCGAAACTGGCGAAATGCGCGCCGATTTTCGCCCCGACTTTTTGCATGATGTCGCCGATGGTCTCCAGGCTGGCCAGCTCTTCGGAGATGTCGGCGAGAAACGCGGCGGCCCGTTCGGCGCGTCTGCGCTCGGTCACGTCGAGGCCCGTGCCGGTGAGGCGGTAGGCTTCGCCGCGTTCATCGAAGAACGTCCGGGCCTTCCCCCGAATCGTGCGTGGCTGGCCGTCCACCCAGACGGTGTATTCCTCCTCAAACACGCCGCCGCTCTCCGGCCGCAGCGCCCGGGCCGCGGCCTCGGCCACGCGCTGCCGGTCGGCCTCGGCGGTGGTCGCCAGGCCCCGCTCCAGGCTGAACGGTTCGCCGGGGGGCAGGCCGTGCATCCGGGTCAGGCGGTCCGAAGCCGTGATGACGCCCGTTCGCAGGTCGTAATCCCAGGTGCCCAGGTCGGTGGCTTCCACGGCCAGCCGCAGGCGTTCTTCGCTCTCCTCGATTTTCTGCCGGGTCAGCACGTTTTCGGTCACTTCGGTCGTCACAATCATCACGCTGGTGACGGTGCCGTTGCCGTCGCGCAGGGGCTGGTACGAAGCGTTGACGTACGCCGTTTCCAACTTGCCCCGGCGAATCATGGGGGCGGGCATTTCGCTGTACGTGAGGGGTTCTCCGGTCGTCAGCACCTGGTTGAGCAGGTCCTCGAATCCCTTGTTGCTGGCTTCGGCGATTACCTCAAACAACGGTTTGCCCAGCAGTTCGCCGGGCTGTCGATCCCAAATTGCAAACATGCGCTCGTTGGCCAGGTCCACGACGTGGTTCGGCCCGCGCAGGATGCACATGGCCACCGGGGCCTGCTCGAACAGGGTACGAAGTTGCCCCTCCGCCTCCTCCCGCACCCGCGCCATGTTCAACTGCGCCCGCACCCGCGCCAGGAGTTCATTGGCCGAAAACGGCTTGACCAGGTAATCGTCGGCCCCGGCTTCGTAGCCTTCAATCGTGGCTTCCTCGCCCGCCCGCGCCGAAAGGAGCACCACGGGGGTGCGCGCCGTTTGCGGGTCGGCTTTCAGCGTTTTCAGCAACTCAAACCCATCCATGACGGGCATCATCACGTCGCTCAGCACCAGGTCGGGGCGGTGTTCGGCCACCAGCCAGAGCGCCGTTTGCCCGTCGGGGGCGAGGCTGACGCGGTAGTGCGGTTCGAGCAGGCGCTGGATGTAGGCCCGCATGTCGGCGTTGTCGTCCACGACGAGCACGTGGGCTTTTTTTCCGGAAAAAACGGCCTCGGTTCTTGACGACGACTGGGGCAACAGTTGCGTGGCTTCGGCCAGGAACGATTCGGCGACCGCCCCCGAAACCGCCCGCCCGCCGGTGGCGTGGGCCACGTGCTCGGCGGGCAGGTGGTCTTTGCCCAGGGGAATGCGCACCGTAAACGTGCTGCCTTCGCCCGGTGTGCTTGCCACGTCAATCGTTCCGCCGTGCAGCCCGACCAATTCGCGGATGAGCGATAGCCCAATGCCCGTGCCCTCGAAGGTGCGCCCCCGGCTGCCCGCCACGCGGTGGAAGCGCTCGAAGAGGCGGGGGAGTTCAGCGTCGGGTATGCCCACGCCCGTGTCCTGCACGCGCAGCACCGCCTGGCCCGGTTCGGCGCTGAGATGCAGCGCAATCTGGCCTTCGAGCGTGTACTTGAAGGCGTTGGAAAGCAGGTTCAGCACGATTTTTTCCCACATCTCCCGGTCCACGTACACCGGTTCGGGCAGGGGCGGACACTCCACGACGAGCGCCATCCCCACCCGCTCGACGGCCGAACGGAAACTGCTGGCCAGGTCGGCGGTGAGGGCGGCGAGGTCGGTCGGGGTGTAGGTGGCCCGCATCCGCCCAGCCTCGATGCGGCTGAAATCGAGCAGGGAATTGACCAGTTTTTGCAGCCGGAGGGCGTTGCGGTGGGCGGCCCGGAGGTGTTCGTGGACCGTCGTCGGCAGGTGCCCGTTGGCCTTCATCGCCTCTTCCAGCGGCCCGAGCATGAGCGTCAGCGGCGTGCGAAATTCGTGACTGACGTTGCTGAAAAACAGCGTTTTGGCCTGGTCAATTTCCCGGAGGGCCTCCGCGCGGCGGCGCTCTTCCTCGTAAGCGCGCACGTTGGTGATGCTTGTGGCAATCTGGTCGGCCACGAGGCCGAAAAAGCCCAGGTACTTTTCGTCGGGGAGGCGGTAGGGGTTGCACCCGGCCACCAGCACGGCGAAGGGCATCCGCTGCCCGCTCTGGGCCACCGGGATAAGCAAAGCCCGGTCGGGCGACTGCGGCCACGCCCCGGCGGGCAGTGCGCCAAAGCGGGCGGTCAGGCCGTCGAGGAGTTCCACGCGGGTGAACTCTTCCGTCAGTTTCTCCGCAAGAATCGCCCCCAGGGCGGTGGTGAAGGCCGTCATCGCGGGCGAGCCGGTGCGGGGAGCCTGCCCGACGGAGCGGAGCAGGCCATTTTTTTCCACCTGAAAAAGCGCCAGAAACGGAAAATCGCGGTTGTTTTCGGCCAGGGTCTGGATTGTTTTTTCGTACACTTCCTCCAGGGTTTGGCTGGAGGTTGCGTTTTTGCCCAAATCCTTGAGCGTTTTCAACTGGCGCTCGCCCACGATGCGCCCGGTGTCGTCGGTGTTGGCGCAGAGGATGCCCCCCGGCCCGCCGTCGTCGCCGGGCACGGGGCTGTACGAAAAAGTGTAGTAGGTTTCTTCGGCGTAGCCGTTGCGCTCCATGATGAGCAGCAGGGCTTCGTCGTAGGTGCCGACGTTGGTGCGGATGGCCGTTTCGGCCCGAGGCCCGACCTGATCCCATATTTCGCGCCACACCACCGAAGCGGGTTGCCCCAACGCCGAGGGGTGCTTGCCGCCGACGATGCTCCGGTAGGGGTCGTTGTAGATGTTGATGAGGTCATTGCCCCACCATACGAACATGGGCTGGCTCGACGTGAGCACAATGCGGACGCAGGTTTTCAGGCTCTGCGGCCAGTTTTCGGGCGGGCCGAGGGGCGTTTTTGACCAATCGTTGGCGCGGATGAGCGCGCCCATCTCACCACCCCCGGCCAGAAAGCCGGGCGACTCGGTAGAAGGTACTTGCATAAACTGCCAGGAAATGCCGACGCTGTTTGATAGTCCGGGTGGGGAAAGCGGCGAAAATTACGTTTTTTTTCGAAAACCGCCGCCCCCCTCCGGCGTGCGCCGACGCGGTAGTTCCGGCGGCAATGCCGTATTTTTGAAAAACAAAGAGCGACGGGCAGGGGGCCTCTCCCCTGCCCCACCCACCGTCAGAACGTTTCCCGACCGCGCCGCATGATTCCGATTTCCTTAGAGCTGAAGGGCCTCTACTCCTACCGCGATGCGCAGACCATCGACTTCACCCGCCTGACCGAGGCCAGTTTGTTCGGCATTTTCGGCGAGGTGGGCAGCGGCAAATCGAGCATTCTCGAAGCCATCACGTTCGCCCTCTACGGCGACACCGAGCGCCTCAACAAAAGCGGCGACGACCGCAACTACCACATGCTCAACCTGCGCTCCGACGAGCTGTGGATTGATTTCGTGTGCCAGGCCGGGCGCGAGGGGCACCGCTACCGCTTCACGGTGCGCGGCAAACGCAACAGCCGCCAGTTTCGCGACGTGAAGACCTTCGACCGCCGGGCCTACCTGTGGATGCGCGACCCGGCCAACCCCGACGTGGAAGGCTGGATGCCCGTGACCGTGGACGACGTAGCCGAACGGGTGATTGGCCTCAGCTACGAAAATTTCAAACGCACCATCATCATCCCCCAGGGGCGGTTTCAGGAATTCATCGAACTCTCCGAAGCCCACCGCACCCGGATGCTGAAGGACCTCTTCGGCCTCGACCAGTACGATTTGAGCGCCAAAAACGCCCGCCTCGCGCAGCGCAACCGGGTGGCCCTGGCCGAACTCAGCGGCCAACTGGCCGGGCTGGGCGAAGCCTCGGCCGAATCGCTCGAAACGAAGCGGGGCGAACTCGAAGCCCGCCGGGGGCTTTTGACCGAAAAAAACGCCGTGCTCGACGGCCTGCGCGCCCAGGAGGCCGGGTTTGAAGAACGCCGCAAAGCCGCCCTGACCCTGCTCGACGCCGCCGCCGCCCTCGACACCCTCGCCCGGCAGGAGGCGGCCTTCGCCCAGCGCGCCCAGGCCCTGCACACCCACGAGTGGGCCTTGCTGCACCTCAAGCCCCTGCTCGACCAAAAAACCACCCGGCTGGGCGAGGTGGCCCTGGCCCGCGCCAAGCAGGAGAAATTCAACGAAATGCTGGTCAGCGTGCGCGAGAAACTCCAACTCGAAACCGACCAGCTCGAAACCCTCCGGCCCGCCTACCAAAACCGCGAGGCCCTCCACCGCCAGGCCGAAGCCCTGCGCACCGTGCTGCAACTCAGCGAGGTGCGCGAAATGCGCCGGAAAATCGCCGCCAGCATCGAGCGGGGCGAGGCGGCCCTGGCCGGGCAGGAAAAAGCGATTGAGGAAATCAAGCAAACCCGCGCCGCCCGCCAGGCCGAGGCCGACGCCCTGCGCCCCACCCTGCCCGACTGGGAGCGCCTGACGGCGGCACAAACCTGGTTTGACCAGCGGGCCACCCTGCTCGGCACGAAGGACGACCTGAAGGCGGAAGCCAACGGCGTACAGGCCGAACTGAAAGCCCTCGACGACCGCCGCGCCGCCCTGCGCGCCGCGCCCGAAGCCGTCGGACACCTGCCCGCCCTGCCCCCCGACGCCCCCTCAGCGGACTGGCAAACGGCCCTCCAAACGGCCCAGACCCGCCTCGCCGCCGAAGCCGACGCCCTCCAGGCCGAGGTGCTGCACCTCAACACCCGGCGGATGCTCCGCCAGCACGCCAGCGCCCTGCGCCCCGGCGAAGCCTGCCCGCTGTGCGGCTCCGAGCACCACCCCCAGCCCCTGACCGACGCCACCGACCCCGACGGCTCCCTGCACGCGGTGCAGGCCCGGCAGGAGGCCCTCCGCCAAACGGTGAAACGCCTCGAAACCTGGGGCCGGCAGTACGACGACCTCGGGCGGCAGGGGCAGTTTTTTGAAGAACAAAAGAGAAAAATCCGGCAGAAGTGGGACGCCAACCAGCAGGCCCTCACCGCCCACGACGAACGCTTCGCCTGGCCCGAATTTACCCCCACCCAACCGGAGGCCGTGAAAGCGGCCTTCGACCGGGGCAAGCACACCCAGCAGGCCCTCGACGCGCTGGAGGCGCAGGTTCGCCGGCTGACCGCCGAGGCCGACCGCCTCACCGCCGAGCGGCAGACGAAATTTGAGGAGCCGCTCCAGCGCCTGCGCAACCAGTTGGCCGGCAAAACCTCAGAGTGGGAACTGCTCCAAAGCCAGTTGGACGAGGAAACCCGCGCCGCCCTGCCCGACGAAATCCACGCCGAGGGCGTGCAGCGGCAGATTCAATCGCTGGAGGCCCAGCACGCGGCAATTACCAAACGGTTTGAAGACCTGGAAAAAACCGTCCGCGAACTCGAGAACACGCGCAGCACGCTCAATGGCAACCTGATTTCGACCGCCGACGCCCTCCACCAGCACCAGCAGGCCCTGGCCCAGGTGCAGGCGGCCCTCGACGCCCGGCTGGTCGATTCGCCCTTCGCCACCGAGGCCCAGGCCACCGCGACCCTCGCCCAGCCCCTCAACGTGCCCGGCGAGCGGGCGGCGCTCAACGCCTTCGAAGCCAGCCTCGAAGCCGCCCGGCAGGCCCACCGCGCCGCCGAAAAAACAATGCAGAAAGCCCCCTACGACCCCACCGCCCACGCCGAACTGACGGCCAAAACCGCCCAGGTGGTGGGTGAGCAGGTGGAACTGACCAAGGCCGTCGGGAGCCTGGAAAAAGAAGTGGCCGACCTGCAAACCGACCTCGCCACCCGGCAGGAACTCCTCCGGCAGCGGGAGGCCCTCGAACTCCGCGCCGCCGATTTGGAAACGCTCACCCGGCTGTTCAAAGCCAGCGGGTTCGTCAACTACGTGGCTTCGGTGTACCTGCAAAACCTCTGCAAGGCCGCCAACGAGCGCTTCCACCGCATGACCCGGCAGCAACTGACGCTCGAAGTGACCGAGAACAACGATTTCCAGGTGCGCGACCTGCTCAACGGGGGCCACGCCCGGATTCTGAAGACGCTCTCGGGGGGGCAGAAATTCCAGGCCGCCCTCTGCCTGGCCCTGGCCCTGGCCGACAACATCCACGCCCTGACCCAGTCGAGCCACAATTTTTTCTTTCTCGACGAAGGCTTCGGCTCCCTCGACCGGCAATCGCTGGCCATCGTCTTCGAGACGTTGAAATCCCTGCGGAGAGAGTCCCGCATCGTGGGCGTCATTTCGCACGTCGATGAGTTGCAGCAGGAAATCGACCGCTACCTCCACATCACCAACACCGAAGAGCACGGCAGCCGGGTGAGGGGGAGTTGGGAATCCGTCTGAACCGAGATTGGCCGGGATTTTAGGATTTACAGGATGGGTGAAACGGATTTTCTCAGGACGATGGACTTTTGAATTTCAATCCTGTAAATCCCAAAATCCCGGCCAATCTCGGTTCAGACGAACTACCTCTGACGCATTCGGGCACGCGGCCAGCAACTGCACCACGGTTTTCCCCAACACCGGATGCACGAACTGGGGCGCGATTTCGGCCAACGGAGCCAGCGCGAACCGGCGCTCGGGAAGGTAAGGATGGGGAATTTTCAATTCCGGAAAATCAAAAATCTCGTTTCCGTAAAAAAGCAGGTCGATGTCAATCACCCGCGCGCCCCACTTTTCGCGGCGTACCCGGCCCAAGTGGGCTTCGATGCCCTGCGTGGTGCGGAGCAAATCGAGCGGAGCAAGGCTCGTGGTCACTTCCACGGCCTGGTTCAGGAACGGCGGCTGGTCGGTGAGGCCCCAGGGGGCGGTTTCGTACAACCCGGAGGCGTTCACCACGGCACCAACCTGGGTTCGGAGCCGTTCCACGGCGCGGTGGAGGGTCGTGGCGCGGTCGCCGAGGTTGGCCCCGAGGAGGAGAAAAACAGACGTCATGCCGCAAAGGTCGCGCAAAAAAAGCCACCGACGGGGCCAGGGACTTTTCGGATTACGAGTCAACCAAAAGCTTTCACCACCGCCACCGCACCCCCACCTGCCCGCCGATCCAGGTGGTCGTTTGGGCAAACGCGTAGGCCGTTTTCCAGGAAAGCCCCGCCGGAATCCGGGCGGCGAAGGCGGGTGAATGGCGGTGCTCGCCCTCGGCACGGGTGTACACGTTCAGCGTCGGCCCCAGAGTCAGCGACCAGTTGCGCCCCAGGTCGCGCTCGACGAGGAGGCGTAGTTGGTAGGCATCGGTGCCGTAGGCGGGGGCGGTGGGTTCGGAAACGTCGTAGGCCATCAGTTCCGAGTTTAGCCCCCAACGCCCCGACCGGCTGAGTCGCCAGGCTCGCCCCAGGCCAAAGCCCGTGCGCCAGAGGAGGTTTTGCCCGGAAAACCGGGGCCGGAAGCCCGCCGTGAAGACGGTGTAAAACGCCCGCATGCCGGTGCGGAAGGTGAGGTTGAGGGGGACGGTTTCGTCCGCCGAAAGGTCGAGGTGGTGGTAGCCGTTCTGGTGGACGTAGCTGAAGAAGCCCACCGGAGCCGTGGCCGAGGAGTCGGCGACGTTGATGAAGCCCAGTTGGTGCCCGCCGAGCACCGTGCGGGCCACGTTGAGGAAGCCAGCCACCTGCCAGCCGCGCTGGGTTTTCCCCGAAAAATTGGCGAAGCCAGCGAGTTGAAAGCCGTGGTTGTCGGCCAGCGTGGCGTTGGCGAAGCCCGCGAGCTGCGCGCCCCGGTTGCTCTGCCCGTTGAGGTTGGCGAACCCGGCCAGTTGGAAGCCTTCGTTGCTGCCCCGGTTGAAGTTGGTGAACCCCGCCACCTGCGCGCCCCGCATGGCACCCGCCACGGCGTTGGCGAAGCCCGCTACCTGCACGGCCCGCGAGTTTTTCCGGGAAAAATTCAAAAACCCCGCCACGTGGACGCCCTCGGCGTCCTGCCAGTTGGAATTGAGAAACCCGGCGATTTGCGGGCCGTGGCTTTCGCCGAAATTCTGATTAAAAAACCCGCCCACCTGCACGGCCCGCAGCCTTCCCTGCACGAGGTTGCCGAAGCCCGCCACCTGCACGCCCGTCACCGGCCCCCGCACGAGGTTGAGCAGCCCGCCCACTTCCAGCCCATCCACGCCCCCGGAGTACCCGGCCAGCACGTTGAGCGAGAAGCGGTTGACCACCGACCCGCTCAACGAGCCATTGGTGCCAAAGTAGGGCACAAATGACACCTGCGCGAACCGCCGGAGTGTGTCGCTGACGGTCGCGGCGAGGGTTTGCTGCTCCGGCGACACGAAGGCCCGCACCAGCCCGGCGGTTTCAAACAATCGCGCTGAATCTGGCTCCGGGCGAATGGGCAGGGGCCGGAGCGGGTCGGGGCTGGGCACGGGCCGGGGCATCAGGCCCACCACGCGGGGCGTTTCGTCGGGAAACCGCACCACCAGCGACTGAGGCAGGTACCATTGCCGCTCCACCCGCAAATCGGCCTGCACGGCCCGGGCGGGCAGGCGGAGGCGGAAGGCTCCGGAGGCGTCGGTGAGCGTGGCGGTGAGGGTGCGGCGGTCGTACACGCTGGCCTGCGGGAGCCGTTCGCCCGTGCGCCGGTCGGTCACGGTGCCGCTGACGACGTGGAAGCGGGGCGGCTCCTCGTCGGTTCGCCGCAGAATCACGTAGTTACCCCGGCTTTTGTACTGCAAACTGCCCCGGAACAGTTGGTCGAGCACCTGCCGGACGGGCACGTTGGCGGCCACGAGGTCCACGCGGCGGTCGGGGTCGAAGAGGGTCGAGGCGTAGGAAAACGAAAAGTCCCCCTGCCGGGCCACGGCGTTCAGCGCGTCGGCCAGCCGGGCGTTGTCGAGCCGCAGCGTGACCTTGCGCTCCAGCGGGGATTGGGCGAAGGCGGCGGTGGAAAGGAGCAGGAAAATGCTCAATAAGCAATGTTCAATGTTCAATGAAGAATGAAATGAAGATTTCACTACGCATGGAGCCGCCCGACGATCTGATTTGAACATTTAGAGTTGAGGATTGAAAATTGAACATTCTCCGGCCTTTACTGCCCGCATCCCTCCCCCTCAATCGCAATCCGCCCGTTGGGGCCGCGCTCGATGCGGAGGCGGTAGGTGTCGGCCAGCACGCCGAGGATGGTGTCGAGGGGTTCGTTGTCGAACGTGGCCGTCAGCGGGCAGGTGCGCAGGGCGCGGGCCAGCGTGAGGTTGGCCCCGTAGGTGTGGTTGAGCGCCTCGACGACCTCGCTGAGCGGCGTGTTCTCGAACAGGAGCACGCGGGTTTTGTAGGCCAGGGCGTTGGGGTTAGGGCGGTTGCCCTTCAGGATCGTGTCGGCGGCGGCGCGGAAGGTGGCGGTTTCGGCCTTCGTCAGAATCACCCCGGAATGCCGGGCCTTCTCCGTTTTTCCCGAAAACCGAACGGTGCCCGTCGCGACGGTGACGGTCACGTCGGGCGTGGCGGCGTTGACGTTGAACGACGTGCCCAGCACCCGCACTTCGGTGTTCCGGGCCTCGATGACGAAGGGTTTCGCCGCGTTTCGTTTCACGTCAAAAAACGCTTCGCCCGTGAGCGCGACGAGGCGGGTTTCGCCCCCAAACTCCGCCGCGTAGCGCAGGCGCGAAGCCCGGTTGAGCGTCACCCGCGAGCCGTCGGGCAGGGTCACCTCGCGGGGAGCGTTGCCCGCCGCCACCTCGACGGGCGGCACGGCGGGAACGGGTTGAAACGCCAACCGGTAGCCCAGCCAACCCAGTCCCAGCAGCACAGCCACCGAGGCCGCCACCCGCCAGACCGTCCAGCGGCGGGCGGAATTCAACGGCACGACGGGTGTTTCGGGGCGGGTTTCGGTGGGCGCGGTGGTCTGCATCCGCCCGCGCACCCGCTGCCAGGCGGCGTCCACGTCCACCGGGCGGGGCGGCGGGGTAGCGGCCGCTTCCCAAATCCGGCGGAGGCGGTCGAGGTCGCGCCGGTTGGCCACCGACTCCGCCAGCCAGGCCCGCACGGCGGCGGCTTCGGCCTCGCTGGCTTCGCCCGCTAAAAAGTTCGATAGGCGTTGTTCGTCCACGGTGGTCAGAGGTTCAGGTGTTGGGTTTTGAGTTGTTGAAGGGTCGAAACGGCCTCGGCATTTTCCATCAACAATTCAGCGATTCGTCCATGCATCAGCGCCAGCAGCGGCAGGTAGTCGGCCAGTTCGGCGCGGAGCAGTTTGAGGGCCTTACCGATTTGGTTCTCCACGGTTTTCACCGACAAATTCAACTGGTCGGCGATTTCCTGGTAGCGCAGTTCCTCGAACCGGCTCATCCGGAAAATGAGCTGGCACTGCGCGGGCAGTTGGGCGATGGCCGCCTCGACCCGCGCTTCGAGTTCGCTGCCGATGAGCTGGGCCGTGGCGCTGTCGAACCCCGGCTCGGCGGTGGCGAGCACGTACCCGGCGTGCTCGTCGCGGATGCGGAGGTGCTTGAGCCGGTTGAGGCAGTGGTTGTGCACGGCCCGGTACAGGTACGCCTTCAGCGACACGGTGATGTCGAGGATGTCGCGTTTTTCCCAGAGCGTCAGAAACACGGTTTGCACGACTTCCTCGCCGTCGGCGTCGTCCTTCAGAAACGTGTACGCGTAGCCGCACAGCGGCGCGTAGTGCGTTCGGAACAGGCGCTCGAAGGCGCGCTCGTCGCCCCGGCGCAGGGCGAGGAGGGTTTCGGCGTCGGGAGCGGTCGAGGGGTGCATCGGGGGAGGGGGCTGCTCCCGCAAAGCTACTCCGCTGCCGCCGTTGGTGGGTCGTTGACTCATGGATGCGGTTGAGACAACCGAACGAGCGGCGACCCCTACGGGTGAAATCCTTTTTCTGCAACGCGCCCTGTCAACCCATGCGCTCCCGTCCCGTCGGGCGGCTTGGGGAGGTGTGTGCGGGGTGCCGTCCGGCGGGTGGGATGGGAGCTACTCGCCCGAAACCCGCCGGACGGCACCCCGCACACACCTCCCCAAGCCGCCCGACGGGGCGCACTTCAAAACGCCACCCGGTAACTCAGCACCGGAATCAGGCCCGTCAGGTAGAACGTTTTGACCGTACCCGACTGCGGGTCGAAGAAGCGCCCGGCGATGTTTTGCCGGTTGGTGACGTTCTGCACGTCGAGCGAAAGCGTGCGGGTGCTGCGGGGGCGGTCTTTTTTCCAACTCAACCGAACGTCGGCGCGGAAGTAGTCGGGCAGTTTTTCGGTGAAAAGCCGGTCTTCCACGAACACCGTCTCGCCCTTCACCCGCGAGGCCGTCGCGTCGATGGGCGATTCGCGGTAGCCGCCGTAGTGGCTCAGCTTCACGTTCAGGCCCAGCGTGTGGTTGCGGTTGTGGCCGACGACCAATTCTTTCCCCGCCAAAAAACTGCTCGCGTACCGCCCGTTGAACCGCGTGTTCCGCCACACCCCGTCCGACCCGGCGTACCTCGAATCGTACAGCGACGAGGAAAGCAGGAAATACAGCCCCCGGTCCAGAAACCGCTCGACGGTCAGTTCGAGGCCCTGGTTGCGGCCCCGGCCCCGGTTGACAAGCCGGCGGGCGGTCAGCCCGTCGAAGCTGTTGAGCAAGGCAAACCCATCCCGCACGTCGGCGCTGACGGGCACGTTGAACAGGGCCTGGTGGTAGGCTTCGGCCTTCAGGCGGAGGTGGTCGCTCAGGCGCAGGTCGTAAGCCGCCACGAAGTGGTGCGAGCGGGTGAAACCGAGGTCGCGGTTGGGCAGGGCGGCGGTTTCGGCCCCGCGCGGACGACCGAAGTACGTGCCGAGCGTCTGCATCTGGCTGTGCAGGCCGTAGCCCAAGCTCACCGCCTGCCGGGGCGCGAAAGCCCACCGCAGCGAGCCACGGGGTTCGAGCACCTGGCTGCCGTTGAGCCGGAGGCGCAGGTAATGCAGCCCGGCGTTGAGCGTGAGGGCCTCACCGAAGCGCACCTGCGTTTGGGCGAAGCCCTGGAGCGTCTGCGTGCCGTCGCCGGACTGGAGTGTGGTGAACAGACGGGCCTGCTCGCGGTCAAATTCCTTCCGCAGCAGTTCGTAGCGGATGTCGGTGCCGATGAGGCCCGCCCGGAGCGAACTGCGCGGGCTGAATTTGTAATTCAGCGTGGTCGAAAAAACGGCTTTCCGGGTGAGAAACGATTCCTGGGCGCGCAGTTCGGGCTGGTAGCTTTCGTTCAGCCGCTCGAGGTAGCCGGTGGTGCGGTAGCCGGAGCCGAGCAGCACGGTTTTGAGCGTGGCTTTCGCGCCCAGGGGCAGCGTGTGCGTCAGGCCCGCCGCGCCGGTGTTGGCCGTGAAGCGGTCGTCGTGGCGGTCGTAGGCCGTGGCCCAGCGGGTGGAGTCGCGCTCGGCGCGGGTGTCGCTCGTGCTCAGGCCCCCGAAGCCGAAGAGCGTAAAGGTGCCCGCCTTCCGCGTGGGCAGGAACACGTTGAACGACAGGTCCTGAAACAACGTCGTGGCCGTTCCGACGGGCGCACCGAGCCGGGCCAGCAGCCCCAGCGTGGAGTAGCGGTAGTTGAACAGGTACGACGCTTTGCTTCGGGCCGCGTTCGGCTTTTTGGAAAACGGCCCTTCGCTCGCCACGTCGATGCCCAGAAACCCGGCCTGGACGGTGTGTTCGCGCTTCGTGTTGTTGCCCCGGCGGAGGCGCAGGTCGAACACGCCGGAGAGGGCGTTGCCGTACTCGGCGGGGAAGGCCCCGGTCAGGAAGTCGGAGTTGGTCAGCACCTGGGCGCTGAGGATGGAAATGCCGCCCCCGGCGCTGCCGAACGGGGCGAAGTGGTTGGGGTTCGGGATTTCGACGCCCTCCATCCGCCAGAGCAGGCCGTTGGGCGCGTTGCCCCGGATGACGATCGTGTTGCCCCCGTCGTCGGCGCCGACCACCCCGGCGTAAGCCGTGGCCATCCGGGCGGGGTCATTCACCGCCGCCGCGAAACGCTGGGTTTCTTCCACCGAAAACGTCCGGGCGCTCACGGCGGCCATGTCGTTGAGGGGCTTGTCTTTTTCCAGCGTCGGTTTCACCGTCACACCGCTCAGTTCGGTCACGGCTTCTTCGAGGGCGACGGTCAACACCAATTCCTTGCCCGCTTCGACGGCCACGTTGGCCACTACGGCGTCGCGGTAGCCGAGGCTGCTGATTTTGAAACTCCGCCGTCCGACCGGGATTTTTTCCAGGCGAAAGGCACCGTCGCGTTCGCTCAGCGTGCCGCGCTGCGGCGAGGAATCGAGCAGCACGATGGTTGCGCCGGGCAAGGGCGTTTGCAAAACCTGGTCGGTGACGGTGCCCCGGACGGTCTGAGTAAGTTGAGTTTGGGCGAAGGCCGCTGCCGGCAAGAGCCAGCCAACGACGGCGAGTCGGACGAATTTCGGCATGGGAGGGAGTTGATTGTCTGGTTTTCGGGACTGAGACAATCGACTCTCCGGCACCCCCTACGGCAGGGGAAAATTTTCTACTACAGAATCTTCTTTTTTCACCCATAAAAAAGACCCGACAGGTCAAAAACCCGCCGGGTCTGGCACTTCTAACTTAACCAAAATTTACCAACAAATTTTACTGCAAGGTCACGTCGGCCTCTTTCGACAGGAAATCGCGTTCGGCCCCCAGCCCCACGGCCTCGCCTTCGAGCAAAGCCTCGTCGGGCAGCACCTCAATGGGAGTGATGCACGACGTGGATTTTTCGTTGTACGGCACGTTCGACTGGGCGTTGTAGGCCGAGATGAACGCCCAACGCGGCTTGTCCGACAGGTTGGCGTCGGAGCGGTGGAGGAGGTTGGAGTGGAAGAAAAGCGTGTCGCCGGGTTCGAGTTCGACGTACACCAATTCCATCGTTTTCAGGGCGTTGTCCACCATCGTCTGGTCGGCCCCGACCTGCTCGCCCGCGAAACCGTGCTCCACGCGGCCCAGTTTGTGCGAACCTTTGATGACCTGAAGGCAGCCGTTTTCCACCGTCGCGGCGTTGATGGCCACCATCACGCTGACCATCTGGTCGGGGAAAAGAAACTGGTTTTTGTACCAGTAGCCGTAATCCTGGTGCCACTCCCAGGCCCCGCCCACGCGGGGTTCCTTCATCATGAGTTTGGAGTGAAAATGGCAGACCGGTGCGTCGGAATCGAGCAGTTTAGCCACCGAATCGACCATCCGGCGGCTGCGGGTGAGGCGGCCGTAGAGGTCGTCGCCGGGCGTGAACCAGAGCGCCAGTTTCGACTGCCGCCCCGACTGGTCCACCACCCCGTAGGCGTGTTGGCTGAGGGCGTCGTCGGCAGTAGCGACGGCGTAGAGGCGGTCGGTTTCTTCGTCGTTGAAAAAGCGGCGGGCAATCACGTAGCCGTCGCGGTGAAAGTCGGCAACTTGCCGGGGCGTGAGCGAGAGGTTCATCGGGAAGTGCGGTTGAGCGAGTATCGGAATGAAATTTAAGGTCAAAAGTACGGTTCTCCCCGACGCTCAGCCACGTGCCGGAAAGCCAGAATTGGTAGTTTTCTGACAAACTATTTATTTTTGTTCCGAATCCTCTGCCAGAATTATACGCTTAACCTCTTTTCGGATGAAACCCGTTCTCGAACACCTGCCGCTGGAGGCTCAGGAGTCGTTCGTCGTCAAATCCTTCGATTACCCGTACTACCCCACGCCCTGGCACTACCACCCGGAGTACGAAATCGTGCTCGTGACCGAAAGCCGGGGCAAGCGCTTCATCGGCGACCGCATCACCGATTTCGAGCCGGGCGATTTGGCCTTCATCGGCCCCAACCTGCCGCACCTGTACCGCAACGAACCGGAGTATTACGCGGAGGAGCCGGGTTTACGAGCCAGGAGCATCGTCGTGCATTTTCTTGCAACCTCCTTCGGCAACGACCTGCTGAGTTTGCCCGAAGCCGAAGGCGTGAAGCGCCTGCTCGACCGCTCGGCCCGGGGCCTGCACGTCACGGGCGGGGCTAACGCCGCCGTGAGCCGCCTCCTGCATGACATGGTGGAGTTGAAAGGTTTTCCGCGCCTGCTAAAACTGCTGGAGGCGCTGAGCGTGCTGGCCGAAAGCAGTGAATGGGAGTACATTGCCAGCCCCGGCGTAACGGGCCACAACGAGCGCGACTCCGACCGGCTCAACCGGGTCTTTGAATTCGTCATGCAGGAGTTTCACCGCGAAATCCGCATCGCCGAGGTGGCCGATATGGTTCACATGAGCGAAACGGCCTTTTCGCGCTACTTCCGGCAGCGCACCCGCAAGACGTTCTCGGAATTTGTGGGCGAAATCCGCCTCGGTCACGCCAGCAAGCTTTTGATTGAAGACAAACTCAGCGTGGCCGAAATCTGCTACGAAAGCGGGTTCAACAACCTCTCCAACTTCAACCGCCAATTCCGGGCGTTTTACCAAACCAGCCCGCTGGGGTTTAAGAAGATGTACTTCAAAAGGTAATAAACCGAAAAATGTAAAATGAAAAACCGCAAAATGAAAAAGTGAAAAGCTGTCTTTATCCTTTTTCGGTTTTGCGGTTTTTCATCGGGCGGCGTTCCGCTTTACATTTTTCGGTTGCCGAAGGCTACTCCACCGGCGCCGACACGATGTTCACCACCCGCCATAGCCCCCGCAGGTCGCTCGACTTCACGGTGACGGTGCCGCCCCTGGGGTTGTCGGAGTGGAGGGTGAGGTGCTTTTTCGTCAGCAGCTCGTTGTCCTTGATGCGCTTGACGACGAAGAAATCGCGGTAAATCACCGCGAACACCCCGCCCGACTGGTACACCCAATCGCTCTTGTCCACGTTGACGGCCATCACCTTCGCCCCGTCGGGGAGTTGGGGCGTCATGCTGTTGCCCGAAATCTCGATGATGACCGGCTCGCGGTTCTGGTAGCCTTCGAGCGTGGCCGAAGGCACCCGGTAGGTGTCCATGTCCTGGTACCGGAAGCCGTCGGTGTAGGTCTCGATGAAGCTGGCGTGGAACTTAATCGGCACGAAGGGCACCTCGGCGTAGGCCACGTCGGTGGCCACCACCCGCCCGTTGGAGCCGCTCTTCACGATGGGCCGCACGCCCCGCAGCAGGTAGTCGGCGCTCACCTGGGGGTATTTTTCGAGCAGCCGCATCAGCGTTTCGTAGGACGGGTTGGCCCGGCCGTTGAGGATGTTGTAGAACTTCGAGGAGTTCTCTTCCAACTCCTTAGCCGCCTGGTAGGCGGTCAGGTCGAGGGCGTCAAACACCTGCTTCAAGCGCAGGTGAATGCTTTCGGAGGGGTCTTGGCCGTTGGTCTGCATGATATTTTTATGTGTGAAACTTTGACAAATATGATACAAGTCAAATATATTGGCGGCTCCAATTCGAGACTTTTGAAACAAAAGTAGGAGGATTCGCGGAGAAAATGCAAGGAGTATGCTAAAAAATAAGTGGGTTTTGCAACCCGAACATCCCTCTCTTCATGAACTTCAATCGCCTGACCGACAATACCGACCCCCGGGTGCTGTTCATCGACATGAACAGTTTCTTCGCTTCCTGCGAGCAGCAGGTTAACTACTACCTCCGCGGGCGGCCCGTGGCCGTGTGCGTGTACACGGGGCCGCAAGGCTGCGTGATTGCACCCTCGCGGGAAGCCAAAGACCGGGGCGTGAAGCTGGGCGCGCGCCTCGACGAAGCCATCAAAACCTGCCCCGACCTGATTCCGCTCGAAACCAACCCAGCCCGGTACCGGGAATTTCACCAGAAAATCATCGGGGTGCTGAAACGCTTCTCCGACGACGTGCTGCCCCGGAGCATCGACGAAGCCGTAGTCGATTTGCGGCGGTTCCGGTACGTGTACAAAACCGACGCGGACGTGGTGGGCGTGGCCCACGCCATCAAGCGGGCCATTCGGGAAGACGTGGGTGACTACCTCAACTGCTCCATCGGCATCGCGCCCAACGTGTTTCTGGCCAAACTCGGTACCGAAATTGGCAAGCGCGACGGCCTGGTGGTCATCACGCCCGACACGATTGACGGGGTTTTGGCCAACCTGAACCTGACCGACCTCCCCGGCATCGGGCGGAACATGGCCATCCGGCTCGAAAACGCGGGCATCCGAACGCCCCTCGAGCTCCGTCGCGCCGACCCCAACCACGTCCGGGCGGCCTGCCAGAGCATCGTCGGCTGGCACTGGCACCTGCGGCTCAACTTCGGCGGCGAGGTCGACATGGCCTCCACCGACTACCGCTCCATGCAGGCCATGCGGTCGGTTTCGCGGGAACAGCGCCGCTCGGTCGCCACGCTGCGCGACATCCTGACGGCCCTCTGCCTGACGCTGGAACGGCGGATGGTGAAGCAGGACGTGTTTGCCCAACTGCTCTGGGTGAGCATCCGCTACGACGACGGCCCGCGCTGGGGCGAGGAGGTGAAACTCGACCTGCCGATGCAGGACGGCGGGCGCCTCCGCGACCTGGTGCTGGGCCGGATGGACGCCTTCCGGCGGCGGCACCTCTGCGGGCCGCTCCTCAACGGGCAGGTGACGCAGCTTTGCGTGGGCGTGACGCGCTTCATCCCCGCCGAGGCCGTGCAGTACACGCTCTTCGAGGACTACACCCGCGAGGACAAGCTCCGCAAAACGGTGTACACCATCAAAGACCGCTTCGGCCCCGACAAGCTCATCCGGGCCTACCAACTCGCCGATTCGCCCGTGTGGCGCGACGTGATTGGGTTTGGGAGCATCAAAGACCTGCACCCGGAAGAGCGGGTTTTCGGCCAAACGAGCCGGTACGAACCCTTCGCGATGGACGCGCCGGATGGATTTGACGAACTATGAAAACTCAGCGTAAAAAACCGCCAACCGACCATGTGGGACGCTTTGCAGGAAGTACAAAAAATCATCGACGTCAAGTCCATCGGCCTCGGCGGGCTGCTGGGTTCGGCGGTGCTGTGGCTGCTCCAGCGGCGGCTGCGGACCCGCTTTGAAATCCAGCCCCGCCTGAGCCTGCGCGTGGATACCTCCACCTACCGCGGCGGCGGGCCGGGCACCGAGTGGGAAGCCGGCTGGCTGCACTTCCTGACGATTCAGAACGATTCGCGCTTCGACGCCTTCAACCTTAAATTTCATTTCGACAAAAACCACCAGATTTTCACCGACCTGCTCTACGTTGAACCCTTCGCCAACGGCCAGCGGGTGCGCGTGCCCGCCGGGCAATCGCTGACGTTGGAGACCAAAACCCTGCTCGACCTGCCGCCGAGCCTGCTCCAGCAGTACCGCCGCACCCGCAACCGGCAGCGTGAGGTGGCGCTGTTGGAAAACAACACCCCGCCGGGCCTCCGCGAGCCGCGCATTTACCTGAGCTACGAAAACGAACTGGGGCAGGTGTTTTACGTGAAGTACCGGCGGGAGGGGCGGCAGCAGGTGTCGTTTTTTCGGCCGGTGTTTTGGTGAGGAAACTTTTGGACGTAAGTTTTCCCTACCTTCGGCTATGCCGAACGACAAGTCGCACTACGAAAGTTGGTTGCAGCACCTGGAACGGCGGGAAATGGAATTGATGCAGATGCTTTCGCTGGTGGATGAGTTGCTGGTTGACGCCTGCCAACTCGTGCTTCAGTTGCAAGAATTGGGCGATGAGGTGGATGATTATTTTCTCGGGAACAGCCTTTTGCAGGAAATTCACTACACCCTGATTCAGACGGAGTACCGCGATGAATTGGAGGAGATTCGGTTAGACCGCTCGCACGCGACGTTTATGATTTCACTTTTCAACCGCTCAGAGCCATGACGCCCGAAGAAAAGAAGCAGAAAGCCGCTGAACTCAAAAACCGGCTTAACGACACGTTTGCCAGCCTCGATGCGCTGACGGCGGACGTGGCGTTTAAAACAGCGAAGTTGAAGCAGGACATGAAGTCGTTGAAAGCGGCGCTGGAAGCCGAATTGGCGCACCGGGCGAAGTAACCTCTTTTCGAATGCAGGTACCCGGCGAAGTCGCCGAGGCGGGCGTTGTCCTTCTCCGGTGCTCGCTTGCACGCTTTTTTGGAGAAACCGGGCTGAATTTCAGACCCACGTAGCCCATGCCCGGCCGTTACCAGCGCTTCCGCCACCGCCTCCACGAAATCGTTTTTGAATCGGACACCCGCGCCGGGAAAGCCTTCGACGTGGCCCTGCTGGTGCTGATTGTGGTCAGCGTGGCCTCGGTGATGCTGGAGAGTGTGCCGTCGCTCGAGGCGCGGTACGGCGGGTTTTTCCGGCGGCTGGAGTGGGGCTTCACGGCCATTTTCACGCTCGAATACCTGCTGCGCATCCTCAGCGTGCGGCAACCGCTGCGGTACCTGACGAGCTTTTTCGGCCTGGTGGACCTCGTCGCCATCCTGCCCGCGTACCTGGGGCTGCTCGGCATCGGCACGCACGAACTCATCGTGGTGCGGGTGCTCCGGCTGATGCGCATTTTCCGGATTTTCAAACTGAGTCAATACACCTCGGCGTCGGCGGTGTTGGCGCGGTCGCTGCGGGAAAGCCGGGCCAAAATCACCGTGTTTTTCATGGCCGTGTTCGGGCTGGTCACCGTGCTGGGGTCGCTGATGTACATCGTCGAGGGCCGCACCAACGGCTTCGAGAGCATCCCGCTGAGCATTTACTGGGCGGTCATCACCGTCACGACCGTGGGCTACGGCGACATCGTGCCCGCCACGGCCCTGGGCAAGTTCATCGCCACGCTGATGATGATTCTGGGCTACGCCATCATCGCCGTGCCAACGGGCATCGTGTCGGTGAGTCTGGCCGACGCGGTGCGCAAGGGGGCCAGCGGCCAGGCCTGCCGCAACTGCGGCCGCGAAGGCCACGACCTCGACGCGAAGTTCTGCAAGCACTGCGGCACGGAGTTGTGAGGTTTTGGGGTGGGGTTTTCCGCAGATTTCGCGGATTTTCGCAGAAGCTCTCGACGAAAAATCTGCGGAAATCTGCGGGAAAATTTTTCAAAAAAACCGCCGCACCAGCCACAAAATCAGGTTGACGAGCAGCGTCAGCAACAGGCAGGTCGCCAGCGGGATGTACAGCCGGAAGCCCTCCCGCTCGACGCGGACGTCGCCGGGCAGGCGGCCCAGCCAGTGCAGTTTATCGTGCAGGAAATACACCAGCACGCCCACAACGACCAGCCCGAGGCCGAGGAAAATGAGGAGTTTGCCGGTTTGGGGGGACATTGTTGCGGAGGTTTAGGGTTTAGCGTTCAGGGTTTAGAGTTAACGACGCCTACGAAATTCAAACACGAAACTCTGAACCCTAAACGCTGAACCAACTTCAATACCCTTCCTTTTCATTCGGAAAATCCTTCGCCTTCACGTCGTCCACATAGTGCGAAACGGCTTCGTGGACGGCGGTGCCGAGTTCGGCGTAGCGGCGCAGGAAGCGGGGTTTGAATTCGGTGGTCAGGCCGAGCACGTCGTGGAGAACGAGAATCTGCCCGTCGGTGTGCGGCCCGGCCCCGATGCCGATGCTCGGAATGCCCACTGCTTCGGTCACTCGCCTGCCCAGCGCCGCCGGGATTTTTTCGACTACGTAGGCGAAGCAGCCCAGGTCGGCGAGCAGTTGGGCGTCGTCCAACAGTTTTTTCGCCTCGGCTTCTTCCTTCGCCCGCACGGCGTAGGTGCCGAATTTGTAAATGCTCTGGGGCGTGAGGCCGAGGTGGCCCATCACCGGAATGCCCGCGCTGAGGATGCGCGTGATGCTGTCCTGGATTTCGGCTCCGCCTTCCATCTTCACCGCATGCGCCCCCGACTCCTTCATGATGCGGATGGCCGACCGCAGGGCTTCGCTGCTGTTGCCCTGGTAGCTGCCGAAGGGCAAATCGACCACGACGAGTGCCCGCTTGGTGCCCCGCACCACCGCCTGGGCGTGGTAAATCATCTGGTCGAGGGTGATGGGCAGCGTGGTTTCGTGCCCCGCCATGACGTTGGAGGCCGAATCGCCAACCAGAATCACCTCGACCCCCGCCGCGTCCACGAGCCGGGCCAGCGAAAAATCGTAGGCCGTCAGGCAAGCGATTTTCTCGCCCTTCGCCTTGTGCTCCTGGAGGGTGTGCGTGGTGATGCGCTTGAGGTCGGGGTTGTGGAGGGACATCTTTTCAATTAGGAATTAGGAATTACGAATTAGGAATGGCCTTACCGGTTCACCCACAATCCACGTCCACCACCACGCCCACGCTTTTGAAGGGCTTGTCGGTAACCAGCGCTTCCACCTGCGCGGCGATGAAGGGCTTGACGACCTTCAGGTTGGCGGCCCGCTCTAGTTTGACGAGAATTTCAAACAAAAACTGGTTCCGAATGCGCTCCACGAGCGGGGTTTCGGGGCCGAGCACCCGCTCCGTGCCGAGTTGGGCGGCGAGCTTGGCGCAGAGCGTCTCGGCGGCTTTTTTGGCCAATGCTTGCTCGGTGTGCTTCACCGTCAGGCGAATCAGGCGGGTGAAGGGCGGGTAGCGGTAGGCCTGCCGCTCCTTGATTTCGTCCTCGAAAACGCCTTCGTAGTCGTTTTCGAGGACTTTTTGCAGCAGCGGGTGGGCCGGGTTGCTGGTCTGGATGAGCACCTGCCCCGCCGTGGCCCGGCGGCCCGCCCGCCCGCTCACCTGGGTGAGCAGTTGGAAGGCCCGCTCCGAGGCCCGGAAGTCGGGGAAGTGAATCATCCGGTCAGCGTCGAAAATGCAGACGAGGCTGACGTTGTCGAAATCCAGGCCTTTGGAAATCATCTGCGTGCCCACGAGCAAATCCACGTCGCCGTTCTCCACGCTCTGGATGAGTTGCTGGAAGGCCGTTTTCGAGCGGGTCGTGTCCAAATCCATCCGCGCCACGCGGGCCTGGGGGAACAGGGCGCTCAGTTCCTCCTCGATTTTCTCCGTGCCGTAACCCACCGTCCGCACCTTCGGGCCACCGCAGGCCGGGCAGGTGCGGGGCACCGGCTCGTGGTGGCCGCAGTAGTGGCAGCGCAGTTCCTGGCCGTGCGAATGGTAGGTCAGGCTCACGTCGCACTGGTGGCAGGAGCCAATCCAGGCGCAATCGTCGCATTGCAGGTAGGGCGCGTAGCCCCGGCGGTTCTGGAAAAACAGCGTCTGCTTGCCCTGTTCGAGGTTGAGCGCTACCCGGCCCAGCACTTCCTTCGCAAAATCGCCCACCATTTCTTTGTTCTTGCGGGCAGCTTTCGTGTCGACCAATTGAATTTCGGGCAGTTGTGCCTCGCCGAAGCGCTGGCTCAGTTTCACCAGTCCGTAGCGGCCTTCGGTGGCGTGGTGGTAGCTTTCGACCGAGGGCGTGGCCGAGCCGAGCAGCACCTTCGCGTGCTGGTGGCGGGCAATCATCAGGGCCGCGTCGCGGGCGTGGTAGCGGGGGGCCGGGTCAAATTGTTTGTACGAACTCTCGTGCTCTTCGTCGACGATGATGAGGCCGAGGTTGTCGAAGGGCAGGAAAATGGCCGACCGCACGCCAACGACGAATTGGTATTTGCCCGAAAGCACGCCCTTCCAGACTTCCACCCGCTCGTTGTCGGAAAAGCGGGAGTGGTAAATGCCGACTTTTTCGCCAAAAACTTTTTTGAGCCGCGCCACGATTTGCGTCGTCAGCGCGATTTCGGGGAGCAGGAACAAGACCTGCGAGCCGCCCGCCAGCACTTCCTCGATGAGCCGGATGTACACCTCGGTTTTGCCGCTGCCCGTGATGCCGTGCAGCAGCACGATGTCTTTTTCGGAAAAAGCGGCCATCACCTCGCGGCGGGCGGTTTCCTGGGCTTCGGTGAGCGCGACGGTGGCGAGGGCGTTGAGGTTGTCGTCGGCGAAGCGGCTGACGACCACGTCGAAGGTCTCGAACACGCCTTTTTTCACCAGCGTCTCGAAGGATGACGAAGAAATATCGCTTTTGGCAAAGCCCGATTTGGCGATGCCGCGGGCGTTGGCGGCCGGGTCGCGGAGGGCGGGCACGTCGCGGAGGTACTGGATGAGCACCTCCAACTGCTTGTGGGTTTGGGGCTTGTCGAGGTCTTCAATGAGGCCGCGTATCATCTCCGGCTCGTCGAAGGGCGCTTTCAACCGCACCATCCGCACGATTTTGGGCGTGTACTTTTCCCGGACTTCCTCAAAAACGAGAATCGCCCGCTTGCCCACGAGCGACTTGATGAGGTGGTACACGTTGGTCACCTCGGCCAGCCGGGCGAGTTCGTCGTAGGTGAGCGAGTCGTGTTTTTTCAATTCCTCCAAAATCCCGGCTTCGTGCTCGCTGAGGAGCTGAGGATGGTCAAAATCGGGGTTGAACTGCACCTTCGACTGGCTCGAAATCTTCAGCCCCGACGGCAGGGCCATGTTCATCACCTCGCCCACGCAGCACATGTAGTACTCGGCCATCCAGCCGAACAAATCGAGCTGGTAGGGCGTCACGAGCGGGGTTTCGTCGAGGAGTTCGAGGATGTACTTGGCCTGGTACTTCTCCGGGGGCGAGTGGTGCAGTTTGCCCACCACCGCCGTCATGACTTTCGTCTTGCCGAACTGCACGATGACCCGCGCCCCGACTTGGATTGCCTCGACCAAATCACGGGGCACGCGGTACGTGAACAGCCTCGGCACGGGCACGGGCAGCATCACGTCGGCGAACCAGGTCTGTTCTTCCTGGTATTGAAAAGGCAGCGTGAGGGTGTCGGAGGTGGGGTTCAAAACGGGGTGTTTGGGGTTTGACAAAGGTAACGCAAAACCTCCCCCGGCGAAACCCTGACCGGGACACGTTCGTCAGCGGTCGAAGACCCTGTCAGCAGTTGAGCAGCGTTCCCCAACCCAACCGCTGACAGGGTCTTCGACCGCTGTCAGGGTTGGAAATTCCTTAGTTTTACGCCCCAATCGTTCCCGTTCATGAAAAACTGCTTCTGCGCCTTTTTCTTGCTGGTCACTACCGCCGCGCTGGCCCAGCAACCCCTCCGCCTCCACCCCAAAAATCCGCATTACTTCGAGTTTCGCGGCAAGCCGACGGTGCTCATCACCTCCGCCGAGCACTACGGCGCGGTCATCAACCCGGATTTCGATTTCAAAACCTATCTTGACGAACTCGCCCGCCACGGCCTGAACTACACCCGGATTTTTTCGGGCAGCTACGTCGAAGCCCCCGGTCTGGGCGATTTCAGCATTCCCAACAACACGCTGGGGCCGAAGCCCGAACGCTTCCTGGCCCCCTGGGCGCGCACCAACCAACCCGGCTACCACCGGGGCGGCAACAAGTTCGACCTCTCGAAGTGGGACCCGGCCTATTTTTCCAGACTGAAAAATTTCGTCCAGGAAGCGGGCAGGCGGGGCATCGTGGTCGAGATGACGTTTTTCACCTCGCACTACTCCGAAGACGGCTGGCTGAGCAGCCCGCTGCACCCGAAAAACAACATCAACCGGGTGGATTCGGTGGCGAAAGACAACGCGCTGACGCTCAAAAACGGCAACCTGCTCGGCTTCCAGGAAGCCCTCGTCCGTAAGCTGGTGCGGGAGTTGAACGGGTTTGACAACGTGTTTTTTGAAATCCAGAACGAACCCTGGGCCGACAAAGGCGTGAAGGTGAAAAGCGGCCTGCGCCACACCGACCCCGTGCAGGCCGGGGCCGAAAGCTGGCACGAGGTCATCGAACTGGCCAACCCCGACCGGCTGGCCTGGCAGCAGCGTATCGCCTCGTTCGTCAAAAGCGAGGAGAGCAAGCTGCCCAAAAAGCACCTCATCGCCCAGAACATCAGCAATTTTTACTACCCCATCGCCGAACCCGACCCGCAGGTTTCGATTTTCCACTTTCACTACGCCCTGCCCCAGGCGGCGTCCGAGAACCAGAACATCAACCGGGTCATCGGGCTGGACGAAACGGGTTTCAACGGCACGTCCGATTCGGTGTACCGGCGGCAAGCCTGGCGGTTTATGCTGGCGGGCGGGGGGCTGTTCAACAACCTCGACTACTCCTTCGCTGTGGGCCACGAGCGCGGCGATTTCGATAACCCGAAGGCCCCCGGCGGCGGTAGCGCCGCGCTGCGGGCGCAGTTGAAAGTGCTCAGGAATTTCCTACAATCCGTGAATTTTTTGGCAATGAAACCCGTCGAAAATGGGGTGCAGAACCTGCCCGAAGGCAGCCGGGCGTTCGCGCTCGTGGCGGAGGGGAAGCAAGCAGCGGTATTTTTTGAAGGCCAAAAACCGGCTTCGGGCGAAATCACGCTCACGCCCGGCCCCTGGCGCGAGGAGTGGGTGGACGTGCTGACGGGCCAGGAACTCCAGCAACGCACCGTGGCCCACTCCGGCGGGCCGTACCAATTGACGGGTCCGAAAGGCGAAGTGGCCCTGCGGCTGACGAGGCTGGCGAAGTGATTTTTGAAAGTAAAAACCGCAGCGGCGGACCGCAAGAAATAAGGAATGAGAAAGGCAGAAGGCACGAAAGCCATTTTGCCTTTTTCATTCCTTATTTCTTGCGGTCCGCCGCTGCGGTTTTTACTTCTCCTAATTCAAATTCATCCGCAAGCTTGCCTCCTTGACCGCCTCGATGAAGCACCGGGCCTTGTCGGGGGCGGTGTCGGGGTACACGCCGTGGCCGAGGTTGGCGATGTACCGCTGGGTGCCGAAGTGCTCCAGCATCCGGCGGGTCTGGCGGCGGATTTCAGCGAACGGGGCGTAGAGCACGCAAGGGTCGAGGTTGCCCTGGAGGGTTTTATCGGGGAGCATGGCCCGCGATTCGGCGATGTCCATGTTCCAGTCGAGGCCCACGACGGCGCAGTTCAGGGCGTTCATTTCCCGACGGGCGAAAAACGCGCCTTTGGCGAACACCGTCACCGGCACCTCGGTAATCGCGTCGCAGATTTGGGCGATGTAAGGCAGCGAAAACTCCCGGTACTGCTCCGGCGAGAGGATGCCCGCCCAGGAGTCGAACACCTGCACGAGGTTGGCCCCGTTGGCGACCTGAGCTTTCAAATACCCAATCGTGCTGTCGGTGATTTTCTGGAGCAGGGCGTGGGCGAGAGCTGGCTCGGTGAACAGCGCTTTTTTCGCCACCGAAAACGTCTTCGACCCGCGCCCTTCGAGCATGTAGCAGAGCAGCGTGAAGGGCGCGCCCGCGAAGCCGATGAGCGGTACGCGGCCGTTCAGTTCCCGTTTCACAATCCGAATCGCTTCGAGCACGTAGCCCAAATCCGTTTCGGCGTCGGCGATTTTCAGAGCCTCCACGTCGGCCATCGAGCGGATGGTTTTCGGGAAAACCGGCCCCCGGCTTTCGACCATCTCGTAGGGCAGGCCCATGGCTTCGGGCACGACGAGGATGTCGGAGAAAATGATGGCCGCGTCCACGCCGAGCAGGTCCACGGGCTGGATGGTCACTTCGGCGGCGAGTTCGGGGGTGGTGGCCAGTTCGATGAAGCCGCTGGTGCGGGCGCGTACGGCGCGGTATTCGGGCAGCATCCTACCCGCCTGGCGCATGAGCCACACCGGCACGCGCTCGGTTTGCTCGCCACGGGCGGCCCGCAGGAGCAAGTCGTTTTTCAAAGTCATGGGGGCAAAGATAAACCACGGATGCAACGGATTGGACGGATGAAACGGATGGCTCACCCCGTTGAGCCGGTTAAACCGCTATATTTGCCAGCCCAAACCAAGACGTTCCGACCCTGGAACGTTTTTGTTTTGAGGCGGTTGAACGTCGTCAAAAACGTCCACGCTGGTACGGCAACTGACGACTGTTCACTGTTGACTGACGACTCCGACCATGCAAATCCACTCCGCGCGGTTCCTGCAAAGCACGCCCGACCCCAAAAAGTCGCCCCCGCCCGACAAGCCGGAGTACGCCTTCATCGGGCGCTCCAACGTGGGCAAATCGTCGCTCATCAACGCCCTGGTGCGGCAGAAAAGCCTGGCCAAAACCTCGCAGACGCCGGGCAAAACCCAGCTCATCAACCATTTTCTCATCAACGAGAAATGGTACCTCGTGGACCTGCCCGGCTACGGCTTCGCCCAGGTGAGCAAGGCCGAGAAGGCAAAGTTCGAGGGCATGATTCGCACCTACCTCGAAAAGCGGGAAAACCTGCTCTGCACCTTTGTGCTCATCGACATCCGCCACGAACCCCAGCGCATCGATCAGGAATTCATGGAATACCTCGGCGAGCGGGGCATTCCGTTCCAGATGGTGTTCACGAAAGCCGACAAGCTGACGCCCAACCAGGCGAAGGCCAAAGTCGAAGCCTACCGGGCCGCGATGCTCGAAACGTGGGAAAGCCTGCCCGAGGCCTTCGTCACTTCCGCCGTGGCTCAGGAGGGCCGCGACGAACTGCTGGCGGCCATCGAAAGGATGAACCGGTTGTTTGCGCCTGCGAAAAAATGAGTAATTTGCCCCGATATCCGTGGGGAGAACTCGTTACGTTTCTGAGTTTTTAGGTTTTTGCGTTTGTGTTTTCAACGTAAAAACTTAAAACCCAAAAACTTAAAAACCCATTTAAACCGAAATTCTGAACCGCACTGCATGGAATTGCTGAAGGAAGTAGCCACCATTTCGGGCAAGCCCGGCCTGTACCGCATTCTGAAACCCACCCGGACCGGCGTCATTGTCGAGTCGATTGACGAGAAAAAGCAAAAGCTGGTCATCAACAAAACCACCCGCGTTTCGGTCCTCAGCGACATTTCGGTGTACACCCGCATCTCCGACACCCACATGATGCCCCTGGGCGGCATTTTCCGGGCCATGCGGGGCCGCTTCGGGGCCGAGTTGCCCATCGACGGGAAAACCGCCACCGATGCCGAACTGGCGGCTTTTCTGGTCACCTTCGCCCCCGAATACGACCGCAACCGGGTGCATTCGAGCGACATTCAGAAAATCATTTCCTGGTACAACATCCTGATGAAGCACTGGCCGGAGGCCGTCCCGACGAAATCGGCCAGCCCCGCTCCGGCCGCCCAGCCCGCCCCCGAAGTGCCGGTGGTGGACATGAGCGCGCCCCAGCCCGAGGAACCGGAGGAAGAACCCGCGCCCGCCGCCTCCGAACCTGAGCCGGTGGCCGCTGCCCCCGAAGAACCCGTGGTCGATGAAGCGCCCGCCGAAGCCGCTCCTGCGGCTGAGGCCTCCAAGAAAAAGCCCCGCTCCCGGAAAAAACCGGCGACCGAGGAAGCAAAAGCCGCCTGATTTCACGGCGAAAATGGAAACGCCCCGCACCGGTTGAACCGGTGCGGGGCGTTTCGTTTCAATCGAAAATCCGAAATCGCCAATCCGAAATCGAAAATCACTCCACCCGCCCAATCCGCACGGTGTTGGTTTTGTTGCCCTGCCCGTAGGGCATGGCGAGCACGCTCACGTACACGTCGCCTTTGGTCAGGTGGCCTTCGCTCACGAGGCGGTCGAGCATGGTTTTGACGGTGGCTTCGGTGTCGGAGGTGCGCTGGTCGTAGAAAAAGGCCCGCGCTCCCCAGAGTAGGCCGACGTTGGTGAGCGTGCGGGGGTTGTCGGTGAACACGAACAGGCTGGCCTTCGGGCGGTGGGCCGAAATGCGCAGGGCCGTGTACCCCGAATTGGTGATGCATAGAATCGCCTTCGCCTCCGTGTCGCGGGCCAGGCGGCAGGCCCCGGCAATCATCCGGTCGTTGAGGTAGTACTTGCCGGGCTGGTAATCAGCAAGCGCGTGGTTTTTGAAATAAATCGCCGCTTCGTCGCCCTTCACGATTTTGAGTTTGTTCTGCTGCTCCTCGACGGTCTGGATGATGTGCGCCATCATCGTGACGGCCTCGACGGGGTACTGCCCCGAGGCCGACTCCGCCGAGAGCATCGTGGCCGAGGCCCCGTCGAGCACGGCGTTGGCCACGTCGGAGGTTTCGGCGCGGGTGGGGCGGGGCGAATCTTTCATCGATTCGAGCATCTGCGTGGCCACGATGACCGGCTTGGCGGCACGGATGCACTTGGCCACCATGCTTTTCTGGAGTTCGGGCACGATGGCCCCGTCCATTTCGACGCCCAAATCGCCCCGGGCCACCATGATGCCGTCGGTAGCGGCGATGATTTCGTCGATATGGTCGATGGCCTCGGGTTTTTCAATCTTGGCGATGACTTTGGTCGTTTTGCCCGCCGCCTTGATTTTTTCCTTCACGTCGAGAATGTCCTGGGCCGTGCGCACGAACGAGAGGGCAATCCAGTCCACGTCGTGTTCGAGGCCGAACAGCAGGTCCTTCTCGTCTTTTTCGGTCAGGGCGGGCAGGCCCACCTTCGTGCCGGGGAGGTTGATGCCTTTCTTCGAACGCAAAATGCCGCCGTACACGACCGTGGTGTGGACTTCCTTCGTGTGGAGGTCGATGCCCGTCACCACCACTTCAAGGTTGCCGTCGTCCATCAAAATGCGTTCGCCCACCTTCACGTCCTGGTACATCGAGGTGTAGGTGGTGCCCACGCGCTCGGCGGTGCCGAGCAGGGTTTCATCCATCACGAAGGTGAGCGAACGGCCCGCGACGAGTTCAACCCCGTTGTTTTCGACGAGTTGGGTGCGGATTTTCGGCCCCTGCAAATCCTGGAGGATGGTCAGATTAAGGCCGTGTTCGGCATTGATTTCGCGGATGGACTGGATGCGCTGGAGGTGATCCTCGTGGGTGCCGTGGGAGAAATTGAGGCGAAACACGTTGGCCCCGGCCTGGGCGAGGTTCAGCAGCATTTCCTTCGTTTGGCTGGCTGGGCCGACGGTGGCCACGATTTTCGTCTTTTTCGGGTAGGAAGACATCAGGAGTCAGGGGTTACGGGGCGCAAGTTACGCCCTGCCCCTGAAATGCGGCAAAAAAATCACCTCTCCACGCTGGCGGGTTTCGTTCCGAAAATGAAAAACAAGGAATGAAAAATAAGAAATGAAAAAGGGTTGATGCCTTCTTCATTTCTTATTTTTCATTCCTTGTTTTTCATTTTTTGTAGTCTGATTGCGGTTTTTTCACTTCGCCGCCACCACTTCCCCGCCCGGCTTGAACTTCTCGACATTGTGCGCCTGCGGCTTCACCGTGCGCAGGTAGGTGTATATCGCACCCAGGTCCTGCTCGGTCATTTTCGCGTATTCGTACCACGACATCATCGTATTGAATTCGTTTCGCTTGATGGCGTAAGGTTTGGCCGTCGAATCGGCGTAGGCTTTGAACCGGGCGATGAACTGGGCTTTCGACCATTTGCCGATGCCTGTCTCGGGGTCAGGGCTGATGTTGGCAGAGTACACCATGCCCCCCGTGCGGAGGCCGAAACCCCGCCCCCCGGCGTAGTCCTGGCCGGGCAGGTTTTCCTGCCGCTCGTTGACCGGCGTGTGGCAATCGTAGCAGGCAGCGATGGTGACGAGGTACTTGCCGTAAGCCAGCGTGTCCGAGGGGTCGGGTCGCTTCATCGGCTCGGCTTTTTTCGGAATCGTGTTCATGATGAGGCTGAACGGAAAATCCGGCTCGGAGGGCGCGGTTTTCTCGCCCGCGGGCTTCAGCGAACGCAGGTAGGCAACAACCGATTTCACGTCTTCGGGGTCCATTTGACCGTACTTGGCGTAGGGCATCATCGGGAACATGGTGCGGCCATGCCGGTTGACGCCCGTCGTGATGGCCCGGTAGATTTCGCCGTCGGTCCACTCGCCCAGGTTCACCGGCGTCAGGTTGGCCGAGATGAACGTGCCCGGAAAACCCGCTTCGCGGGGGAACACCTCGCCGCCGCTGCCCAGGTGCCCCGGCGCGATGGGGGCCGTAAACAGGTTGACGTCCTGCTTGCTGTGGCAATGCACGCAGGCCAGCACGTGGCGCGTCAGGTACTCACCGTGCTTGACGCGCTCGGGCGTGAGTTCGACCTTCAAATCGGGCGCGGGACCGACGTCGGGCAGAGCGAATTTGAGGTAGCTGGCCAGGCCGGCCACGGCCAGCACGACCACGGCGAGCACGATGCCGAGGACTTTCAGGACTTTTTTCATGAAGGAAAGAGGAGTAAGAAGAGGGTTGAACAGCAGGGTAAAGAAGGGAAAAACCCACGAACGGCGCAAGCGTCGGGCCGTTGATTCTCAGGCAAGGAAAGACAACGTGCCCGCTAACTGCCGACCAAATGCCCGCAATCGTTAAATTTCCCCGCTTTTTCACGGCATCGTGCTTACCGCGCTTTTTGCCGTGGTCTGGTCCGGGTTTTTCCTTTTTCGTTTCCTGAACACCATGCTCCCCATCTCCTGCCTCAACGTGCTCAAATTCGACGGCGAACGCGGCGTGGAAGCCCCCGATCTGCTGGCCGTGGAAGAGCCGCTCGAAATCCGCCTCGGCTACGGCCCCGCCGCCGACCGGCAGCAGCGCAGCCTCGCCGTGACGATGCGCACCCCCGGCAGCGACGAAGACCTGGCCCTCGGTTTTTTGCTCACCGAAGGCATCATCGAAAACCCGGCGCAGGTGTTGAGCTTGAAACACTGCATGGACTTGGGGCGGGAAGCCACCGGCAACGTGCTGCGGGCCGAACTCAAACCAGAAGTCGAAGTACCCTGGCCGCGCTTGGAGCGGCATTTTTACACCAGTTCAAGCTGTGGCGTGTGCGGAAAAGCGTCGATTGAGTCCGTGGAAGCAACGGGCTGCTCCGCGCTCCCCGCCCCGCGCCCCCTGCTCCCCGCCGACGTGCTCACCACCCTGCCCGACCGCCTCCGCGCACGGCAGGACGTGTTCAGCCACACCGGCGGCCTCCACGCGGCGGCGCTGTTCGACGAAGGGGGCCAGCTCATCCTCCTTCGCGAAGACGTGGGCCGCCACAACGCCCTCGACAAACTCATCGGGGCCGCCGCGCTCCGGGGCTGGCTGCCCCTGCACGACCGGGTGCTGCTCGTCAGCGGGCGGGTGAGTTTTGAATTGGTTCAGAAAGCGCTCGTGGCGGGTATTCCCCTGCTGGCCGCCGTGGGCGCGCCGTCGAGTTTGGCGGTGGATTTGGCCGAACGCTTCGGGCAAACGCTCGTCGGGTTCCTGCGCGACGGGCGGTTTAACGTGTACGCCGGAGCCGGTCGGGTGGCCTTTCACGCTTTTTCATAAGAATTTTCAATGCTCAATGTTCAATTTTCAAGGAAGAATGAAAAGACATTGAGCATTGAAAATTGAACATTGAGCATTGAAAATTCTCCTCAAAAAATGCCTTCCCTTCCCCGTGCCTCCGCCCCCGGAACCCTCAGCAGCCTTCGCCTCGCCCCCGGCGACGACGTGGCGGCGGGCTTCACCGCCGTGGCGTCTTCGTTCCGGCACGTGCTCGGCGGCACGGGCTTCTGGCGGGGCAACAAAGCCCTGCTGAAACTCAATCAGAAAGACGGCTACGACTGCCCCAGTTGCGCCTGGCCCGACCCCGACGGATACCGCTCGCCTGTGGCCGAGTACTGCGAAAGCGGCGCGAAGGCCGTGGCCGACGAAGTCGTGACCAGGCACACAGCTTCGCCGGTGCTGTTTCAGCGGTATTCCGTCGTTGAACTTTCCGAAAAATCCGACCTCTGGCTCGGCCAGCAGGGGCGGCTCACCCACCCGATGGTGCTGCGCGAAGGAGCGACGCACTACGCGAAAATCGGCTGGGACGAAGCGTTCGATTTGGTGGGGAAACACCTGAACGCCCTCGCCTCGCCCGACGAGGCCGTTTTCTACACGTCGGGCCGGACGAGCAACGAAGCGGCGTTTCTCTACCAGCTTTTCGTGCGGGCCTACGGCACCAACAACCTGCCCGACTGCTCGAACATGTGCCACGAAAGCAGCACGATTGCCATGACCGAAACGCTGGGCCTGGGCAAAGCCTCGGTGAAACTCGACGATTTCGGGAAAGCCGAAGTCATCCTGATTCTCGGTCAAAATCCTGGCACCAACGCCCCGCGCATGATGACAGCCCTGGAGGAAGCCAAGCGCAACGGGGCCAGCATCATCGCCGTCAACCCGTTGCTGGAAACCGGCCTGCTGGCCTTCCGCAACCCCCAGGACGTGCGCGACGTGCTCACGCCCGGTGGCACCAAGCTGGCCGACCTGTACCTGCAAGTGCGCATCAACGCCGACATGCAGTTGCTGAAAGTGCTGCTGAAACTGCTGCTACAAGCCGAAGCCGAACGGCCCGGAGGAGCGCCTCCCGGCGAGGTAATTGACGCCGAATTCATTTCCCGAAAAACAACGGGTTTTGACGAATTGAAAGCCGACCTCGACCGCTACTCGCTGGATGAATTGAGCAACCAATGCGGCGTGCCGCTGGCCCAACTCCGCGAAGCCGCCGACCTGCTGGCCCGCCGCAAGCGCCTCATCGTGTGCTGGGCGATGGGCCTGACCCAGCACAAAAACGCCGTCGAGACCATCCGCGAGGTGGTAAATTTGCTGCTGCTCAAGGGCAGCATCGGCCTGCCCGGCGCGGGAATCTGCCCCGTGCGCGGCCACAGCAACGTGCAGGGCGACCGCACGATGGGCATTTACGAAAAACCAAAACCGGCTTTTCTGGATAGTCTGCAAAAAAACTTCGGTTTCGCCCCGCCCCGCGCCGACGGGTACAGCGTCACCGAAGCCGTGAAGGCCATGCACGAGGGGAAGGCGAAGGTGTTTTTCGCCCTGGGCGGCAATTTCGTTTCGGCGGTTTCGGACACCGAATTCACCGCCGAAGCCCTACGCCGCTGCGACCTGACGGCCCACGTTTCGACGAAGCTCAACCGCAGCCACCTCGTGCACGGCCAAACCGCCCTCATCCTACCCTGCCTGGGCCGCAGCGAGGGGGACGTGCAAGCGGGCGGTGAGCAATTCGTGACGATGGAAAACACGATGGGCGTGGTGCATGCATCGCGGGGCGACCTGAAGCCCGTCGCCGACGCGCTCCGCAGCGAACCAGCCATCGTGGCGGGCCTCGCGAAGGCGACGCTGGGGCCGAAAACGCCCGTGCAATGGGACGCGCTCGTGGCCAACTACGACCGCATCCGCGATTTGATCGAAAAGACGATTCCTGGTTTTGACGACTACAACCGGCGCGCCCGGGAACCGGGCGGGTTTTACCTGCCCAATTCGCCCCGGCAGGGGCGCTTCGACACGCCCGACGCGAAAGCGCATTTTACCGTCAACACGCCGATGGTCTGGGACCTGGCTGAGGGCGAGTACCTGCTGATGAGCATCCGTAGCCACGACCAGTTCAACACCACGCTCTACGGCCTGAACGACCGCTACCGGGGCATTTACAACGAGCGCCGGGTCGTGATGATGAACGAGGCCGACATCCGGACGGCGGGCCTGCAACCCCGGCAGGTGGTCAACCTGCACAGCCACTACGGGGGCCAAACGCGCACGGTTCGCAACTTCGTGGTGGTGCCCTACAACATCCCCACGGGTTGCCTGGCAGCGTATTTCCCCGAAACCAATCCGCTCATCCCCATCGACCAGGTGGCCGACCGCAGCCTGACGCCGGTTTCCAAATCGGTGCGGGTGAGGATTGAGAAAGTGGGCAGTTGGCAGTAGACAGTTGGCAAAAGGGGCTGGCTGTTTTTTGCCAACCGCCAACTGCCCACTTCATTCAACTTCCCACGTACTTCTCGTTCTCCTTCGCCTTCGCGTGTTCTTTTTCTTCGAGTTCTTTCTTCGGCGTCACGGGTTGATTCGTGTCGTTGGGGTTTTTGGCCTGGTTGGGGCTTTGCGTGGAGCCGTCGGTGACTTCCAGCTCCGTTGGGGCGTTTGCGGGTTCGTTGGGTGCCATGTCTTGGGAAGTTTTTTAGAAAACGGTTCAAAAAACGCGCCCGCTCTACCCTGACCGGTCAAGGGCGACGGGGAGCCAAAAATCAGTCGGTATGCTGACGGCAGTTGGGTTTCGCTGGGAAAAATTTCCCCAGCTTCGCGGCGGGTGGCACCTTTTTTTTGCCGACACTTTCCTGTTTCATCCATTCTTTTTTCAGCAATCATGATTCCCGATACCCCCAACACCCCCGACAGCAAAGACCAGGAATCCGGCCAACTATCCAACGTCCCCACGCTGGGCAACGACGAAAAACGCGAGGAAAAAGCCTACGTGGGCCTCAACTCCCGCGAACTGGAAGAACTGGGAGCCGAAACCTCGTCGGGAGGCGACTCCGGCTGGTACCAGCGCCAAGACAACATGGAACTGCGGGCGGCCATCGTAGCCCGCGACAACGTGGCCCCGTCGGTGGCCCAGTTTCTCCCCGACACCGACCAGCGGGGCGAGGTGAACGACGTGCACCAGCGGGCCGAAGACGGCGACGCCCGCGCCGTGGACGCCGACCCCCGCGAAAACCCCGGCCTCGACGACCCCGGCGACGGCGACCCGGCGACGTCTGAGGGAGCATCGTACGAAAACCAGGACCAACAATCGAAACCCCGCGCCGAGCGCCAGCACGGCTCCGACCCCGAAGAACTGCCCGACGAACCGGGCCGGACTTCCGACGCCAACAACAGCCAGCAGGAGGCCAAATTGGGGTAGTGGGGATGCGTTTCCTCACCGCTGGGGTGCGGGCGGGTCGTTTTCCGACCAACCAACCCGGTTTTTCGGCTCCAGGGGCAGTTTTCCCAATTGGCACCGGTTTTTCGAAACGAATAACCGTTGTCACAAGACACGGCATCAACAAACACTTGAAATTTCTATGGCATCGCTGACCGATCAAGTTCGCGGCTTGTTTACCAACGACGACCAGGCCTCCCTCCGGGATTTGTTCCTCGAAGAACTCCAGGACATTTACTGGGCCGAAAACCACCTGGTGGACAACCTGCCCGTGATGGCCAAAGCCGCTACGTCGGCCCAACTCCGTCAGGGATTTGAAACGCACCTTCAGGAAACCCGTAACCAGGTCGAACGCCTGGAGCGCGTGTTCCGCTCGATTGGGGAAGAACCCGAATCGAAAAAGTGCGAAGCCATGAACGGCTTGGTGAAAGAAGCCGAAGAAATCATTTCGGACACGACCGAAGGCACGATGGTGCGCGACGCCGGGCTGATTATTGCCGGGCAGAAAGTAGAGCACTACGAAATCGCCGCTTACGGTTCGCTCCGGACGCTAGCCCAGATTCTGGGCTACACCGAAGCCGCCGGTCTCCTCGAACAAACGCTGGACGAGGAAAAGGCGACCGACCAAAAACTGACGCAAATCGCTGAGTCGTTCGTCAACGCCCGGGCGAAGCAGGAGCACTGAGTGGGAGTTGGGGTTTTTGAGTCATGAGTTTTAAGGCGTTCGGACGGCAAGGTCCTGAACCCAAACCCATCAACACTCTGGGACCCGCCCACTCACCCTTTTGATAGGTAGGTTAAAATGGTGGGAAGCAAAAAAAGCCCTCGCAGTTGCGGGGGCTTTTTTTTAATGCTGGATGAAAGGCAAGATGCTGGATATTCGATGTTGAATAAATTCATCCAGCATCTTGCCTTTCATCCAACATCCAGCTTCAATTCAACTGCTTCTCCACAAACTTCCCGCCCACTTTTTCCTTCAGCAGCACGACGTGCCGCCCGTCGTGGGTCATTTCTTCCTTGATGAGGTAGTGGTCGGCGTCGTACTCGTCGAGGTGGCTTTCTTTCGATAAACCTTCCTTGCCGCGCCAGACGGGCAGTTCGACTTTTTCCCACTGCTTCGACTTCGCCGAGCGGTAGGCTGCGTCGATGACGGCGTTGACCACGTAGCCGTCGTAAAACGTTTCCGCCGGGGTTTTGCCTTGCTCGAAGGAGTTGAACATGTCGGTGAACATGTGGTTGTAGCCCAAATCGTTCACCTCATCGCCGACGGGGAACAACCAGCCCGAATCGCTCTCGGCTTTTTCGGCGATGTAGTCGCCGCCCTTGCCGGTGGTGAACATTTCAAAGCCAGTGCGCAGGAAGGAGTTGATCCAGATGGTACCTTCGGTGCCCATCACCTCGTCGCGGAGGTCCATGCCGCCGCGAAAGGTCCAGGAGGTTTCAAACTGCCCGATGGCCCCGTTTTCGTAGCGCACCAGCCCGATGGCGTGGTCTTCGGCGTCAATGGGTTTCACCTGGGTTTCGGCCCAGCACATCACTTCCACGGGACGGACGTCTTTCCCGATGAAATTCCGGGCGATTTCGATGCAGTGGCAACCCAGGTCGAGGATGCACCCGCCGCCGGCCTGCTCCTTGTCCCAAAACCACGACGAGTGCGGGCCGGGGTGAGTTTCGCGGGATTTGGCCCAGAGGATCCGGCCCAGCGCGCCTTCCTTCACCGAAGCGAGGGCTTTCAGGAACTTGGGCGTGTAGCACAAATCTTCGAGGTAGCCCGCAAAAATCCCGGCTTCTTCCACGGCCTGCATCATGCGCAGGGCCTCCTCGGCGTTGCGGCCCAGGGGTTTGGTCGTCACGACGGCTTTTTTGTGCTTCACGCAGGTCATCACCGCCGGTTCGTGGAGGTTGTTGGGCAGGGCGATGCACACGATGTCCACGCTGGGGTGCGACACCACGGCGTCCATGTCCGTTGACCAGAAGTCGCAGCCGTAGTCGTCGGCGAATTTTTTGGCGTTTTTCTCACTGCGGGCGTAGATGGCGACCACGCGGTCGCGGCCCCGCTGCCCGTGGATGGATTCGGCGTAAAACCGGCCGATGAAGCCGGAGCCGAGCATGGCGATGTTGGCCATTTTTTGAATTGTTGGATGTTGAGTTGGTGAATTAGTCTGAACCGCGATTGGCCAGGATTTTAGGATTTTCAGGATGGCTAAAATGAATTTTGCCTTTCATCCTGTTCATCCTAAAATCCTGGCCAATCGCGGTTCAGACAACCTCCCGCCCCAGGTTCGGCAAATCCTCCGCCCGGAGGGGCGAGGTGGCTTCTTTTTCGGGCGTCGTGGCTTTGTCGTTGAAAAGCAGCAGGAACAGCACCAGCACCACGGCGGCGATGGCGGCAGGCACGAGCCAGATGCTCGTCCAGTCCTTCACGCCGTTGACGGTGTAGCGGTCGGTCACGATGCCCGACAGGTACGAGCCGATGCCCATGCCGAGGCCATAGGTGGCCAGCGTGATGAGGCCCTGGGCCTGGGCTTTGATGCGCTCGCCCGCTTTGGTGTCGGTGTAAATCTGGCCCGTAACGAAGAAAAAGTCGAAGCAAACGCCGTGGAGGAGGATGGCCAGGAACAACACCCACTCCGTGGAGGCCGTGCCGTAGCCGAAGCACACGAACCGCACAATCCAGGCAATCAGCCCGACGGCCAGCATCCACTTCACGCCCAGCCGCCGGAAGGCCAGCGGAATCAGGAGCATGAAAATCACCTCCGAGGCCTGCCCCAGCGACATTTTGTTTTCCACGTTCTGCATCCCCGCATCGGTCAGCGAGGGGTTGGCCATGGCGTAGTAAAACGACAGCGGAATGCAGATGAGGACCGACGACAGGAAGAAAATGGCGAACGAGCGGTTATTGAACAGCTTGAAGGCGTCGGCTCCGAGAATCTGGGCGAAACTGGATTCACCCGTGGCGCGGGGCGGGGTATCGGGCAGGAAAAACGCGAACACGCCCAGGAAAACCGCCGTACCGAGGGAAATTTTGAAAATGTCCACCTTGTCGCCGAGGGCGTAGAAGCCGACGATGTTGGTCACGACAATCCACGCAATCGTGCCCATCACCCGGATGGCCGGAAACTGGCTGGCCGGGTCGGTCATGTGCCGCATGGCGATGGAACTGGTCAGCGAAATGCAGGGCGCGAACGTGAGGCAATACGCCAGAATCAGCCAGAAAAACCGGCCAGGGTCGTTTTCCTGAATCAAAAAGTAGAGAATGCCCGCGCCGAGGAGGTTGAGCACGCCGAGCACTTTTTGGGCAGCGAAGTACCGGTCGGCCACCATCCCGACGAAGAACGGAGCAATGAGCATCGCCAGCGAAAACGCCGAGTAGGCGTTGCCCACCTGTTCGCCGGTCGCGCCGAGTTGGGTGAACAGGTACTTGCTCATCTGCCCGTACCACGCCCCCCAGACGAAAAACTGGAGGAACATCATGGCCATGAGCTGAACGCGCGTGGAAGTTTTCATGGAGGTCAGGTTCGGAAGTTACGATTTGAGGCCGCTATTTTAGGGAAAAATCCGGCAACGGCGTGGACACTGCTCCGGCGAATTTTGGTACCCTGCTGCGAACCGGGCCGATGCGGGGGCGATTTCGTACTTTTGTTCAAAAAATGGCGCACGGGCCGGGTTTAACTCCACGCCCCCGGCCCCTCGCCCCCTGCACCACGTCATGTCCCTGAAATCCCAAATCGAAACCGGCATCAAGCAGGCCATGCTGGCCAAAGACGCCGACCGCCTGCGGGCGCTGCGCGCCATCAAGTCGGCCATTTTGTTGGAAGAAACCTCCGCCGGGGCCACCGGCGAGCTTTCGTCCGACCAAGAAATGAAGCTCCTGATGAAAGCCGCCAAGCAACGCCGCGATTCCGCCGACATTTACCGTCAGCAAAACCGCCCGGATTTGTTGGAAAAAGAAGAAGCCGAAATCGCCGTCATTGAAGAATTTCTGCCCAAGCAATTGACCGAAGAGCAATTGAAAGCGCACTTGCAGCAAATCATCGCCCGCGTGGGGGCCACCGGCCCGCAGGACATGGGCAAGGTGATGGGCACCGCCACCAAAGAACTAGCCGGGCAAGCCGACGGCAAGGCCATTTCGGCGATGGTGAAGCAGATGCTGAGTTGACTTTTAAACCGAAACGCCGTGAAAACGCTGACGATGGAAGTGCCCGAGGAAACCGACGAGGTCGAACTGCGGATGATGATTGCCTGTAAGTTGTACCAGGATGGTACGGTTTCCATTGGCAAAGCGGCCGAACTTGCCGGGGTTACTTACCGCTATTTTGTGGAGAACATGGGAAAATTCGGCGCTTCCCTGTGGCAAAACTACACCGAGGAAGACTTGTTGAATGACCTCAAAAACGCCTAAACTCGTCATCGCTGACGCGAGTTGCCTTATCGTTTTAAGCCGGATTGATGCCTTCCCCCTGTTGCAGCATCTTTACGGTTCCATTCTCACGACGCCCAGGGTTGCCAACGAGGCTGGACGGCCCCTGCCACCCTGGATTTTAGAAAAAGAGGTGCAGAATCAGTCGATTCTATCCGACCTGGAACTGGAGGTAGACAGGGGCGAAGCGAGTGCAATAGCGTTAGCGCTTGAAGTAGGAAATTGCTCCATCATTTTAGACGACGACCAGGGCAGGCGATTGGCTCAACGGTTGAAGTTGGACGTAACCGGAACCCTGGGGGTTTTACTCCGGTGCAAAGAAGTTGGTCTGATTCAAACCGTTTCCCCTTTTATCAACCAACTCAGAGCCATTGGCTTTCGCATGTCGGAAACGCTGGTGCAACTGGTGCTTCGTCAAGCCGACGAACTATGAAACCCCTCGACCTCATCCTCCTCGTCCCGCTGGCGTGGGGAGCCTACACGGGCTTCCGGCGGGGCGTGTTGGTCGAAATCATCGCCGTCGTGGGGTTCGTGCTGGCCCTGATTCTGGGATTCAAGCTGCTCAACGAGGCCATCGCCTTCCTGGCTCCGCACGTGGGCGAGGCGGTGGCCAAGCGGTTTCTGCCCTACCTCGGCTTCGGGGGCATTTTCATCACGGTCATTTTCCTCATCAACCGCTTCGGCTGGCTGTTGCGAAAGAGTCTGCGCTACACCATTTTCGGGCGGTTCGACAGCATGGCGGGGGCCATTGTCGGACTGTTCACCTACGCCTTCGGACTGAGCGTGGCCTTCTGGCTGCTGGCCACGTTGCGGGTGGATTTTCCGAAACGTTCCCAAACCGAGGGCAGCTACGTGTACCCCGTCATTCGCCCGCTGGCGCCGCAGGTGATGAACCGCCTCGCCGAGGCCATCCCGACGGGCGGAAAATTGGTCGAGAAGGTGGAGGGATTTAAGAAGGACTTTGACAAAAATTAGTTACCCTCATGAATTATCAAGAAAAATGGCACCGACTCAAAGAATTTTTACAAAACCTCGTTGGAGTAGGAGTCATGTTAATTCTATTTATTCCGTTGATGTATTCATATCAATTTTTTAATAAAAAGCCATCATTCGATGAACTAACCGAGCAAAGTTTCATACTGAACTTATCTCCACATTTGTATGACATACCTGGTAAGAATAGAATTGATAAACAGTGCCGGTTTTTCATTAAAAATCTGTAAGCCCCGTTTTCTCTGATAGTTCCATTGTGATGGTCAGGAAGGAACTTCAAAAAGGAGACACAGTTTTTGCTCAAATACGCAAAGAAAATATTGAACATTTTGATACAATTGGTAAAGAAATAGTTTTTGAATCTCTATCATCAAAGAATAAAAATTTTTATGCTTTGAATAACTTAGACAATAATCGAAAGGAATCTATTTGGAATTCAGCTATTATACTTTTTAGTGTTGGGATAATTTTTATCATTGTAGATCTTTTGTTTTGGAATTGGAACTGAATCGAAGCCAAAGCACTTACCAACCCGCACCCGTTTGAAAAACTCGTGGAAATCGCTACTTCTGCCAAACAAGACCTCCGCAAACTCACCCTCGCGCAATTGAAGGATTTCCTCGTGCGCCACGGCGAGCAGGGGTTTCGCGCGAAGCAGGTTTACGAATGGCTCTGGAAGAAATCGGCGACGGACTTTGGGCAGATGACCAACCTCTCGCTCAAAACCCGCGAACTGCTGGCCGAACACTTTGAAATCCGCCCGCTCACCGTCGCCAGCCAACAGGTTTCGTCGGACAAAACCATCAAATCGGCCTTCCGGCTGCACGACGGCAAGCTCATCGAGGGCGTGCTCATCCCCGCCGACGACCGCATGACGGCCTGCGTGTCGAGCCAGGTCGGCTGCTCGCTCACCTGCAAGTTCTGCGCGACGGGCTACATGGACCGGGAGCGCAACCTCGACGCCGCCGAGATTTACGACCAGGTCGTCGCCATCAAGAATCAGGCGGAGCAGCACTACCAGGCACCCCTGACCAACATCGTGTACATGGGCATGGGCGAGCCGCTGCTCAACTACGCCAGCGTGCTCGAATCGGTCGAGCGCATCACCTCGCCCGATGGCCTGAACCTTTCGCCCAAGCGCATCACGGTCAGCACAGCGGGCATTGCCAAGATGATCCGCAAACTGGGCGACGACGGGGTGAAGTTCAACCTCGCCCTCTCGCTCCACGCCGCCAACGACGCCAAGCGCAACCGGCTCATGCCCATCAACGAGTCGAACTCGCTGGCAGCGCTGAAGGACGCGCTGAAGTATTTCTACCAAAAAACCAACAACAAAATCACGCTGGAGTACATCCTGTTTTACCACTTCAACGACACCCCCGACGACGCCCGCGAGCTTTGGAATTTTGCCAAGCACGTGCCCGGCGTGCACGTCAACATCATCGAGTACAACCCCATCGCCAACGCCGAATTTCGCAATACTGACTCGGAGACCCTGGCCAAGTTCGCCCGGTTTTTGGAGGAAAAACGCATCCCCGTCACCGTCCGCCGCAGCCGGGGCAAGGACATCGACGCGGCGTGTGGGCAGTTGGCGGGGAAGGCCAGTGAGAAGTAAGCGGTGAGAAGTGAGATGTTAAAAGCACGCTGCATTTACATCCCACTTCTCACCTCTTACTTCTCACAACTCCTGCGAGGTAACAATTTCTTAACAGACCACCGGAGGGAAGTTCGTAGCTTTGCGCGCTAATTCTTCCCACCGTATGCTCGGTTTAGAGCCTTCCATTTTTATCCTGCTGTGTATCTGCCTGTTCTGCGCCTGCGCGTTTGAATTTGTCAACGGTTTTCACGACACGGCCAATGCCGTCGCGACGGTCATTTACACCAATTCGCTGCCTCCCAACATCGCCGTCGTCTGGTCGGGCATCTGCAACTTTTTGGGCGTTTTGACGGGCGGCATCGGCGTCGCGATGGGCATCGTCAACCTGCTGCCCGTCGAACTGCTCGTCGACCAGAACATCTTCCACAGCATCGCGATGGTGCTGGCCTTGCTTCTGAGTGCCATCATCTGGAACCTCGGCACCTGGTATTTCGGCCTGCCGTCCTCGTCGTCGCACACGCTCATCGGCTCCATTCTGGGCGTCGGGCTGGCCTACACGCTCATGCCCGAAAACGCCGGGGGCGACGTGCAGGTCAACACCGACAAAGCCTACGAAATTCTGCTTTCGTTGCTGATTTCGCCCGTGGTGGGCTTCAGCCTGGCCATTTTCATGATGTTCATTCTGCGCCGGACGGTGGGGAAAAACGACGTGCTTTTCAAGGAACCCAAGAAAAACGCCCCGCCCCCGACCTGGATTCGCAGCGTACTCATCCTGACCTGCACGGGCGTCAGCTACGCCCACGGCAACAACGACGGCCAAAAGGGTGTCGGGTTAGTGATGCTCATTCTGATCGGCATCACGCCCACGTTTTTCGCCCTGCAAAACACTGTCACGCCCGCCCAACTCGAGGGCAACCTGACGCGCATCGAACGGGTGCTAACGGCCATCGACCAAAGCAAAATCGCCAGCGGCGAGCGCCAGCGCATCCAAGCCGTGGCCGCCAACATCGCCGGCATGCGGCAGGCGATTCAAAAAAGCCCGATTCCCGAAAACCAGCGCCTGCTGATTCGCCGCGACATCCTGCTCATCAACAGCGACCTCAAGAAACTGACCGAAAGTCCCAACGTGGACCTCAGCCCCGCCAACCGCGACGAACTCACAGCGGCCCTCAACATCAAGGGCGGCCTCCGCGAAGCCACCGATTTCGCCCCGTTCTGGGTCGTGCTGATGATTTCAATTTCGCTCGGCCTGGGCACCATGATTGGCTGGAAGCGCATCGTGGTGACGGTGGGCGAAAAAATCGGCAAGCAGCACCTCACCTACGCCCAGGGCGCGTCGGCGGAACTCATCACGGCCATCGTCATCATGATTTCGTCGTACAAAAGCCTGCCCGTGAGCACCACGCACATCCTGTCGTCGGGCATCGCAGGCAGCATGGTGGCCAGCAAGGGCATCAAAAACCTCCAGGCCAAGACCGTCCGCAACATCGCCCTGGCTTGGGTGCTCACCCTGCCCGTCAGCATTACCCTGGCCGGAACGCTGTTCTGGATTTTCCGGGCCATTTTGGGGTAAATGAACCATGATTTAGAGGGTTCAAAAGGATGAAAGGATGATAGTTTGATTCATCTTCTAATCCTTTTGAATTCTCTAAATCATGGTTCATTCAACTCCCTCACCGCCAGCCAACTCATCAGCCCCGCCCCGATGGGCAGCGCGGCCTCGTCGATGTCGAACGTGGGGGTGTGGACGCCGCTCGTGATGCCCCGGTCTTCGTTGCGGGTGCCGAGGCGGTAGAAGCAGGAGTCCACGACCTGCGAGTAGAAGGCAAAATCTTCGCCCGCCATCCACAAGTCCAAATCCACGATGTTTTCCGGGCCGACGTACTCGGCGGCAGCGGCGCGCAGGCGGCGGGTGAGTTCGGGGTGGTTTTCGAGGTAGGGGTAGCCTTTCTGGACGAATACCTCGCAACGCCCGCCCATCGAGTCGGCCAGGGTTTCGGCCATGCGCTGGATGCGGGCCAGGCCCTCGGCCCGCCAGGTTTCGTCCATGCAGCGGAAGGTTCCTTCGATGAAAACCTCGTTGGGAATCACGTTGGTGGCCCCGTTGGCGATGACCTTCCCGAACGACAGCACCGAGGGGGATTTGGGCGGGCGGTTTCGGGAAATAATCTGCTGCAACGCCACGATGAGGTGCGAGGCGATGAGGACGGGGTCCACGAGTTGGTCGGGCATGGCCCCGTGGCCGCCCTTGCCACGCACGGTGAGGTAAAGCTCGTCGGTCGAGGCCATGTACATGCCTTCGCGAAAACCGATTTTGCCCACCGGAATCTGCGGGGCCACGTGCTGGCCAATCATGCCCGCGGGCGAGGGGTTTTGCAGCACGCCTTCCCGAATCATGACGCTCGCGCCACCGGGGGCTTTCTCCTCGGCGGGCTGGAACACGAGCTTCACCGTGCCCTCGAACTCGTCCTTCAACTGCGAAAGAATCCGCGCTACGCCGAGGAGCGAGGTGGTGTGGGCGTCGTGGCCGCAGGCGTGCATCACGCCGGGGTTCTGCGAGCGGTAGGGCACGTCGTTGGCCTCGGCGATGGGCAACGCGTCCATGTCGGCACGGAGGCCGACGACTTTTTTCTGCGAATTTTTGCCTTCGATGAGCGCCACGAGGCCGGTGTTGGCCATCGGCTGGGGGGCGAGGCCCAGGGCGCGCAGTTGTTCGGCCACGAACCGCTGGGTTTCGGTTTCGAGGAACGACAATTCGGGATGACGGTGCAAATGCCGTCGGATAGCGACGAGGTCGTCGGCGAACGCGGCGGCGAGGGACTGGATTTTTTCTTTCATGCGGTCTTTTTGCTACTCTCGGCTTTTTCTTAGCGAGGGCGGTATTTTGTCAACGAATATTTTCGCTTCGCTTGAGTTCTGGTTGTCAATTTTAAGGGAAGCGCAGAAGGCGTTGAAGTCTTCAATAATCATCTTTTCCCAAACAGAATCGCCTTTCCTGAGCATGGGAAAAGAGACAAGCGCTTCTACCGCAATTCCGTTCATGCAGCCGAATCTATTCATGTTGATGTATTGCACACCCTTGTCGAAAGCTGTCCATAAAATTGTGCGCCAGTAGTTTCCATCCTGGATGTCATTAACGATAACCATACCAGGATAGGTCTTTGAATACAGTTCTTTTGTAAGCTTCTCAATATCAACAGTATCTTCAACAGCTTTCGCAATCACAAGAGCGTCTGCGCTGTGTGGTGTTTTGTTTGTTTTCTTGTAAAAAATACTCATGAATACCGCTGCCAGCTTCGTAGAATCTTTTTTGGCAAAAGATTTCCAATAAACTGGAGTTTTGAATGTAACTCTGTCGGTCAAAATAGAATAAGAATTTTCTCGTTGTGCAACTGCAACGCTTGTCAAGAATACTGCCATACTTGGCAATAAAAAGCGCACACTGTTTTTCAGAAATACTTGACGGAAGGCTGACATGGTTTTTCAACGTTCAACAGGGTTCTCAAAAAGTATTTGTTTTGTGCGCAAAATTTCAGAGTTAAAGTACGGATTCCGAAAAACCCGGTTCCGCTGCAAATCGACGGTACGGCCCAGCAGCGCTTCGAGGGCGTCGAGCAAATCCCAGTAGCGCTGGCCGATTTCTTCGGGTTGAAGGCCGGTTTCGTCGAATTCCACGAGCAAGTCCACGTCGCTGTCGGGGCGGAAGCGTTCCGTCAGCACCGAGCCGTAAGCGTACAGCCGCCGCACGCCGAACCGACGGGCGAGGGTACGCAGGCGGGGGAGGTATTCGTTCAGGAAAAGCACGGCTCCGGTTGTTTTCGCAAAAGTAGCGAGGAGCAGCGGGCCGTTTTACAAAAATTTCCCATCCCATTCCAACCTTCCCGCCGCGTCCCGTGTCTTTGCCGAAAAAACGATGAACCGCCTCGTTGTTTTGCTGGTCGTGCTGGTGCTGGGTTGCCGGAAAAGCGAGCCGCTCGAATTCCAGGCTCCGGTGCGGGTGCTCTGGCGGGACCCGTGCAGCGGGCCGGGGGCCGTTTTCCTGAACCTGGCCGACGGCCCGCGCGTTGGTCGGCAACTCGGGCCGGACGATTCGCTCCGCAACGTGGTGCGGGCCGTCAACCTGCCCGACAACCTCGTGCGGCAGGGATTGCGCCTGCGGGTGCGGTTCCGGCTGGCGACGGAGAGCGAGCAAATTCCCCGGCTGTGCATGAACATTGTCCCGCCCGAACGCGACCCGACGCAGGTAAAGATTCTCGAAATTCAGCGCTGAATGCCCTAAATGCCCCTTGACGAACGCGCGATTGTAGCCGGTTGCAGCCGGAACGACCGCGGCGCGCAGCGGCGTCTGTACGACGCCCTCGCGGGCCGCATGATGGCCGTGTGCCTGCGCTACGTGAAAAGCCGCCCGGAAGCTGAGGATGTGTTGCAGGAAGCCTTCGTGAAGGTGTTCGAGAAAATCGACACGTTCCGGTTTGAAAGTCCGCTGGAGGGTTGGGTGAAACGCATCGTGGTCAACACCGCCCTCAACCACCTCCGCAGCCAGCGGCAGTGGAGCTACATCGCCCCGATTGAAACGGCCGAAAACAGCGCGGCCGAACCGGCCCTGGCCCCGTCGGGGATGCACGTGCAGGAATTGTTGCTGCTCATCCAGCAACTGCCGCCGGGCTGCCGGGCGGTGTTCAACCTCTACGCCATCGAGGGCTACAACCACCGCGAAATCGGTGAACTGCTGGGCGTGACCGAGGGCACCTCGAAAGCCCAGTACGCCCGCGCCCGCCACTTGTTGCAGGACCTGCTCGCCGAGGCGGGGCGGCTGCGGCACGGAGCAGGGTGAGGGGATTTTCGAGTTGAAAGCAAACGATGCGTGGTGGCTGGTTCTCAAACCGGCCACGGGTTCCTCAGAACCCAGTAGGCGTTGCAAAATAAGTACCTACGGTTGACGATAAACCGATAACGACCATGGAAGAAAACGAACGCTTCGAGGACGCCTGGCGGCGGGCCTTCGAGGGGGCCGAAGAAGCCCCCGGCGAAGGACTGTGGGGGCGCATCGAACGCCAGCTCCCGCCCGAGCGCGGCAAGCGCCGCCCGGTGGTGTGGTGGTGGGCCGCCGCGGCCTCGCTCTTGCTGACGCTGCTCGCCGGGGGCCTCGGCTGGTGGGCCGGGCAGCAAAACGCCGCGACCGATACCCGCGTGGCCACGACGCAATCCACCCCTTCGGAGAGCCGCCCCGAAGCCGGAACAGTCCGCGAGACACGCCCTGAGCCTTCGCCGCTTTCTGAACCCAACGAGGCCGTGACCCGCCAGACAACCGAGTCCGCCGCACCCTCGGTTACTCCTTCGGGGGCTGCAGAAACTGCATCTGCGGGCATGGGCACCGCGCAACGAATTTCCCGCCCCAACCCATCGGGCAACGAGGCCGTGACTCCCGGCGTGCTTTCTGGTGAAAAACCGGTCGGCATCGCGCCGTCGGCGGAACTGCCCAGCCTTGCCACCCGGCCCAGCGGTCGGGCCGCCCGTCGCGGAAATCCGGTTCAGCCGGAGGTTTCGCCCGCCGTTTCCAAGTCGTCGCCGTCGCCCTCCGCGACGGAAGTTCAGGTTGCTGCCGTGCCGCAAGCCGAACCGGCTCAACCGGTAGTTTCAACCCTGGCCGATGCCGAGCGGCGCATCCTCGTTGATTTTCTTTCCGGAAAAAACGCCCAGCCCCTGAACGTGGCGCTACGGGTGCGGCCTCCCTCGGTCCCGTCGGCTCCGAAGTCGCTGTTCATGCCCCCGCCGCCAGGCGAAACGGAGCGCAAAACGGCAAAAGGCTCGAAATTCTGGGCGAGCCTGGGCGCCGCCCCCGTGGGCTTTGACCCGCAGGTGCGGCTGGGCGGTTCGGTCGCGGCCCTGGCCAGTGCGGCGACGAATTCGGCTAATTTCCAAAACATGAGCATCGGCCGGGGTTCGCTCGGCGCGCCGGTGGCCGAGAGCCAGCCCGCGCTGTCGTACCGCGTGGGGGGCCGGGTGGGTTGGCAAATGTCCGACCACTGGTCGCTCGAAAGCGGC
>ERZ1066120.97-NODE-97-length-89517-cov-15.436968_pt1 | contig 89517 bp, 80 predicted proteins | sample MGYA00382767_ERZ1066120 | MGnify/ENA primary metagenome ERZ1066120 (study PRJEB33369, sample SAMEA5778350) | biofilm metagenome | biome: Industrial cooling water; feature: Water cooling tower basin; material: Biofilm | place: United Arab Emirates | collected... | reverse complement strand
TGCTCACGGTTGCTTTACACCTCAATTGATAATAGAAGCGATCGCGGTTTAACCCCAACTGCCTAACTGTCTTAATCGTGTTTGTTCAGATTTAGCAGTTTGTTCGAGTCCAGCCGCTCTATTTTAAAAAATCAGTCACCAACTAACTTTACCCAAAAGCCTTTACTTTTGCTGCTAGTAGCTAGCATTCGTAACGCTCATGGGTCAGGGATTTGCGCGATCGAAGGCGCGCCCTGGAGGACTTGAACCCCCGACATCCGGTTTTGGAGACCGACGTTCTACCAACTGAACTAAGAGCGCACAAATTTAGCTGGATTCTAGTCTAACGCAATTTGGCGTTCCGTTCGCGATCGGTTTGAGTGCAAATTGGACATTTTCCTTGCTCCTCGTGACGATGGCGTGGCAATTATTGCCTAGACGCTGTTCGTAATCGCGATTAGAGGGCGCGATCGAATCTTTGTTTGATCCGAGTTGCCTTACCAACGCGATCGCGTAGATAGTACAGCTTAGCACGACGTACTTTACCGCGCCGTATTATTTTAACGTTATCAATTCGAGGCGAGTGCAACAAAAAGACTCGTTCTACACCTATACCCTGAAACACGCGCCGCACGGTAATCGTTTTATTGATTCCGCCATTACGCATGGCAATCACAACACCTTCATAAGGCTGGGTGCGTTCTTTGCCTCCTTCTTGAATAATTACCCCGACTTTCACCGTGTCACCGATGTAGATCTCAGGTAAATTCGACTTTAACTGCTCCGCCTCAATCGAGCGGATAATCTCTTGCGCGTTCATCATTTTAAAAAAACTCACAATCGTTAATAATAGCTCAAAGTTTATTGAGAAGTCTAGGGTGATTTGTCATTGGTTATTGGTTATTTGTTGTTGGCTTCCCTTGTCCCCCACTCCCCTTGTCTCTTCTGCTCCCTACTCTCTGCTCCCTTTCTTCAAGAATTAGTTCGCTGACTGGATGGCAAACTAGAAGTTTTTGACTTAGAATGTACAACAATCGTTCGTTAAAAATATTAACAAAGTCTTGCGTTCTGGAACAGCCTCAAGTAAAGGCTAAAGATTGCAAGATGTCAGTGTCTAAATATGTGAGGACTTGCTAACCGTGACATCACAGTTAAAATTGGCTCAAGCTGGTGAAGCAGCTCAAAAAGTGGCAGAATTTTTTCGCAAGTCAGCAGGTGAATGGAGATCGCAACGGCGATACTATACTTTACCCGATGGTGAAACTAAGGAAATGGTCAGCTATATTACCATTAAGTTCTTAGAGCCAGGATGTGCTGAGTTAAAAAAATTGGCGCAGTTACACCAGTTGAGGAATCCAGATATCTTAACTTGTGGCGCGGAAGTAAGTTGGGAAAGTCGGGATTCAGTATCGCAACAGAAGCAGTCAAAAGGCGCAACAATGTTTGGAGTTGCAGGATCGACTCTGTATCGCGATCGCGGTTTTGCAACCACTAAGCCTGTCACGGCTGAATATTACTTCTTAGAACCGGAAACTATGTGCTTGCGGACTGAGTATAACGGTTCGGTGTTTGAGGAACAGTTGAAACTTATTGGTGATAAGTACCGCACGCGCCAAACAATTATTTCCCGTGCTGGGGAACACCTGACGATCGGTCAATATTTGGAAAAACGGGTAGAGTCATCTTTGTAGAGACGTGACATGTAATGTTTCTACAACAGAATCATAGGTAGGGGCGCATAGATGTGCGCCCCTACATGTGTATCGTGCAAACAAGTATGAAATGTATTGCCGCGATCGCATTGACAACAAAATCAGATTGCTATTCTCGATAAGAGTTCGTTATTAGCAGAGATTAATTCAAATTTCGTTACATTTTGGCATTACAATAATGTTCGCCGTTTAAAACTAAAAAACTCTGTGCCATTCGAGCTTGTTAGTAGTGTAGAAAATCTTGTAAGTGAGGAAACTAGCCAAAATCGGGCAAGCCTTCCCTTCACGCTAGCAGAACTGAAAGCCGCTATCCCTCCTGAGTGCTTTCAACCGTCTACTGGGCGATCGCTTGCCTACTTCTTTTTGGATATAGGTATTATCAGCCTTCTCTACGCTTTGGCTGGGGCGATTGATTCCTGGTGGTTTTTCCCCATTTTTTGGTTGATGCAGGGAACCATGTTTTGGGCGTTATTCGTCGTCGGACATGATTGCGGGCATCGATCGTTTTCTAAATATAAGTGGCTGAATAACTTAGTTGGGCATTTGGCACATACGCCAATTCTCGTTCCTTTCCACGGTTGGCGGATCAGCCACAGAACTCATCACAATAATACTGGCAATATCGATACAGACGAAAGCTGGTATCCAGTAGCAGAAAACACGTATCGGCAGATGGCTTGGTATGAAAAACTACTGCGATTTCAGCTAATTCTGTTTCTATATCCACTTTATTTATTCAAGCGATCGCCTGGGAAGCAAGGTTCGCATTTCTTACCTAGCAGCAATCTTTTTCGCCCTTCAGAAAAGTGGGATGTGATTACCAGCACGATCTGCTGTGCGTTAACTATCGCTTTCTTAGGTGGATTAACCTACCTGTATGGCTGGATGTTCTTGCTGAAATACTACTTAGTACCATACGTCATTTTTGTGATGTGGCTGGACTTGGTAACGTTTTTACACCACACAGAACCGGATATTCCTTGGTATCGGGGTGAGGAATGGTATTTCTTAAGAGGTGCTTTATCGACTATCGATCGCGATTACGGCTGGATTAATCCCATTCATCATAATATTGGTACACATGTAGCGCACCACATATTTCTGAATATGCCGCACTACCACTTACATACCGCGACGGAAGCGATTAAACCAATATTGGGAGACTACTATCGCAAATCGGGCGTTTCTGTAGTGCAGGCTTTATGGCACTCCTATAAGTCCTGTCATTTCGTTTCGGATACAGGTGGAGTCGTTTATTATCAATCCCCGAAGGAATTACAGCGCGACTAGGTTGGTAATTAGTAGTTGGTAATAGGTAATAGGTAATTGGTCATTTGTTATGACTAAATTTTTGACTTTTGACTTTTGACTTCCTATTACCAATTACCCATTACCAATTACCATTCTTAGTAATGATTTCCCGATTTGCGGTGATGGACGGCGGTAATACCGTCGGGATTGAAAACTTTACCGTTGTCGGCGATCGCGTAAACGATCCAGTGATCGCCAGCTTCCATCCGATTATTGACAGTACACTCCAAATATGCTAGAGCATCGGTCAGGATGGGACAGCCATTTTCAGCTGTTGCCGTCGCCACGTTCACAAATCTATCCTCGCCTGGGGCAAAGGATTTCATAAAGTGTTTGCGGAGTTGTTTCCCTTCCGCTAAGACGTTTAAAACCAATTTATCGCCACTATGCATCATTGACTCTATAGCGCGATCTTTAGCAACGGCGACGGTAATTCCAGGTGGATTGAACGTGGCTTGAGATACCCAAGAGGCTAGCATCGCACTAGAAACATCTTCTCGTTTTGTCGTGACAACGCACAAAGAACCTACGATTCGTCCTACAGCTTGTTCCACGTTGCTAGCTGGTTGACGCGCTATCCTAACTTTCTTCGCCCGTTTAATACTGTGGGCAAAATCCGTGCCAGTTTCTTCACACAGTTGCAAAGTAACATCGGTGGGTTTGAATTTGACGCGAATCGGTTCAAACCCAAAACGATAGCCAGCGTCTTTGAGTTTGCCTTCGATTAAATCTATCGCTTCTCCACTCCAACCAAAGGAACCAAATACCCCAGCCATTCTGTTGCTGCTAGCGGTTGAGAGGATGATACCCAAAGCAGTTTGAATTGGAGTTGGCGCATGTCCGCCTAGAGTGGGGGAACCGATGACGATTCCAGCAGCTTTTTCTACAGCAGCGCGGATCTCGTCGGGTTCGGCAAATTCGCAATTGATCGATTCTACTGCAACTCCGGCTTTCGTGATCCCACGGGCGATCGCCTGTGCTAATGTGGCGGTACTACCATAAGCAGAAGCAAAAAGTAGGGCTACGGTTAAATCTTGGGAAGTTTGCTGTTTGCTCCATTGACGGTAAGCTTGAGTCAGTTCGATAATGCCGTAGCGGACGATGGGACCGTGACCTACGCCATACATTCTCACGGGGAATTCGGAAAGTTTTTCCAGGGCTGTTTCTACCTGGCGTGCATGGGGAGCCATGACACAATCAAAATAATAGCGGCGATCGTCGGTAAAAATTTCCCAGCCTTCGTCCAATACCTGTTCGCCACAAATATGCGCCCCGAAAAGTTTATCGGTGTAGAGAATTTCAGTTTGCGGATCGTAGGTGCAGAGGTGGTCGGGGTAGCGAGGGTTGGGAGTGGGGATAAATTGTAAAAGATGCCCCCTGCCTAAATCTAAAGTTTCATCCCCCCGCATGACTAAGATGGATAATTCTCGATCTTCTAGAATGGTGCGTAAATTTTTTGCTCCAGGATTGGAACAGATAAAGGTAATTTGAGGGGCGACTTCTAGTAAGGCTTTGAGAGTGGCGGCGCGATTGGGGTTGACATGTCCTAAGATGACGTAATCTAAGCTTTCGAGGTCGAATCGCTGTTGTAAGGCTTCCAGATAAATTTGGGTAAAAGTTTCACCTGGGGGATCGATTAAGGCGGTTTTATCGCCTTGAATGAAATAGGAATTTGCCGTTGTACCTTTGGCAAGGGCGTATTCAATTTCAAAGCGTAAGCGAGTCCAACTGCGCGATCGCACTACGGTTGTATCGATACCAATAGGTAATACTTGAACATCGCGAGGTTTAGTTTCTGTCATGATAACAACTCTTTAAATGTTGAGAATTTCTTACTATTTGTTTGCAGGGAAAAAGCGTAGTTTTTCTAACATTTGTCCGCCAATTCTAATAACTGAATTAGCAATGTTGTCAGATATTTCTGCTCCATGGATTGCTCGATCGCTAGCCCTACTAATTATGCCAATCGCTGTCAAAAATGTATCAGGCATAGCTTTAGTAGAAACAAGTTCTTCAGCTATGCCTATTATGTCTATGGGTCGTGTAGAAATATCTATACTTCGTTCGTAAGCAATGCGCCTGAGTTCTCTTTCTATTTCTATTTTTAACTTTGCTAATGCGAGTGAATTATCTGTACCGACCAACTGATTTAAGCTTAAATCCCAAGGCGAAGCTTGGGTAACTGAAATTTGTTCTGGGTGCTGACAATTTAATTCACTTACTTCTATCTCTAGAATACTTTTACTGACAAGAAATTCGTTAAAAGTTATGTCGTCACCAGATGAAATCGATCTGGGTTTGCTTTCTATAAACCGCTCGAAAGCAGATAATGCAGCAATTGTCGTCATGCCTGAGATAATTATTAGTACTTGGTCTATCCCAGATGTTGTCTCAGTTCCAACTACAAAAAGCAGACAAGCCGTGGCTGAAGCAAGAATTAATCCTACAACTATGCTGCGAAATCCTACATGTGTAGTACTAATCATCTTTTCCTTTGCCTCTGCTTCAAACGTTTCTTTGTTTAAATCTGGTGCAAGTTCGTAGAGAAATACTCCGATGACTAACAGCCCTGCTTCAGTCGAGCCGATACTAAAAAATACTAAACCTATTGTCAAAGCAGCAACAGAAACACCTATGCGTCGCCATAACTGTATTTGTTGTACAAAGCGCCTGCGATCGCCTTCCTGAATAATTTCATTTTGCTTGATGAGTTCTCCCCGTATCTGAATCCAAAACAAAGCTTCTTGAGGAGAATTCGCTTGAGATAGGCGTTCTTCTACCTGTGAAAGGGTTGTAGTTTTATTGGCAGGAGTATCAGAAGCAGACAGTTCAGTAGATATTTTCTCCGGTTGTCCTTTATCCTCTGACATTCTCCCGCCTTGAAATTAATCTGGCAACAACCTCAATCCTAGTAAGAGTTACCTAACTTGCGGTGGTGGACGGCGGTAATGGATTCCGGTTTGGAGACGCGACCTGTATAGACGCTACAGTAGACAATCCAGTGGTCGTTGCACTCCATGCGGCTGGTAACTTCACACTCCATATATGCCAGCGCATCGGTAAGGATGGGGGAACCATTAGTTGCTGATTGGGTTTTGACTCCGGCAAAGCGGTCAGCGCCAGGGGGGAAGCGTTTGAGGAAGTGTTTCATCAGTGTTTGATAGTTGCCCTCTTCCAGGACGTTTAACACCAAGCGATCGCCTACTTGCATTAAAGACTCGATGGCGCGGTCTTTTGCCACTGCAATTGTGACTCCCAAGGGTTGGAAACTCGCTTGGGCAACCCAAGAAGCCAACATCGCCCCAGAGAGATCGCCCTTTTTAGTGGTAATGATGTAAAGTCCGCTGCTGATCCGTCCCAAGGCTTTTTCCAAGTCGGCAGCGAAAGCTTTCAACTGTTTGATACTGCGATCGCGAGTGAGTAATTGCCCTAAGTCCGTTCCCGATTCTTCACACTGCTTGTAGGTAGCCTCCGTAGGAGATTCTTGAATCCGAATGATGCCAAAAGCTGGAGTCAAGCCCAAGTCACGAAACTTATTTTGCAATGGGTAAATCGGTTCGTCGTCGCCACCGCCAGATTCAAACAGACCGAAAACTTGCTTGGTTTTGACCGCTGCCAAAATCGTGCTGAGAGTATCGTGGGCGGGATCGCTAAGGCTGCTGGGGGGCATCCCAACAATAACTCCGGCGCTACGACCGACGAGTTCTTGTACTTCCTGCTGGTCGGCTGTCCGCATATCGATCGTTTCTACAGCAACGCCCGTTTTATCTATCCCGTGGGAGATGAAGGCGGCAAGGCGATCGCTATAGCCGTAGTCTGGAGTATAAAACAGGGCAACTGTAGTTTCTGTTTTAGCTTGGTTTTGGCTCCAACTGCGGTAGCGTCCGGTGAGTTCGGTAACGTTGTGAGAAAGTAAAGGACCGTGACCAGTCCCAACTATGTTAATTTTTCCTAATTCACCCATCCGTTTCATGGCAGAGATGACGGAACGGGCATTAGGAGCCATCAAGCACTCGTAGTAGTATTGAAAATCAGCTTCAATGGCAGTTAAATCTTCATCAAACAGGCGATCGTCGCAGTAATGCAGCCCAAAAGCATCGCAGGTGTAGAGAATTTGGGTAGCGCGATCGTAGGTGAACATGGTATCGGGCCAATGCAAATTAGGGGCACTGACAAATTCCAGTTCGTGTCCCTTGCCCAAATCGAGGCGATCGCCATTTTTGACGATCTGCCGTTGAAATGGTTGGTGTACCATATCCTCTAAGAACTGCAAAGCAACCTTAGAACCAACAACCGTGGCTTTGGGTGCGAGTTGCAGCACATCTTTAACTAAGCCGCTATGATCTGGCTCGGTATGGCTGATAATGATGTAATCTAACTGCGACAGATCGATTAGACCTTTGAGGGTATCTAAATAGAGTTGGCGAAACTTTTCGTGAGAAGCATCAACTAAGGCAGTCCGTTCGCCCTGAATGATGAACGAGTTGTAGGTTGTACCGTTCTGCAAACCGTATTCAATGTCAAAGCGATCGCGATCCCAATCCAGCGATCTAATTGCTGTAGTATTGGCAGCAATTTCACTTGTTTGGATAGTAAGGCGGTTTTGCTTTCGATCGGCGAGTACTACCATTAGTCCCCTCCCCTATAATTTTTAAGTATTATTTCCTTATCTTCATTCTCTCACGTCTTTCTTGTAAAGCTTTATTAAATAAATTATCACTGGGTTAAAAAAGCTAAAAGTGTTTGGTCATTGGTCATTGGTCATTTGTAGTTTCACTACGAATCGACTCACTACTCACTTTCCACTGAAATGAAGAGTTGGTTGGCTTTGGAAATTGGTAATTCTCGGTTGCATTGGGGATGGTTTGAAGGTGAAAATCTTCGAGAAACTTGGAATACTCCTCATCTATCTTCATCAATCGAGCAACAGCTGGCTCAATGTAAGACTTTAGCCGATCTACCTGAAGAAATTTTGTCTAGTACGCCGATCGCTCTAAAATCTAAAATCCAAAATCTAAAATTGCTTCCACGTATCTACATCGCTTCTGTGGTTCCCACTCAGACGGCGCTGTGGCAAGCATATCCAGAGATACACGTAATGACTCTAGATAAAATACCGCTTTTGGGAGTTTACCCCACCCTAGGGATCGATCGCGCCTTATCTGTATTAGGGGCTGGGGAAACTTTCGGTTTTCCTACATTGGTTATTGATGCAGGGACAGCGTTAACTTTTACAGGTGCAGATGGCGATCGCTGTTTGGTTGGTGGGGCAATATTACCAGGATTGAGTTTACAGTTGCAGTCTCTAGGGCAAACAGCTAACTTACCCTCAATCACAACTCCAGAAATTCTTGCTTTACCCAAACGCTGGGCATTGAATACCCCAGAAGCAATTCAAAGTGGAGTTATTTACGCATTAATTGCTAGTATTCGCGACTTTATCACGTCTTGGTGGAAAAAATTTCCCCATAGCCAGATTTGTTTTAAAGGAGGGGATGGTAACTTGTTGCTGGAATATTTGCGATCGCTCCATCCCGAATTTGTCAGAACGCACAGCTGTGCGCCCCTACTTTACGAACCCAATCTAACCTTTTGGGGGATGCGATCGTATAAACGAGGAGCTGGGGGCTAGAGGCTAGGGGCTAGGAATGAATGGGCAATTCACAATTCACAATTCACAATTAATCAACTTCTCATCAATTACCAATTACCAATTACCAATTACCAATTACCACTCTTGTCTGACAACTGATTATGCTTGGGTTATTTGTCGGTTTAATTACCCTAGATTTTGTCTACTTAGCTGCATCTCCACCGAGTAACAATCAGAAAATTGTTGCTTCTGACTATAGCGTGGCAGCTGGTGGTCCTGCTACTAATGCTGCTGTTACATTCGGTTATTTGGGTAATCAGTCTACTCTGTTAGGAATTTTAGGAAATCACCCAATTACACAGCTGATTAAAGCAGATTTGGTAACTTACAAAGTGGCGATCGCAGATTTAGCACCCAGCCAAACTCAACCGCCGCCTGTATCATCAATTATTGTCTCCCAAGACACGGGAGAACGGGCAGTAGTGTCAATTAACGCTGTCAAAAATCAAGTCCCACCTGAGTCTATTCCTCAGATCCCCCCAACCCCCCTTAAAAAGGGGGGCAAGAATTATATAGCAACTCCCGCCACTGCTGATGATGTGGAGGGCAAAAGTCACATTTTGCAGGGTGTTGATATTGTTTTAATTGACGGACATCAAATGTTAGTAGGAGAGGCGATCGCTCAACTTGCTAAAGCGCACAATATTCCTGTTGTTATTGATGGCGGCAGTTGGAAACCTGGGTTTGAGAAAGTTTTGCCTTTTGTAGACTACGCTATCTGTTCTGCTAATTTTCGCCCTCCTAATTGCCATAGTACGGCAGAAGTTTTTAACTATCTCTCGCAAATGGTAATTTCTCATATTGCCATAACTCAGGGAGAAAAACCAATTCAATTTTTAACTGAAGGGAGAATTCAGACATTGGAAGTTCCTCAGATCGAGGCTATAGATACCCTCGGCGCGGGAGATATTTTTCACGGTGCTTTCTGTCATTACATCCTTCAGCAGAATTTTTCTGAGGCATTAGCAGCTGCGGCAAAAGTTGCTGCCCAGGCTTGTCAGTGTTTTGGTTCTCGTCAGTGGATGCAGAAAAGATAGTTGGCGATCGCCTGAATTTTAATTTGCTAAAAGCACTAAGACTTAGCGATTAGAAATCGCAGCTATACAAACTGAGACTGCCTGCACGGACTCGCGGCAAATTAGGGTTTTAACCCGTGCAGGCGGGTTTTGTCTGTGTAGACAAGCCAGTGCGTTTCTCGTTTCCCCCCGTTGTAGCAACTGGCGGGCGAATAGAATTCGCCCGATGCTTATTTCTTGGTGACAAATTTGGGTAGAGAAAAGGATTTGTCATTTTCATCTGGCTTACCAGCAAAATAAGCCCAGGAACCGATCGCAGCAGCTAAGAGCCAACCAATTATTATTACTGCGGCTGGTATCGCGATTGAACTGTCCATAACACAACCTCCTTCAATCTGGATAAACACTTACAGAATTAGCTGTCAGAATTAGTTGTGCGCGCACCCCACTGTCTTAACAATGGGATCGAGAAGTGGCAATATTTCTTAAAAGAAAGCAGGCGATTGTTACATATATATGCATGTCTCTCAGAAAACTAATACGCTTGCTGACAACTTGGGGATCGGTTCGCCTGTTGTGAATAGCTCAACCTACCACTGCATCTCAAACTGAAACGAGCAATAGAGCTATGAGAATATCAAAGCGATCCTGAATGCTGTTATGCGTTTTCTGCATGATTGGTTGCAAAAAAATCGTATGCGCCAACTACTGATTCAAGTGCCGCGCGGCATCCGATCGCCAATCTATTTTTAATGATGAAACTTCTTGTACAGCATAGCCGTGACGGGTTTTCCCTCGCGAAGGTGGCGTTGGGCGATCGCTGCCACTTCATCAACACGAACCCCGCAATACCAAACTTCTTCCGGTAAAACTAATACCATTGGTCCCATACCGCATTGTCCCAAACAACCGCTACTCGCAACTTCTACTTCTGGAACTGATTGTGCCTGAAATGCAGCTAGCACCTTACACGCACCCTGCTTGCGACAAGTGCGATTTTGGCAAACTAAAACCCGTTGATGAAAATTCAATCCATTCCCCATAAATTGTTATAGCTTGCCTCAAGAGCATGAAACTCTCTAGGCAAGCTACCAGTAATATCAAAATCCAGTTTTCAGACCGATTTCAGAACCAGATTTGGTACTAATCCAAAATCTAAAATCCAAAATCTAAAATTCCTACAGATGCTTCACTTCCGATACTATCTTAGCGACAGCATCCTTAGCACTACCAAAGAACATCATAGTTTTGTCTTTGTAGAACAACTCGTTATCTACACCAGCAAAACCCGTACTCATACCGCGCTTAATCACAATTGTATGCTTAGCCCTGTCTACTTCTAAAATCGGCATCCCATAAATTGGACTAGCAGTATCGTGACGTGCGGCAGGATTTACAACGTCATTTGCCCCAATGACCAACGCTACATCTATTTGGTCGAACTGCGGGTTAATATCATCCATGTCATACAACTGCGTGTATGGCACATTTGCTTCTGCTAGCAACACGTTCATGTGTCCTGGCATTCTTCCCGCTACGGGGTGAATGGCGTATTTTACCTCTACACCCAATCTATCCAGTTGATCGGCAAGTTCTCTGATGGTATGTTGTGCCTGAGCTACTGCCATCCCGTAACCAGGAACGATCGCCACAGAACGGGCATAACCCAACATCATCGCTGCTTCTTCAGCATCTACAGAGTGAGTCGTTTTATCGCCTGCAACTGCACCACCAGCACCGCTAGCCGCACCACCGCCACCAAAAGCACCGAATAAGACGCTAATTAAAGAGCGATTCATGGCTTTACACATGATCTCCGTTAAGATCAATCCCGATGCGCCTACCAAAGCCCCAGAAATAATTAGCACGTTGTTCATCACTACAAAACCAGCCGCACCCGCCGCCAAACCAGAAAACGAGTTCAACAGCGAAATTACTACTGGCATGTCGCCACCACCGATGGGAATGACGAACATTACCCCTAAAACCAGGGAAACAGCAACTAATCCTAAAAATATCGGTAAATTAGTTGGATCGACCAACAACATGCCGCTACCTGCGATGTAACTCATCAGCAGCAGGGCATTAATCGGTTGCTGCAAAGGAAATGTAATTGGAGAACCGCTGATAATTCCTTGCAACTTGGCAAAAGCCAACATACTACCTGTAAAAGTGATACCACCGATAAATACATCTAGCAGCATCGAGATATTAGCATCCAACGATACTGATTCTGAAGCCCCCAACAGCCGCCAAAACTCGCCTACTGCCACTAAAGCGGAAGCAGCACCACCCAAACCGTTCAGTAAGCCTACCATTTGAGGCATTTCGGTCATTTGGACTTTGTAAGCCGCGATCGCACCCAATGCCGAACCGATCGCCAAAGCTACTAAAATCATTTGGTAATTCAACACTTGCCGATCTAGCAGCGTTGCCACGATCGCTAGTAACATCCCTACTGCCGCCAGCAGATTACCGTTACGCGCTGTTGCAGGCGAACTCAGCTTTTTCAAACCGATAATAAATAAAGAGGCAGCGACTAAATAAGTTAGCTGTATCCCAGTTGGCAGAAAATCGCTCACGCTTTCACCTCTTTTTTCTTAAACATTTGCAACATGCGATCGGTGACTAAAAACCCACCGACAACGTTAATCGTGGCTAGAATCACAGCAATCAAACCCAAAATCACGGATAAATTCGATTCCTTGGGGCCAGCAACTAGCAAAGCACCAATTACCGCAATCCCTGAAATCGCATTAGAACCAGACATCAAAGGCGTGTGCAGTGTTGGCGGAACTTTATTAATGACTTCAAATCCCGCAAAAGATGCCAAAACAAACACGAATAAAGCTGCGATTAGTGTTTCTGTCATTGATTAAGTCTCCTTTTGGTGGTTGGTAATTGGTAGTTGGTAGTTGCTAATAGCTAATTGTTCATTGCCATTAACCATTAACCATTAACCATTACCAATTCCCACTAGAGTTGCTAAGGCTTCCTTTACCCGTGCATTCCGAATTTCTCCTGCATGGGTGATACAAGCTGCGTCGATAATGTCGTCTTCAAAGTTGAGCTGAAGGCTTTTATCTTCCTTGTTAATCATCAACTGCACCAGTGACAGTAAGTTTTTGGCATACAACTGGCTGGCGTGGATGGGTACAGATGAAGGAAGATCGATCGTCCCGATGATGGTGACACCGTTACGTTGCACGTCTTTTCCTGGCTCCGTGCAAGCACAGTTACCGCCTTGTTCTGCGGCTAAATCGACAACTACCGAGCCTGGTTTCATCTGCGCTACCATTTCTTCTGTCACGAGTAGCGGTGCTTTTCTGCCAGGTACTTGTGCGGTGGTAATTACTACGTCTGATAGCTTGACGTGTTCGGCGATCGCTTCTTGGGTGCGTTGTTTGGCTGTTTCAGAAACTTCTTTCGCATAGCCGCCAGCAGCTACAGTTTCTTCTTCTAATTGAATTTCAACAAATTTAGCTCCCAAGCTTTGGACTTCTTCTTTCACCGCCGGACGAATATCAAAGGCTTCTACGACTGCTCCCAGTCGTCTTGCAGTGGCGATCGCTTGCAATCCAGCTACTCCCGCACCAATTACGAATACTTTGGCTGGGGGAATTGTGCCTGCGGCTGTTGTTAACATGGGAAAATATTTTGGCAAAGCTGCCGCACCAATCAGCACTGCTTTGTAACCCGCAATTGAGGCTTGGGAAGATAAAGCATCCATGCTCTGCGCTCTGGTAGTACGGGGGATCATCTCCATGCTAAAAGCAGAAATGCGTCGTTCTGCTAACCTCTGGGCGATCGCTGGTTCTCCCAAAGGATTGAGAAAACTAATCAACACAGCTCCTTCCCGCAGCATGTCCACTTCCGATCGCCCATCTTCTCGTTCTTGGGGTACTCCTACTTTAAGTAGAACATCCGCTTCGTACCATAAATACCCAGGATCGTCAATAATCTTTGCGCCTGCGGCTTCATAGGCTGCATCCGAGAAGAAGGCGCGATCGCCAGCTCCCGCTTCTACCCATACTTCTACGCCTTGCTTTACCAATCGGGCAACGACATCTGGCACTAAAGCCACCCGACGCTCCCCAACTTCAGTTTCCTTCGCTACCGCTATTTTCATGGATTCTCCGTTAGAACAACAGCTATCTGCCTCGCCTGCGATCGCAAATCTTTGCTCGATTGGCAGTTTTTCACGATCTACTAGTACTTAATTTCCTCTACTCCTCTTTTAGCAATTGCCATCTCTTTTTGGCATCATAACAATGCAAAAATTGCAGATTTTTCGATTCAACCTCACAATTTTTCGATCTTATGTGGCACTTCAAAGTTTCGATCTACCTCTTCAACTTCTTTTATGAATTGCTGTCAGAAGTCAATGTCTACCCATACTGACGAGCCTGCTGTCATTTTTTCTTTTAGGCTTAGCGATCGTTTGTAATAGCGTTCGATTCAGTCTATAGTTTTGCCTAGAACGCCAATATAGTTATTAAATAAAACTTTGCTTACCAGCTATCTTGATGACTGTAGCGTAGACAACTATCAATTGTGCAGTTTGCAACTTCAATTTTTATGACAAAAGCTTTATATTTCGTAATTTGTCATTCGTAATTTGTCATTGGTCATTCGTAAGAGAGTAGTGCTTGATGCGTGGGGTGTTGCGGGCGCTTGCGGAGGAACCTCTGCCATAAAGTCGCGTCGTGGTGTGTGAAAAGAGGTCACTGGTCACTGATAACTGACACATGCCGTCTGCTGGAAGCAAGTGACTTCTAGTAAATTAGACTTAGTAACGCACAATTCTTGTGAGGAGTGCGGGGATCGTCATTCATGTCCGAAGGAGCTTTTATGCGTCGCCTACTTGCCTCGATCGCCGTTTCCGGCTTATTACTAACTGGGTTGCCCATTGTAACTTCCGCACAGGGTTTACCAGGATTCACCCTTTGGAGTGGTGTCAAGCGCGAGAATCAACTTCCTTATAAATTAGACTTTGGCGGACAAACTAACGGCTGGGATCGCTATCGGTTGAGAATTCCACAGAAAAAGCTGAACTTAGCAGTATCGCAGTTTTCTATTTCCTATCCAGACTACTTTAAAGGTAAGTTTGACACCGATAAAATAGAAGTGCGAATTAAGGGTGAGAAAGTGCCACTACAAGAGGTAGTTTGGGACAGAGAAAACCATAAAGTAGATATTTATCCTCAAGAACCCGTTCCGGCTGGTAGCAGAGTAGAATTAGTTTTCTCAAACGTGAAAAACCCCAGTGCTGGCGGTACTTTTTACTTTAACTGTCAAATTCAGACACCTGGAGATGTACCTCTACTGCGCTATCTGGGAACGTGGATCGTTAGTATCGGTTAATCAGTGACCAGTGACCAGTGACCAGTGACCTCTCACCTCTTACCAACTATCAGCTACCAATTACCCATTACCTATTACCACGCACCACTCACTGCTCACTACTCACTACTCACTACTCACTCGATTGTGCTAAGATTGCAGATTGTGACTTTTTTAGCTAAAAATCCGAGCAACTGAGAGAGCAGAATTATGAAACGTACACTAGAAGGTACTAACCGCAAAAGAAAGAGAACATCTGGGTTTCGCGCTCGGATGCGTACCCCCGACGGGCAAAACGTAATTAAGGCACGCAGAAGAAAAGGTCGTCACCGTCTGACTGTTTAAAGTGTAGGACGGAGGTAGCTAACAACTGAGTGGTACGTGGTGCTTGAAAAAAGGTTACTAGTCACTTTGTAAAGACGTTACATGTAACGTCTCTACACTGTTAACAGGTAACTGGTAACAGATAACTGAAAATGTGGCTTTGTCAAAAGTAAATCGGCTCTCAAGTAGAGAAGACTTTCGCGCCGTGTTTCGCTCTGGAATTCGGCGCTATAGCGATCGCATGACTTTGAGAGCTTTGCGGATACAAGATGCTGCTACTCCAGAAGCAAAAAGCAAACCAGCCGCAGCTACAAATAAAGTAGATGGCATTCCTACACGCATTGGCATTTCCATTAGTACAAAAGTTAGTAAAAAAGCAGTAGTTCGCAATCGGATTAAACGACAACTGCGGGCTGCTTTTCGCTACCTATTACCGCGCATATCGCCTGGATGGATATTAGTAGTGGTCGTTCAACCACCAGCAGCACGGCAGAAGTGCGTAACCAAACAATTTCTGCAAGAATTAGAGCAGTTATTGGTAGCAGCCGAGGTGCTTAATGGGAATTCGTGAAGAAGTTTACTACGAAGGTGGTCCTCACATCGGGGATCTGATTGTTAATTTGCTCGTTGGGTTGACGCTGATTGGTATCCCCTTAACAGTTGGAGCGATTGTACGGGCATTATGGTTGCGCTACCGGATTACAAATCGCCGGATTTCTGTCACAGGCGGCTGGATGGGACGCGATCGCACCGATATTATTTACGCCGAAATTGTAAAAATTGTGAAAGTGCCGCGCGGACTCGGTTTATGGGGCGATATGGTACTGACTTTGAGAAATGGTAGCCGCTTGGAAATGCGCTCAGTACCTAAATTTCGTGAATTATACGACTATATCAGCGAAAAAGCAGCAGAAAAAAACCCCCAAGTCAAAACCAAAGCTACAACTTGAGAATATTATGTAAGCAATTAGTTTTCATTGGTCATCGGTCATTTGTCATTGGTTTGCAAATGACCGATGACCAATGACCAATGACTAAAATCGGATAGATTAGATTCAGACGAGTAACAAATTATTTCAGGTTGACTTCAAGATAATGGATTTTGGTATAGGGTTTCTTTCCAACAACGTCATGTTGCCGATCCTGGATTTTTTCTACGGGATCGTGCCGAGCTACGGGTTGGCGATCGTAGCCTTGACACTGGTGATTCGCTTTGCCCTTTATCCGCTGAGTGCCGGATCGATTCGGACAATGCGCCGCACGCGGGTCACGCAGCCGTTAATGCAAAAGCGTGTCAAAGAGATACAAGAACGCTATAAGGACAATCCTGCCAAAATGCAGGAAGAAATGGGAGCTGTTTACAAAGAATTTGGCAATCCTTTAGCAGGATGTTTGCCAGTGTTGCTGCAAATGCCCGTCCTGTTCGCCTTATTCGCGACTCTGCGGGGATCGCCGTTTTCAGACATAAACTACAGCGTCAACCTGCAAATTCTTCCCCAAGAGCAAATCGAACGTATCCAGCCGCAAGCTTTTACCACGTCGCCGCAAAATATTTACATTACTGATGGCGTTCATGCTCGTGTTGCTGCGATCTTACCCAGTGGTAGCAAACTGGCTGTAGGAGACAGAACCAAGATTGATTTTCAAACTCCAGAAGGCAAACCTTTCTCGGCTCTAGTCGCACAGTATCCCGATACCAATCTCGTTCCCAAATGGAAAGTGACAAAAGGGGAGGAAAGAGTAAGGGTTAATGACGACGGTAGTATTGAAGCCCTCCAACCAGGTGATGTGACAATCCAGGCAACTATCCCTGGACTCGCTGCCAATAAAGGCTTCTTATTTATTGATGCCCTAGGTAGAGTCGGTGCTTTTGATGAAGACGGGACGATCCATTGGGATATTGTGGCAATGGTGATCGGTTTTGGTCTGAGTCTCTATCTCAACCAAGTCCTATCCGGTCAAAATACCGCTTCTAACAATCCTCAACAGGATACGGTGAACAAGATCACGCCTATTATCTTCTCAGGGATGTTTTTGTTCTTTCCTCTGCCTGCTGGAGTCTTGATGTATATGCTGATTGCAAATATCTTCCAGACACTCCAGACATACATTGTCTCTCGCGAACCCCTGCCAGAAAACTTACAAAAGCTCGTCGAAGCAGCGGATAAAGCAGCAGACGATACAAGTCGCCAGTCCCTTCCCTTTGAACCAGGACGGAAGAAAAAAGAGAAACCTTCAGGCTAAATCATGAGTGAAGAGCAGATCGGGCAACGGGGTCAGCAGTGGCTAGAGCAACTCCTACAATTGATAGGAGTCTCGACTCAAGTTACTGCCCAGTTGCAAATACCCAAGACAGCTAGCAGCGACCCAGAAGAACACGATAGCTACTGGCTGACAATCGAGCAGACTAGTTTATCACCAGAGCAAGTAAAAGCTTTGATTGGCGCAGAGGGAACAGTTTTAGATGCTATTCAGTATCTTGCCAATGCTACCCTGAATTTAAACCAACCCCAGGAACAGCAAGCAGGTTATACAATCGAACTGGATGGCTACCGCTTACGGCGACAAGCAGAAATTCAAGCGATCGCTACCTCAGCCATAGAACAAGTCCGCACCACGGGACAAGAGGTGGAACTCAAATCTCTGTCTTCCGCCGAAAGAAGGCAAATTCATACTTTTTTGAAGGATTTTCCCGAACTAGAAAGTTTCAGTCGCGGTAAAGAACCGCACCGCCATTTGGTGATTCGGGCGATCGGCAATAGCTAGACTGGAATAGGAGAAATCCGAAATTCGGAATTTAGAAATATTTGGCTCACAACTTGGCAGCCCTATGGAGGCAATTTACATCCCTCATTTGTTGAAAGCACCGGAAAAGACAGAGGTAATCGAGGTAGATGAGTTTTTACCCGATTTAGATACTCTAACTCCGGTGCGCGGTCAGGTACGCGTACAACACTGCGGCAACTACCTAGACGTTTCGGCTCAGGTAGAAACGATCGTTACTCTCACCTGCCATCGCTGCTTGCAACAGTACAACCATCGCCTCAAAACGGAACCCTCAGAACTGATCTGGCTCGATCCAGCAGCAGGCAAAGAAGAAACTGCGCTAGAGCTAGAAGTTGCATTTGAAGATTTGGTTGAAACTTTACTACCTACGGGACATTTCGATCCTGGTGAGTGGCTGTACCAGCAGCTATGTCTGGCTATGCCTCAGCGCCAACTGTGCGACAGTCTGTGTCCAGGCATTCAACTGTCATCGCAGCCAGAAGTAACTTCAGAACCGTCGAGCGATCGCCGTTGGGCATCTTTAGAATCTCTGAAAAATCACCTTAACTAGGGGCTAGGGGCTAGGGGCTAGGGTAGAAGAAAGCGATTCCGATAAAATCATTTAAAAATGACAAGCGATCTCATTCTGGTATAGATATTTGTCATAGACTAGAATCAAATCTCTAAAACTTAACTTCCACAGCTTAATTTAGTTTCTTTTTCTTTCCCTAGCCCCTAGCCTCCAGCCCCTAGCCCCTAGTTATGAGCTTCCGCGAAGAGTTTGCACTACTGCTACGCGCCCGCTATCCGCTCGTATACATTCCTACTTACGAGGAAGAACGGGCGGAAGGAGCAATTCGAGAAGAAGCCCGCATTCAAGGTAATCGCGCTGTTTATACATGGGATTTTGTGGATGGCTACCAAGGCAATCCTAATGATGCTGGGTTTGGTCGTCGCAATCCTTTACAAGCTCTAGAATTTGTAGAAAAATTGCCAGCTTCGGCTCCAGCAGTTTTTATTTTGCGAGACTTTCACCGCTTTCTAGAAGATGTTTCCGTATCGCGCAAACTCCGCAATCTAGCGCGGGTACTCAAATCGCAGCCGAAAAATATTGTCTTGCTTTCGCCACGCATAGTCACCACGGAAGAATTAGGCGAAGTTTTAACAATTTTAGAATTTCCCCTACCCAACGCGGCTGAGATTAAGTTGGAGATAGAACGCTTGCTGGCAGCTACAGACCAAACTTTGGCAGCCAAAATCGTAGACGAACTGGTGCGTTCCTGCCAAGGGCTGTCAATCGAGCGGATTCGGCGGGTATTAGCCAGGGCGATCGCCTCTCACGGTGAGATTCAACCGGAAGATGTAGAATTGGTTTTGGAAGAAAAGCGGCAAACGATTCGTCAAACTCAAATTCTCGACTTTTACCCCGCCACCGAAAAAATTTCCGACATCGGCGGTTTGGATAACCTCAAAGATTGGTTATTGCGTCGGGGTGGAGCATTTAGCGAACGCGCTAGAGCATATGGTTTACCCCATCCACGCGGATTGATGTTAGTGGGAATTCAAGGAACGGGTAAATCTCTAACAGCCAAAGCGATCGCCCATCACTGGCACTTACCCTTGTTACGTTTAGACGTAGGACGATTATTCGGAGGCTTGGTAGGAGAATCGGAATCTCGCACTCGACAAATGATTCAAGTTGCAGAAGCTTTGGCTCCCTGTATTCTTTGGATAGATGAGATCGACAAAGCTTTTGCCGGATTGGGAGCAAAAGGCGATGCTGGCACGACTAGCCGCGTCTTTGGGACTTTTATCACCTGGCTAGCGGAAAAAACCTCTCCCGTGTTTGTCGTCGCCACCGCGAACGATATTCAAGCTTTACCACCCGAAATGTTACGCAAAGGTAGGTTTGACGAAATCTTTTTTGTCGGCTTACCCAGTCAGGAAGAACGCAAAGCAATTTTCACCGTCCATCTGTCTCGCTTGCGATCGCACAATCTCAAAAGTTACGATCTCGATCGCCTCGCTTACGAAACTCCCGATTTTTCTGGGGCAGAAATCGAGCAAACAATCGTAGAAGCCATGCACATCGGCTTTAGTCAAAACCGCGACTTCACCACTGACGACATTTTGGAAGCGGCTAGTCAAATCATCCCCCTTGCCCGTACAGCCCAAGAACAAATTCAATTTTTGCAAGATTGGGCGGCGGCTGGAAAAGCCCGTCTCGCCTCAAAACACAGCAGCCTCAGCAATCGGATTCAGCGGCAATTGCAATAACAGAGGGAGTCGGGAGTGGGGAGTAGGGAGTCGGGGAAGAGGTGAGGGAAATGACCAATTACCCATTACCAATTACCAACTACCAATTACCAATAATTAAAAAATCCCCTATATCTTAACGATTGTGTTAGTATTCGTGCTGTAATTGTGGGATGGGAGTATGGCATCGCTATGACTTTGGCAGGAGTAGCTAAATTTTTCCTGGGTGTTAGCTTAGCGATCGCGATTCTAGCTGGTGGCAGTGTCGCAGTTGCTTTATACTTCATGTACACGGTAACGAATCATCCTACCAAGCCGACTTTTGCTAACGAAAACGTCAATAAAAAACTAAAAGCTGCACCTGCTCCAAAAGAGCAAGCACAGCCTGAGAAGCCTAATACTGATAATACAGCTCCGGTGGAGGAAACAAAGGCTACCAACTTAGAGCCAGGAACCTACAAAGCTAAAGTGAATTGGGAGCAGGGCTTAAGTCTCCGTGCCGAACCTGGAGCAAGTGCCGAACGCATCGGCGGGTTAGATTACAATCAAGAGATCGTCGTGTTAGAAGAAAGCCCAGATAAAAACTGGCAAAGAGTTCGCTTATCTAATAGCGATCGCGAAGGTTGGATCAAAGCAGGCAACATTGAGAAGATACAGTGAACAGTCATCAGTTGTCGGTTGTCAGTTATCAGTGACCAATTACCAATTACCAATTACCAATTACCAAAATCCTAAATTGGTAACAATGCTCTTTGGCAGGAAGGACAAACAGCATGGATTGTTAACTGGCAATCGAGTAAATGATAGCCTTCTTTTTCAGCGGTTTTAGAGCCAATTTTCAAGATGGAATCATTTTTGAACTCGATTGTTTTATTACACCGGACGCAAATTAAATGGTGATGGTGATGGGGATAGGGTTGATTGATTTCGTAATGTTTATGTCCCTCTCCCAACTCTAATTCTCGCAGAATTCCCATCCGCGCCATTAATTTTAGGGTGCGATAAATAGTTGACAGGCTGATTCCTGCTGACTGGGTTTCTAGTTGCTCGTAAAGCTCTTCCGCACTCAGATGTTTTCCCTTGGGAAGCTCTTGAAAAACCTGTAGAATCGTTTCGCGCTGCGGGGTGAGTCGCCAGCCCCGCTCGTTGAGTTCTGCCTTGAGTGAGGTAGCTGAATATGCAGTCATAACCACCTTTTTAAGCAAGCTTAATAATTGATAAGTATAGTCAATTATTGCCTGAGTTGTCAACAAGCTATAACTATTGAGAATGATTTTTAAGAGAACAGAGCAGTAATTTACAAATAAAAAATCTTCTGGCTAAAAAATAGGCAGAAGAGGTGAAGAATGGGAAATGAAAGTAAACCCAACTAGGTTGCTGACTAGGTTGCCAGCTAGGTTGCAAAAATCACAGACACAATCCTTCACCCTGCTATGCCCAAATTAGCTCAAGGACTCTAAATAATCCCGCACGCGGTTGCGTCGTTTGGGTTGCCGCAGCTTTTGCAGTGCTTTAGATTCAATTTGGCGTACTCTTTCCCGCGACAAATCTAAGGCACGTCCAATTTCGGCTAAAGAGTAAGAGTGTCCGTCTCCCAATCCAAAACGCATGAGAATCACATCTCGCTCGCGATCGGTCAAATCTGCTAGGAGTTGCTGTAAATCTCGATGCAGAGCTTCGCGCATGAGCAACTCTTCAGGGGAAATACTGTCGTTTTCAAGTAATTCTCCTAACTCAGTATCTTTTTCTTTACCAACTTTTGTTTCCAAAGATACAGAACGAGGGACTCTGAGTAATACTTCTCGCACTTGAGGCGCAGTCATTTCCAATTCGAGAGCAATATCTTCGATTGTCGGGGTGCGACCTTTTTCTTGCGCTAGTTTACGCTGAGCTTTCTTGATTTTATTCAGTTTTTCTGTAATGTGAACTGGAAGGCGGATGGTGCGGCTTTGGGTAGCGATCGCGCGGGTAATACCTTGGCGAATCCACCAATAAGCGTAGGTGCTAAAGCGATAACCCTTGGTGGGGTCGAACTTTTCTACTGCTCTTTCTAAGCCTAAAGTACCTTCTTGAACTAAATCTAGCAGCTCCAAACCGCGATTTTGATACTTTTTCGCAACTGACACGACAAGGCGTAAATTCGCCTTGATCATGTGTTCTTTAGCGTGAGTACCGTCGTTTTGAATTTGCTCTAATTCTTCGACAGTGATTCCGGCAATTTCTGCCCAACGGCGCTTGCCAACTGCCAACGCTGGCTTGAGTTCCATCACAGGTAAGCCAGCACTAGCAGCCCACTTTTCTAAAGAGGGGCGATGTCCTAGCTCGGAAGTCAACCGCTCTTGGGCTTCAATCAGAGTGATATAGGTTTTGATAATCGAATCGTCTTTCGCTGCATGAGTGACGCACAGCGCCCGCATCCGTAAATAACGCTGTACTTTTTGGGCTTCGGAAACTTCTTCGTCTCTTTCTAAAAGGTGGACGCGACCAATCTCTTGCAGGTATAAACGAACTAGGTCTGTAGTGCGACGGGTAACACCAGGTTGTAGGTTAGCCCGATCGTTAGAGTCGATCTCCAAAGCAAGCAGGTCATCCACGCCCAGATCGGCATCGTCATCTGCGTATTCTGACCGAAAGCGTTGGGGTGCTACTTGAGGTTCGTAGGCTGCGTCCGCGTAAAAAGATAGTGCTTGCATAGGGGTTATCTCAACTGCTCCAGGTGACAATAGACTGCACTCGGTTGCTTCTTGTTGCTGATGCTATTGTTCCCAGCGATCTTGGCGAACTAACATCTTGCTGTTAGATTTACGAGGAAACGGGCGCGATCGCCGTACTCAATCCAGGGTTTTCTGTGGAATAAAAGTACGAATTGATACTTCTACGGATGTAAGGATTGCGGAAATTGAAAGCAGCAATCGGGTTTTTACGGACGGCTCAAGCTGTCGAAAGCTTTGAAGAATAGGGGTTTTTAAATCAAAAGCGTTCCGCTCTAAATGTTCGCGATTGTACGCTAATGTAAACTACAATTCTTCCCTGAGAAATTTCGGAGAATCGGTAGTAAATGTGTAAACTTTTGTTAAGTTAGTGTAGATTTACGTAAATTTGAAAAACCGTGCGATCGTCGAGGCGGGTTTGTCGAAGCATGTAGACTGGGGAAAAAGATTTCAGGTAAAACCCGCCCTTACAATTCAGATTTGAGGTCGCGCAGCATGAGTGCTTCCAGAGCTTGTCTGGGACTAATTTCTGCTTGTAGGAGGCGATAAACTTCAGCCGTAATTGGCATATATATGTCCTGCTGTCGGGCGCGTTGCATCAGAACTTGAGTAGTATTTACGCCTTCAGCCGTGCCTTCCAGCTGGGTAAGAATTTCGGATAGGGTTTTACCTTGAGCAAGTTGATAGCCAACTTGGTAGTTACGGCTGAGGGGACTATTACAAGTCGCCAGCAAGTCACCTAAACCCGATAAACCGTAAAAGGTTTCTGTCTTTGCCCCCCAACTGTTACCGATGCGAATAATTTCCGTCAATCCACGGGTGACGAGAGCTGCTTTAGCATTCGTTCCCAACTGCAAACCATCACAAACACCCGCCGCGATCGCCATCACATTTTTCAGCGTTCCCCCCAACTCCACGCCCAATGGATCGGAATTGGTATAAACGCGGAACTGTGGCGAAGAAAATACTGCTTGCACTGCTACTGCGGCAGTGTCATCGGTACTACCAACTACAGTTGCCGCTGGTAATCCCTGTTGAATTTCCTTAGCTAAATTAGGACCGCACAGTACAACTACTGAGCGATCGGGAAAAGCAGCTTGCCAAATTTGTGCTGGGGTAAGAGTCGTGACAGGATCGAGTCCTTTGGTTGCCGTGACAAAAGTTGTTGTAGGTAAGAGGGATAAAGCCTGAATTTCGCGAACGACCGTTGCTACACCCTGCATTGAGACAGCAGATACCACGACATCCGCCTGTTCGATTTCGCTGGGCGAAAGCGCCCCATCACGCCGCGATCGCACTTGTACGTGATGACCGTTAGCTGCTGCTAGGGATGCTAATGTCGCTCCCCAAGCGCCAGCACCGAGGATAGTAACGGATTTTGGCTTAATCACAAATCTAAAATTTTAATTGTTACTCAACTGTTAGGGCGGGTTTTACTGGAAAATCTCGATTTCTAGTCTAGATTGCTGGATAAACCCGTCCCTACAAATTTTTTCATCGCTACCTAACCTTTTACGGGTGGGTTCACCCGAAATATCTGTTACTGATAAAGTTTCTTGGTCAACCCGCCCCTACAGTTTTCTACTCCGTCTTTTGGCGAGGATAACGCTGCATTAATTCCCGTACTTGTTCGGCATGGTAGGAACTACGAGTGAGGGGTGAAGAGACAACTTGGAGGAAGCCCAAAGACTCGCCGTACTCCCGCCAAGCATCAAATTGTTCTGGAGCAATAAAACTATCTATTTTTAAATGCTTTTGACTGGGTTGAAGATATTGCCCTAGGGTGAGGATATCGCAATCTACAGCCCGCAGGTCTTGCATTACCTGGCGAATTTCGGCATCGGTTTCTCCCAGTCCTACCATCAAACCAGATTTGGTGTAGACCGAGGGAGCCAAAACGCGCGATCGCCTCAACAATTCTAGCGAGCGATCGTAGTCTCCTTGCGGGCGTACCCGCCGATACAAGCGAGGAACGGTTTCTGTATTGTGGTTCAGTACTTCTGGTTGCGCCTGTAATATCGTCGCTAAAGCATCCCAATTCGCACATAAATCGGGAATTAATACCTCGATCGTAGTTTGCGGCGATCGCTCGCGGATAGCTTGAATGCAGCCGATAAACTGAGATGCACCCCCATCCAGTAAATCGTCCCTGTTGACAGAAGTAATTACGACGTGATTCAGCCGCAGCCGCCGCACTGCTTCAGCTAGCCGTAGTGGTTCCGTAGGGTCTAGAGGTTTTGGTTTTTTCTCAAAATCAATATCGCAGTAAGGACAAGCGCGGGTACAAGCTGGTCCCATAATCAAAAACGTTGCCGTACCTGCATTAAAACACTCGCCAATATTAGGACACGAGGCTTCTTCGCAGACCGTATTGAGAGCCAAGTCCCGTAAAATGTCTTTGACTTTGCCAACGCGCTGCCACTGCGGCGCTTTTACCCGTAACCACTCTGGCTTAACAGTCACAATTAGCTCTAACTATTGAAGGTTCCCAGTTTTGATTTTATCAAGTAAGGGAGTGGTAGTTGGTAATTGGTAATTTGTCTTTTCACTACTCACTACTCACTCTCTACCGATCGGTAAGTTGAGCAATTGACTGATGCGATCGCGCAGTGGGACTAATCCTGCTTGTTCGAGCAGTTGCTGACCTTCATGAGATAGTAAGAGATTTGCGTAGGCAAAGCCTGCCCTTTCGCCGATCTGACCGTCCCGCCGAATGATGACGAAGAGTTTTTGAATGAAGGGATAGCTGCCATTTTGAATTGCTTTAGCGTTGAGGCGATCGCTAAACGTAAAGGGCGCTACATAATTTAAAATATCAACATTTAGAGTATCATCCCTAGCTAAACTCAAGGGACGAACGAACTGACGATTTCGGATCTCTGAGGCGGCAGCGTAGCTAATGCTGCCAGGGGTTGTCGCTACAAGGCGAGTTGTATGGCTGCTGTTAGGAACAGTGAGTACGTTTTGCCCTAGTTTTAGCTCTTCGGCGCTTGCTAGCAGAGATTTAATCGTACTGCTGTTGCCTGTAGGACAGGTAAAAGGCATGATGGGTAGGTTTGCCCCTCCCAAATCCTTCCAATTGGTAATTTGGGCAGTAAAAATTCCTTGGATTTGAGCTACAGATAGTTTGGTTATGCTGACGCTGGGATGGGTAAAAAAAATAATCCCATCTAAAGCTATTGGTATTTGCTCTAGACTCAAGCCATGCTGTCTAGCTCGATCTCGATCGTCCTGTCTGAGGGGACGAGAAGAAAGGACAAAGCTGAGTTCTCCTTTGAGTAACAAGCTAATATCCTGGCTAGAACCAGATAGATCGCGGTAAGTCTTTTTGTAAAGCAGGTGAAATTGTGGATGTGCTAGGGCGATCGCGTTGATAAATTGTTGGGCATACAGCGGTGCAAACAATCTCGAACCCCCATAAGCAAAGATTCCCTGCGGTACGTTAGGAACTTCAGCTAGGGTTTTATAGCAGACAGTTTTACTGGCGATCGCGAGCGCAGAATTGGTAGGATGATTTTTCTGTGATTCTGGATACGAATTTTTGAAAAATAGGAAAATTGACGGTACGGCTTTCGATTGGCGATCGCCCGTTTCTACTTCTTTTCCGGTAAAGAATAAATCGAGTAATTTTCCTCGTTTGAGGGCAACTTGGCAGTGCTGGCGAATTTGCAGCGGAATTTCTATTCCAGGTTTTATCCCTTGGTAGTGAGGAAAATTTCGCACCATTAGAGTTTCTAGCGTTGCAGTGGCGAGGTGGTGCGGGTTAATCGGGGATATTGGTCCTCGATGCAGGCTGGTAAAGATATTTTCTAGTTTGACCTCGGCAATTGGCTGCTGGAGATAGTAGCCAATAAAATAAGGTATCGATTTAGACTTGGTTGTTCCGTCCGTCCAATCGTCATATAGCCAGCCAAAGAAACTTTGTGCTGGAGTTAATTGATACAAATATACGGCACGTAATTCAGGCTCGATCGCTCGGTATTCATTCCAGTCGTGCAATACTAACTGAGTGAAAGCTTGGCGTACATCTAAGCAAATGCGATCGCTTGCAAAGGTTTTGTACCCTACCCCAGGAAAGTTGGCACATACGAGCTGACGGAGAATCAAATACATAGCCAACAGTTCGAGATCGTTAACTGAGTTTTGTCATGTCTTGCACTCGGAATTGAGCGATCGCTACAATTTGCCTCGATGAGATCAAAATAACAGATTTGAGCCACCCCAGTTCAATTTTTGGATATGTTTTATACTTTGAGATTTAAGTGCAATTGCTTTGTATTTTATGTAACACTTAGCTAAATCTGGATTCAAAGGAGACAGGAGACAGAAGACAGGAGACAGGAGACAGGAGTAATCCACGCACGCGGCTTAAATGTGGAGGTTTCCTCCACATCCGCAAGTCTTAAAATGCATGGGATTGAAATATTGACTGATTATGTAAGAAAGGAGACAGGAGACAGGAGCGTGGTGACAGGAGAAAATACCAAATATTGTTGTCACTTTTCTTCTTTCTTCATTCTTTATTCTGTCTCCTGTCTCCTGTCTCCTTTTCAAAGACATAATTGTTTGTATTTTAGTGGGCGCATACTCCCACAACTAAAGTTTGTGTAACAGGAGACAAGAGAAAACAAGACATTCTGTCTCCTGTCTCCTGTCTTCTTCTTCGGTAAAAGTATCTTGGTACTTACTACCTTCTACGACTCCTGATTTCCCTTCTCCAGCCGCTTGCGCCAGCGAGAAGTTGGCTCTAAAGGACTGGTCTGTTGTTCTTGCACTCGTCGCTGGCAAATAATTTCTGCTGGATCGGACAACTGAGGATCGCGATATGGTATTGCCGCACGGGTGTGTAAATGCTCTTGTTCCTGCTGGGAAAGCGGGGGTAAAACAGAATCATCCCAACTTGCTACAGTTCCAGGCGATCGCCTGCCTACGGGTGATGTGGAACCAATTTTTAAACCCACTGCTTGTAAAGCCGCTCGCACCGATGCCGCACAGGAATAAGTTGCCAAAATTCCACTTTTATGCATACACAGAGCTGCGTAGCCTAAAAATTCCACCGTCCACAACTGAGGACAGGTAGGCGGGGAAAAGGGATCGAGAAAAATTGTATCTGCCTGAAAACCAGACGCTTGTAATGTTTGAATACTTTGCCTGGCATCGCCTAGCAGTAATTTTGCTTGCAGACGATCTGTCGTCACTTGATGCGTTGCTGCTAGCTGAGTTAATTGGGGTAGGAGTTGCGACCAGCCATCGAGGAGATGATGGGCGATCGCGGCTTGGGGTACTGTTGGATCTAACTCCAAGCCCACGACTTCTACATCACAATTGGGATTCACTTCCCAAATTGCGCTTAAAGCAGCAGCGGTATTGTATCCCAAGCCATAACATACATCTAATAACCGTAAAGATTTTTGTTGCCGAGCTTTCTGCCGTAGCTGCGTCGGTTCCACAAACTTAAACTCAGCTTCCTGACGCGCCCCAAATTGACTGTGATAGGCTTCACCAAATTCAGTTGAGAAGAAGGTATAAGAACCATCGGCTGTGAGTTGAGGGGAGTAGGGAGTCGGTAGGGGCGGGCTTAGAAACCCGCCCTTACGGGAGTCGGGAGGCAAAGGAGAGGGAGAAGAATCTTTGTAGTTTCCTCCGTGTCCTTCTACCTCCTGTCTCCTGTCTCCTGTCTCCTGTCTCCTCATCTTTTAAATATCCAACTCTACCAAGTTGAGACGAGAACCGTAGGTTTCAATGAATTCGCGCCGAGGGGCAACGCGATCGCCCATCAATACGGTAAAGATTCTGTCGGCTTCGGCTGCGTCTTCAATTTCTACTCGTTTGAGAGTGCGGGTTTCACTATTCATCGTAGTATCCCACAGCTGGGTTGGCATCATTTCCCCCAACCCCTTGAACCGCTGAATCGTGTAGTTAGCGTTGGCAGGAAATTCGGCGATCTTTTGTTGCAATTCGCGATCGCTATAACAGTAGTAGTGATTGCGTCCGCGTTCTAATTTATATAGTGGCGGACAAGCAATATAGATGAAGCCTTGCTCGATCAGTTGCCGCTGATAGCGATAAAAGAATGTTAGCAGCAACGTTCTGATGTGCGCTCCATCAACGTCAGCATCTGTCATAATCACAATTTTGTGATATCGCAGTTGCGACGAATCGAATTCATCTCCCTTTACACCCAGTCCTAAAGCGGTAATCAACGCCTGGATCTCAGTATTTTTGTAGATTTTGGCATCGTCAGTTTTCTCGATATTAAGAATTTTACCGCGTAAGGGCAAGATTGCTTGGTTGCGGCGATCGCGTCCTTGCTTGGCACTCCCACCCGCTGAGTCTCCTTCCACGATGAAGATTTCCGACTCACCAGGATCTCTAGAACTACAATCTGCTAGTTTTCCTGGTAAAGGCGAAGACTCCAGTACTGATTTGCGTCGCACTAACTCTCGTGCGTGACGGGCAGCTTCAGCAGCTTTGAATGCCTGAATTGCTTTATCTAAAATAGAGTCGGCGACGCTGGGGCGAAATTCTAGATATTCCGTCAGCACTTCCCCTACTAGCGAGTCAACAATTCCCCTGACTTCTGTATTGCCGAGTTTGGTTTTGGTTTGCCCTTCAAACTCTGGATCTGGGACTTTAACCGAAATTACTGCTGTTAATCCTTCGCGGACGTGTTCGCCAGTGAGGTTGGGTTCGTTGTCTTTGATTTTATTCCGCTTGCGGGCGATCGCGTTTAGCGTCCGCGTCAAAACTGTTTTTAATCCTTCTAAATGCGTCCCACCATCCACAGTACGAATGTTGTTGGCAAAGCCTAGAAGATTATCCGTATAAGCATCCGTACACCATTGCAACGCAACTTCAACTTGGACGTTGTTGCGTTCCCCTTGTACGAAGATAATTTCTTCGTGTAGGGCTTGCTTGTCGTTGTTGATATAGCCGACATATTCGCGAATACCGCCCTTGTATTCGTAAGTCTCAACTTTCGGTTCTTGGCTTTTGAGCAGTTCTAAACGATGGTCGGTAAAGGTAATTTTTACCCCTGCATTTAGATATGCTAGCTCTCGCAGGCGACCAGCCAGCGTGATAAAGTCAAATTCCGTGCCAACTGTAAAAATTTCTGCGTCGGGCTTGAATGTTACTCCCGTTCCGGTTCGTGCTTCTTTACAAGCCTTGGTTTGCAGGTCTCCCATCGGTACGCCCCGTTCGTAGCGTTGGTTATGTACCTTTTTGTCCCGCCAAACCGTAACTTCTACCCATTCTGAGAGGGCATTCACAACAGAAATGCCAACTCCATGCAAACCGCCAGAAACTTTGTAACCACCGCCACCAAATTTACCTCCGGCGTGTAATACTGTCATCACGGTTTCCAGCGCCGATTTTCCCGTCTGCGGATGGGTATCGGTAGGAATGCCCCGACCGTCATCGATCACTTGTACTGAACCGTCAGCGTTTAAGTCGATTTCTATATGAGTACAGTATCCTGCTAAAGCCTCATCAATGGAGTTGTCTACCACCTCGTATACTAAATGGTGGAGTCCCCTCGGTCCCGTCGTCCCAATGTACATCCCTGGTCGTTTGCGGACGGGTTCCAGACCTTCCAAAACTTGAATTTGCTCGGCACTGTAGCTGCTCGTCATGCAAGGGAGTCTCCGATAATGAGGTTAAACTAACCAATGATATCTAAAATAAGAGATCGTACCAAAATTCTAACACACTAGGCTTAAAGACGGCTCTAGGGCATTCTAAAGAGCAATTTTTTTGGGGGATGTACCAAACTGATATTTCGCATAGATTTGGCTTGATTACCATTTGTGGCGCAACTGCAACGGGAAAATCAGGGCTGGCGATCGCGATCGCTCAAAGACTCAATTCTGTCATTCTCAGCGCCGATTCGCGTCAAGTTTATCGCGAATTGAATCTTGGCACGGCTAAACCCACTCCCGATCAGCAGCAACTCGTACCTCACTATTTGATTGATATTTGCGATCCCACTGAGACTTTCACCGTGGCTGAGTATCAGGAACAAGCACGGGTGTTGATTGAAAAATGGAGGGGTGTAGAGACGTTGCATGCAACGTCTCTACACCTATTCCCTCTCCTAGTAGGGGGTACTGGCTTGTACATCCGTTCCATCGTGCAGGGAATGAAGATTCCTAGGGTAGCACCACAGCCAGAATTGCGATCGCAACTCCTCTGTTTAGGTCAACAGCAACTTTATGCGATGTTACAACAAGTCGATCCGATAGCCGCAACTAAAATTCATCCCAACGATCCAACTAGGACTGTTAGAGCATTGGAGGTATTTTACGTTACTGGTCGTCCGATTTCTGCCCAACAAGGAGAAAATCCACCAAATTATCCAATTTTACAAATCGGTTTGGACTGTGAATCGAATGCCCTTACCCAACGAATTTCCCAGCGTACAGAACAGATGGTAGCCGACGGTTTGGTGGCTGAGGTCGAATATTTATGTCAAAAGTACGGCATGGATTTGCCTTTGCTCAATACGTTAGGCTATCAAGAGTTCAAGCAATATTTAGCTGGAAAGATCTCTTTAGAGGCAGCGAAAAAATTAACTGTATTGCATACGCGCCAATTTGCTAAACGACAGCGGACTTGGTTTCGAGCATATCCTCAAATTGAATGGTTTAATGCAGACAGCGCCGATTTAGTAGAACGAGTATGGGAGCGAATTCAAGATTTTATTTTCAATCTAGACCTGCAAACAAACGGAAAATTATAGGCTGTGAAATTACGTCAAGTTACTATTTTACTATTGGTAATTGCCAGTGTTGTAGTTGCAAATTGGCTGTTTTCTCCTGCTACTATTATACCGCCAAGTAATCCGAACGATCCAGTTACTATCTATCTCATCGATTATGGTTTTCACGGCAGATTAATTCTGCCTAGTGATGAAAATAAATGTTTTGAATATGCCTATGGCGATTGGCGGTATTTTGCTTTAAACCATCAAGATTGGCTGACTGGAGCGGCAGCATTATTCTTGCCAACACAAGGCGCTTTAGGACGCAAGTTAAAAAATTGCGATCGCCTACAGTTATTAGCTACTCAAAAAGATAATTCTTGGCTCAAAATTGCTGTAGAAAAAACAAAAAGCGATCGCTTGCTCAAGTTATTAAATTCATATTTCGATCGCCCTGCTACTATGCTAGTAGAAAACCCTCACACGGGAATGACTTTAGTTCCCTACGATCGCACTTATACTTTGCTGCACAATAGCAATCACGAATTAGTTCGGTGGCTAGAAGATTTGGGCTGTCGCGTTGAAGGTTTTATCTTATGGGCAAACTTTAAAATCAGTTATCAGTTATCAGTTATCAGTTATCAGCGACCAACGACTATGAACTAACAAATAACCAATGACTAATGACCAATTACTAATTTACATTTATTACAAGATTTTAACAAAATCGCCTAATTCTGTTGCAGTTTGTAACTAATTTTGTATACCAAAACACTATTCCTTTAGACTGATGGGAATTGAAAGTTTTGGAAATACATATATGCAGATACAAAATTTAAGTTTTTCAGACGCGATCGCTTTTTTATCTGGCATTGCCTGTATTGCTGGTCTGCTATTACTTTCAGGAGCTAATTCAGCACAGGTAAACGAGCTAGAAGAAGCCGAGCAAAATTTATTGCAGATGAGCTTTACCTACTGGCTGCTCTACTGCGTTTGTTTAGGATTGCAAAAAATTGTTTTACCAGATTGGGAAACTTTGTTACTGAGTTTAAGGCTTACTGCTGCTTTGTCTTATTTTCTCACCTTTGCTTGCATTCTCTGTTTACCACTGCATCGATTTGCCGTGCGACAAGTAGAAGAGTAGTCTCAGAAGTCGGGAGTCAAAAAATTCTTCACTACTCACTACTCACTACTCGGGAGTCGGGAGTCAAAAAATTCTTCACTACTCACTACTCACTACTCACTACTCACTGTTTTAAAACATCTGTCACAGCTTGAATTAATTCATCCTGGCTAAGACTTGTCAGGATGAATACTTCTTGGACGGTTTTACCTTGACGTGCTATTAGTTTAAATCCGCCGCGAATCGGCACGGAAACACGTATTTGCATTTTGGGAGAATGCCCTTTTACCCGTCCAATGACTCCAGGGGTAACTGTTTGAATCCCGTCAATGCGAGTCAGGCGTTCTAGGACTGGAATTAAACCTGGAATGTGGGTTGAGTGATTCCAGACTAGTCTACCACTGGCATTTCCCATAATAATTTAACAAGTTGTAATATTCTATTCTAATATTTAAGCATTTATTGGCTTAAGCCGCCTCCAATGGAGCCATAGTTAAGCCAGCACGCCGCAATTGTTGATGGTAAAGTTCTGCCTGTTCTTGCGGTCCCACCCAAACGACTGCTTGACCTTCGTAGTGGACTTGATTGGTTAATTCCCAGGCAAGATCGCCCGTCATTCCAGGTATGTACTTCATCAAGCACTCAGCTACATGCCCAAACGTGTTGAAGTCGTCATCCAACACGATCACCTTGTAATTAGGATATAGCTGGCGGGTAACATTAGACGATTTTTCAGGCGCGATCGTCGGTGCTGTCGCCATTCCGTGAGCTGTTGTAGAATCTACTCCGTTCATAACAAGACAAACAGAACTCAACAAAAACACATTTATTCAAGATAACAAGGAATGGTTGGTTGTTGGTAATGGGTAATGGGTAATGGGTAATTGGTAGTTGGTCATTCGTCATTACTCTCCACACTACTCACCACTCACTACTCACTACTCACTCTCCACACTACTCACCACTCACTACTCACTACTCACTCTCCACATCACTATTCATCGCCAATCATCCCAATCTAGGTTGAAAATGGATGTATCTGGGAAGGCGGTAGGATTGCCGTTTTGCTGGAGGCGATATTGCAGTTGTTCGAGTAAGGGTTCTCGCCTGGGGAGATCGTCTACAAGCTGATAAGGCGCGATCGCTTTTTCTAGGGCAAAAGCAGCAGTGGTTCCGACAGCTGCACCAACAGACCATTCAAAAGAATGCACTCGATATGCAGCGGCGGCAATATGACTGGTAGCAATGCTTTTTCCGGCTACGAGCAAATTATCAACTTTTCGGGGAATTGTCGCTCGTAAGGGAATTTGGAAGGGATAAGCTTGACCTGCACCTTGTCGTTCTCCCTCTCGTTCGGTATTACCTGGGAGTTCGGGGGGAGATTTGGTCATGCAGGGATGAAAGTCGATCGCGTAGTGACCGATGCCTACTGAGTCGGGAAAAATGGTAGAACGAGTCCGTCGCTCGATCTGTTCTGGTGGTTTAGTACCCGCGATCGCATTTATCGTTTCCAATCCTGCCAAAGCGATTTTCAAACGGCGATACATATCTGGGGGTAAGGTCTGGCGATAATAATCTTCGTTGTAGCTGCGGCGAGAAATATCGATTTCCCAGACGGTAAAGCCTTCTGGATGTCCCCAACTCGGTCTACCAATAATCCGCCGTCCTTCCCGCATATAGGGATATTTGGATAAACCGTGAACCGTTCCCATGGAAGAATCTAGCCCAGATAAATAGCGATTGTTTGGTTGAGGTTGCTTCACCCCGTCCCCCAGTTGCGAATCGGTAGTACCTGTAACCAGCCAGTAGAAGAAACCGATCGCGTGTTCTTCCCCTTTCTGCAAGCTTGCCGTTCTCAATCCTCCCAGCCAGTTTCCAGGTAGGAGTTGACCGCTAGCTTGTAATTGATTTTGTGTATAAATTAAATTATCGGCAGCAGTGCCAGGACGATAATCGTTACCCCACGTCCAATTCTGCATCGAAATGTCATCTGGTACGGGGGCTTCAAAATTAATCCCTCCGAATGACATGGGTTCGCCATCCCCAGGACTCCAAATGCGGCGATAGGTAAATACTAAGGGAAAGCTTGCTAAACGGGGTAGTTCGTAGCTATAGTAAGGGGCATGTTGAAAGTAAAATGCGGGTATTTTGTGACCTATAGGGTCTTTAGTTGCCTCCATTGCAAAGGTATAAGTAAAGCCTTGAGTGCAGTAAGGATCGTTAGTTGCACTAGAGGCGGAAGGTTCTAAATAAGAGCGAGCATCAATTCCCAAGCGATAGGGGACATCTGCTAGAGCAATTAATTCCCCAGTCTCCGTTGCATCCACTACGTACCATTTTTGTTTTGCCTCGCTTCCCTTCAACGGTACAAATCGCAAAATTGTTTTATTTAACCGAGCTGAGTTTTCATAGCGGTAGGAATCTTCAATCGTTTGGGATAAAGGCAAAGTATTGAGAGGTGGTGCAGTTGGAGCAGGACGGTGTTGAATTGCGATCGCGCCTTGAATCGTTTGCTCCGAGCCAGTGCGGGCAGTTTCCAATTCTTTCACGACAGTGGAAGGGAACCATTTTAGATTGCCATCACCCTTTTTTGCTGCATCCCGCAGCATCTCATAGAGAATTTCGTCACCGTCGTGGGGCAGAAAGCAAGAGTCGCTCACCCAGCAATCGCCAGGGTTTAAATTGCCGTTGTATTTATCGGCAATTCGCTTTCGCAGTTCTAAATAGCCACGGGAAAAAAATAGCTGTAAGCGTTGAGTTCTGCGTTCGTCTAAGGCAGAAGTTCCCTGAGTCGAAATTTGCCCACCCATCCAATCAGTAATTTCGGTCATGCAGACAGTGCGCCCTGCTAACAATCCCTCATATGCAGTGGCAACACCCGCTAGTCCTGCACCCGTAACCAGAATTTCACATTCTACAGTTTGGTCGGGAGTTCTGGGTGGTGCGGCAAGGACGGAAAAAGGAATGAGAGATGGTAGAAGGGAGGCTAAGGAAAGACCGATAAAAGCCGCTAAGCATCTGCGCTGCATACGTTTGGAGTTGGCTTGCTGCCAACAGCTAACTGGCTTATCGACGTTAGCACTGCAAAACTGAGGTGACAAGTCTTTTGTAAGTGAAAGTAAAGCAAAAAACTTTTCGGTAATTTAAGGCTGTGGCGATAACGCACCCGCTACTGCATCAGCTTGTTGCAACAGTTCGCATACTTGTGTATCGGTAGTTTGGGGAAATTCTTTATACCAAGAGCCGACGCTGTAAAAAGGTACGGGCATTTCTACACAGACGATCTCATCTACTTGAGTAGCTAACTCTTGGTGAGTTTCAGGAGATGCAACTGGCACGGCAACGACGATCGCTGTAGGTTGTTGTAGTTGTATCGCTTTTATAGCCGCCCGCATGGTTGCTCCTGTAGCGAGACCATCATCGACTAGAATAATTGTCCGATCGCGCAGTTGTAGCAAAGGACGGTTTCGACGATAAAGCCGTTCGCGACGCTCTAACTCTTGTTGCTGTCTGGCTGTAACGCGATCGATAACTGCTTCAGATAAGTGCAATGCCTCTACAATATCGTAGTTCAGCACTCTCACACCACCAGAAGCGATCGCGCCCATTGCTAATTCTTCTTGCTCAGGTACGCCTAGCTTACGCACTAGAAATACATCCAAAGGTGCTTGTAATGCCTTTGCTACCTCAAAAGCAACGGGTACACCACCTCTAGGTAATCCTAATATCAAAACATTGCTACGATTAGCGTAGGCTGCTAACTTCTCAGCCAATACTTGACCCGCTATAGTTCGATCTTGGAATAACATAGCACTCTCCTCTGCTAAAGCTGCATCAGGTGCTAGCTTGGAAGCTATCTATTTCCGTTCGCCGCTCTAATTTTGACCAACTGCTTTTTCATTCAGTATGTGCTGTTGACGTTAGCCGCAGGTCGGGCGCGATAAATTTTCGATCTTACTCCTTCACCTTAAAAGATTGAGAGTGCTTTTGTCTCTAGCCAAAAGTGTAAATTATTTTACTTATCAGATAGTTCGACCTCATCTACCTCACGGCGATCGGGCGACATTACATTCACCATAGCCTGCCAACGAGATGAGAAATGTATACTTGATTCTACAATACTCCTTGGATATCTGCTTCATGCATAAATATCTGCTTCATACAATAAGACTGTTGTTTCAAAGCCTATTCTTCCCATTTCTGGCGGTATTCCCATATCCATTTCAACTGCATAAACCCAGGTTCCAGCGTCAGGCTTGTAATGTTTGATTTTGCCACTACCTCCGATAAATTGCACCACGCGATCGCGGTTAAATTTTGGTAACAGTTGTTGCTTTTCTACCCAAAGATTGTTTTTCATGCCAGATCGTTGTCCTCACTCAAGTTTGAAATCTATTCAACAAGTTAGTCAGCTAAAGCAAGCAGCTTTGTGCCGAACCCGAGCCTACCTGCTAGCCCGAAATTTTTCCGGTTTCTTGCTAGGATGGATTACCGAATCGCTAAACTTCTTTGCTGAGCTTGGGCGGTAGGAATTAATTGCCAACCAGCTTTATACAATTTTTGATATGTTGCCCACCCTTTCGAGCCGCCATCTATTTTGTAGTCGGGAACAGCATATTCAGGACAACTAGTATAAGGTTGCCAAGGTCGATCTGGCGATCGCCGTAGGTGCAAAATCTTTTCGCCTTCAGCACCAAAGCTAGACAGCCAACACATTTGACCAGCCATTGTTCAATCCTCCTGACTGATAAAACTTGCGATTTAGTAACTGATTTGCCAAAAATATTTAGTGAAGTTCTTGGCAGTTACTAGTGCAAAACTTATATTTTTATTTGTAATTGAACGGCAAGCCGCTCTCACTCTGTCTCTAGTTCAAATGTGTAGAGAAAAGACTACAGCCGAAAGGATGAGTTTTATGCTCTATCTAGAAGTTAAATACATAACAATTCGTATGTTTCAGTAACCAAACTCAATAGTTGGTGGCAAAATAACTGAATTAGTTCGGGGAGTTAGACAGGCGATCGCGATAATTGCAATTTTGCCCCTACAGATAAGTTCGATTATTGATGATTAGTTACTAATTACCAAATGACCAATGACCAATGACGATTGAGAAGATTGTTGTATTCTACAATACGGCTCGTTCGCAAGAGCCGATAACAGCAATGATAGAGAGACGAGAATGAATTTATTTTTACAATTGACAGGTGCAGGAATAGTTATTTTAGCCCTGTTAGATATTTACCTAACTGTACTCTTCCACCGCCTTGGTAGTAGTGTCATCAGTATGTCTTTGAATCGGGGCATATGGTGTCTATTTCATCAGGCAGCGCGAGTAATTCCTAGCAAAAAAAAATTCCTACTTGCTCATAGCGGCTCTATCATGATAGTTAGCCTTTTAGTATTATGGGCAACTTTTTCTATTTGTGGATTCGCTTTAATTTTTCTACCAGAATTAGGTACTGGCATCCAAGCTAGCGAAGGACAAACACCAACCGATTTTATGACTGCACTGTACTATAGCGGCTTCTCTTTTACCACTCTAGGAACGGGCGATCTAGTACCAAAAACAGCTAGCTATCGACTAATAACTGTATTAGAAGCAGCATTAGGATTTTCTAGTTTTACTATTACTATCACCTACTTACTATCAGTTTATAATGCCCTAATTAGCCGCAATACATTTGCTCTCAGTTTATATCATCGCACTGATGGTACGGGAGATGCCGCAGAGTTATTAGCAAGACTGGGAGCTAGTGGCGAACTAGGAGGCGTTCAGCAGGATCTTTCTAACATAGGGAGAGAACTAGTTCAGTTGCTAGAATTTCAGCACTCTTACCCAGTACTACTGTATTTCCGTTTTCGCGAAACATATTACACGTTACCGCGAATCATACTATTAACAATGGACGCGGTAACTCTAATTAAAAGTGGATTGAATGCGGAAAAATATCGTTCTCTTGTACGATCTACAGCAGTGGCAGAATTGTGGGGTGGCGGTATGCAAATTCTGTCGGAGTTATCTCAATCGGTTTTATCCAAACACTGGATAAAATGCGATCGCCAAGCGGAATTAGCATGGCGACAGCGATATTACCAGGCGATAGAAAGATTGAGAGCTGAGGGTATAGACACGGCAGCAGATGTAGAAGCAGGTGCAGATTTATATGTTAGTTTGCGGCGGAAATGGCAGCCGATTTTAACTACCCTCAGTATTTATTTAGCCGTAGACTTATAACGTGCTACCTAAAATATTCCTATAAGTATAGGAATGGTAAACAAAACTAAAAGCAATACCGCAATCGGAAGTACTAAGTTGAAATTACGCGCTTTTCGCGGTACAATTAGATTTTCGTCTTCTTCAAATCGAGCTAGACGAATTGCGTCAGAAATCTCTTGAGCATCCCTGACATGGTGTAACGCCTTCTGTTCGCCATTTGGATATTCAAAAATAAAATAAGTAGGAACTTTAATCCAGTCACCTGTAATATCAGGTGCATCTACGGCAAGTTGTTTAGATTTTTCTGCTAAAGTCTGTGGTTCTTTAGCAATGCGATCGCCTGGATTTACAGTTAAAAGTTCAATCTCAAACGGCTGATGTGTTGGAGTAGTTGTCAGCGGAGATTTTTTTAATGTCTTTTTACTCGTATTTTTCAAGTTAAAGCCAACCATAGGATTCTCCTCTATTGTGAAGAACTTATCCCAGTTTTGCCCCTCAAAATTGTGGAGTAGCTAATCGCAAATGTCAACTTACTACTAGCTTCTAAAATTACAAAATCGCCAAGTTAAGTTATTACCCCACAAGTACTTGAGCTTTTACCGAAGTGGGATGCGTGTGTTAAAAAGATTTTCTCAAATTTATTCTAAATGAATCGTTAGCCAAATATAACTTTTCAAACAAAGAGTTTATGAATATTGAAGAAACTTTAGATTAGAGGGTGGTAAATAATATTTTTTGTAATTAAGTTTTGTAATTAGATGTATGTAATTAGAATTGTGTGATTAAATTTTTCATCAAAGAGAGTATAGCGATCGCCACCTGATACTAACTGCCACACACGCACTCAAGAGCAAAAAAGCACCTGCACCGCCAATTGCTCCGATATGCGGGGGAATGCTTTGTTCTAGGGGGAAGAAAAACCCTAAGAGGCATTCTGCCCCAGCCATGCCACTAAAATACATTCCTGCGCCGATTCCAGCTTGATGCGGTGCTACTAACATCAGTACCAAAGGAATTGCACCGTTTAATACCAAATTGAAAGCTATTAGCAAGCCGAGGATAGCAATAACTAAGGTTAGCCAACTGGGGAGAAATACCGCAAGTTGTAATAAGATAGCAGTGGCGATCGCACCTGCAAACATGGCGTGTCGATTATCTATTCGCAGCGCCCAATCAGCAGTTGGCGGGGCTGCAAGTGCTAGCACAATTCCTATTCCTACCATCAGCCAGTCTACATTATCTATTCCCGTTTGTAGGATTAATGTTTGATACAGAGCTGCGATCGAAAACTGCGTTCCCCAAGCGATCGCCATTCCCATCAGAAAAATTAAGCTCAAAGCAATGTGTAGGGGCGGATTTTTTGTAGTTTTTTGTTCTATTGCTGTTGCGATTAAATTTGTTCTTGCCAAAGTTTCTGGTAGATTGACATATCTTAAAATAGCTGCTGCGCCTAACAAAGCAAACGAACCCATAGCAAAAGCAAAAACTGTCCCTAAGTTTACACTCCAATTCCGAGCAATAGGTTTAAAAGCTGTGAATAGTCCAGCTACGAGAACTAACAAACTATTAGCTAAAACTAACCTTTCAGGAGGGGCATAGTTTCTTAATAAAGATATTGCTGGGCTGCGAAATACTGTCATCGCCAAAGCCCAAGCTAGCGATACTGTAACCAACATCCAACGGAATTCACTTATACCTTTGCCAAAAATAACCGCAGTCGGAATCGCGATGAAAAAAGTTGATGCTAGAACGATTCCTGCTGCGATGAGTGGAAAACGAGTACCAAATTGGCGTTTATCTCGATCCGATAAACCTCCCATGAGGGGTTCTAGTAATACTGCCAATCCGTTTTCGACAACAATTAGAGCAATACCTACTTGGGCGGGAAAGTTAAATTCTACTAACAATTGGGGCAAATACACGCTATAAATTAGACAAGTTAATGCGATCGCCCCTTGTAATCCTGCCAAACCCCATACTTGCAGCCACAATACTTGTTCTGATAGTTCTTCCTCCTTCTCCATGCTTTACATCCCCTACGTCTCAACCGTTACATAAAATAACAACTCGTCAATATTTAAAGACACAGACTCATCAAAGCGTTTTCCGGCTAAGTTTATTATTTTGTTAAAACTATATTTGTCATTGGTCATTTGTTATTGGTTATTTGTCGTTTATTAAAGCCTAACAAGACTCTGCTATTTTAGATTTTGCGTGTCAAAATATATAATTCAGTACAGATGTTTTTAATTTGCGCGTTCGTATTTTTCTGCGGTTGCTATGTTGTCATTGCTACAATACTTAAATATAACGCTCGTATTTAGTTGGAGAAATTCAAGTTAGTGGCGCGATCGCCCACCCTAATATAAAACCTAACTCATTTGATGATTTTAAGAAACTTTTGGTTGCTACTTCTCTATCAGCTCAAACAACAGAAAATTTAACTATATTGCTCAGATAGCACTTGACAAACAACTACCCATTACCAATTACCCATCACCAATTACCAACTTATTGCTGTTGCGGTAGCAAGTAGTTTATTCTAGTAGCAGTGTTAAGTTTACGAAATTTTACAAACTGCTCCCTGTGCGCTCATGCAATGTATAGTTAACCGCCGCGCTCAATTTTCCGCCAGCCACCGATACTGGTTGCCAGAGCTGAGCGAAACAGAGAACCAGCAACAATTTGGCTTATGCTCCCGCTTTCCAGGTCACGGACACAACTACGTTTTGTTTGTCTCTCTGTTCGGAGAGTTAGACGAATATGGCATGGTATTAAACCTGTCTGATGTTAAGCATGTAATTAAGCGAGAAGTCACCAGTCAGCTAGATTTTTCCTATCTCAATGACGTTTGGCAAGAATTTCAGCAAACTCTACCGACAACGGAAAATATTGCCCGCGTTATCTGGCAAAAACTTGCCCCCCACTTACCGCTAGTCAAAATTCAGTTGTTTGAACATCCTCAACTTTGGGCAGAATATCAAGGAAATGGCATGGAAGCATATTTAACTATTAGCACTCACTTTAGCGCCGCTCATCGGTTAGCTCACCCCGACCTCAACCACGAAGAAAATACAGAAATTTACGGTAAATGCGCTCGTCCCAACGGTCACGGACACAATTACCACTTGGAAGTTACGGTCAAAGGGCAAATCCATCCCCGTACGGGAATGATTGTAGATTTAGGCGCGTTGAATCAAGTTATTGAAGACTTGGTAACTGAGCCACTCGACCACACTTTTCTCAATAAAGATATTGCTTACTTTGCCAAAGTTGTGCCTACAGCAGAAAATATTGCCGTTTACATCTTAAACTTGCTTCAGCAACCCGTACGAGAGCTAAGTGCAGAACTACACAAAATCAAATTGATTGAAAGTCCGAACAACTCTTGTGAAGTCTACTGTACTTCAACCGACTCAATTAACACCACTATTAGCAAACCAGTGTTAGCCCAAGTCTAATTAGTACTGAATGAGTACTAAATTAAATCGTGGCGATCGCATTTTCGCGATTCAACGCATCTTATATGTATATCCCCCCTCGATAAGTAGGGGGGCTTTTTCTATGTCAAACAGTGCCGCTTGATTTTTGAGTAGTTGGTAGTAAACTTCACGAGTGAGACTGTAGTTGTTGTCCTACCGTTTTTGGGAATTGCCGTTCCTCCTCCACTGGGCGCACAATACTTTTTCTAACTCTAAAGACTTAACTTTAAATTATTTTTCTATCCAGCGAAATACGTCAAAAGTTAGAAAAGAAACGGTAATTTCTAGGTTTTCTCTTCTCTACTCAACCAAGGGCTGCTAAAGCCTGATTTTTATCTTTATTTGTCATTTTCTCGTCATTTTTGTTCGCGATACTCAAGACAGCGAAACAAAAAGTTGCGCTAGGTCGAAGTTGTAGGATAAGTGCTACTCGTCTTTGTCGTAGAAGCAGCTGACTTATCTGCCTGTTTACTTACGGATTACAACTTCCGACTTATTTAGTCACTTTTCCAGAACATTTGCCCTATGTGGCACTGTTAGCTACTTCTGACAACACTTGAGGGAACAGACTGTGAATTTTAATTTAAAACAGACTTCTATTGTCGTCGGTATCGCGACTATAACTGTGTTAACAGGTGGGCTATCCGCTCAAGCTCAGACTGTTAACTCTATTCCTGCTAACGCAGAAGATAATAACCAAATTTCAACTTCAGCTGCTGCACTTAGAAATGAGCCAGCAAATTCTGTAGTGGCTCAGACCGATCCAACATACCCAACAACTCAACCGACAACCCCGACAACAGACCCGACATACCCGACAACTCAACCGACAACCCCGACATACCCAACCACAGAACCAACCACACCAACCACTGAACCAACCACACCAACCACCGAACCGACTCAAACAGATCCAGGTACGGTCGAGCCAGGTAGATATACCCGTGGGGGTTCCAGCTATATTGGAGTCGGAGGTAACATCGGTCTAGGTGGTGGTGACACGGCTTTAGGTCTGGGTAACTTCACAGTTTTCAGTAAAATCGGATTCACGGAAGCTATCTCCGCCCGTCCTGCCGTGATATTTGGAGATAGCACTGCAATTCTGATTCCAGTTACTTATGACTTTGTAACTCAATCCACAGGAATAGAAACAGAAGCACTGTCAGCTTTTGCACCTTATGTAGGCGGAGGTCTAGCGATCGCGACAGGAGATAACAGCGATGTAGCTCCAATGATAACTGCGGGTGCTGACGTACCGATTGGCAATCAATTTACGGCTAATGCAGGCGTAAACGTCGGTTTCTTTGACAGCACTAGCGTCGGACTAACTATTGGTGTCGGCTACAACTTTGAAGGACTCTAGCAATTTTGGATTTTGGATTGACAATAATCTAAAATCCAATACCTGCTGTCATATTTGTGTCATTTTTGCTCTCAAAACTATTAAGTAAAGAGCTAGAACTAGGGGTCATGAAGCAACAAACATTTTTGAGCCTAGCATTAACAGCAGTACTAAGCGCGATCGCCATTCCTACCGTTCCTGCTTTTGCCCAAGCGCAAAGCAATACCAGAATCGGCGATCTGCAAAGAACCAGAGGGATAACGATCTCTGGCGAAGTTGTCAGTGTTGTTGGTAACGATTTCACTTTGAGCGATGGTTCCGGTGAAATTATTGTTGATGCCGGTCCTCGCTGGTGGAGAGAAATCAATATCAAACCAGGCGAAAAGGTGACTGTAGTTGGTGAGGTGAGTGGAAAAAGTGGTGAGTTTGATGCCTATTCTATTACTCGCGCCAACGGTACTACAATCGACATTCGCCCTGCTGGTGGTCCGCCTCCTTGGTCGGGTAAAGCAAGGAAAGAACGTCCGATACCACCTCCTGCTCAACCAGCAAAACCATAAAGCTGCCCTGTTGCAGAACTGAATCGACGGCAAGGAGCAAAGTGTATTATGCAGCTACGACGAATGCTACGGCTACTTCTCATTGGTGTCAGTTTTAGTAGCTTGGTATTTGTCGGGTGTAGTCAACAGCGCCAGTTTGGTACAGATACCCAAACAAAGTCTACTCCTGGCGCGCGAATTCTACAACGGCAGCCTGATGTCCCTTACGTACCGACACCTCAGCCCGTTGTAGACCGAATGCTGGCAATAGCCAAAGTCGATCGCAACGATGTTGTTTACGACCTTGGTAGCGGTGATGGACGGTTGGTGATTACAGCAGCACAAAAGTACGGTGCTAGGGGCGTAGGGATAGACATCAATCCCAAGCGTATTCAACAGGCAGAGAAGAACGCAAAACGGGCTGAGGTTACTAACTTGGTAGAGTTTCGTCAACAAGATTTATTTGAAACAGATTTGAGCAATGCCACGGTAGTGACTCTCTATTTGCTACCTTCTGTCAATCTTAAACTCCGACCAAAATTGTTAAAACTCAAGCCAGGAACTCGGATTGTTTCTCATGCCTTTGATATGGGGAACTGGAAACCTGAAAAAGTAGAGCGGGTAAGTGGCAGAACGGTATACTACTGGGTTGTACCAGAAAAAGTGCCGGAAAATTTGCAGTCTTAGTCTATTATTGTGACCATTAACGCACCTTCTTCCAAGCGATCGCTGGCATTTATCGATGCAGTAGGTTTAATCGTTGGTACTGTAATCGGAGCGGGTATTTTTGAAACCCCTGCGATCGTTGCTGCTAACGCCAGCAGTAACGCAGCAGTCATACTAGTTTGGCTGGCAGGAGGTGCGATCTCCTTAGTAGGAGCATTGTGCTATGCAGAGCTAGCAACCACGTATCCTCATATTGGTGGGAATTACTATTACCTCAAACGTGCTTTTGGACAAAGAGTTGCCTTTTTGTTTGCCTGGGCAAGGATGACAGTGATTCAAACTGGTTCGATCGCGCTTTTGGCATTTGTCTTTGGCGACTATGCCTCTAGAATGTTTTCTTTCGGCACATTTTCTGCACCTATTTATGCCGCAGGTGCGATCGCTTCATTCACAACTCTCAATATTTTTGGTCTGCAACAGGGCAAGCGGACGCAAAACTTGCTCACGGCTGCTACGGTGTTGGGATTACTTGTCGTCATTGCGATCGGTTTGATGTTTGCCAGTCCTACATCTATGCCACCAACCGTCTCCACACCACACGAAAGTTGGGGATTGGCAATGCTGTTCGTTCTTCTCTCTTACGGCGGATGGAACGAGGCAGTTTATATTTCAGCAGAAATTCGAGATCGACAGCGTAATATTGTTCGGTCATTGTTATGGAGCCTTGGCATTATTACGACTATTTATTTAATGCTCAATCTAGCTTATCTAAAAGGATTGGGATTGCTAGCAATGGGGCAGTCTCAAGCAGTAGCGGCAGATTTGATGCAGCGTGCCATCGGCGATCGCGGCGCAGTATTTATCAGTTTACTCATTGCCATTTCTACTTTAGGGGCGATTAACGCCACGATTTTTACTGGCGCACGTACTAATTACGCGTTGGGACGAGACTTTTCCTTATTTAGCGTTCTCAGACTCTCATCGCGATCGCTTCGCTCTCCCACTGGTGCTTTGCTGGTACAAGGAGCGATCGCCTTAACTCTGGTGTTACTAGGCACGTTGACTCGCAGAGGCTTTGAGACGATGGTAGACTTCACCGCACCTGTATTTTGGTTCTTTTTTCTATTAACTGGAATTTCGCTTTTAGTACTGCGCCTGCGAGAACCCGAGGTTCAGCGTCCGTTTCAAGTACCGTTTTATCCTTTCACACCGCTCCTATTTTGTGCTGTCTCTGCTTACTTGCTTTATTCCAGCTTGGCTTTCACAGGTGTAGGAGCAATAACAGGTGTCGTGGTGGTAGGACTCGGAATTCCTTTGTGGCAATGGCACTGTAATACAAAAGTCAAAACGTAGGGGCGGGTTTTGACCAAAAATTTTCAGTCAAGGTTGTCAAGCTATTTACTAAACCCGCCCGTACAAAAGTCAAAAGTTAAAACGTACGGGCGGGTTTTCCTAACATCTATACTCAATCGCCAATTTTTTTGGAAAACCCGCCCGTACAAAAGTCAAAAGTTAAAAACAATAAGTGGGAGGAATGCGAGTGCAATTACACAAAATGCTGTTAGGACTAATTGCTAGTGCGGGTGTCGTTAGCTTAGGAATTGCTGGGTCTACACTATCCGTCCTGAAGGCGGAGGCACAAGCACCGACCACACCTCAATCTCCTGCAACTCAATCTCCTACAACAACCCCGACACCCTCACCGGAAGAATACAAATCTAGTATTCCCTACGTGCCGACACCTCAGTCTGTGGTAGATGCAATGCTGAAGCTGGCAGATGTCGGCAAAGATGACGTGATTTATGACCTCGGTAGCGGTGATGGGAGAATTCCTGTAACTGCTGCTCAAAGATACGGAGCGCGAGGCATTGGTATCGAGATTGACCCAGAACTCGTTCAAGAGGCGAATCAGAATGCGAAAACAGCAGGAGTGAGCGATCGCGTCCAGTTTCGTCAACAAGACTTGTTTCAAACCGACATGAGCGAAGCAACGGTAGTGACGCTCTATTTACTAACAGAGAACAACCTCAAACTCCGTCCCAAGCTCTTGCAAGAACTCAAACCAGGAACTCGGATCGTTTCTCACAACTATGGTATGGGCGATTGGAAACCCGACAGAGTCGAGCAAGTAGACGGCAGAACGATCTACTTGTGGACAGTTCCAGAGAAGTGAGTGGGGAGTGGGGAGTGGGGAGTAGTGAAAATACAAATGACCAATTACCAACTACCAACTACCAACTACCAACTACCAATGACAAATAACAAAGGATAATCAAATGAACGCTCAAAATCGAATTAATTCAATCAAAAAATTAGCTGGATTTGCAGCAGGACTGTTAATATTGCCAATCATTGCCGCTTGCGAACCTCAGCAAACAGCCCAAACACCTCCTGCTACTGCTCCGACTACGGAAGCTACGCCAGGAGACACTACACAATCTCCCACTGCTCCAACTACGCCTCCCGCCGCTCAAGCAGAGGCAGATGACAACCATGTAGTTGATGTAGTACAAGCAAATCCTTCCCTGAAAACCCTTGCTTCTGTCATTGATGAAACAGATGCTAACGAAGTCTTAGAACTTCAAGGTCCATACACGGTGTTTGCACCCTCGGATGAGGCTTTTAATGCTCTTCCCGCAGAAACTCGCCAAAGACTACTACAACCAGAAAATCGCCAACAACTGGCTCAGATTCTTTTTTACCATGTCGTTCCTGGTCAAGTGAGTGCCAATCAGTTGCAATCGGGAGACGTGAAAACGGTAGAAGGTGCAAACGTTAACGTTAAAGTTGACCAAACAGCCAACCAAGTAACAGTGAATGATGCCACCGTGACCCAGGCAGATATTCCCGCTAGCAATGGTGTCGTCCATATTGTCGATCGCGTCATCTTACCACCCAATTTCTCTATCTAATTCGCTTCTCTATCTAATTCGGTTGAGAGACGCAAAATTTTGCGTCTCTACAAGAAGATGACATATAGAGATGGAGGCATAACTCTATGAAGGGATTAAAAGGTAAAAACGTACTAGTGACAGGTGCAAGTTCGGGGATCGGACAAGCGATCGCCATTCGTCTTGCTGCTGAAGGATGCAATATTGCGATCAACTACCGCAAAAGTCCTGATGCGGCAGAAGATACCGAAGAAATGGCAATGCAAAAAGCATGTGGAGACGTGGAAAATTGCGGCGTGAAATCTCTGCTAGTACAGGGAGATGTCTCGAAAGAAGAAGACATCATCAGCATGGTCAATACTGTAGTTGAAAGATTTGGCAGTTTAGATATTCTGGTTAACAATGCTGGAATTCAAACTGAATGTCCCTCTCACGAAATTGAAACAGCAGATTTTGACCGAGTATTAGCAGTCAATTTGCGCGGTGCATATTTGTGCGCCCGCGAAACCATCAATCATTTACTATCTCACAATCGCTCGGGAATTATTATCAACATTTCCAGCGTTCACGAAATTATTCCCAGACCGATGTATGTCAGCTATTCCATCAGCAAAGGTGGGATGGAAAATATGACCAAAACCCTAGCTTTAGAGTATGCCAATCGAGGAATTAGAGTTAATGCCGTCGCTCCAGGTGCGACAGTTACACCAATTAACGAAGCCTGGACAAATGACCCAGAAAAGAAGGCGATCGTTGAAAGTCACATTCCGATGGGTCGCGCTGGTACTTCCGAAGAAATGGCAGCAGCAGTCGCTTTTTTAGCTTCGGATGAAGCCGCATACATCACCGGACAAACTCTGTTTGTAGATGGTGGTTTGACCCTCTACGCAGATTTTCGCGAGGCATGGTCAGCCTGAGACAATTTTGGATTTTAGATTTTGGATTGAGTACGAAAATGAACAAATCGACTTTAAAAACGCTGAAATTCTGGAGTGCAACAACAAGTTTTGTAGTGCTTACTGTTGGTTTTGCGATTAATAAAACACCAGAGGCGATCGCTCAAGCCCAAACTCAAACTCAATCTTCTGAAGTTCAAAATTGCTAAAAACTAAGCAATTCATTTTGAAACATACTACATGACCCCTGGCGATCGCGCTGATGAATTTGCTGCCGCACTGAGCGATCGCGCCAAAGCAGGCGTGGAGGTGCAACTTTTGATTATCTTCCGCTTATCAATCGAGTTCATGGAGTAAAAACATGACCGCAGAAGAAAAAAGACTGGAAGAAGACCGTACTCGTCAGGCGTACTGGCGCAGATGGGGTCCGTATTTAAGCGATCGCCAGTGGGGAACTGTACGGGAAGATTATAGCCAGAATGGTAATGCTTGGGATTATTTTCCCCACGAACACGCTCGGAGTCGCGCCTATCGTTGGGGAGAAGATGGGATTGCCGGAATTTCTGATAATCATCAAAGATTGTGCTTTTCGATCGCGCTTTGGAATGGAGTAGATCCAATTCTCAAAGAAAGATTATTTGGGTTAACTGGACCCGAAGGCAACCACGGAGAAGATGTCAAAGAATATTACTTTTATCTTGACAATACTCCCAGCCATGCTTACATGAAATATCTCTATAAATATCCTCAAACAGCATTTCCTTACACTCAATTAGTGCAAGAAAATCAACAACGGGGATACTATGAGACTGAATTTGAGTTAGTTGACACTGGCATTTTTGACAATAATCAATATTTTGATGTTTTTGTCGAATATGCTAAAAACTCTCCAGAGGATATTTTAATCCAAATTACAGTTGTCAATCGCAGCTCGGAAGAAAAAACACTTCATCTCTTACCTACTCTCTGGTTCCGCAATACTTGGGCTTGGGATCGAAAGAGTGAAAAACCATCGCTTCAAATGATGAAACCGGACATTCTTACCTGTGCTATTGAAGCTGTTCATCCTACTTTAGGAAAAAGATGGTTATATTGTCAAAATGGTGGTAAGTTGTTATTTACAGACAACGAAACTAACCATCAAAAGCTATTTGAAGTTAGCAACACTTCTCCTTACGTCAAAGATGGCATTAACGATTATGTTGTGGAGGGTGTTGAAGCAGCTATTAATCCGCAGCAAGTAGGTACAAAAGCTGCTTGCTACTATTTGTTAAATATTGGTGCAGGTGAAGAACAGGTAGTACGGCTACGACTTAGCGATCTCGGTAAACTAACACACCCATTTTTAGAGTTTGATACGATTTTACAGGTTCGCTCATCAGAAGCAGATGAATTTTACCAACAAATTTCTCCAAGTCATCTATCAGCAGATTGTCGTAACGTGCAAAGACAAGCTTTTGCTGGTTTGTTGTGGACAAAACAATTTTATCACTACGTCATAGAAGATTGGCTAAATGGCGATCCGAATCAACCAACGCCACAGCGTCATAATGCCCGCAATCAAGAGTGGATGCATCTATTTAATGATGACATTATTTCTATGCCCGATAAATGGGAATTTCCCTGGTTTGCGGCTTGGGATTTAGCTTTTCATGTCATTACTTTAGCAACAATCGATCCAGACTTTGCCAAGAGACAAATGGATCGGCTGACACGGGAATGGTATATGCATCCTAACGGACAAATTCCAGCTTACGAATGGCATTTTAGCGATGTCAATCCTCCCGTTCATGCTTGGGGAACTTGGCGAGTTTATCAAATTGAGCGAGATATTTACAATCGCGCTGATACTGATTTTCTGGAAAGAGTATTTCAGAAATTATTGCTCAACTTTACTTGGTGGGTAAATCGCAAAGATAACGATGGCAATAATGTCTTTCAAGGAGGATTTTTAGGCTTAGATAACATTGGTATTTTCGATCGCAGTTCTGAATTACCTACAGGGGGATATTTAGAGCAGTCAGACGGTACGAGTTGGATGGGAATGTATTGTCTGAATATGCTGGCGATCGCATTAGAATTGGCGGAAACTAATTCTACATACGAGGATATTGCTAGCAAGTTCTTCGAGCATTTTCTCTATATTGCCGATGCAATGAATCATATTGGTGAAACTCAGATTCATTTGTGGGATGATGAAGACAAGTTTTTCTACGATGTCTTGCATTCTCCTCACGACGAACGCCATCACCTCAAGGTTCGTTCGATGGTGGGTTTAGTTCCCTTATTTGCAGTAGAAATTATAGAACCAGATTTATTAGAGCGATTTCCAGGGTTTAAAAAACGCTTTGAATGGTTCATTAAAAATCGTCCTAGATTGCAAGAGAATATTGCATCTTTGACGGATAAAGGAAAAGAAGGTAAACGATTGCTAGCAATTGTTAACCCTGCAAAACTCAAGTTAATTTTGCAAAGAATGCTAAATGAAAACGAATTTTTGAGCGAGTATGGCATTCGTTCTGTCTCGAAATTTCATCTAGAAAACCCATACACTTTCAATGTTGACGCTCAGCAGCATCAAGTGAGTTACGAACCTGCTGAATCTACCAGTGGGATGTTTGGAGGTAATTCCAACTGGCGCGGTCCGATTTGGTTTCCGATGAATTATCTCATTATTGAGTCTTTGCAAAAGTTCTATAACTATTTAGGAGATGACTTTAAAGTTGAATGTCCCACTGGTTCCGATCGCTGGATGAATTTGGCAGAAGTGGCTACAGAATTATCTCAGAGATTGACAAAAATTTTCTTACGAGATAGTAGAAATAGTCGTCCCGTTCATGGTGGTAATTCTCTATTTAAAACTCATGCTGATTGGCAGGATTTACTGCTATTTTATGAATATTTTCATGGCGACAAAGGTGCGGGATTGGGAGCAAATCATCAAACAGGTTGGACGGGATTAGTAGCAAATTTAATTCGCAACTGTGGAGAGATGTAATTAAGTTGCGATCGCCTTACGCTCAGAACATGGCACGCTCTATTAGCTATTATCATCAAGGCAAACTACTATGTGGGAACAAGAAGCCTGGAAACTACTAGAAGACTCCATCATCTACTACCAAGGGCGACCAATTGGTACGCTGGCAGCTCAAGATCCAGAACTAGAAGCACTCAATTACGACCAGTGTTTCATCCGCGATTTCGTTCCCTCAGCCTTAGTATTTCTGATGCATGGCAAGTCAGAAATCGTGCGTAACTTCTTAATCGAAACGCTAGCAATGCAACAAAATCACGATCGCGAGATGGATTGCTTTGCGCCAGGGCCAGGCTTAATGCCAGCTAGCTTTAAAGTAGAACATGACGGTGACAAAGAATATATAGAATCTGATTTTGGCGAAGAGGCGATCGCCCGCGTCCCTCCTGTCGATTCTTGTCTGTGGTGGATTTTATTACTAAGAGCTTATATCAAAACCACAGGAGATATTGAATTAGCTCATCAGCCAGATTTTCAAGAGGGAATAAAACTGATTCTCGATTTATGTCTGGTGCATCGGTTCGCCATGTATCCTACCCTACCAGTTCTCGATGGCTCGTTTATGATTGACCGTCGCATGGGGGTTGACGGGCATCCTTTAGAAATTCAAGTATTATTCTATGCTGCTTTGCGGACTGTAAAAGATTTGTTGTTGCCGGAGAATGGCGGCGATCGCTATCTTGATGCAGTCAAGCAGCGGCTTGGTGCTTTAAATTACCACGTCCGTGAATATTACTGGATAGATTTGCAGCGGTTGAATGAAATTTATCGCTTTAAGGGCGATGAGTTTGGTAAAGAAGTTGCGAATAAATTCAACATTTATGCTGAATCAATTCCCAATTGGTTAACTGAATGGTTGCCCGAAACCGGAGGCTATTTATCCGGAAATCTGGGGCCAGGACTCATGGATTTTCGCTTCTTTTCATTGGGAAATCTGCTGGCGATTTTAGTTTCTTTGGCAAGCGTTGAAGAATCACAAAGCATTATGGATCTATTTGAACAGCGGTGGCACGATTTGATTGGATTTATGCCTTTGAAAATTTGCTTTCCCGCTGTAGAAGGATTAGAGTGGCGGATCGTGACTGGATGCGATCCCAAAAATATCCCTTGGTCTTATCATAATGGCGGTAGCTGGGCTGTTTTGCTTTGGTTATTTGCTGCCGCAGCCCAAAAAACAGGACGGCAAGAACTAGCTCAAAGAGCGATCGCACTGGCTGAAACTCGTTTAGTTGCGGATAAATATCCTGAATATTACGACGGTAAGAACGGGCGCTTAATTGGCAAAGAAGCGAGAACTTATCAAACTTGGACGATCGCCGGATTGCTAGCAGCAAAAGAGATAATGAATAATCCAAAACATATTGAATTATTCAGCTTTGAAGAAGGAATCGAAAGTCCAGGTTGCCGATTGTGGTAGATGCGATCGATCTACTCAGGGCGATCGATCCAGTTAACTAAAATCGCCAAAGGAATCATCGGTAAAGCAGGCAACAGACAGATAAGCCACTGATTTAAATTCAACGGTGCGGTAGCAAATAAGTTATTCATCACGCTCCATTGACTGAAGACAATTTGCAATACGACTGCGGCAAGAATACCCAGCGCGATCGCCTTTGTACCACTAATTGAAACTCTTCTACCACGGATTAAGAGCGCGATCGCTTTTCCTAAATGACTGATACTTAATAAATACACGATCCTAGCTGCAACTAAAGCTTGAATTGCCATCGTCCGCGCCAAGGTGACATCTCCCGTATTTTGACGTACCCCCTCGAAGAAACCAAAAATCAGAATCCAATTAAAAACGGAAATTGCTAAAATCCGCTTTAACAGTTTTCCTGAGATTAACGGTTCCCTTGGGTTGCGTGGCGGTTGTTGCATCACCCCCTCGGATTTGGGTTCAAATGCAAGCGGTACTGTCATCGCCACTGAGTTGACCATATTCAACCACAAGACTTGTAGAGACAGAATCGGCAAATCTCTGGCGAGTAAGGCACTAATTAAGATCGTCATTGACTCGCCACCATTGACAGGTAAAATAAACGCGATCGCCTTACGCAAGTTTTGATATACCGTTCTTCCTTCCTCTACTGCGGCTTCAATCGAAGCAAAGTTATCATCCGTCAGCAGCATATCGGCGGCTTCCCTAGCGACATCGGTTCCCGCACCACCCATTGCTACACCAATATCGGCTTGTCTGAGAGCTGGGGCATCATTCACCCCGTCTCCCGTCATGGCAACAATTTCGCCTTTGGATTGTAATGCTTCTACCAACCGCAATTTTTGGGCTGGGGCGACTCTGGCAAACACTACACCGTCTTCCACCGCTTGCGCCAGTTCGCGATCGTCCATCTGGGCAAGTTGCTGCCCTTCAAACGCTTTCACCCTGCCATCTTGTTGCAAACCCATGCGGAGGGCGATCGCCCTAGCTGTAGTAATGTGGTCGCCAGTAATCATCTTCACGTCAATTCCTGCCGACTGACAGTTGCGTACTGCCGCGATCGCTTCAGCGCGTGGCGGGTCGATCATTCCTTGCAATCCAACGAAAACCAGATCGGTTTCGATATCGTCATGGTCTACAGAATTCTGGTTATTCCCTACCGCTTTTTTAGCAAAAGCAAGCACCCGCAATCCCTGCTCTGCCATCATCTCAACCTGCTGTTCCACTTCGGTGCGATTGATAGAAATAGGGTTGCCATTTTTATCCAGCATTTGCCGAGTACGGCTCAAAATTGCCTCTACAGAACCCTTAACATAAATAACTTTAGATTCTGGACTTTTCCCGTCTCCCTCTAATTTTGAGTTCCCTAGCCCCCAGTCCCTAGCCCCTAGCCCCTCTTCATGCAACGTCGCCATATACTGAAACTGAGATTCAAAGGGAATTGCATCCAGTCGGGGTATTGATTCTACCAGTTCGGACTGATTCAGCCCTGCTTTCTCGGCAACTGCAATCAAAGCTCCCTCTGTCGGATCGCCCACGACTAGCCACTTATCATCCTTTTCTTCTAAACGAGAGTCATTGCAAAGTAAACCTGCAATCAAACATTCTTCAAGAGCTACAGGTAGCCTCTCCCTCAGCCCCCCCAGCTCTCCGATCTCCCCTTCTGGACTGTACCCCGTACCCCTAACGGTAAAGCGATCGCCTCCGGCATAAATCGCTTGCACTGTCATTTGGTTTTCTGTCAGCGTCCCCGTTTTATCAGAGCAAATGACTGTCGCGCCGCCTAAAGTTTCTACCGCAGGTAACTTGCGGATAATCGCGTGACGGCGTGCCATCCGATTAACTCCAATTGCCAGAGTCACCGTCACTACTGCTGGTAATCCTTCAGGAATAGCACTCACTGCCAAGGCGACAGCTGCTTCAAACATGCCTGCAAAAGTCTGCCCTTGACCCAAACCTACTGTTAAGGTGAGTGCTGCCAGTCCTAAAATGACGTAGAGTAACGTGCGGCTGAATTTGTCGAACTTCCGCGTTAAGGGCGTACTTAAGTTAGTCCGCTGCTCGATGGTTTGGGAGATGCGCCCTACTTCCGTATTGCCTGCTGTTGCTACGACAATACCACTTCCCTGTCCGAAAGTGACAAAGCTACCTGCATACGCCATGTTAAAACGCTCTGCTAAGGGAGCGTCAGGCTGAAGTGGAGCGGTTAACTTTTCCACTGGCACAGATTCGCCAGTTAAAGCTGATTCGTCTACTTGCAAGTTACGGCTGTTGACCAAGCGCAGATCTGCTGGCACTTTATCGCCAGAAGCCAGCAAGACTATATCTCCAGGTACGATCTCTCGTGAGGGAATGCGGATCTTTTGCCCGTCGCGTAATAAAGTTGCTTCAGTAGTTACGGCTTGCGCTAAAGCCGCGATCGCGCCTTCTGCTTTTGACTCCTGCACGAAGCCGATGATGGCGTTAATTACCGTTACACCCCAAATCACGATCGCATTCGTCCAAGAACCCAAAAAGGCTTTAATGATTCCGGCGATTAATAAGATATAAAGTAGCGGCTGATTGAATTGCAATAAAAATCGCAACCATGCTGGTTTACCTGGTTTCGCCTTGAGTTCGTTCTCCCCATACTGATTCAACCGTTGCCTAAATTCTGCGGCTGTTAGACCCCTTTCTGGGTTGATATTCAACAATTGGGCTACTTCCCCAGCCGCAAGCTCGTGATACTGAGGCTCTAATTGGTTGCCTGTTGCAGTGGTTGTCATTATGTGGTTGTCATTATTTTTATAGATATCACCTTTTAGACGCAAGCTTTAGACTATGTTGGTTTGCGCCGATCGCGAGAGTGTGTAATTCTAGCTTTAAAGATAAATGTGATTAGAAAGTGATAGAAGAGGTAGACAGATTCGTGTAGGGGCGCACAGCTGTGCGCCCCTGAGAATTACGGATGTATTGTACGTCTGATAAGAACGCCATATCTAAAACTAAAAAGCACCCATCAGATGAATGAAAGGTGCTTTTCACATTTTATGAAGAGATACGATGTATCGCGTCTCTACTAACTATTAGCCGTTAACTTTAACCGTTAACTATTAACCGTTAATAACGGGAGCAGCTAAAGCAACAGGAGTAGCTTCACCACTAGCTAAGTCAAGTGGGAAGTTGTGAGCGTTGCGCTCGTGCATCACTTCCATACCCAAGTTAGCGCGGTTGAGTACGTCAGCCCAAGTGTTGACTACACGACCTTGAGAATCAAGCACGGACTGGTTAAAGTTGAAGCCGTTGAGGTTAAACGCCATGGTGCTGATACCCAAAGCGGTAAACCAGATACCAACGACGGGCCAAGCACCCAAGAAGAAGTGCAAGGCACGGCTGTTGTTGAAGGAAGCGTATTGGAAGATCAAACGACCGAAGTAACCGTGTGCGGCAACGATGTTGTAGGTTTCTTCCTCTTGACCGAACTTGTAACCGTAGTTGAGAGACTCGGTTTCTGTCGTTTCGCGTACTAGAGAAGAGGTAACGAGAGAACCGTGCATCGCGCAGAACAGAGCACCACCAAATACAGCGGCTACACCCAACTGATGGAAGGGATGCATCAGGATGTTGTGTTCGGCTTGGAACACCAACATGAAGTTGAAAGTTCCGGCGATACCCAAAGGCATACCGTCAGAGAAGGAGCCTTGTCCGATGGGATAGATCAAGAATACTGCGGTAGCAGAAGCCAAAGGTGCGCTATAAGCTACGCAGATCCAAGGACGCATACCCAGGCGGTAGGACAATTCCCACTGACGACCCATGTAGCAGAAGCAGCCGATCAAGAAGTGGAAAACTACCAATTGGTAAGGTCCACCGTTGTAAAGCCACTCATCTAAAGAAGCAGCTTCCCAGATCGGGTAGAAGTGCAAGCCGATCGCGTTAGAAGAAGGAACAACAGCACCAGAAATGATGTTGTTGCCATAGATTAACGAACCTGCAACGGGTTCGCGGATGCCATCAATATCTACTGGAGGAGCGGCAACAAAAGCAATGATGAAGCAAATGGTAGCGGATAGCAACGTCGGAATCATCAATACACCGAACCAACCTACATAAATGCGGTTTTCAGTGCTGGTGATCCAGTTGCAGAACCGATCCCACAGGCTGGAGCTGCGCTCGCGCTGTAATGTGGTTGTCATGGTTCTATAATTGCTGATTTGAACTGTTAATGAACTGTTTAATTAAATTATAGGTAGCATGTTTACTACCTGTATTGAAGATTAACTTTAGGAATTGATTTTTGTAAAGGGTTTTTTAGTTTGTTTTTCGTTTTCTACCGACCTCATATCAAGTGCAACAAAATTACAGCCATCAATTCAATAATTGTAAATTTTTATTTAGTTGAACGGAGGATTTATAAACTTTGTTTACATTTACATTTCTAAATCAACTAATCCATAAAATGTAAAGGAATATTAAGTAAAATTGGTAATTGGTAATTGGTAATTGGTAATTGGTAATTGGTTATTGGTCATTTGTATTTCCACCAATCACTACTCACTACTCACTACTCACTACGAATCGACTCACTACTCACTACGAATCGACTCACTACTCACTACTCACTTGTGTCTACTATTACCTATAGTCCTGCTTATACCTTGATTCCAACTTATGAATGCTTTAATCGCTGTAGTTATTGCAACTTTCGTATAGATCCAGGTCAAAGTGCTTGGATGACATTAGAAACAGCAGCAACGCTATTGCAGGGATTGCAAAAGCAAGGAGTATGCGAGATCTTGATTTTAAGCGGTGAAGTGCATCCGCGATCGCCCCGCAGAAATGCTTGGTTTGAAAGAATTTATCAGTTGTGCGAACTAGCTTTAAACATGGATTTTCTACCCCATACCAATGCTGGACCTCTAAGTTTAGCTGAAATGGAACGTCTCAAAACCGTGAATGTTTCGATGGGATTGATGTTGGAACAATTAACACTGGAATTGTTAAAAACGGTACACAAACACGCACCCAGTAAAGAACCTCAACTAAGATTGCAGCAATTAGAATGGGCGGGAGAATTACAGATTCCGTTTACGACTGGGTTATTGCTAGGAATTGGGGAAACTCAAATAGATTGGTGGGATACACTAAAGGCGATCGCAAAACTACACCAACGCTGGGGACACATTCAAGAAGTGATTTTGCAACCTCACAGTCCTGGGAGTCAGCAAAGCTTCGACGCACCAGCTTTTAACCCGCATCAACTGCCAGAAGTTATTAGCAAAGCTAGGGAAATTCTGCCCTCAGATATTACAATTCAAATTCCCCCCAATTTAGTTCTAGAACCACAATGGTTACTAGCCTGTATAGAAGCTGGTGCAAGAGATTTAGGCGGGATTAGCCCCAAAGATGAAGTCAATCCTGACTATCCTCATCTTTCCGCACAAAAATTAAGAGAAATTCTCGAACCCGCCGGATGGCAACTTATCCCGCGACTGCCTGTATACGCTCAATACGATTCTTGGCTCGTACCGAGATTACAAACATCTGTACGGCAGTGGCGAATGAGTCGATCGCAGCTTTTTGTAGAATAGAAATGAAGCATTCAGAGGATAAAAAAGCCTATCGAGACTATCTACGGAAACTTACAGGGTCTAAAGTCTAGCCAGTTGAAACAACTCGCTAAACTATACCACCAACGCTTACCAGGCGATCGCCTCACTACGCCTGAATTTGCCCAGCGGTTAGCGGCAATTAGTAGCGACATTAACCAGCCTGTTTGTGTTTATCTTAACCGTCGCGGACAAGCAATCCGAGTGGGAGTAGGGACACCCAGACAAACTCAAATCCCACCTTTAGAATTGCCCCGTTACGGTGCAGAACGACTCAGCGGTATTCGCTGCATCGCTACACAGCTTAAACCAGAGCCACCTAACGAAGCCGCGCTGACATCAATGGCATTACAGAGGCTAGATGCACTGGTGACGCTCAATATTACTAGCGGTGGTTTTGAAAAACGGGGTGGCGGAGTCACCGGATACGTGAAAGAAGCATACCTGTCGCATCTCGTACCCAGCACCAGCTTAGAATCTCCAATTCCCACTCCCGACTCCCGACTCCCGTACGGGCGGGTTTCTAACCCTGCCCCTACCGACACCCCACTCCCCACTCCCCAGGCTACATGGAGCATATCCCCACCTCTAAGCTTAGACATCCTGACCAAACAAGATTTTCTCGATTTGGTGGAAGGATTAGAAGCGGAGTTCGGGCGAGAATTCATCGGTCAACAAGTAGATACAGACCGCGATCGCGTGTTATTAGTCGGAGTTGTGACGGATAATGCAGCGGCGCGAGAGTTTCAAGACCGTTTGGCGGAATTGGGACGCTTAGTAGAAACTGCTGGCGGTGAAGTGTTGCAGACGATACAACAAAAACGTCCTCGCATTCATCCTCAAACAGTGGTGGGTGCGGGAAAAGTGCAAGAAATTGCCCTCACAGCTCAAACTTTAGGAGTCAACTTGATTGTATTCGATCGCGACCTTTCTCCCGCCCAGGTGCGTAACTTAGAAACGCAAATTGGCATTAGAGTGATCGATCGCACTGAAGTGATTTTAGATATCTTTGCTCAACGCGCCCAATCGCGGGCGGGTAAATTACAAGTCGAACTTGCCCAATTAGAATACATGTTGCCTCGCTTAACTGGTAGAGGTCAAGCCATGTCTCGATTGGGGGGTGGAATTGGGACTCGCGGACCTGGGGAAACTAAGCTAGAAACCGAACGACGGGCGATCGGTCGGCGAATCTCTAGACTACAACAAGAAGTTAACCAACTCCAGGCACATCGATCTCGACTGCGCCAACAGCGCCAGCATCAAGAAGTCCCTTCGATCGCAGTAGTCGGTTATACCAATGCTGGTAAATCGACACTCTTAAATGCTTTAACCAATGCTGAAGTCTATACTGCCGACCAATTATTTGCTACCCTCGATCCGACGACACGCCGTTTAGTCATTACGGACGCGGATACAGGTACGCCGCAAGAAATTGTCCTGACGGATACGGTAGGATTCATTCACGAGCTTCCGGCATCGCTGATGGATGCTTTTCGGGCAACATTAGAAGAAGTGACAGAAGCCGATGCTTTACTGCATGTGGTGGATTTATCCCATCCAGCTTGGCAAAGTCAAATCCGCGCGGTTATGGGTATTTTGTCAGAAATGCCCGTTTCTCCTGGTCCAATTCTATTGGCACTGAATAAAATTGACCAGGCTGATAGCAACACTCTAGCACTGGCACAATCTGAGTTTCCTCAAGCTGTATTTATTTCCGCTGAGAAGCGTTTGGGTTTAGAAACCTTAAGACAAAGGTTGCTTCAGTTAGCTAGATATGCGGACGTAACGGTATAAGAGATGAAGGGTGAGTTTATTCTCACCTTTCCTTGGGTAGGAGTTAATAGTTTATGGCATATCTCTGGTTCAAATCATTTCATGTCATTGGTTTTGTGGCTTGGTTTGCGGGTTTATTTTATCTTCCTCGCCTTTTTATCTACCACATTGAAGCCGAGGAACGTCCAGAACAGGCAAAAACTCTTTTAAAAGAAGAATACAACCGCATAGAAAAGCTACTTTACAAGTTAATTATGATGCCAGCCATGCTATTTACAATTGCTATGGCGATTGGACTTGTTTCCACAGAACCAGAAGTTTTACAGCAAACTTGGCTACAGATAAAGCTTTGTATTGTGCTTTTACTTATTGGGTTTCATTTCTACTGCGGTCGGTTGATTCGTCAATTAGAAACAGGAACTTGTTCGATCGGCAGTTTGCAAATGCGTCGAATTAATGAAATACCGACAATTTTGCTTGGTATAGTTGTATTGTTGGCGATCTTCAAAAATAATTTACCAACTAGTGCCGTAGTTTGGGGAACAGTTATGACGATCGCAGCCTTTGCCGTCATTATTCAACTCTATGCCCGCAAACGGCGCTTGCAAAAGGAAAGAGAACTGAGTATTTCTAGCTAATATGGAGACGTTCCATGGAACGTCTCTACATGTTGGTTATCGTCGATACCAGCAAGCGATTTTTGCGGGTGAAACACCTAAAAGATAAGCAATAATTGCAATTTGATTTTTGAGTGTAGTTTGGCAAACGCCTTGTTTGAGCCAGCGACGCGGGGAAGTAAGAACGGGTGTACGCAGAATCACGATGCGTCCTTTGCGTCTCAATTGACGCATCAGTTCAAAATCTTCCATCATGGGTAATTCGGGAAACCCCAACTGATGAAATATAGATGACTTGATAAAAATAGCTTGGTCGCCGTAGGGCATTTGCAAAAAACGCGATCGCGCCTTTACTCCCCATTCAATTAAGCGTAGGCTGCTTAAAGGCGAATCAATTTGTAAACTAAAAGCTCCCGCGATCGCTCTAGGCTGTAATAGCGCAGCGCGTACCATTGCATCAAACTCAAGTGGCAGGCGGGTATCGGCATGGAGAAATAGTAAAATATCCCCTGTTGCTGCGGCTGCACCCAAATTCATTTGTTGAGCGCGTCCTTTGGGAACAGATAATACTTTTGCTCCCCACGCAGAGGCGATCGCGGTTGTATCATCTTGGCTACCACCATCTGCGACTATTACCTCTACATTCAATCCTGTTTGCGTACTAATTAAAGTTTGCTGAATCGTTCGAGCTTCATTTACTGTAGGAATAATAATCGAAATTCTTTCTTCCTCAAATCGGGAGTGGGGAGTGGGGAGTGGGGAGTGGATAGATTTTGACTTTTGACTTTTAACTTTTGACTTTTTATTCCCCTTGACTTCCTTCACAATCTCTGCTCCCAAATATGCAGATCCTCTGGACGATCGACATCTGGTAGTTGGGGTAAGTAAGCAACAGATAAATTCAATTGCTTGGCGATCGCAGTAGTTTGGGATAACACTGCGGACGATCCCCACTCAACGCCGACAAATAACTCTGGGATAAAGCGCCGCAAACCGAGTAAATAATAGCCGCCATCAACAGCAGGACCGAGAACGAGATCGTAAGCCCAATGTAACTGGTCGAAAGCCTCTGCTAGTAGCTCTGCATTCAATCCAGGGCAGTCAGTACCGATAATTGCAGCATGGTCAGCATGATTCTGCAATACTGTAGCAAGCGATCGCGCCATGCGAGCCCCCAGATCGCCGTCTCCTTGAGCTGTATAAACTAAACCATCTCCCAACCACTGCATCATTAAATTTGAGTCGCCGCCAGCAAAACCAATTTCTACTCTCACAGAACGCTGCTCTTGTAGTCGTTTCACCTGCGCCAGAGTATGCTCGGTCATCTGTTGGTGTAGCAGAGCCGCTTTCTCCGCTCCCAAAGCTGGGATTAGCCTTGTTTTCGTCTTCCCTGGTTCTGGATAGCGAGTGAAAATAATTAAGCTTTCTCGAATAATTTTAGTAGCGTTCACGAAATAAAATTTTATAGTTATCAGTTATCAGTGAAGAGTGGTAATAGGTAATAGGTAATTGGTAGTTGGTAATTGCTCACCTGCTCACCTGCTCACCTGCTCACCTGCTTCCTTGTCCCCTCGTCTCCCGCGTTTCTTCCCCTAGCCCCTAGCCCCTAGCCTCTAGTCCCTTGTAAAATGTAACAGCTTCGGTACATTTTAACTGAGAGTATAAATTTCACTGCTATAACACTGCTATAACGATGCCCAGAAAAATAGAAGTTTTACCAGATCTAGCGGCGCTCGTCCAGCGATCGCTAGATCTAACTCTTGCCCACATGCACGATGCCATTCAAGCACGGGGACTGTGTACCATTGCCTTATCCGGTGGTAGCACGCCTAAACCTCTCTACGAAGCGATCGCCGCCCAAGTGCTACCTTGGGAGAAAATTCACGTTTTTTGGGGTGACGAACGTTACGTTCCTGCCGATAGCCCAGATAGCAACCAACTTATGGCACGACAGGCTTGGTTAGATAAAGTCGAAATCCCCGCCGAGAATATCCACCCCATGCCTACAGATGCAGCCGATCCCGCCGAGGCTGCGCGTCAGTACGAAACTCATCTCAAGGAGTTTTTTCAACTCCAATCGGGCGAATTTCCCGCTTTAGATGTAAATTTATTGGGTATAGGAGATGACGGACATACAGCGTCCCTATTTCCTCATACAGCGGCTTTACAAGTGTGCGATCGCATAATTACAGTTGGGAACAAAGATGGACAGCCCCGCATCACGTTTACTATCCCTACTATCAATCAAGCTCGTTGCACCATGTTTTTAGTATCCGGTGCGAACAAGCAAGCGGCATTAGCACAGGTATTTGCACCTGTAGCGGACGACTACACCTATCCCGCACGATTCGTTCAACCCCAAGGAGAACTTTGGTGGCTGTTAGATCGATCTGCCGGAGAAAACTTGCAATTACCCGACGAGTAGCACTTAAAATCAAAAACTGTTCATAGGGATTGACTTCATGATCGTTTGTCCTAATTGCAATCACCTCAACCCAGAAGGAGCGCAAGCCTGCGAAGCTTGCTACACGCCTTTACCCGCTACTACTAGTTGTCCTAACTGTGGCGCACCCGTACAAACTGATGCAAGATTCTGCGGACAATGTGGTTATGACCTCAGCGCCGACCTTGCTACTGTCGCCGAAGGAGTACCGCTAGATCTGGGCGAGCTACCACCTACTCAACCCAACTTGGCGGTTCCAGAACCCCCAGTAGAGCCACCTATAGTAGAGCCACCTAGTGTAGAACCCGAACAAACTGTACCTGTGGTAGAAATAATTCACCGTACTTCAGAACCAGAACCAAAAGCAGAGCCTAAGCTAGAACCAGAACCCGAATTAGAACCAGAGCCAGTACCATTGGCGGAATTTTCTCGCAATAGTGGCGGTGTTGAGCCAATCCCACCAGCAGTACCACCAGTACCGTCGCCTGCACCATCAATGCCGCTAGTATCTCAACCTACTCCCGTGCCACCAATGCCTGCGGTCTCGAATTCTAAAACTCAATTACAGCAGCAGATCGCCAAGCTGTTCCACGTTCAGACTAATACTCCGATCGAGTTACCACCAACTCTTTCTGTGGTTCATATTGGTAAACCTAACGATCGCATTCCTCCAGATATTGACGTGGCTGGGTTTCCCAATTCCGAAATCGTCTCGCGCATTCATGCCGATATTCGCATGGAAGGAGATGCTTACTATATAGAAGATGTCGGCAGTTCCAACGGCACTTACATCAACAACATGCCTCTTCTACCAGGTAATCGTCACCGCTTGCGGATAGGCGATCGCATTGCTTTAGGTAAGGGAGATTTAGTAACTTTTCTGTTTCAACTTTCATAGCTACTTATAGCTTATCTTCGACCTTGCTAAAGTGATTACAATTATTCTGCTACACCCTCAAAATGGTACTCCCGTCCAAAATTGGGCGTTTGAAACTGAATCTGTTGTCCGCGTCGGACGAGCAACAGATAATCAGGTAGTTTTATACAGTGCCGTTGTTTCTCGTTACCATGCTGAATTACGCTCGGCAAAGGGACAATGGCAACTAGTTAATTTAGGTGCAAATGGCACTTATATAGATGGTCAACCGATCGCTGAATCGATTCCCGTTACAAATGGTACAGTGATTCGACTGGCTAAATCGGGTCCCCAACTACAAATCAAGTTGACAAATTAAGCTGGCAAATTAAGTTATTGCCATAGCGATCTAGAGGATGGTAACTGGTTGAATGGTAATTAGTTGAAATGACTGCTATTGCTGAAAAAGGAAAAAGTCATTTTTACTATTTTATTTCCCATCGCTACCGCGATCGCATACTTGAGCATCTGTCATTTTCTAGTCACATTTCCTACTCAAGCTAGAAGAATCGCTAATCGTACTTTTGAAGAGTTGCGATCGGCAATCGACAACTCTCGCTCGATCGCAAACCTCATAAGTTTCGATTGCTCAAGTGAGATTGCTATTGTCATTTGTCAATTGATATGCATAATTTCAAGAACTGCGTTGTTAATGATTAACGATAACCATAACCTTAGAACTTGCGAATTACTTAGGATTGCTACGTTTTCCATTTATCTTATCAGTCTTTGAGCCGATCGAAAGTTTCAAAAAGATTTTATTGTTAACCTAAATTTAACCTGTAAATCCTTCTAAAGACATATCTTATGAGTGTTAATTCACGATAGAAAGTACGTATAGATTGACACGACAAAGACGAAATTTCACGATGATAAATCGATGAATATTTCGTCAAAAATAACTCAGTTAGAAGAGCGAGCGAACCGATCTGCTAGGTAGTTGCTGTTAATAAAAAACAATCGCGTAAGAGCTGAGAAATTTATGCTGTTTCAAAAGTTTTTGTCTCCAAAAACACTGCTCGCACCTTTAGTTACACTTACAGTAGGCATTGCTGCCTGTCAACCTCCAGGAGAACCTCCTACACCCACTGCTGGCGGCTCGCCTGGTAGCGCCCCAGCAGCAAATACTCAGGGTGGAGGCGGAAATATTAGTGGTGCAGGTGCAACTTTCCCAGCACCTTTATATCAGCGTTGGTTCACCGAGTACAACCAGAAAGTTAACTCTGATGTGAGAGTCAGCTATCAATCTGTGGGTAGCGGTGCGGGTTTAGAACAATATATTAGCGGCACTGTAGATTTTGGCGCTAGCGATGCCCCAATTCAAGATGCTCGCCTGGAAGCATTCCGCAAAAAGTATAACGAAGAACCGATCCAGATTCCGATGGCGGCTGGTGCAGTACCATTAGCATACAATTTGCCAGAAATCAAAGGCGAACAGTTAAGACTGTCTCGCCAAGCTTATTGCGGTATTGTTACGGGTAAAGTTACTCGGTGGAACGATCCGCTAATTGCCAAAGCAAATCCCGATTTGAAATTACCAGACCAAAACATCACCTTTGCCCATCGTTCTGACGGTAGCGGTACGACATTCATCTTTGTCAACCACATCAACGCCGCTTGTCCCGAATGGAAGGCAGGAGTTGGGACTTCTGTTAATTGGCCCGCAGGCATTGGCGCTCAAGGTAATGAGGGAGTTTCTGCTCAAATTCAGCAAAATCCTGGCACGATCGGCTACATCGAATATGCCTACGCCAAGCTGAATCAGATTCCTACAGCTATCCTCGAAAATGCTTCTGGGCAATACGTGCAAGCTAACAGCGATTCTGCGGCTGCGGTGTTTGAGGGTGTAGAAATTCCTGAAGACTTTGCCTTGCTCGTACCAGACCCGAAAAGTCCCAAGGCTTTTCCCATTGCTGGTCTAACTTGGATTTTAGTTTATCCCCAGTATCAAGATGCACAAAAATGGCAAGCTTTGCAGAATGTACTTGAGTGGTCATTAACTGAGGGTAGACCGATTACTGAGGAGTTAGGTTATATCCCAATGCCGGAAAACATCGTCAAGCGCATCAGGCAAGTGTTGGATGAAAGAGTCCAAACTCAGACTGCCCAGAATTAAGTCGTGAAGGATAACTATGAGATCGGCAACTGGAGAATCTCCCAGACAAGAGAGATCGCTCGAAAAGCAGGTTAATACAACAACAGTACTCGATCGCCTATTTTACTGGCTGACTGTAGCATTTGCGATCGCCGTGGTAGCAATTCTACTTTGGATTGGATTTCAAATTGGTAGTACGGCTTTACCTGCTATCCGAACTTATGGCATTCAGTTTCTCACTACCACTACCTGGGACCCCGTAAGAAATATCTACGGTGCTTTGCCACAAATCTACGGTACTCTCGTCACATCGGCGATCGCCTTGATAATTGCCGTTCCCGTAGGCGTGGGGGTGGCAGTATTTTTGAGTGAAAACTTCCTCCCCAACCAGATTCGGACTCCTATTGCGCTGGCGATCGAACTAATCGCAGCAATTCCTAGCGTGGTAATTGGACTGTGGGGGATCTACATACTCATTCCATTTTTGTTACCTTTTTATCGATTTTTGTACGAAAACTTTAGCTGGATACCCTTATTCAGCACGCCGCCGCGAGGTAACAGCCTCTTGACTCTAGGCATAGTCTTGGCAGTGATGATTCTGCCGACAATTATTGCGATTTCCAGAGGCAGTCTAGTTGCTTTACCCCGCGATTTGCGCCAAGGGGCGATGGCTATGGGTGCAACTCGCTGGGAAACAATTATCAGAGTTTTGATTCCAGCAGCTTTTTCGGGAATTGTTGGCTCAATTATGCTGGCTTTGGGTCGGGCTATGGGGGAAACGATGGCTGCTGCCATGTTAGTAGGGAATTCTAACCAAATTACTCCATCTTTGATTGCTCCAGGAGCTACAATTGCCTCTCTAATTGCATCTCAGTTTGGCGAAGCAGGGCGATCGCAAGTAGCGGCGCTGCTATATTCCGGCTTAATTTTGCTGATTCTGACCTTCATCGTCAATGTGTTGGCAGAAATTATTATTCAGAAATTCCAAAACGTCGAGTAGGCATTTTTGTTTGTAGCAAGCAGGAGAGACGAAATCGCATGGCTGGCGCTCAAGACCAGATGGATGCATCGGGAAGGCTCGATTTAACTCGTTCGGCGCGATCGCCGTTCAGGAATGTTTTTGGCATTATCATGACGGTGTTAACCGCTGGCTTTACGATTTTGACAATTGTGCCTCTTGTGGCGATTGTCTATGACGTAGCTAGGCAAGGGCTGAGCCGACTTAGTTTAGATTCGTTCACCCAGCTACCCCCGCCGCCAGGGTTAGAAGAAGGAGGCTTTGGTAATGCTATTGTCGGCTCTCTGATTGTTTTAGGAATTGCAGCCGCTATTAGCGTTCCCATTGGAGTTTTGGCTTCTGTTTACCTGTCAGAATTTGGACGGGGGACTAAAATCGCCTATGGGGTGAAATTTGCCACAAATGTCTTGGCAGGTGTGCCAGCTATTCTCTGCGGATTATTTGCCTACTCTTTAGTGGTTGTATTTACAGGTGGATTTTCTGCCTTTGCGGGTGGAGTTGCCCTGTCAGTGGTGATGTTACCAATTGTGGTACGGGCGACTGAAGAAGGTTTGTTACTAGTGCCTCAAGAAGTGCGCCAAGCAGCAATTGGTTTAGGAGCAACTCGGTTTCAAACCGTGATGCGAGTTGTCATACCTGCGGCTTTACCATCGATTGCTACAGCAGTCACCCTAGCTGTAGCACGGGCGGGAGGCGAAGCTGCACCGTTATTGTTTACAGCTTTGAATAATAACTTTTGGTCAACTGATTTGTGGCAGCCGATCGCCACTTTACCAGTTTTAATTTACTTCTATGCCATTATCCCCTTCAAAGCGCAGCAAGAAATCGCTTGGGCGGCTGCTTTGGTATTGTTAGCGATTATTTTAATCGTCAGTATTTCCTCGCGGTTACTCACTCGCCAAAAGATTTATTAGGTTTTGCTTCTCCTATTGATGCGACAGTCCATCTCCAAAAGCCATGAACTATACAACCCCAAATCAAATGAATTCTCGTAGTGCAACTGCATCTCGTAATGCCGTGTTCGGTGCTGAAAATGTTTCCATCTACTACGGCTCTTTCTTAGCAGTACGAGAAGTGACGATGGACATTCCTAGAAATCAGGCGATCGCATTTATCGGTCCTTCAGGATGCGGTAAAAGCACGTTGCTGCGATGTTTTAACCGCCTCAACGATATGATTCCTGGGGCAAAAGTGGAAGGAAAGATTTCTTATAATGGCATCGATATCTACGCGCCAAAAGTCGATCCCGTACAAGTCCGCCGTCGTATCGGCATGGTATTTCAAAAACCGAATCCCTTCCCTAAATCAATCTATGACAACGTTGCTTTTGGAGCTAGGGTAAATAATTATAAGAAGCGAGATTTAGATGAATTAGTCGAGCGATCGCTGCGTCAAGCCGCTATTTGGGATGAAGTCAAAGATAAACTTAAAGAAAGCGGTCTTTCCCTTTCTGGGGGTCAGCAGCAGCGGCTTTGTATCGCCCGCGCTTTAGCGATTGAGCCAGAAGTCATTTTGATGGACGAACCTGCTTCTGCTCTCGATCCGATTTCTACACGGCGAATTGAAGAATTAATCCACGAATTAAAAGAAAAATACACGATTATTATCGTCACCCATAATATGCAACAAGCAGCACGGGTAGCCGATATGACTGCTTTTTTCAATGCCGAAGCTACAGACAAGGGGCAACGATTTGGCTACCTAGTGGAATACGATGCTACAGAAAATATCTTTAACAACCCCAAGCAAGACTTTACCAGAGAATATGTTAGCGGTCGCTTTGGCTAAGTGACTTACAATGGGAATTATCTTCCACGACCAATTACTATGCTGAAGCGTTCCAAGTTCGAGACAACCCAATCTCAAATTATGCACCGTGCGGAAGAGCTGATCGACGCAGCATCGAACCGCTATCGAATTACCGTCCAAGTAGCCAACCGTGCTAAGCGTCGCCGTTACGAAGATTTTGATAATGTAGACGATCCAATGATGAAACCAGTCATCCGCGCCATCATTGAGATGTCTGACGAGTTAACTCAACCAGAAATTATCGGCGAATAGCGATTACAGTTGTCAGTTATCAGTTATCAGTTATCAGCGTAGAGATGTTACATGTAACGTCTCTACTTTGGTGTAAAGATGCGATTTATCGCGCCTTTACGTAATTTGTTACCTGTCACCAGAATTATTCGTTGAAAACAAAGTCTTTGCTACTTATAGATGGACTAGTTGTAGCTGATAACTGATATCTGACGATCGATTGCTGACAACTGATAACTGATAACTGACAACTGATAGGGGGCGATATGTTTTTGGTTACGGGAGCAACAGGAGGCATCGGTAGAAGGGTTGTGCGATCGCTGCGAGAACGGGGAATGCCCGTGCGTGCTTTTGTCCGCCTGCTGTCTCGTTATAGCGAGTTAGAACATCGAGGTGCGGAAATCTTTATTGGCGATTTGCAGCAAGAGCGAGATATCCAAAAAGCCTGTCAGGGAGTACAGTATATTATCAGCGCCCACGGTTCTGATGGTGATGCTCTTGCCTTAGATTACCATGCCAATATTGAGTTGATCGATCGCGCCAAAGAACAGGGAGTACAGCACTTTGTTTTCGTCTCCGTCTTAGGTGCAGATCGCGGTTATGAAGATGCACCCGTTTTTAAAGCAAAGCGTGCTGTAGAAAAGTATTTGCAAGCAAGCGGAATTAATTATACAATCTTACGTCCAGCTGGGCTTGCCTCTAACCTCTTACCACTAGCAGAAAGATTTCGGCAAACAGGAATTTATTTACTGATTGGCGACGGCAAAAACCGCACTTCTATTGTTAGCACTGACGATTTAGCACAAATAATTGTTAACTCATTCATGTTTCCAGAGGCGCGTAACCGCATTTTCTCTGTTGGCGGTGCGGAAATACTACAACGGCAAGATGTACCGCACATTCTTGGTAAGATTTTTAATATCGAGCCGATTATTATTAATCCTCCTTTACTGGCAATAGACGGATTTAGAACTGTTACTGGGTTGTTCAATCCTGCCCTGCAATTAGCTTTAGGCACTTTCCGCACCTTACTAGACAACGAATTTTTCTGCACTCGCGAAGAAACTGCTCAAATCGAAGAGATATACCATCTGAAATTGGAACACTTAGAGAGTTTTCTCCGGCGTTATTTGGCAATATGAGTGAGTAGTGAGTCGATTCGTAGTGAGTAGTGGAATGACAAATGACAAATGACAATATAACTGCCATGATCCTGGCGGGGGGTAAAAGTTCGCGGATGGGACGAGATAAAGCTTTACTCCCAGTCGATGGCGTACCGTTGTTGCAAAAAGTGTGTGAAGTAGCAGTGGCACTGTGCGATCGCGTATACGTCGTTACTCCTTGGCAAGAACGCTATCAGCATTTACTTCCTGTCGGGTGTGAGTTTATTCGAGAAGTCATGTGGGAGTCGGGAGACAATTCAATTCACAATTCACAATTCACAATTCACAATTCACAATTACCAATTCACAATTACCAATTACCAATTACCAATTACCAATTACCAATTACCAATTACCAACAGCCCACTGATAGGCTTTGCCCAAGGATTAACTCATGTAGAAACAGAATGGGTGTTGTTGCTGGCGTGCGATCTGCCTTACTTGCAATTGGCAGTGTTGCAAGACTGGGCGAACAAACTAGAAGGGATACCGCAGGAGGCGATCGCTCTACTCCCTCGCCATAGTAAGGGTTGGGAGCCTTTGTGCGGCTTCTATCGCCGCAGTTGTCTGAACCTCCTCGAAACATACATCGATCGGGGTGGACGCTCTTTTCAGCAGTGGTTGGCGCAACATCCCGTTCAGCCTTTAAACTGTTTTGAGCCGTCGATGCTATTTAATTGCAATACCCCAACTGACTATGCAGCCGTGTCACGGGTAGGCTGAGTGTGAGTGCCTTCGGTCTAGAAATGCCGTAGCCTTGGGCATAATCGACCCCCAATTGGCGTAACTTATCTAAGATAAACTCGTCTTCGACAAATTCAGCTACAGTCTGAATACCCATTACACTAGCAATTTTAGCAATGGCTGCTACCATCTCGGCAGCGATCGGGTCAGTGACGATTTCCCTGACAAATACCCCATCGATCTTTAAATAATCTACAGGTAAATTCTTCAGGTAGGCAAAGCTGGACATGCCGCTGCCGAAATCGTCTAGGGCAAAACTACAGCCTAGAGCTTTTAGTTGGCGCATCACCGCTGCGGCTTTCGCTAAATTCGTAATGGCTACAGTCTCCGTCACTTCAAAACAAATTAACTGGGGACAAATCTCCGTCAGGGCAAATTGCTCTTGAACAAATGAAATAAACTGTTCGTCATTTAGCGTTGCGCCAGATAAATTGACTGCATAAACATGTGGTGGACGAGCAGATGAAGACAGCATCAGGTGACGAAACAGAGTTTGAATCACCCAGCGATCGATCCGGTGCATGAGATGGTAGCGTTCGGCGGCGGGGATAAATGCCATTGGCGAGACTAATTTTCCCGTCTCATCTTCCAACCGTAGTAAGATTTCGCAGTGATGGGGCGATGGGCGATCGCTTGTTGGAGTAATTGCAGCGATTGGTTGATAGAATAAGCGAAAGCGATTGTCTTCTAATGCTTGAGGTAGGCGCGTCACCCACTGCATTTCTCCTTGTTGGATGGCGAGTTCGGTATCGTCGAGTTGGTAAACGTGGACGCGGTTGCGCCCCTTGTTTTTGGCAACGTAGCAAGCAGCATCGGCAGCACTTAAGACGCTGGCAACACTAGGAGTAGTAGCATTGATTTCTACTAGACCAATGCTGACACCGACGCTAAAGGTTTTATCTTGCCAAATAAAGCGATAGTCGTTGATTTGTTGTTGCAGGACGCTAGCAATCTGGGTGGCTTGTTCTAAGGGACAGGAGTAGAGGAGAATGCCAAATTCATCTCCTCCCAAACGCGCCAGGGTATCGGTTTTGCGTAATTGGGTGGGCAACAAGCTGCTGATCTGGCGCAGCAGTGCATCTCCGGCGACGTGTCCGCAGGTATCGTTAATAATTTTGAATTGATCGAGATCGAGGTAGCAGAGGACGTGCTGGAGGTTGCCATTTTGGGCGCTGTGGACGGCAGTTGCCAATCGGTTTTCAAATTCTCGGCGGTTGTAAAGTTCGGTTAAGGGGTCGTGGCTGGCTTGCCACGCTAGTTGCCGTGCCATCGTGTTTGCTTGGGTGATGTCGCGGAAAACTAAGATGCTACCGATCAACTGGCGATCGCTAGCATAGATTGGAGCGGCTGAGTGATCGATCGCGAATTCTGTCCCATCTTGTCCGATTAATAAAGTGTTGTATGAAGATTTGACGATCCGACTTTCACCCAAAACTCGGTCTACGGGGTTTTCTAACGACTCCCGCGTAATTTCGTTGATAATTTTGAATACATGACTGAGGGGTAGTCCTTTGGCTTGTTCGCTAGCCCAACGTGTGAGTTTTTCTGCTACGGGATTGAGCGATTGAATGCAACCACTGGCATCGGTTGTAATCACTGCATCGCCAATTGAGTGTAATGTCACTTGTGCTAGCTCTTTTTCGCGCGACAGCGCAATTTCTATCCGCTTGCGCTCGTTAATTTCTCTAGTCAGTTCTAGGTTGGCAGCTTCGGCTATTTTTGCTCTAACGAGAGCTTCGTCTGCTTGCTTGCGAGCGGTGATGTCGTGCTGTACGCCCCACACGCGAACTAAATAGCCATTTTCTACAATCCCGATCAGATTGTTGAGAAAATAGCGAAGATTACCGTGGCGATCGAATTCGCACAATTCAGCATCTACAAGGCGATAGCCAGAACTGATAAAGGCACGAAAAAATTCTACATTGGCGGGAATAGATTTGGGTAAAAATTCGCCAATTCTTGCTCCTAGCATCTCGGCGACGCTAGCGTAACCGAACATTTGGGCTAAAACTTCATTGCATTCTGCCAAATAGCCGTGCTGGTAAAAGTCATTAACTTGTGCTTCTAAAGCAGCTTGAATTGATAATGGACGCTCTAATTCACAACGCCAAATTCCTTCCGAACTTTGGGCGAGAAATACGCGGTAGCGTTCTTCACTTTTGAGCAGTGCTGTCTGAGATTGATTCAGTTGGGTTAGCATCCAATTGATCGCGCTGGCTAGGCGACCTAGTTCGTCGTTTCCAGGTATTTCAACGCGGGAACGCAAGTCGCTGCTTGCACCAATTCTGCTGACATCGCTGCTCAAACGTGCTAAGCGTGACAGTACCAGTTTTTCTAATACCAATAAAGTGGTAACGCTAAAGACTAAACCAACCAATAACAACGACCATACGAGGTAACGGACGCTCAGTTGTCCGCGATGATAAATCTGCCTTGGTAAATCTACTCGCAAAATCGCTGCTGGCTTTCCTTCGAGATCTCGCAGCATCGTGTAGCCTGCAATGATATCTTCGTTGAGCGATCGCACGAAGATTTGCTTACCTTTAATTAGAGCTTGCTCTGCTCTTTGAAAATCTAGGGGTAGGGGTGGATTGTCTAATCGCTCTAAGGCAATATTGAAGTGAGTCCGTGCGGCGATCTGTTCGACATCCAAATAGCGTCCCATGACTAGGATACCGCGATTCGGTCCTCTGCCTTCACTGGTTAAAATTGGTCGGATGGCAATTAGCATCAGTCCTTGGGGTAGGGAAATTAGCCCCATTTGCTGGTGATTTTCGTCATCTGGTTGCCAAAAAAATTTTGGTTGCTGGAAGTATTTTTGCAGGCTTGCTGGTACTGGTAGAGACTTGCGCGTGTCGGGAGATATAAAACTATTAAAAACTACCTGCCGATCGCTGCGACGGATGTATGCAATCAGATCGACATCAATTCTGACTAGCGTGGCATAGTTAAAGGCATTTTGGAAATATTTCAGGTTGCCACTCTGAACATCAGCGTAAGTGCCATCCCACTCGGCTTCATTACCATTTAGTACGTTTAATTTGCTCAGCTCGTCGTTATACGCTTGCAAGATACGCCGGACATTTTGATGGGTGTCCTGTTCTTCCACATGGGTATACCCATCGAGTAATATTGTTTTGGAAGTGCTATACAGTGCCACAAATAGACTGAATAGCGTCATGCCAGTAATAATTAACGTCTTTTTACGCAGCGTCATAGGGTGGCAAAAGCAGCAATGGTTAACTGGGAGGGAAGTAATTTAGCGATCGCCCCCTGATGCACGATTGGCTGGGGTTCAACCTGATTCAGCCGCTGACTAGGCAAGCGGAATTCTACAGCTACAATGGCTGCTATTGACTGCAATGGCAATATTTTCATTGGCTTCATTTTCCTTCCCAGCAACCGCAGCACAACCCTAGCTTCTAGCATCAATTGGCAAATTTTATAGAAAAGTACATAATTTTTGATTTTTGCTTTTGACTTGTAGATCTTGACTTAGATAGCTACCGCATACTCCCGATTATTATGTAAATAAAGGAAATCTAGCGAACTTAAGCTCAATCAATGTTATTTCATCTAGCGCCGATTCCACTACTAAAAATTGCTAATTGTAAACAAAATATTCGATCGCGTCGTCAAAGTTGAGATTTTTGAAAATCAATGACTGAATTTGCTTGAGAAAAAGCAAAAATCTGACGAAATAAAAATATAGATAACTGGCGCTCAGTGGCTAAACTTAAGATTTTCAGTAATTATTATGCATCAGCAATGGAACTAAATGCCATATAGAAAAGCTTAATTTTACCCTTCTTTACGCTAGTAACTTCTTATTTTATAGACAGAAAAAATAATGCTGCAAATATCTGCACAAAAGCGATCGCAGTTTAGAAAATATCTCAGTTAAGCCAGAGAAGATGAAGTAGCGATCGCTACAAATGTCCTGGTATTTATTCATACTATTATGCTACAATTTTACTAAAATTTTTACTGAATAAATTGACATATATTGTGATGGAAACAACTCGTTTGTCTAGTGAAGGTCAAGTCATCATCCCAAAAGCATTGCGAAATGAACACCATTGGGAAGCAGGACAAGAACTAATTGCAATTAATATAGGGGATGGCATTCTGCTCAAACCCAAAAAGCCTTTTTCAGAAACCACATTAAAAGATGTTGCCGGATGCCTAAAATATCAGGGAAAGTCTAAGAGTTTAGATGAGATGGAAGAGGCAATTCGTCAAGGTGTAGTGGCACAAGAACATGGTAGTTGCAGTTGATACAAATATTATTGTTCGTTATGGACTTTGCTGATGCACTGCACCTAGTACAGAGTCAAAACTATTCTACGATGTATACGTTTGACGAAAAGTTTTTGAAAAAAGTGAAAAAACTATTAACGCAGTGCGAAGTGAAGCAGCCTGAATAAATATTGTCTTGAGTAAAAATTATTTATAGCATAATCATCTAACAGCCCGTACATGGTGAAACGTTTAATTAATCATACTCAAAAACTAGAGGCTTACCATCTTCCAGAATATTTCCTGGTTGTGCTAATTGAAGCCGCAAATCCTTTGGTAAACCAAACATGCCTGCATGACTTACCTCGTCATATGCTTTAAGTTTATCTGCTAAATTGCGATCGCCTATTTTCTTCTTAATTTCATCACTACCTAAATTAGCAGGGTCAATATTATTAGTAGCAAGAATAAATCCCCACGTACAGGCAAAAGAGGGAATAAATATAGAATAACTACGGACGATGGGAAAAACGCTATTAATAGTCCGCCGAATTGTGGCGTGTTCCGTCCATTTTAAAGGTGAAAGGGAAAAACCCTGGACTGCCATCACCCCCGATTCAGTGAGTCGCTGCTGACAAAGAGCGTAAAATTGTTTTGTATAAAGTGCGATCGCGGGTCCCTCTTCTAAAGCATCGGTGATGTCGAGGATAATGACATCAAACTTAGTTTCATGCTGTGCCAAATACGCACGACCATCTGTATGCAACAATTCCAGTCGCGGATCGTCAAAAGCACCCTGATGCCAAGAAGGTAATTTTTGCTGGCAGAATTCTACTAATTCCCGATCCAAATCTACCATTACTAAAGTTTTGACATTAGGATGTTTCAAAACTTCTCGCGGTGTTGCACCTTCGCCGCCACCAATAATTAACACCCGTTGCGGATTGGGATGAGTCATCATCGCTGGCTGTACCAACGCCTCATGATAGAGATACTCATCCACCTCAGCCGATTGAATCGTGTCATCCAACACCAGTACGTCGCCGTAAGCTGCTGTTTTCGCAAATTCCATCGCTTGAAACTGAGTCGATTTAGCTTCCATACTCCCGACTCGTCGCAATAAGCGAATTTCATCTGAGGTTGTCTGATCGCTCAGCCAGCTACTAAATTCTAAACTCATGATCGATCGCTTTTGCTGTGGGGACAAGGAAAAAGTCAAAAGTCAGAAGTCAAAAATAAATCCTGACTCCCGACTCACTTTCGTAACATCAAAGGAGAAGTCGTAAGTCGTAAGTAAGAAGTGTTTCACGCACCACTCTTCACCACTACTCACTACGAATCGACTCACTACTCACTTTCTTAACATTAAAGGTAACTGAGAAGACTTAACGATCGCCGGATCGAATCGTTCGTGCAATTGTCTGGAAACCGATTTTGGTCGCCATAGTTTTTCTAGCACTTCACCAAAAGGCATGACATCTAATTCGCCACAAGTGAAAATGTCTAAGAAACAAGCTCGGTATTCTGGATATGTATGAATGCTGGCGTGGGACTCTGAAAGCATCAAGATCACTGAAACGCCACAAGGCTCGAATTTGTGCTGGAGATTCGCCACAATGGTAGCTCCTACTGCACCAACTGCTCTGACCATATCGCATTCGATCTGTTCTAGATCGTCCATGTCAGCTTCGCAACCGGAAAAATTGAGCAGCAAGTGCCGACCGTAAAAATCGAAACGCTTTTCCATAAGGCTAATCTCTTTCGTTACAAAAAATTGTTCTTCCCGAAAACGGTAGTATCACCGCCTGTTAGTGTGTTTGTTGGTTTATGCAAACTTTAGCTAGCAAAGCTATCTATCGATTCAGCATCGTAAGATTGTCAGCTTGAGATGTTGCAGAATATCGCTAGCGGCTTTGATACCAGATAATGCAGCTCCTTCCATGTAGCCTTGCCATTCATAGAAAGAATTTGTGTGTTCCCCTGCAAAAAACAGGTTATTAACTGGTTTGCCTTCGTTACCGCAGATCGTAGTAAATTGCCCTGGTTTGTAGCAAGAGTAGCTACCTTGCGCCAGGGGGTTAGCAGTCCAGTTTTCTAAATGTACGAGTAAATCGCCAGCCCGATCGCGTGTTGCTTGGGCGATCGCCCCAGGATATACTTTTTCTAGATCTTTTAAAAATAAGTGTGCTTCTGTCTGGACGCGATCGCAGTTTAGCGTAGCTCCCCTTTTACCGCTAGAAAAGTCTACCAATACGGCGCGATCGCTACTTGCCCCAGTTGGATTTGTTTCCCAAGTTGTTTGATGATGGGGCAAATTAGAGTAGGATGCACCGCTACTGCCACGATCTGCCCAAGGACGACCGTTGAAACCCAGCATCATCTTGGCATGGGTAGCGTGATCTAATTTGTTAATTGCTGCTTGCTTCCAAGCTGGTAGTTCTAAACTTGCGTCTAACTCAACTTGACGTAGCAGGGGAAAAGGAATTGCTAAGACTACGGCATCGTATTCTACATCAATTGTGCGATCGCCGTTGTCAAAAGTGACTTCTATGCGGTTTGTTGAATTCTTGCGTACCCTCACCAGTCTCATCCCTAACTCAATCTGTCCTTGGAGTGCTTGGCTTAAGCCTCGGACGATTTGCTCGTTACCCTCGACAATGTGGTAACGTTCGTCACTAAAGATTTGAAAGGGGGAAGCTTGCGATGTTTCAATTTCTCGTACCACCAACAGAAAATTCAGACAACTTTGTTCTTCCAACTCCAGACCATATTCTGCCATGTAAGCAGCATTCATTGCAGCCTTAATTGTATCTCCTACTTGGCGTTTTTCGAGATATTCCCATAAATTGATTTGGTCGAACCGCGCATCTGCGGCTGTAAAGCAATCTACAGTTGGCGTGAGAGAGATTTCCTGCAAGTCTGGGGCTATGGCTGCCAAAAAATCCTGATATTGGGCTAAAATCGCCGACTCAGCGTAGTGCTGTCCGTTGAAATAACAAGCAAATTCTCCTGGTTGCTGAGATACATCTTCCAGCGTTAGTTGAAATTGCCGCGCCCAGCGGAGTATGGTTTTGTTTTGGCTGTCGATCAGTTCTCCACCCCGTTCGATAACTTGCTGGGGAAATTTTGCGGCTCCAGGAAACGCTCCTCCTAATGAATAGCACCTTCCGCCGACGCGATCGCTCGCTTCGTAGATTGTGGCGGAGATCCCTTGCTGTTTTAATTCGTAGCCGCAAGCTAAACCCGCTAACCCCGCACCCACTATGCCAATTTTCACATCTCGTTCCAACTGGAGTGAGACGTAGGCGCGTTCTAGTTGCATCGCTACTCCCCCTAGGTTTGTCCCTACTAGCTTTTCGCGTTCTTTAAGCGTGGATTGGGTAGCACTGGTTTGCAAAGCTAACTGTTCGATGCCCTGACCGATCGTGAGATGATTTCTTCTAGCGTAAACCCCGATCTGGATAGCACGTTTAAGGTCTTGAAACAACAATGAGCGACCCATAGATTTGTTTAAAAAGTTTAATAGCAGTTGTTTGGATGCGATCGCCAATCTTGGCTGTATTAAGATTTTCCGAAAAAACTGTAATTTTACTGATGTGCCTAAAAAACGTTTTGTATATTATTCATTTTTTTGCCAACCAAACCATCCATGCATTTCTTTTAGCATTCCCCTGCGCTTAACAGAATAATTCCGGCAACAATTAAAGATACACCAAATAGGTTGCCATGAGAATAGCTTTCTCGAAATAGAAAAGCTCCGATGAAAAACGCCAAAATAAATTCTAACCCGACTACGAAAAGATAGGTAACTCCCAAGCTAGAGTTCTGCATGGCTATAGCTTCTATGCTAGCCCCTGCCATGAGAAAAAAATAGACGAGCAAACTAGGCACGAGCTTAGATAACCCCTTGGAAAGTTTCATATACATGCCACCCAAAGTATAAGCAAATGCGGCAATCATCACCAAAATTAAATACATCAGCTCGCTCCTTATAACTTTAAATACTGCAACTTGTTCGCTGTCTATTTCTTTAATGCATATTTAGAAAATTTAATTAATCGATCGGCTTTTTCCAGCTTACCAAAGAAAAATAAACTATTTTGTCTGGCAAAATCCGCTTTAAATTCAGAATAATCTCGAACGCTCCTCAACATTTCCTTAATACTTTCTTGCAATTTTGTAAAATCCTTAAAAAATATATATTAGATTCTTTTTACGAACCACAGTATTTCTACGGGCAATAGATGAGAGTCATCTGAACTTTAAGAAAAACTTGCGATTCGATTCAGTGAAAATGCCGATTCAATAAACAACTGAACTTGGCAGGGTTGTGAAAATGATGATTGAAATAGAAATCTGCTGGTAATAATGGGAAAAAAGTACTAAATCCGATAGTCATTACCGCAAATTCTATGCTGAGAACTCCTAACGCTAAAGGGTGAAGCGGAATTTAGCATCTGGCAGTTTTGACGAAGTAGAATTATCGATTCTCAAAAACTTGCTGCAAAATTTAGAATTTCTTTAGGTTTTATTGACACTTATATCGAGTTTTCAATAACTCTAATAATCAAATTATTAGTAACCAAAAAAATATTTTGCTAATTACTACTGCCAAGTACCTAAGATTTGCTGCATGGTAGTGTAGCAATAATTGGTATTTCTGTAGTTATTTATGCATTTGATATTGGCAGCCAATGCTAGCACTAGCAGTCTATCCATAGTATTGAGACATATCATTCCTAAGATAGGCGATCGCAAGATCGGAAATCTGACCGACGAACGATGTTAGATTTGCCACTTGTCCTAGAAGCTATATACATAAGCACTTATCATCCCGCTTAATGCAGAGATAGTTAATAGTTTTAGTAGGAGATAAATTATGAGCATCGAAAAAAGAGTTGAAGCAGTTGCTAAGAACGTTGAAGGCAAAGTCCAAGAAGCCATGAGCGAATTGACAGGCGATCCTAAAGATAAGCTTGAAGGACAAGCAAAACAAGAAGATGCAGCCACGATGCACGCTCAAGAAGATGTTAAAGATAAAGCTAAAGATTTCATCGACAAAACTTTTTAAGCGTAAAACTATCAGGAGTTAGGCGCGATCCGAATGGCAAGGGATGGAATTGTCTCTTGCCTTTATTTATTAGGGAGTAGGGAGTGGGGAGTAGTGAGTAGTTTGGCAGGATAACTCTTCGATCGCCCGATCGAGTAGTTCTAACCCCTCAGCCACAGTCTCGATCAGGCTGAGTTGACCGCGTAATTCGGCTGCACCGTTAAAACCTTTAGCGTACCATGTCATATGTTTGCGGGCTTGACGGACACCGCGATCGCCCTTATATTCCCATAATGCCTGAAGATGCTCTCTGGCACATTGTAATAATTGCGCTGGTGTGGGAGACGGTAATGCTTGCCCTGTTTTGAGAAAGTAATCCACTTCTCCGACTAAAAACGGATAACCCAGCGTTCCCCGCGAACACATTACCCCATCCGCACCTGTTTGTTCCAGACACTTCACCGCCGCTTCTACCGAAAAAATATCACCATTGGCAATTACAGGAATTGACAGCACTTCCTTCACCCGTGCAATCCATTCCCACTTCGCCGCACCATTGTAACCTTGAGCGCGGGTACGTCCGTGGACGGTAATCATTTGCGCCCCTGCATCTTGCATCCGCTTGGCAAAGTCTAAAATAGTAATTTCTTTATCCGTCCAGCCAATACGAGTTTTTACCGTCACTGGCACATCGACGGCTTTGACTACAGAACGGACAATTGCTTCGGCAACTTCTGGCTGTCGCAATAAAGAAGAACCACCACCATTTTTGGTGATTTTGTTCACCGGACAACCCATATTTATATCAACTGTATCTGCCCCTTCTGCTACAGCTTTTACAGCGGCTTCTGCCAAAAAGTCAGGGCGACAATCGAATAGTTGAATGCTAATCGGTCTTTCCTGTGGGTCTACCTCCATGATTTTAGGCAGCTCTTTGACATAATGCAGCCCCGTAGCATTCACCATCTCGGTGTACATCATCGACTCTGGGGCATAGCGTCGCACCAAACGGCGAAATACCAAGTCAGTCACCCCCGACAACGGCGACTGCAACACCCGACTCTTGACTTCAAACGAGCCGATTTTTAAAGGTGATGAGAGTTTAGTTTGCAAGCTGGGCGATAGAGCAATCATAGAAGCAAACAGCAATGGGTGAGGAATTAGGCTACTTGAAGTTTGAGATCTCGATCCCCCAACCCCCGATGAATTGGGGGCATAAGTTCCCCCCTTGTGAAGTTGAAGCCAAGCTATTCGAGCATTGGGGTAAAGACTGCCTTAAAAAGGGAACATAAGTTCCCCCTTAATAAGGGAGGCTAGGGGGGATCTCTTTTGCCAGAGCCAAAAAGGAAAACGGTATCACTTAATTCATTATAAAATTAAAATCGCTTGAGTTTTTGCAACTCGGCTTTTTCTTTATCTAAGTTTCTAAGCTGCATTCTTTGCTGTTCTAAATTGCTTTTTAGCGCGAGCTGATGTTTTTCAATATCGATAATATAAGTGGTAAATCGATCGCTGGCAATTTCTAAAGCATCTTTCAGTCGTTTTTCCTCTGTTTCTAAAACTGTAGTCAGTTCTAGAACTAATTTTTCTACTAAATGTTTACTGAGAGATTGATAGTGGCTGGATAATTCTTTTCTTAACTTATCGGCGATCGCTTCTAGTTGAAGAGAGTTATCTTTTTGATAAGTATAGGTGAGTAAACAAACTAAAAGAAAGATTGCAACTCCAAATAAAAAAGGATTATCTCTTAAAGGTTGAGTAATACTAGAAATAATTTGCTTACCACCACCGCTGATTCTTATACCTAAAAACATAGCACCAAAGCCAACCAAAAAAGTAAATTGCATCATGTCGGCTCTAATTTGCTTAAGAACGTATGCGATCGGAGAAACTTGTTGATAGCGACCTTCATAAGGAGCTTCTATAAATGAATTCATCAGGCTTTTTTGAAAATCCACACGCCTGTCGGCAAAAAATAAAGACTTGTCTATGTTTATAGATGGTAGAAAGTTGAGATTTTTGTAGATAGTTTCAACTATGCCGTTTAAACCACCTTCACTATAATTAGTAGTAACTAACTGCCATTCTTTATCTGCCCATTTCTTTAACTCATGGCTACAAAAATATGTCAGTTCGGCATTAACATTACCATTAAGAGTTACTGATTTTTCTGATTTTAGTTGAATGTATTGAAACCCATTTTTCTTCAAAACCTGCGGTTTCAGTTGCTCGATAAATCCTTCAATTTTATATGAAATGCTTTTTTTGCTATACGTATCTAGTAAAGCAGCTTTTGACTGATTAACTTCGAGTCTCACTTGCTTAAAAAACTTATCTTTATCATCGCTGGCTTTTCGTAAAACTCGCTTAGATTGCTCTTTGATATCATCAGTTGCTAAATTTTGAATTCGATGTTCTTCTTGCTGAATTTTTTGAGCGATCGCTCCAGTTTCATTGTCGAAAATTTGCTCGATTGCCAACAGCTGCTCTAAAACTTTTGCCGTCAATCGTTGAGCTAAAATATCTTCTGGTTTACCTCGAATAATTGCCTCTAAAGATTGACAAAATTTCTTGAGTTCTTGCTGTGCTACTGAATTGATTTCCGAAGTTTGAGTTTGGAGAGAGAAAGCACTCAGAGATAAAACCAGCAATTCAAAGGTATCGCTCATATCTTGACTGCGAAGCCAAGCTTCTATTTGAGTTAAAGTTGGTATATCTCCAATAATGACGCGCTTTGTAATTGGTGCTGCATTTGCTATTGTAATTAATCCTTGCCAAGCATTTGTAGATGCGTTGCGATCGCTAACTAAGCAAAGAATGTCGCAGTCGATCGATTCTGCTAAAGAGTCTGAATTTTTACTAGATAAGCTGTATTCAAAGACAAATTCTGGATCGGCCCAACTTGCAGTTGACGCAGCGAGAGTAATGCGATCGCCTATTTGTAATTTTTGACAACCTTGCAACCGAACTCCGTTAATATAAGTTCCGTTGGTACTATCGCGATCGCAAATTTCCCAAGTTAAATTTCCACAAGGACGAATGTAAGCGTGGTTCCAAGAAACTTTTTTGTATAAGCTCGAAACTGTTATTTCACTCTCAGGATTGCGTCCAATTGTAGTTTCTTCAGCAGAAAGTTGATAATGTTGTTCGCCGCTAGAGGTTAATAATACCAGTCCTACACGTCTTTGTGACTGCACTGGCTCGATCTGAGTTGGTAAAGAATTAACTTCAATCTGATAAAATTGCGGTAAATGCTGCTCGAAATAAGTTTGGAGCGATCGCGCTGTGCTGAGGTTACGACCGATAATTTGTAATTTTAGCCGTTCTGCTTTAAGGCAAATTGCTATATTTTCTAGCTCTTGAAAAACCGTTTTGAATCTTTTGTCTCGCTCAAAGTTGGCGCTGACAAATTTCTGAATTTCCTGAATCCGCGTTTGGAGTTTTTCAGCTTTAGGAGACATGTATCAGTTATCAGTTACCAGTTACCAGTTATCAGTTAACAGGAGTCAGGAGTCAGGAGTCAGGAGTCAGAAGTCAGAAGAATTTAATCTCCTCTGCTCCTCTGCTCCCCTGCTCTGTTCACTCCCTCAGCTCTCTTTTCACGCACCACATACTACTTCACTACCACCCCGAACTATTTTCCTCTTCTGTATTATCGTTGCCTTGTGGTTCATGCTCGATCGCACCGTCAGGTATTTCGGTTTCAGCAGTGCTACTATCGTCCGTACATCCAAATGCTGGATCGCCGTTGGGACATGGATCTTGAGCGGGTGGTTCTACAAAATCAGGGTTTTGTTGTAACTCTTGGTTTGACTCTACAGCAGGGGGTTTAGCTGCTTTGGTAGCTGGAATCTCCGGCTGAGGTTTTACGGCTTCGATCGCTGGTGGCGATTGATTTAACTGTCTTTCTGGAGCTGGTTTAGCAGCAGGGGTATTCGATTGTGTTGGTTTTTGAGCTAGTCTAGAGTTAGCTTGCTCGACGATATCGTTACGTTTTGTATTCCAAAATAGCGTACCAGATGTAATTTTTTTAGCTGTATTAATTGCGTCTTGCCAACGGCTTTGACTGAGTGCTTGTTCTGCTCCTTTTAAGTATTCTCTATGAGTTTTCGATTCTCTTTCCCAAGTGGCGATCGCTTGTTTGACATCCTTAAAAACAGAGCTTTTAGGTGGAATTGCTCTTGCTAATAAAACAGCTTTCTCAAAATCACCATCTCTTTCATAAGCATCTTTTGCTTCTTGAAAGATTGTCTTAGACCACTGACTAGTTAATAATTGAGCTTCTTCAAACAAAGGTTGATTAGCGGGTACTGTTGCCGCGATCGCGATCGCTTCAGCAATTTTAAATTCATCTGCTAAAGCTTTAGCTTGAGCGATTCGACACTCATTCACAGATTTATTTAAATTCGTTTGTGCTTGTTTATCTTCAATGGAATTACTACTGGGAATGCTAATGGTTGTACCTTGCTTGATGCATTCTTCGTACTGTTTTGCTTTTTTCAGCAATTCCACTTGTACTAAGCCAGATTTAATGTTTTCATTATTTATCACCACCAGCCCGAAAGCAGCAGCTACACTGAAGACAAATGCAAGCCCCACGGTAATTCCTAAAGGAGATTTGAGCTTCTCTGCCAATTTAGCTAAACCTCTGGGTTGAGGTGTTGTCTGGGTATTCTGGGGATTTGTCGCGACGTTTTGGTTTGTCACGAGTGGAATTGAGCTAGCTGGAGTACTAAGAATTGGGTGAGCGGAAAATTGACTGCTGGGGGCTGTAGCTGGTATAGCTGCGTAATGGCTTGCTTGTTGTGTTTGCGAGTATCTGGGGCGTTGATCTAGTTCCGTGGTTGCATAACCTGCAATTGATGCTAGCGATCGCAGTGCGTCTATAACTTCAGATGCCGACTGATAGCGTTCTCTAAAGTCATAGCGTACCATTTGATTGATAATTGCCGCGAGGCGATCGCTGACTTGGGCCTGACCTTGCCAGTCAATCTCTCCCTGAAAGTTTTCTTTCAAGTCTTGGGTAGTGAGTCCGGTAAGTGCTTGAATTGCAATGACTCCCAGCGCGTAGATATCACTGTTGAATTGAGGTCTACCTCGCGCTTGTTCCGGTGGCATATATCCGACAGTACCCACTGCGATTGACGCACTAACTTGACTTTGAGCTGTCAGCAGTTGGACGTTAATTTCTTTGACAATCCCAAAGTCCACCAGCACTAACTTATTATCTTGTTGGCGGCGGATAATATTGTTTGGTTTGACATCGCGGTGAATTGCTCCCTGCTGATGCACGAAGTTAAGAATCCCTAACACATCTAAGAGCATTTGGATTGTTTGATTTTCGTGCCAGCAACGACCGCCAAACAATTCTGCACTGAGTAAATGCCCTTCGATCAACTCTTGCACCAAATAAAATTCTCGATCTTGCTCGAAATAGGCTAATAATCTGGGGATTTGGTCGTGAATTCCTAGCTTTTCTAAAATCTTTGCTTCTTTCTCAAACAAACGCCTTGCAGTTACTAGAAAATTGGGGTTGCTGTTAGCAGGTTTTAGGTGTTTGACAACGCAGTGAGGATTACCAGGGCGGCGAGTATCCTCTGCTACGTAGGTCTGGCTAAATCCGCCCGCACCCAAAACTTTTAGGACTTGTAACGTCCGTCTAATAACTGACCTAGCATTGATTCAACTTTGGGAATATGAGTTTCAAACTGATTCAACTTAAACCGTGACAATTTCGGATTTTATTTATTTTATTTTTATCCGCTTTTGTTTTTATCTACTTTTAAGTTGCCTGTTTTCAAGCGTTTAGTTACTAACACAAGCTGCGATCGCGTAATTTAATCTAGCCCTACATCGTGACATATTTATGTAATACAAAAACAAAAAGTTTTCTAAAAAATTGGAGAGTAGGGAGTGGTGCGTGAAAAGAGAGCTGAGGGGCTGAGGGGCTGAGGGGCTGAGGGGCAGGGGAGCAGAGGAGCAGGGGAGCAGAGGAGATTAAATTCTTCTGACTTCTGACTCCTGTTAACTGATAACTGGTAACAGGTCACTGGTCACTGATAACTGTTCCCTCACAACTGCCACAGTTTAATCGTTTTATCCTGACTGCCACTAGCAAGAGTTTGCCCGTCAGGGCTAATTGCGATCGCTCCGACTTGCCAAGCATACCCGCAGATAGCGTAAATTTCTGCTGCTGCCTCCAGATCCCAGAGTTTGAGCAGTTTATCTTCAGTTGCGATCGCTAGCAGTTTACCATCAGGACTAAAGGCGATCGCATTCACCGCAGCCCGTAATGCTGGCAAAATCAACTCTTCACCCGTGCCTAGATTCCATAACTTGATTGTCTTATCTGCACTGCCACTGGCGAGAATTTGACCGTCAGGACTAAACGCAACTGCACTTACTCCGAGCTTATGCCCCTCTAATTTACGAGTTTCTTCGCCCGTGCCTAGATTCCATAACTTAATTGTCTTATCGGCGCTGCCACTGACAAGAATTTGACCGTCAGGACTGAAAGCAACCGCATTTACAGCCGAACTATGACCGACAAGAGCAGAGATTTCTTCACTTGTGCCTAGATTCCATAACTTAATTGTCTTATCGGCGCTACCACTCGCTAGCACTTGACCGTTTGGATGAAAGGCAACTGCGTTGATCTGCGATTTATGTCCGCTCAAGGTAGTTACAGTTTGTCCGCTAGCAAGTTGCCATAACTTAATTGTCTTATCGGCGCTGCCACTGGCGAGAATTTGACCGTCAGGACTAAACGCAACTGCACGAACGAAATCTGAATGTCCGGTTAAAGTCAGAATTGTGCCGTTTAAGCCAAGATTCCATAAGCTTTTTCCATCATTAGGTAGTGCTGAAGATCTTGCTGGAGGAACGGGACTGGCAGAAATGACAGCAGATATAGGCTTGGGAGTTGGAGTAATCGGAAGTGGTGCTTCTGGTGTCGCGATCGCCAAAGCAGGCGGCTGTTCTATTGCTTCAGGCTGCGGTGTTTCTGGTGTTACAGCTATCGGGTGAGGCTCGATGGCTGCCGATACAGCAATAGGCAATGAATTAGCTTCCGTCTGCGGTTTTTGGGCGCTTGTAGGAACTTTAACTAGTACAGTAGCAGGTAAAGCCCGATCTTCAAATACAAACTCTGGACCTTCCCAGCTCAGAGTAATGCGATCGCCCGATTGTAAGCTACGCCATTCCGCCCCAATCTGCTTCCCGTTAATATACGTGCCATTTGTCGAGCTGAGATTGCAAATTTCCCAAGCAGGCTCGGAATTTTCCTGCCAGCGGAGTTTAGTATGGTAGCGCGACACTGTTGCATAACGCTGAGGATCTAAAGCAATTTTACAATCAGGCGATCGCCCGATGACAATTTCTTCAGCAGGAGAAAGAAAATAACGCAGTTGTGCTTGCTTACCCTCCGGTTCGGAAGATTCGCAAAGCGTTAGTGTAGCAGAATTTTCCATTATTAGTTATTGCTACCAGGGTAGGGGTTGTCCTAGGTGAAAAAAGCCACCGCTCACACCATCGTCAGGTAATGTTGCCAACTCAACGCCTGTTTTTGCTCCTTCTGTAATATCCATCATTGCGCCTTCTCCACCTAATTCTGTTTTCACCCAACCTGGATGGGCGCTATTTACTTTTACCGGAGTGTTCCGTAACTCGTGGGCTAAATGGACGGTAAATGAATTGACGGCTGCTTTAGAAGCATCATAAGCAAATGGTTTAGAGTCATAGATTGGTGAGTTTGGATCGGCATGAAGTGTGAGCGATCCCTCGATGCTAGCCATGTTGACAATCCGACCGTTGGGGCTTTTTAAAATTAACGGCAGTAATTTCTGAGTTAGTTCAACTAAGGCAAAAAAGTTTGTATTGAATGTTTGTCGAATAGTATCTATAGGTACAGAACTAGCGTTACTGATTGACCAGTCGCCATCTAGCATGACTCCGGCATTGTTAATCAAAACATCAAGTTTACCGAAGCGATCGCCAATTTCCTGTACGGCAGACTGAATTTGATTGCTGTTATTTACATCCAACGCGATCGCCTCAGCTTTTAGCCCTTCTTTTTGTAGTGTAGTAGCTGCTGCTTCAGCTGCTTGTAAATTGCGAGCTGCAATTAAAGTTGTCAAACCGTGTTGTCCTAGCTGGCGGCCCATTTCCAACCCCAAACCTTTATTCGCACCAGTAATCAAAGCTACCTTACCGTTGGATTCACTATTTACCACGAGCGGCTACTCCTATGGTGATGGATTTACGTGCAGTATCAATTGGTTAAGCTGCATGGCTCAACTGCACTGAATACTCGCACGATTGTCTCACACGATTCAGCGGTAGAAAACCCAGAAAAAAGACTGGGGTAAGCATTGTATAGCCCTACGGAAACACGTTAGGACAGTGTTTAAAAGCAGCATCAACACAA